>Ga0102591_1001410_pt1 | contig 33117 bp, 31 predicted proteins | sample AraplaCol_mCL_r2_2_FD_76860 | JGI IMG/M metagenome (GOLD analysis project Ga0102591, IMG submission 76860) | Arabidopsis root microbial communities from North Carolina, USA - plate scrape MF_Col_mCL_r2 (SPADES assembly) (version 2) | ecosystem: Host-associated > Plants > Roots > Endosphere...
TCTCCTTCACGGCCGCGGCCGGAGCGTCGATGGCGAGCAGGGAGTAGTGGCCCTTGCGGTTCTTCTTGATGCGATAGGTGAGGTTACGCAGACCCCAGTACTCGATCTTGGCGATGTGGCCGCCATTCTCTTCCAGGAGGGTCTTGAGTTGCTCGTTCAGAGCTTCGGCCTGTTGCGGCGAGATGTCCTGCCGCGCGATGACCACGTGTTCGTAGAACGCCATGTTTTCCTTCTTCCGGCTTGGAAGGCGGCGCGAGCGACGGCGGAAGTCCGTCGACCACGATGGATCCTGCAAGCCGAGCGGGAAATCCCGACCCAAAGGGCTGCGTGCAAGACCGCCTTCCGTGAGAGGGCGCGCTAATAGCCGAAAGGCCGCGCGAAGGCAAGAAAACCCTGCGCTCCCGACGTTTGGAAGTCGTTAGGTGGAACGCGATAGGGAGTTCGTGGCCGTCGAACAACTGTCAGACAAATTTCACGGTCAAGTTCTTCAGGCGCGCAAAGGCTTGTGCTAACGGGGGTTCATGGGGTTTCGAACGCTTGCATCCCTGATCGTGGCGACGGCCGCGACCATCGCCCTCGCCACGCCCGCGACGGCCCGCGAGGTCCTGCGCAAGCCCGACCTGTCGGTCTGGGGCTCGGACGGCCACTTCGAGGGCTATTCGGCCGCCCAGACGCTGGACCTGTCCAGCGACGCGGAAAAGGCGACCTTCACCGCCAAGGTGGCCGGCGCGATCGACGACCCGACCTATAATTTCGACCTCAAGCTGAACCAGAAGCCCGACGAACACGTGGCCGGCAATCGCGCGCTGGGCGTCGGCGCGTCCTGGAACGCCCGCGAGGCGGCGATCCGCTCATCCCTGGCCCGATCGTTTGGCTTCGGCCTGCTGCCCAAGACGAACTATGTTCGCCTGTCGATGGACATGAACGCCACCCAGCCGATGTACATGCGCGGCCGGACGCCGGAGACGCGGGCCAACGTGCGGTCGGAGCTGACCCTGGACGGCCGTCCGGTCGCCTCCATCGCCCTGGGCGGCGGCACGACCGGGCAGGAGGGCGTCGATTTCAGCCTGACCCGGCCGTTCGACATCCCCGCCGAGTTCACCGTCAGCCTGCGCGCCGCCGACGAGCGGGTCCAGGACGGCCGCCTGATGGTCAAGCTGGTCCGCTCGACCTGGTAGACTTCACGCCGCCTCCGCCACGATCTCGCGCCCAGGACGGCGCACAGACTGCGCGAACCGTTCCAGGTAGCGCGGGTTCTCGGTGCCCATCCACTTGTCCCACCAGGTGAAATAGAGGCCGTAGTTCCAGCCCGCCTGGGCGTGGTGCAGGTCGTGATGGGTCACGGTCGTCAGCCAGGGCAGGAGAGGGCGGCCGTCGCGGGTGGCGGGGAACAGCTCGTAACCGCTGTGGCCCAGCGTGTTGCGCACGATCTGGTGCAGCATGAACAGGGCCGCCACCGGCCACTGCGTAGGGACCAGCAACATCCACAGCGGCACGAACAGCGCGTTGATCGCCGCCTCGCCCAGGTCGAAGCTGTAGGCGGTGAACGGCGAAGGGTTGTTGGACCGGTGATGGCGCCGGTGGAACGTCCGGAACAGTCGTCGGTCGTGGATCAGCCGGTGCGTCCAGTAGAACCAGGCGTCGTGGCCGATGATCATCAGCACCAGGCTGGTCCAGAACCAGACCGCACCAAGCTCGCGGGCGATATAGGGGCCTGGCATCAGGCCGGCGTGGAATAAGCCGAAGCTGATCAGGCCCACCGTCGAGAAGATCATGATCGACCGGATCGAGGTGGCGAACTCGGTCAGCAGCTGACGGACCGGCGGGCGGCCCTCGCGAATCTTGCGGCCGGCCAGCGGGACCGCCAGCACGACCCACAACATCAGCCAGACGCCGACCGCGAAGGTCACATAGCGGCCGACGTCGGTGAAGGTGGCGTGCAGCCAGTTCTCGGCGAAGGGAAGAAGGGACGACATCGGATGATCCTCGGATGACTGATGCTCCGAGGAGGCCTGGCTCGACATCGCCCGTCGCGCCGTTCCCGAAATCAGGCGGACTTGTCGGCTTTCGACGAGAGATCGCCGGTTTCGACCAGCCTCAGTCGGGGCGGCGTTGGCGTGTTGGTCGAGCGCCATTCCGTCGGGGTGACGCCCGTCGCCGCCCGGAAGGCGCGGTTGAACGGTCCCAACGAGGCGAAGCCCAGCTCGTAGGCGATGGTCGAGATCGATTTCAGGGCCAGGTCCGGAGCGGCGAGGGCGGTCTTGGCCGCCTCGATCCGCCGACCGTTGACGTAGTCGGCGAAGTTGCGATGGCCCAGCACGCCGTTGATCAGCCGGCGCAGGCGGTGCTCGGGCGCGCCGACCAGGGCGGCCAGGGCGCTGATCGTCAGGTCCTCGCCCCGCCAGACCTCGTCCTCGTCCATGGCGGCCGCCAACCGGGCCAGAACCAGCCGGTCGGCGGGGGTGAGGTTCATGACCGGGCCGGGCGAGGGCGTCGCCGCCAGCCCGGCCGCGGGCAGCACCACCAGCATCGGCTCGGCCCGCAGCAGGGCCGCCGATGAGGCCACGGCGAGGGCGGCCAAGGCCAACGCCTGCAGCAGGCTGGTGACGGGAAGTCTAGGCGGTTCGGTCGTCCACGCCATGTGCGAGACAGTGATCAGCAGGATGTAGCCGGCGGCGGCGATCATGACGGGCCCTCGCAACCGGCGGCGCTGGACCACCAGGTCGCCGCGCCAGCCGCGCCAGATCACCAGCAGGGCGTGCAGCATCAGCCCGGCCGAGGCAAGGTGGAAAGCCAGCCAGAACGGCCCGCAGATCGTCGTCGGCATGGATCGCGCCAGGAACCACAGCCCCACCAGCCCGACCGCCGGCCACAGGCGATGCGGCGAGAAGCGCTGTTCGTCGGCGAACAGGGCGTAGGACAGGGTCCAGAACAGCCCAGTGGTGGCCACCGCCATGGCGCAGACGAGCGGAAAGGTCGAGATCGGTCCGGCCGGTCCGAAGCCCTCGATCACGTGGGCGATGGCGCAGGCGAAGAACAGGCCGCCGACCCAGCGTGCGGGCGTCGGGCGCCGGTCCAGGGCCAGGGCCAGACCCGTGACCGCGAAGCCGCCAATAGCGACGCCGCGGGCCAGGGTTTCAAGGAGGATCGTGTCGACCATGGCCGTGATCCTAAACGGCTCGCGCGCGAACCACTCGGGTTCGCGCGCGCCGATTTCGCAAAAGGCTGGCCGAAACCGACCTATTTCAGCTTTCCGGCCTTGTAGGCCTTCACCGCGTCCATGGTCTGGGTGACGTGGCCCTGGAAGTTCAGGTCGCTGTAGGCCAGCAGGATCTTACCGCTGGGGGCGATGACATACGACGTGCGGTTCGACAGGGTGTCCTTCATCGGCAGGACCACGTCGTACGTTTTGATCAGGGCCGGATTGGCGGCGGCCACCGCGAACTTGTCGCGGCAGTGCTCCTTGGAGAAGTCGTTGATGCGCTCGACATTGCCGGCGGTCACGCCGATCACCGTGGCGCCCAGCTTCTCGAATTCGGGGGTGGCCTCGGCGAACTCGTGGGCTTCGGCGGTGCAGCCGGCGGTGTAGGCGGCCGGGAAGAAGTACAGCACGACCGGGCCCTTCTTCAGCGCCTTGGACAGGGTGAAACTGAAATCCTTGCCCGCCAGGGCGGCCGGTGCGGTGAAGTCGGGAGCGGTGGCGCCGGTCTTCAGAGCGGCCAGGGCGGGAGAGGCGGCCAACAAGGCGCCACAGAGGGTGAGACCGGTAAGCAGGCGTTGCATGCGTAGGCTCCAGGAAAGGGCGAGGGCGCAGCCAACTGCGTCGTCGATTCAATAACCCCATTCTCGAGCGCGCCAAACGCCGACCTTCGTCGCGGCGAAAACTGATCCTTGCCCGTAACGCGGTGATCCCATAACCCTCCCGCCCTTGGATTTGTAACGACGGAGCGGGCCATGAGCATCGCCTTCATCTTCCCAGGGCAGGGCAGCCAGACGGTCGGCATGGGCGCCGATCTCGCGCAGGCCTTCGCCGCCGCGCGCGAGGTCTTCCAGGAAGTCGACGACGCCCTGAACCAGAAGCTGTTCCAGCTGATGAGCGAGGGTCCCGAGGGCGACCTGACCCTGACCGAGAACGCCCAGCCGGCCCTGATGGCCGTCAGCCTCGCGGTCACCCGCACGCTCGAAAAGGAATTCGGCGTCGGAATCGACAAGGCCGCCTTCGTGGCCGGCCACAGCCTGGGCGAATACAGCGCCTTGGCGGCCGCCGGCGCAATCGGCCTGGCCGACACCGCCCGCCTGCTGAAGCTGCGCGGCCAGGCCATGCAACGCGCCGTGCCGGTAGGCGAGGGCGCCATGGCCTCGCTGATCGGCCCCAAGACCGACCTGGCCCTGGCAGAGGCCGCCGCCGCGGCCGGCTCGGAAGTGGGCGTCTGCGTCGTGGCCAACGACAACAACAACGGCAACGTCGTGATCTCGGGCGACAAGGCGGCCGTCGACAAGGCCATCGAGAAGGCCAAGGAGCTGGGCGCGCGGGCCATTCCGCTCAACGTCTCGGCCCCGTTCCATTGCCCGCTGATGCAACCGGCCGCCGACGAGATGGCGCAGGCGCTGGCCAAGACCACGATCGTCGCCCCGCGCGCCCCGCTGGTGGCCAACGTCACCGCCGCGCCCGTCCACGATCCGGACGTCATCCGCAAGCTGCTGGTCGAGCAGGTGACCGGCCGCGTCCGCTGGCGTGAGAGCATGACCTGGCTGGCCGGCGAGGGCGGCGTGACCCGTTTCGCCGAGGCCGGCGCCGGCAAGGTGCTGTCGGGCATGGCCAAGCGGATCGCTCCGGACGCCGAAGCCGTTCCGTTGAACAGCCCGGCCGACCTCGAAGCCTTCGCGAAATCCCTCTAACCCCATCAGCTCCTTGGGGAGGAAACCCAATATGTTCGATCTCACCGGCAAGACCGCCCTCGTCACCGGCGCCACGGGCGGCATCGGCGGGGCCATCGCCAAGGCCCTGCACGAGCAAGGCGCCCATGTCGTGCTGTCCGGCACCCGCGAATCGGCCCTGGCCGAGCTGAAGGCCCAGTTCGGCGAGCGCGTCTCGACCGTGGCGGCGAATCTCTCGGACGCCGAGGCCGTCGACGGCCTGGTCGCCAAGGCCGAGGAAGCCGCGGGCGCGCCGCTGGACATCGTGATCGCGAACGCCGGCATCACCCGCGACGGCCTGATCGTCCGCATGAAGGACGAGGACTGGGACACCGTGATCAAGGTGAACCTGGAAGGCTATTTCCGCCTGGCCCGCGCGGCCGCCAAGGGCATGATGAAGCGCCGTTCGGGCCGGATCATCGGCATCACCTCGATCGTCGGTGTCACGGGCAATCCCGGCCAGACCAACTACGCCGCCTCCAAGGCCGGCATGATCGGCTTCTCCAAGGCCCTGGCCCAGGAACTGGCCAGCCGGAACGTGACGGTCAACTGCGTGGCTCCCGGCTTCATCGCCAGCCCCATGACCGACGCCCTGAACGAGCAGCAGAAGGCCGGCATCCTGTCGACCATCCCCGCCGGACGTCTGGGCGAGGGGAGCGATATCGCCGCTGCGTGCGTTTACCTCGCCAGTGACCAGGGCGGTTACGTCACGGGTCAGACCTTGCACGTCAACGGCGGCATGGCCATGATCTAGACGGGCCGTCTTTTCCTGGGCTCCGCGCCTTTCTGCTTGGAAAGACGAAAGCCCACATTTCTAATCGGACGTGCCGCTAGTCACTCGAAAAGGAACGTGATAGGCGGTGGCCCGACAATTCCCGTGGGGGCGAGGTTCGTCCGAGCCTCCCGCGGTACTGCAAGATTCAAAACGAGGGACTAACAGAATGTCCGACATTCTCGAGCGCGTGCGTAAGATCGTCATCGAGCACCTGGACGCCGATCCGGAAAAGGTCACCGAAAAGGCCAGCTTCATCGACGACCTGGGCGCCGACAGCCTCGACAACGTCGAGCTGGTCATGGCGTTCGAAGAAGAATTCGACATCGAAATTCCGGATGACGCCGCCGAGCACATCCAGACCGTCGGTGACGCCGTGAAGTTCATCACGGAAAAGACCGGCGCCTAAGGCGCTGAGTTCGCGTATTTCCGCGAACAGGACTATCAACCGCCGCGTTGCACGGGCTCTTGCCATCGTGCGCGCGGCGGTTTTCGTATGTGGCCGAGATTCGCGGCTGCGGGGGCGCCGGATTCGTCCAGCATCCCCATATGTCCGCGATGCGAAGGTTGGGAGTGATCCATGCGTAGAGTTGTCGTCACCGGGCTTGGCCTTCTGACCCCCCTGGGTCAGGGCGTCGATGTCACCTGGAAGAACATCCTGGCCGGCAAGTCCGGCGCGAACCGGATCTCGGCCTTCGATCCGACCGACTACGCCTGTCAGGTGGCCTGCGAAGTGCCGCGCGTCGACGGTCGTGGCGGCGGCGGTCCCGACGTCGAGGGCTCGTTCAACCCCGACCTGACAATGAGCCCGCGCGACCAGAAGCGCGTCGACGACTTCATCCTGTACGGCATCGCCGCCGCGGACGAAGCGGTGAAGGATTCGGGCTGGGTTCCCGAAACCGAGGAAGACAAGTACCGCACCGGCGTGATCCTGGGCTCGGGCATCGGCGGCCTGTCGACTATCGCCGACACCGCGCTCGAGCTGGAAGCCAAGGGCCCGCGCCGGGTCAGCCCGTTCTTCATCTCCTCGGCCCTGATCAACCTGATCTCGGGCCAGGTCTCGATCCGCTACGGCTTCAAGGGCCCCAACCATGCCGTGGTCACCGCCTGCGCCACCGGCGCCCACGCCATCGGCGACGCCACCCGCTTGATCAAGTACGGCGACGCCGACGTGATGATCGCCGGCGGCGCCGAAGCGGCCGTCTGCAAGGTCGGCATGGCCGGCTTCATCGCCTGCCGCGCCGTGGCCACCGCCTTCAACGACACGCCTGAAAAGGCCTCGCGCCCCTACGACAAGGACCGCGACGGCTTCGTGATGGGCGAGGGCGCCGGCGTCGTGGTGCTAGAAGAGTACGAGCACGCCAAGGCGCGCGGGGCCAAGATCTACGCCGAAGTCATCGGCTACGGCCTGTCGGGCGACGCCTATCACATCACCGCTCCGTCGGAAGACGGCGACGGCGGCTTCCGGGCCCTGTCGGCGGCGGTGAAGGACGCGGGCATCGCTCCGTCGGACATCAACTACGTCAACGCCCACGGCACCTCGACCATGGCCGACGGCATCGAGGCCGGAGCCGTCGAGCGCTTCCTGGGCGATCACGCCAAGAACGTGGTGATGTCGTCGACCAAGTCGATGACTGGCCACCTGTTGGGCGCGGCCGGCGCGATCGAAGCCATCTTCTCGGTGCTGGCCATCCGCGACCAGGTCGCCCCGCCGACCATCAACCTGGACAATCCGGACGTGAACGTCGCCATGAACCTGGCGCCGAACAAGGCCGTTCCGCACAAGATCGACGTGGCGGTGTCCAACAGCTTCGGCTTCGGCGGCACCAACGCCTCCGTCGTGTTCCGCAAAGTCTCGTGACCCGGAAGCCCCCGCCCCAGCGCCGCGCGCCTCGCCCGGCTTCGAAGACGGGGGCTCCCCGGAAGACCAATTCGCGCCGGCGCGAAACCGCGCCGATGGGACGCCGCATCGCCGCCATGGGCGTGGGCCTGCTGACCGTGCTGGGCCTGGTCGCTCTCGTGGTCGTGGCGGGCGCGATGTGGATCTATCAGGGCCCGGGCCCGAGCGCGCGTTCAGGCGACGTCACCAACGTCGTCCTGCGTCGCGGCGCCAGCCTGCCCGAGATCGCCTCGACCCTGGAGCAGGCGGGGGTGATCCGCTCGTCCTCGCTGTTCCTGACCGCGGCTCAGACCACGGGCGCGGCGCGCAAGCTCAAGGCCGGCGAGTACGAATTCGCCAGCCGCGCCTCGCTCAGCCAGGTGCTGGCCAAGATCCGCGACGGCAAGATCGTCCGCCACCAGGTGACCATCGCCGAGGGCCTGACCTCGGACATGGTCGTCGACATCCTGATGCGCGCCCCCGAACTGACCGGCACCGTCCCGACGCCGCCGGAAGGCTCGATCCTGCCTGAGACCTACCAGGTCCAGCGCGGCGAGGACCGCGCCGCGGTGCTGCAGCGGATGATGGACGACCGCGACGAACTGCTGGATCGCCTGTGGGCCGCGCGCCAGCCGGGTCTGCCGTTCGCCACCAAGGACGAGGCCGTGACCCTGGCCTCGATCGTCGAGAAGGAAACCGGCATCGCCAGCGAGCGCCCGCACGTGGCGGCGGTCTTCGTCAACCGCCTGCGCCAGGGCATGCGCCTGGGCAGCGATCCGACGATCATCTACGGCCTGACCCGCGGCCGACCGCTGGGCCGCGGCATCCTGCAGTCCGAACTGCAGCGCGAGACGCCGTACAACACCTACCTGATCACCGGCCTGCCGCCGACCCCGATCGCCAATCCGGGCAAGGCCGCCCTCGAGGCCGTGCTCAATCCGATGAAGAGCGACGACCTCTATTTCGTCGCCGACGGCACCGGCGGCCACGTCTTCGCCTCGACCTACGAGGAGCACGAGCGCAATGTCGCCAAGTGGCGGCAGATCGAACGCTCCAAGGCGGCCGGTCCCGTGACGTCGAAGACCCCTCTCGCCGGAGGTTAGGATGGCGCTGTCAGGCATGACCGGCTTCGCCCGCGTCGAGGGCTCGCACGGGGCCTGGACATGGGCGGTGGAGGCGCGCAGCGTCAACGGCCGCAACCTCGAGACCCGCTTTCGCGGCCCGCCCGGTTTCGAGGGCCTTGATCGAGCCGCCCGCGACGGCGCCCAGGCCCGCTTCCAGCGCGGCCAGCTGACCGTCAACCTCCAGGCTAAGCGCGCCGAAACTCAGGGCGCTGTCCAGATCAATGTCGAGGTGCTGGAGCGCTACCTGAAGGCCGGTGCACCCTATGTGGCCACCGGTATGGTCGCCAAGCCCGCCTTGGACGGCCTCCTGGCCCTGCGCGGTGTGATCGACGCCCGCGACGAGGAAGACGCCGCCGAAGACCGGGCCGAGGTCGAGGCCGCCATGGTCGCCACGATCGGTCAGGCCCTGGACAGCCTGAAGGCCGCGCGACTGGAAGAGGGGGCCGCCCTGGCGCCGATCCTGACCGGCGCCGTCGACCGTATCGAGAGCCTGACAGCCTTGGCGTCCCAGGAAGCCGCCGGCCAACCCGCCGTGCTCAAGGAGCGCTATGCCCGCAAGCTGACCGAGCTGATCGGCGAGGCGGCGTCGGAAGAGCGCATCGTCCAGGAAGCCGCCGCCATGGCCGTGAAGGCCGACGTGCGCGAGGAGCTTGACCGACTGGCCAGCCACGTGGTCGCCGCCCGCGGCCTGCTGGCCGCCGACGCGGCCGCTGGCCGTCGCCTGGACTTCCTCAGCCAAGAGTTCATGCGTGAAGCCAACACCCTTTGCAGCAAGTCGGCCCTGACCGCCTTGACCGCCCACGGCCTGGATCTGAAGGCCACGATCGAACAATTCCGCGAACAGGTTCAGAATGTCGAATAACCCGCACGGACGCACGCGCGGCCTGCTGATGATGGTCGTAGCCCCCTCGGGCGTGGGCAAGACCTCGCTGACCCGTCGCCTGGTGGCCGACCACAACGACCTGCACCTGTCGATCAGCGCCACCACGCGCGATCCCCGCCCGGGCGAGCATGACGGCCGCGACTATCATTTCGTCACGCACGATACGTTCCAGACGATGATCCAGGACGACGCCTTCCTGGAATGGGCCGAGGTCTACGGCAACCACTACGGCAGCCCGCGCGGCCCCGTCATCGAGGCGCTGGAACGCGGCGAAAGCGTGCTGTTCGACATCGACTTCCAGGGTGCGATGAAGGTCCACGCCCAGCTGCCGGACGACTCGGTGCTGATCTACGTCCTGCCGCCGTCCCTGGCCGAGATGAGCCGGCGCCTGCACGCTCGCAGCCAGGACAGCGAAGAGGTGATCGCCCGTCGCCTGTCGCGCGCCAAGGACGAGGTCGCCGCCTGGGAGCGGTTCGACTACGTCATCCTCAACGACGACTTCGACAAGGCCTATTCGGACCTCGCCCACATCTACCACGCCGAACGCCAGCGCCGGGCCCGCAACCCGTGGATCGGCAATCTCGTGGGCGACCTGCTGAGGGAAGAGGTCTGAAGGGGGCGATGCTCCCTGGCGCGATGAAGGCATCGGGCTCAAGGCGGCGGCGTGCGTGATCGCCGCAACCGTAGCTGAGCTATGGCGTTTGGAATTGGGGGCTGTTCAGGTCCTCCCGTTCGCCCCACCGGATCGTCGCCTATGACGCAAGCTCGTTTTCACATCGCCGCCGCCGGCGATGTGGCCAGAAGGTTGGGGACGGGCGCGTGGTTCGATACCCATTTGGGGCCGCCGCCGTCATGGTCTCCGGCGCTTCGCCAGCTTGCCGAGGTCGTGCTGAACGCGGCGTTCCCCATGTTCCTGGTCTGGGGTCCCGCCCGCGCCATCATCTACAACGACGCCTATCGCGTGATCCTGGGCGACAAGCATCCATTCGCCCTCGGCCGGTCCTTCTGGGATGTCTGGCCCGAAGTGCGTGCGCAGATCGAGCCTGTGATCGAGAGGGCTTTTTCGGGCGACTCCAGCTTCTTCGAGGATCTGCAGGTGATGCTGCATCGGGGCGGCGCCCCCGAACCAGCTTGGTTCACCTTCTCGTACAGCCCGGTTCCCGCCGACGGCGCCATCCCGGGAGTTCTGTGCGTCTGCGTCGAAACCACGATGGGGGCGCGCGAGCGCGCCGCCAGGCAGGAGAGCGAGCAGACGCTTCTCTTTCTCGACCGGCTGACCCGCGGCGTCACCGGACTGGGCGGCGCTGACGCAGTGATGGCCGCCACCACGCGGCTGCTTGGCCAGCACCTGGGCGTGGCGATCTGCGCCTATGCCGACATGGACGAGGACCAGGACAGCTTCACCATTCGTGGAGACTGGTCCGCCCCGGGCTCGCCCTCGATCGTCGGTCGCCACAGCCTTGCCGACTTCGGGCGGATGGCGGTGGACAACCTCTCGCGTGGCGAACCTCTGATTATCAACGACAACCGCATCGAGATCGCACCGCACGAGGCAGCGACCTTCCAGGCGATCGGCATCGGATCAACGATCTGCATGCCGCTCGTCCGGGAGGGTAGGCTCCGAGCGCTGATGGCGGTCCATCATGTCGGCCCGCATGTGTGGACCGACCGCGAGCTGGCGCTGGTCCGCGAGGTCACCGAACGGTCGTGGGCCGTTGTCGAGCGCGTCGGCGCCGAAGCCGAACTGAGACGGAGCGAGGCGGAGCTCAGGCGCATCACCGACGCGGCGCCGTTGCTGATCTCCTACGTCGACGCGAACCAACGCTACTGCTTCGTCAACCGCGCCTACGAGGCCTGGTTTGGCCGGTCGCGCGACGCGATCCTGGGGCGGACGGTTTTGGAGGTGCTCGGCGCCTCGGCCTACGAAGACTTTCGACCGCGCCTTGACCGCGCCCTGGCGGGCGAGCGCGTCTCCTTCGAAAGCCGCATGACCTATCCGGACGGCCGCGCTCGCGACGTTCAAGTGGAGTATGTGCCGCGTTGCGAGCCGTCGGGCGCGGTTCTCGGCGTCTACGCCATCATCACGGACATCACCACACGTCTCGCCGCCGAACGGGCGCTGCTGGAAAGCGAGACGCGCCTGCGGCTGGCGACCGAGAACGCCGAGGTCGGCCTCTGGGACGTCGATGGGGGCGACGGCGCCCTCTATTGGGACGACCGGCTGCGCGCGATGTTCGGCGTGCCCGCGGGCTCGGCCGTCTCGCTGCGCGATTTCTACGAAGGCCTGCATCCCGATGACCGCGAGGAGACGGCCAGGGCCTACTCGGCCGCGTCGGATCCGGACCAGCGAGCCCTCTACGACGTGGAGTACCGCACCATCGGCGCCTCCGACGGCGTCGAACGCTGGGTGGCGGCCAAGGGGCGCGGCTTGTTCGATGCGGCGGGGCGCTGCGTGAGAGTCACCGGCACGGCGATCGACATCAGCACCCGGAAGCACGCAGAGGAGGCGCGCGACCTCCTGATGCGGGAGGTGGACCATCGGGCGCGCAATTCCCTGGCGGTCATCCAGTCGGTGGTCAAGCTGACGGACGGGTCGGATCCTGAGACGTTCAAGAAGGCGCTTCATGGGCGAATCGAATCCATGGCGCGCGCCCAAAGCACCCTGGCCGAAAACCTTTGGCGGGCGGGCCTGGTCGGCGAAGTCGTCCGTAACGAGCTGCTGTCGTCGGTAGCGTCGGCGTCCCGACTGAGCCTGTCCGGCGACCCCATTCTGATCGCGGCCGACAAGGTGCAGCCCGTCAGCATGATCCTGCACGAACTGGCGACAAACGCGACCAAGTACGGCGCTCTGTCGGCGGCCGACGGCGTCGTCGACATCCGGTGGTTCACGACGCCGGCGGGATGGTCGCTCAGCTGGCAGGAACGGGGCGGGCCGCCCGTGGTCGCGCCCGAGCGGAAAGGCTTTGGATCCCGCCTGATGCGCAGTCTGGCGCGCCAGCTGAACGGAACGATCGTTTTCGACTGGGCGCCCGCCGGACTGATGGTGGAACTACGCGTCCACGAGCGGTCGTCCTAGATCAGCGCCCGCGCCAAAGCCTGGAAACCGGCCACGTCTATCGTCTCGGCCCGGGCGTCCGGGTTGATCCCGGCCTTTTCGCACAGAGCGGCGCCGCCAAGACTCTTGAGGCTGGAGCGCAGCATCTTGCGGCGCTGGCCGAAGGCGGCGGCGGTGACTTTCTCCAGCGCCGCGACCAGCACCTTGTCCGGCGCGGGTTCCAGCGGGACCAGGCGCACCACGGCCGAGGCCACCTTCGGCGGCGGGGTGAAGGCGCGGGCCGGCAGGTCCATGACCACCTTGGCGCTGCACACGGTCTGGGAGACCACGGCCAGGCGACCATAGGCGTCGTCGTCGGTGTCGGCGGCGATGCGGTCGGCGACTTCCTTCTGGAACATCAGGGTCATCGACAACGGTCGGTAAGGGCCGGTCAGCCAGTTGATCAGCAGCGGCGTGCCGACGTTGTAGGGCAGGTTGGAGACCATGTGGGCCGGGCCGCCGGCCAGGGCGCCCATGTCGGCCTTCATCGCATCGCCCTGGACGATGGTCAGGCGGCCGTCAGCGGCGGCCGACAGTTCCTCCAGCAGCGGGATGAAGCGCTTGTCCATCTCGACCGCCACGACGCGGGCGCCGGTCTCCAGCAGGGCGCGGGTCAGGCCGCCGGGGCCGGGGCCGACCTCGATCACCACGTCGCCTTCGCCTACCTCGGACAGGCGGGCGATCTTGCGGGTCACGTTCAGGTCCAGCAGGAAGTGCTGGCCGAAGCTCTTGTTGGCCAGCAGGTCATGCTCGGCGAGAACCTCGCGAAGCGGCGGCAGGTCGGCGAGGGTCATGGACGTCTCGAGAAATCAGGCGCTGATGGTCAGGCGGCGGCGCGGCGGTCGGCGATCTCGGCCGCCAGGCGGATGGCGGCGATCAGGCTGTCGGCCCGGGCCAGGCCGCGGCCGGCGATGTCGAAACCCGTACCATGATCAGGCGAGGTGCGCACGATCGGCAGGCCCAGCGTGATGTTCACCCCGGCCCAGAAGTCCAGCATCTTGACCGGGATCAGGGCCTGGTCGTGATACATGCACAGCACCGCGTCGTAGGTGGCGCGGGCCTCGGCGTGGAACAGGGTGTCGGCGGGAGAGGGGCCCTTGACCTCGACACCCCGCGCGCGAAGGGCTTGGACGGCGGGCTCGATGATCGCCGCCTCCTCGCCGCCCAGCGCGCCGCCTTCGCCGGCGTGCGGGTTTAGCGCCGCCACGGCCAGGCGAGGGATCGCGATACCGAAGTCCTTGCGCAGCGCCTCGACCGTTACCAGGCCGGCGTTGACGATCGCCTCGACCGACAGGGCGGCGGGGACGGCGGACAGGGGCGTGTGGATGGTCACCAGGGTGGCGCGCAGGTCGCGGGCCGCCAGCATCATGATCGGGCCGTGCGGCGGCTGGCGCTCGCCGACATGGGTCAGTTCGGCCAGGAACTCGGTATGGCCGGGAAAGGCGAAACCGGCCTTGTAGAGCGGGGCCTTGGCGATCGGCGCGGTGACCAGGCCCGCGACCGCGCCCGACAGGGCCAGGCCCGCGCCCGTCTCGATCCAGCGGATCACCTGGGCGGCGTGGGCGCTGGACGGCTGGCCGGCCACCACGGGGGCCTGCAGCGGGATGTCGAGGACGGGCAGGGCCTCTGCGAACACCTTGACCGCCTCGACGGGCCCCGTCACGGCACGGACTTTCACCCCGCCGCCGGCCGAGGCCAGCAACTGGGCGTCGCCCACCACCATGAACGCGGGGCCTTCGGCGCGCAGCGCCGTCCAGGCCTTGGCGATGATCTCCGACCCGATGCCGGCCGGATCGCCCGCGCTCAGAGCTAGGGCGGCCGTCTTCACCGGGTTTCGATGGTCGCCGAGTTGCGCAGGTCTCGCAGATAACGTTTGGAGATCAGCGCAAGCTGTTGGCCGCGCAAGCGATTTTCGATCTGGTCGCGGCTCGGCGCCTGGCCGCCCGACTGACGCTTGCCGCAGACGGCGATCAGGTGGAGGCCGGCGTCGGTGCGGATCGGATCGGAGACCTGGCCGACCTTGAGGCTATTGGCGGCCTCCTGGAAGGCCGGAGCCAGGTCGGTGATCTCGGCCTCGCCCAGGTCGCCGGCCACGACGCCGTCGACCTTGCCGGCCGTCGCTTCCAGCGTTTCGCAGCTGGTGATCTTGGGCTTCAGATCGGCCAGCAGCTTGTTGGCCGCATCGACCTGCGCCTGGGCGGCGTCCTTGGGCAGGGCCACGGCGACCTGCTTGAGGTCGACCAGGGCGGTCTTCGCGCCAGAGCGCTTCTCGCGCAGATAGATGATGTAGACGCCGTCGCGCACCGGGATTGGGGCCGACAGCTGGCCGGGACGCAGCTGTTCAAGCGCCGCGTCAACCTCGGGCGGCATCTCGCCAGGGCTGACCCAGCCCGCGTCGCCGCCGTTGGCCGCCGTCGGAGACGCCGAGAACTGGCGGGCCACGGCCGGGAAGGGCGCGCCCTGCTGCATCTGGCTGATCAGCTGTCTGGCGCCGTTCTCGGCCACTTCCATGCCGCCGACGCGTCCAGCGTCGATGAACACTTCGCTGACCTGATACTGGGGCTTGCTTGCGGCTTCGGCCTGACGACGTTCGAACGCCTTGATCTGGTCGTCGCCGATCCGCAGACGCGAGCCGTAGCGGCCGTTGATCCAGGCCTGCCAGCTGCTGTCGGCGCGGATCTGCGCCTTCCAGGTGTCGATCCCGACGCCCTGGGCCGACAACTGCTGCGTCAGCTGCTGGGCCGACATGTTGTTGCCCTTGGCGATGTCCTCGATCTGCTCTTCGACTTCCTTGTCGGTCGAGATGATCGTGATCTTCTGAGCCTTCTCAACCCGACGCAGCTCCTGCATCTGGACGTGCTCGTCGATCAGCGAACGCAGGGCTTCCTGCTCCAGCTGGGGCAGGTTCTCCTGGGTCGGCTGCATCCCGGACGTGATCATCAGCAGCCGCATGCGCTGCATAAGGTCGTAGCTGGAGATGATGTCGTCGTTGACGACGGCGGCGACGCTTTCCGACAGCGGGTTGGCGCGCGGAGCGGCGGCCGCGGGCGGGGCGTCGACCGTCGGCGTGGCCGCGGGAGCGGCCTCCTGGGCGAGGGCCGGCGAACCGAGGCTCGCCACGGTCAAGGCGAGGATGGAAGCGGTGCAGGCCGCCAGTTTCGTCACGCTACGCGCAGACCGCATCGGTATCGTCGTTCCCCTAGACGCGTCTAAAGGACGGCGCGCGCTTGATCGCACGCCCCCCTGACGCGGTGATATTCTACTTGCCATACATTGTGCCACCCAATGTGGCGAGCGTTAGGCGCAGGCCAATGGACTTATCGGCCCTCAATTTCAGTCCTTGCGCCGTCTGCGTGTAACGATCCTCGGTCTGATAGATCAGATCCAGGCGAACGCAGTCGTCGGTGTAGTAGACGCCCAGGTCCTGTCGGGTCCAGTTCCACTTGCTGGTGCTCGCCGGCAGCCCGAAGGCTCGCGCGTCCTGGTATGCCAGGCGGCCCAGGGCGGTGACGCCCCAGTTCTTGCGGATCCGGAAGTCGCCGTAGACGTCCAGGTTCTCCTGACGAAGACCCGAAGTGTCCTTGTTGTCCTTCAGGTAGCGTACCGAGACGAGCGCGCGGGACATCGAAGCGTCGACGCCGGCCTCGAGGCGGTTGAGCTTGCTGGTGTCGTCGTCGAAGCGCGAACGCATGAAGGCGTTGACGCCGCGGATCGGCGTGACCTGGGCGGACACGATCCAATCGGACGCCTTTTGGTCGAGGCCCGCCCGGGTCGGCAGCAACGGATCGACCTTCGAGCGCAAGCTGCGTCCCACCAGGATGCTGCCGCCGCGGCCGTCCGCGAGCTTCATCGTGGCCCGACCGCCGACATTCATCCGCGTACCGCCCTCGTAGAGGTCGAAACCGGGCGACTTATTGACGTCGAACAGGTTGGTTTCGTCGAGCTCGAAGCTGGTGCTGTCTTCGTTGAAGTAGATCGGATTTCCGGCGGCGTCGCGGGCAACGACGATCGGCACGCGCGAGCTGTTGGACCCGGTGGCCAACTGGACCAGAGGCTCCAGAACAATGCTGCCGCCATTCTTCAGCGGCTTGAACATCGGCAGGCTCAGATCGACCCCAACCACGCCGAGGCCGCGCGAATAGTCGATGCCGGTCTTGTCGCCCGCCGTAACGGCCGCCGTCGAGAGAAAGACGTCGTCGATATTGTAGACATCGCCCCGGGCCTGGGCGAAGGGCTCGACCCGCACGCCCGGACCCACGATCAGATTGCCGCGCCAGTCGCCTTCGATGGTGCCGCGAACCGAGTCCACGCCAGACTGGCCCTTGTAATCGGAATAAGCGTAGGGCGGCTCGCCGAACTGCGACTCAGAGCGGGCCAGGACGACGCCCGAACCCTGCACACGAAGCCGGCCGCCCAGCACGCGCGCCTCAGGCTCCCAGCGCCCTTCGACCAGCGGGCCGATGAGCGGGAAGGCTCCGCTGTTCTCGAACTGGTTGGCGATGCCCGCGGAGTTGACCTGCACGACGCGCAGCCCCTGCACCGAGACCATCGCCGCCGAGAAGTAGGAGCGGTCTGACTGGCGGGTCGCGTAGATCTGCGAAATCAGTCGATGGTCGTCAGCGGTGTACTGTCCACGCTGCTGATAGACGTCGCTGACGCTGTAGTCGTCGAAGATCAACGCCTGTGAAGCCCGCTCGGCGGTGAAGCCCCACTTCCACTTATCGTCGATGTCGAACGCGCCGCGAGCCAGGATGTAGCTCTTGGCTGTCGCTTCGCCGAACTTGTTGCCGTTCTCGTCGAAGCTCTTCTCGTAGGTGCCGCCGAAGCGGGCGGAGAGGTAGCCCGAATAGAAGCGCTTGCGGTACTCCGCGTTCACGAAGGGGTTGACCTTGGTGTTGAACTGCGGGGCCACGACCAGGTCCTGCGACGGCGAGATCGCGAACAGATAGGGCTGCTGATAGACTAGGCCGCGCTTCTGCGAGATCGTGATCTTGGGCACCAGGAAGCCGGAGCGACGCTCGGTCTGCGGGTCCGGATGCCAGAAGATCGGCAGGTACATCAGGGGCGCGCCCTTAACCCGGATCGTCGCGCCATGGTAATAGACCAGGTGCTTGTTCTTGTCCTGAACCACCTTGTCGGCCTGGATGGCCCAGGTCGGATTGGGCTTTTCGGCGCACACGTCGCAAGGCGTGTAGATCGCCTTGTTCAGCTCGGAAATCCGGGAATTGCGACGCACGGCGGTGTCGGCCGCGATCTTGATGTTCTGGTCCATGCGGGCCGAGAAGTTGCGGGCGAAGCCCGCCTTCAGGTCCTTGTCCATGGTCATGTCGTCGGCGAATTGCGCGGTGCCGTCGGCGTTGATCAGGACGACGTTGCCGTGAGCGGTCACCACCTCGGTCTTGGTGTCGTAGATCACTTCGTCGGCGCGCAGGACCCGGCCCTGATAGCGGGCCTCGACCGAGCCGCGGGCGATCATCTTCTCGTTCACGTCGTCACGGATCAGCAGGTCCGATTCGAGGTAGTAGCCGGTGTCGCCCAGATCGTCGTCCGCGGCCGGCGAAGGCGCGGGGGCGGCCGGGATCGTGACGAGCGGCTGCTGCGCCTGCGCCGAACCGGTCAGGGCGAGCCAGGCCGCACCGGCCAGCAGGAACGCGCGGCCCTTGTCCGCGGTCTTCAAGCCTTTCGCCCCCCAGCGAAGCTCCAACATCAACGACCTCGATCCCGACACAGACTCAACCATCCTCGGTATAGCAAAGCAGAGTCAGACCCGCCAAAAGCGCCACGATCGGCGGCGTCCACGCCGCCATGGCCGGCGTCAGCACGTCAGCCTTGCCCAGTGCGCCACATAGCTCATTAAAGAAGAAGAAACCAAAGCCCAGCGTCACGCCGGCGCCCGCCAGTCCGGCCAGGCCGCCCAGCCGCATCAGGCGAAGGGAAAAGGCCGCCGCCAGCACTGACATCGCCGAGAAGAGCAGGGGCAGGGCCAGCACCTGCTGCAGACGCAGCCGGAACGGGATCGACGAGAAACCCGCCGCCTCGGTGCGCCTGATCGTTTCGGGCAAGCGCCAGACGGCGATGGCCTGCGGGTTGTTGAACCGCTCAGACGCCGTACGGTCGTCCAGGTCGGACGGCATGGTGTAGGTTTCCGAACGGATCGCCCCGGCGCCGGGCATGGCGACCCGCACGCCCGAAAGCTGCCAGAAGCCAGGCTCCAGCCGGGCCTCGTCCGCCTCGATGCGGCGCGAGAACTGCAGCGCGCCGTTCGGCTGCACCGCGTATTCGAACAGCGACACGCCGCGCAGGCGCACCGAGCCGTCGACCTGATCGCGGGTCCGGGCGCGGATGACCACCTGGGTCTTGTCGTTGCCCTGGCGCAGCCACAGGCCCTTGGGCGCAGACTTCAGGTAGGTTTCCATCAGCGCGTCGCGACGGGCTTCGAACTGGGCGCTCATGGCGGAGGTCAGCGGGTTCAGCAGGGTCAGCGTCACCAGCCCCATCACGAAGGCCGCGACGGCCGCCGGCATGATGAAGCGCCAGGCCGAAACGCCCGCGGCCCGCATGGCGATCAGTTCGCTGCGCCGATTCAACCCGACGAAGGCGCCCAGGGTGCCGAACAGGAAGATGAAGGGCGTCAGCACCAGGATGGTGGCCGGAGCCTGCAGCACGGTCAGGAACAGCAGCTGGGCGAAGCCGACCTCGGCCCGGGTGCCGACGTTCTTGGAAATGTCGACGAAGGCGATCAGCATCACCAGCACGCCGACGACCGCCAGGGCGGCGGCCAGGCCGCCCAGCGTCTTCCGGAGCACATAGCGCTCGATCATGCCGACGCCGATCATCCGGCCCCCAGCAGCGGAAGATTGCTTTTCGCGTCGATCGTGATGTGTCGCTTGACCTTCTGGCGGAAGACCTGGCTCAAGCCCCACCAGAAAGCGCCCAGGGGCAGGGCGTACTGCAGGGGGTTCAGCCAGACGTCGTTGTCACAGGCGGCCTTGATGCCGAAACCCAGGATCTGGACCGCCGCCGCCGCGCCGCCGACCACGGCGATCCGCTTGCCGTAGCCCATCCGGCTGAACGACCCGCCGATCACCGCCGCCACGGCCATCGACATCATGGCCAGGTTGTAGAGCGGGCTGGCCAGCCGCCAGTGCCCCTCGGCCAGCAGCTTTTCCTGGTTCCTCTGCTCCCATTCCTGGGTCAGGTCGGGGAAGAACAGCTCGTGCGGATAGCGATCGCCGATCTTGTAGTGCAGCAGCTCGTCGCTCTGAAACAGCGAGCTGAGATCGAAGGTGTACTCCTCCCAAGACAGGTACTGCAGCACGCCCGAGCGCGAGAATTCCTGGTTCGAGCCCTTGCGCAGGATCAGCACTGGCAAGCCCTTGCGCTCGGCGATCATGCCTTCGCGAGCCGTGTAGGTGACGGCGCCGCCGTTGGGCTTTTCCTGGTGGATGAAGAGGTTGTGGATGACCTGGTCGCGGTCGATCGTCTGGGCGTAGACCGTCAGGCCGGGGCCCGGCTCGGTGAACTCGCCCGGACGCACCAGCGTCGAGGCCAGGTCGGACTTGATGTCGAAGAAGGTCTCGCGAATCGCCCGCGAACTCCAAGGCGCGGCCCACAGGCTCATGCAGAGCGACAACAGCGTCGCGAACACGGCCAGGCGCATGGCCGGCGAGATCACGCGCCACCGGCTCATGCCGCCCGCGAAGCAGACCACAATCTCCTGCTCGGTGTGCAGCCGGTTCAGGGCCACCAGGCTGGCCACGAACAGGGCGATCGGCAGAATCATGGCCAGCAGCTGGGGCAGCGCCAGGGCGATGATCTTCAAGAACGTCGTCGCGTTCTGCCGCTGCTCGATCAGGACGTCGAATTCGGACAGGCTGCGCGCTAGCAGGGCGAGCGCCACCAGAGCCAGCGTCGCCAACAGCGTCGGGCCCAGCAGCTGTCGGAAAAGGTAGCGTTCGATCAGTCGCATCGACGTGGGGCGGGGAACCGGCGGTGGCGGGAGTAAGGGGAGTCGCATGGCGCGGCTCCAGGAACGGTCTCTTCTACACGGCGTGTTCGCGTACGCACAACCGCTCAAGTCGGGCGGGAAAGTGGCGTTCGTCGGCGTCGGGCGACATTGGCGCCGGTTGGTCCGAAGATTGGTGCTTTTCTTCGCCTCGGGTTTGCTTCAATCCAACGGCTGAAGGTCCCGCCAGGGCTCCATCGGTTTTCAGGAGCGCGCCATGCGTATCGAGTTCGTCACCGCCGACACCCAAGCCGGCGCCAACGCCGCCCTGGCGGTCCTGGCCTACGAGGCCGCCGCCCTGTCGCCCGACGCCAAGGCCGTCAACGAGGCGACCGCCGGCGCCCTGGCCCGCGCGATCGCCGGCGGCCGCTTCACCGGCGCCAAGGGCCAGACCCTGGACCTCATCGCGCCCGCCGGCCTGGAAGCCGCCCGCGTGCTGCTGGTCGGCGTGGACGGCGACGGCGCGGTCGAACCCGAGACGGTCGAGATCGCCGCGGGCCACGCCTTTCAGGCGCTGAAGGCCTCTGGCGTCACCGAACTGGTCCTGAAGCTGGGCGGCGACGCCGAGACGGCGGCCCGCGCCGCCTTCGGCGTCAAGCTGGCCGCCTATCGCTTCGACAAGTACCGCACCACCGAAAAGGCCGAGAAGAAGCCCTCGATCGCCGTGGTCAAGGTGGCCGCCGCCGACCCGGCCAAGGCCCAGAAGGCGTTCGCCTCGCTCGACGCCGTCGCCGACGCCATCCTGTTCAGCCGCGACCTGGTCGCCGAACCCGCCAACGTCCTCTACCCGCAGGAATTCGCCAACCGCGTAAAGAGCCTGGAGACGCTGGGCCTCGAGGTCGAAATCCTGGGCGAGGCCGAGATGGCCAAGCTGGGCATGGGCTCGCTGCTGGGCGTGGGGCAGGGCAGCCGGCGCGAGAGCCAGCTGGTCGTGATCAAGTGGCTGGGCGCCTCCGACAAGTCGGCCCAGCCCGTGGCCTTCGTCGGCAAGGGCGTCACCTTCGACACCGGCGGCATCTCCATCAAGCCGGCTGACGGCATGGAGGACATGAAGTGGGACATGGGCGGCGCGGCCGCCGTGGCCGGTGTCATGCACGCCCTGGCCGGCCGCAAGGCCAAGGTTAACGCCATCGGCGTCCTGGGACTGGTCGAGAACATGCCCGACGGCAACGCCCAGCGTCCCGGCGACGTGGTCACCTCGATGTCGGGCCAGACGATCGAGGTCATCAACACCGACGCCGAAGGCCGCCTCGTGCTGGCCGACGCCCTCTGGTACTGCCAGGACCGCTTCAAACCCAAGTTCATGATCGACCTGGCCACCCTGACCGGCGCGATCATCATCTCCCTGGGTCATGACCTGGCCGGTTTGTTCAGCAATAACGACGGCTTGTCGGAAAAACTTCTCGCCGCCGGCAAGGCCGAGCGCGAGCCGCTGTGGCGCCTGCCGATGCCCGCGGCCTACGAAAAGCAGATCGAAAGCCCGATCGCCGACATGAAGAACATCGGCGGCCGTCCGGCCGGCTCGATCACCGCGGCGCTGTTCCTGCAGAAGTTCGTCAACGGCCTGCCGTGGGCGCACCTGGACATCGCCTCGGTGGCCTGGCGCAAGCCTTCGACCGACCCGACCGTCCCCGACGGCGCTGTCGGCTACGGGGTCCGCCTGCTGAACCGTCTCGTGGCCGACGCCTACGAAGGCTGACCTTGACCGCCGCGCCCTGCGATATCTGGTTCTACCACCTCGAGCGCAGCCCCTTGGAAGAGGTGCTGCCCGGGCTGCTGGAAAAGACCCTGGGGCGCGGCTGGCGGGCCCTGGTGCGCGGGGGCGATCCTGGCCGCCTGCGCGAGCTGGACACCCACCTCTGGACGTTTCGTGACGACAGCTTCCTGCCGCACGGCCTGGACGACGAGCCCATGGCCGATCGCCAGCCCGTGCTGCTGACCGACAAGCTGGACAACCCGAACGCCGGTCAGGCGTTGTTCCTGCTCGACGGGGCCGAGCCGGGCGATCTTTCGGCATTCGAACGCTGCATCCTGCTGTTCGACGGCCGCGACGAGGAAGCCCTGCGCCTGGCGCGGGGGCGGTGGAAGGCTTTCAAGGACGCGGGCCACCCCGTGTCCTACTGGCGACAGGGCGCCGAACGCGGTTGGGAGAAGCAGGCATGAAGCGTTTCGTACCGGCCGTGGCGGCCCTTCTTCTGGCGTCCTGCTCCAGCGCTCCCGAGCCCGCGCCCATGCCGCCGCCGACCACACCGACGGCTCCGCCCGCGATCGCCCTGCCCAAGCCGCCCGAACCCGAGAAGGACCAGTGCGGGCTCAAGGACGCCCAGGCCTTCATCGGCAAGAACCGCACGGACCTGCCCGCGCCGGTCGATCCGTCGCGCTGGCGGGTAGCCTGCACGACCTGCCCTGTGACGATGGACTACCGCGCGGACCGGCTGAACATCCTGTTCAACCCTGACACCGGCGTGGTCCAGCAGGTGAAGTGCGGCTAGGTATTTCCCTGGCACGCAACGCATAGGCGTGCATTTCGCGAGGTGGCAGCGTGGCCTTCATGGCCACCGCCTTTCGCCGCTGTCTATGGTTGCTGCTGGTCGTCGCCGCGGGCGCGGACATCGCCCTGGCGCAGGGCGACCGGGACGTCCTGACCGTGCGCAGCCAGATCCGGCCTCAGTGCCGCGTCCAGGCCGGCGATCTGGACCTGGGCCTTTACAGCGGCAGCCAGGCCTCGCGCGCGACGTCCTCGATCGAACTACAGTGCACGCCCGGCGTCGTCGCGCGGATCGGCCTGAACGGCGGCCAGTCCGGCGACCCGATGAACCGCGCGATGCAGGCGAAGGGTGAGCTCCGCTACCAGCTCTACAAGGACGAGGCCCGCACCCAGGTGTTCGCCGACCGCGGCGCCGCGGAAATGGAGGACGTCCGAACCACCGGCTTGCCCCAACAGGTCCTGGTCTACGGCGAGGCTCCAGCCGGTCAGCAGGTATCGGAGGGGACCTATGTCGACATCGTCGTGGTCACGGTCACCTATTGAAAGGGCGGAACATGAAAAGGACCTTGGTCTTCGCGGCGCTGCTCAGCACGATCGTCAGCGTCGTGGGTCTCCTGGCCGGAGCGCACCCCGCCGCGGCCCAGACCACCACCGACACCTTCCAGGTCCGCGCGCAGGTGACAAAGACCTGCACCGTCACGGCCAACGACCTGGACTTCGGCCAGTACAACTCCTCCCAGCAGGCCCGCGCCTCGACCAGCCTTTCCGTGCAGTGCACGCCCCTGACCTCCTTCGCGGTGGATGTCGGATCCGGCATCTCGGGCAATCGTAACGATCGCTGGATGGGCGGTCCGGGGGTCAGCAGGCTGCGCTACGGGCTCTTCAAGGACGGCGGCTACACCGATCCCGTCACCAACACGACCACCGGCTCGGGTTCGGACTTTACCGGACTGAGCGACCCTCAGGGCACGCCGGTCACGTTTCAGCTCTACGGCCAGATCGCCGCCAACCAGGCGGTGGCCGCCGGCAACTATCTCGACACCGTGACCGTGACGGTCACCTACTAGGGAGAACGGCGATGAACGCATTCCGGACCGGCGCGATCGCGGTTGCCCTGATCGCGGCCATGGCCGCCGCGCCGGCCCCGGCGTCGGCCAGCTCCGTTGAACTGTCGCCCATCACCCTCCAGTTGGTCGGCAAGGAGCGCACGACCACCCTGAGGGTCCGCAACACCGAAGCTCAGCCGATCACCCTGCAACTGCGCGCCGTGGACTGGAGCCAGCCTCAGGGCCAGGACGCATACACGCCGTCGCGGTCGCTGGTGGCGAGCCCGCCCATCTTCACCCTCAAGCCCGGCGAAAGCCAGACCGTCCGCGTCGTTGTCGAAGGCCTGGCCGCCGTTCCCACCGAAAAGGCCTACCGATTGATCCTCGACCAGATTCCGGAAAGCCAGTTGAAGGGCGAGAATGGCGTGGTCGTGCCGATCCGGGTGCTGTTGCCCGTCTTCCTCACACCGTCCGCGACAGCGCGGCCCAGACTGTCCTGGAAGCTCGACGCGACGCCGTCCGGCGGCGCGCTGACGGTCAGCAACGCCGGCGACACGCGCGAGCGCCTCGTTGGACTGAAGGTCACCCGCGGCGAAGCCGAACTGGTCAACGACCAAGGCCTGAGCGGCTATGTGCTGGCCGGCGGCAGTCGGACCTGGCCGCTGGGCGCCGGGTCCTCCGGATCAACCAAGGTGTCGGTTACCGGGGAGGGGCTGTTCGCGCCGATCAAGGCCGACGTCTGGCCCTAGTCGCCGGAGGTGACGAGGTCGCGGCGCAGCGTCTGGACGACCTGCCTGTGGGCCTTGGTCGCCATGGGCCAGGCCCAGGCCCAGGCTCCGCCGTCATCGATGATCCCCGAAGCACCGGCGGATCGCGGCGGATCCAGGACCTACTATCTCGAGGTATTGGTCAACGGTTGGCCCGTCGATCTTGTGGCGCGTTTCAGGGAAGGCGCGGGCCGGCTGTCCCTACCGGCGGACCAGTTCGAAGGACTGGGCTTTCGACTGGACGAGGCCTGGGTCGTCGTCGAGGGCCATGCGCGCCGCGTCTATCTCGACAGCGTGCCGAACCTGACCTGGCGGATCGACCAGCGGGCCCAGACCATCGCCATCAGCGCGCCGTTCGCCCTGTTGGCGCCCAGCCGGATCGCCATCTCGCCTGCCCCTGACCGCATCGAGGCCCAGGCGGGAAGAGGGGCGATGTTCAGCTACGACCTGTTCGGCGAATGGGCGGCGGACCCCGACGCCGGCAGCTATGGCCGCGACCTCAGCAGTTGGCTGGAGGCGCGGCTGTTCACGCCGCGATACACGTTCCTCACGACCGGCAGCGTCGGTTGGTCGGGCGGCGCGGTACGCGCGGTCCGCTACGAAACCCACCTGACGTTCGACGACCAGGACCGCGCACGCACCCTGCGGATCGGCGACAGCACCACGGAAGCGCTGATCTGGACCCGCAACACGCGCTTCGCCGGCGTCCAGTACCAGCGCAACTATGGCCTGCGCCCTGACATCGTGCCCACCTCCATGCCGGTGCTGAGCGACGGGGTCACGACGCCGTCGGTGATGAATCTCTACGTCAACGGCGTCAAACGCTTCGCCGGCGACCTGCCTCCGGGAGCGTTCCAGCTGAACCACCTCCCGGTGCTGACCGGCGCCAACGAGATCACGATGGTTCTGACGGACATCGAGGGGCGCGAGCGCACGGTGACCCTGCCGTTCTATGTGAACACGCTCATGCTGGCGCGGGGGATGACCGACTTCAGCTTCGAAGCCGGCGCGGTGCGCGAAGAGTTCGGGACCCAGAGCAACGCCTACGGCCTGGGCTTCGTGTCAGGCGTCTGGCGGCGCGGCCTCACGGATGCTCTGACCGTCGAGGTCCATGGCGAGGTCGCGCGCGGTCTGGCGATGGGCGGGGTCGCGTTCGGAGGCGCCATCGGGAGCCTGTTCGCGGTCGGCGGGGCCTTCGCCGTCAGCAGCGGCGACGACGACAGCGGCACGCTTTGGGCGATCGCGATGGACCGGACCGCCGGCTGGCTCAGCTTCTCGGCGCGCCACGAGGTCGCCTCGGCCGGCTTCCGGGACGTCGCCGCCCTGACCGGCCAGCCTCATCCGCGGGTCCGCGACACGGCCACCGTGGGGCTCAACCTGCGTCGGGCGGGCAACCTGAATGTCGGCTATGTGTCCGAGATCCGGGGCGACGGCGTGCGGACGCCCGTGGCCACCGCCAGCTACGGCGTCGACCTGTTCGGCCAGCGCGCACGACTGATGGCGAACGCCTACAGCGTCCTGAACCAGCACGACCAATGGGGGGTAGGGGTCACCGTCTCGATCCCCTTGGGCCGGAACGGACTGGCCAGCGCCGGGAGCCAGCGGCGGCGGGAGGGCCAGTTCTACGAGGCCGAGGCGCGCTGGACGACGATGGATGACCGCCTCAGCTGGCAACTGCGCGACGTGGAAGGCCCGGTCCCGTCGCGCACCATCGAAGCGCGCTGGGACGGCTCGCATCTGGACGCGCGGGCGAGGGTGCTCAACGACAAGGCCACCTCGGCCCTGCAGGTGGAAGCGGCCCAGTCCCTGGTGCTGTTCGATGGCGGCCTGTACGTGGCGGACCGCGTCGACGACGCCTTCGCCGTGGTCCAGGTCGGGCGCAACAGCGGCGTGGAGGTGTTTCGTGAAAACCAGCCGGTGGGACGCACGGACCGTCGCGGCCGTCTCTTCGTGAATCATCTGCGCGCCTATGAAGGCAACGGGCTCTCCATCGATCCCGAGGCCTTGCCCTTGGACGCGAGCTTGGAGAGCACGGCCAAGATCGTCGCGCCGCGAGCCGGGGCGGGCGCGGCCGTGACCTTCGCCGTCGCTCAGGAGCGCTCGGCGCTAGTGACCGTCATCCTCGAAGGTGGCGAGACGCCGCCGGCGGGAGCCGAGGCTCGCCTGGGCGACCGCGTCTTTCCCATGGGCTACGGCGGCGAGGTCTACTTGCGGGGCCTGGTCGTGGGACGCAACCTGGTCCAGGTCGCCTGGCGCGACCACACATGCGAGGTCGCCTTCACCCTGCCGGATGATCTCGGCAGCATCGTCAAGCTGGGGCCCTACACATGCGCATAGCGACCGCTCGACCGGCTGCCATGGCGGCCCTCGTCCTGACCCTGGCGTCCGCCGCTCCAAGCGCGGCTCAAACGGGTTCGGCCTGCCGCCTCACGGTTCTTGAGATGGTGTTCGGCGACTACGATGTCTTCGACAAACAGCGAACCCGATCGGTCGCGCGCGTCGCCGTGGATTGCAGCGGACCCGAGAGCAAGGTCCGACCAAGGATCGAACTGAGCACCGGCTCGTCGCAGACCTTCACCAGCCGAACCCAGCGGTCGGGCGCGAACGTGCTGACCTACAACATCTATGCCGACCAGGCCCTGACGCAGATCGTCGGCGATGGCTCGTCGGGGACGACGGCCCTCTTCCCGGCGCTGTCGCCGATCGCCGGCGGCGCTGCCGGTACCGTGGACCTGTACGGCGCCATCGACGCGCGGCAATTCGCGCCGCCCGGCGCCTATTTCGATACGGTATATGTGACCCTCATCTTCTAAGTCGGGAGGGAAGACATGCTGCTGTTGCTCGCGTCCTTCGTCGCCGCCACCGGGTCGCCCGGCGCCGCGCCCCGAACGCCCCGTTTGGCCGGCCTGATCAGCACGGGCAAGGTTTCGGTCAGGGCCGTCGTCGCCGATCGCTGTGTCGTCAGCGAAGCGGGCGCCGCCTGCGACGGTTCCGCCGCCATCCGGCCGCTTTCCGTCCACCATCCGGATGGCGTCCGAACGGAGATCGTCTTTTGACAACCTAGACAACGTTGTCATTGGCACCCTAAAGTGGCCTGACCAGTTCGCCCGTCAGAGGCGACGTCGGGAGGTCCGCCCAGATGAAAACCCTGCTCGCCACTGCGGCGTCGCTCGCCCTGTTGTCCGCAATGCCGGCCCAGGCCGAGGGCTATCTGCACGCCAAGGACAAGCGGATCGTCGACGAGGCGGGCCGGCCGGTGATCCTGCGCGGCATGGGGCTGGGCGGTTGGATGCTGCAGGAAGGCTACATGCTGCGCCTGGGCGAACTGGGCCGGGGCCAGGAGCACGTGATCCGCGCCGAGACCGCCAAGCTGGTCGGGCCCGAACGCGAGGCCGCCATCCACCAGGCTTGGCTGGACAACCACACCACCAAGGCCGACATCGACGCCATGGCCGCCATGGGCTTCAACTCCGTGCGCCTGCCCATGCACTACGGCCTGCTGACCCTGGCCGCCGACCAGGAGCCCGTTCCCGGCCAGGACACCTGGAAGGAAGACGGCTTCAAGCGCATCGACGACCTGCTGGCCTGGACCAAGGCCAACGGGATGTACCTGATCCTCGACCTGCACGCCGCGCCGGGCGGGCAGGGCAACGACCTGCCGATCGCCGACCGCGATCCGGCCAAGCCCTCGCTGTGGCAAAGCCCGGAGAACCGCCGCAAGACCATCGCCCTCTGGGGCAAGCTGGCCGCCCGTTACAAGGACGAGCCCGCGATCGGGGCCTACGACCTGATAAACGAGCCCAACTGGGATTTCGACGGGCCCGGCGGCGACCACGGCTGCAAGGACGAGAAGCAGACGGCGCTGTGGGATTTCTACAAGGAGCTTACCGCCGCCGTCCGCGAGATCGACCAGCGCCACATGATCATCCTCGAGGGCAACTGCTGGGGGAACAATTACAAAGGCATGCCGACTGCGTGGGACTCCAACCTGGCCCTGTCGTTCCACAAGTACTGGAACGTCAACGACGAGGCCTCGATCGCCACCGTCCTGAAGCTGCGCGAGGCTGCGGGCCTTCCGCTGTGGCTGGGGGAAAGCGGCGAGAACTCCAACGCCTGGTTCCGCGACGCCATCGCCCTGGTCGAGAAGCACGAGATCGGCTGGGCGTTCTGGCCGCTGAAGAAGATCGGCTTCAACCAGCCGCTCGAAGTGACGCCCAACCCCGGCTACGCCAAGCTGGTGGACTACTGGACCAAGAAGGGTCCCAAGCCCACCGCCGACGAGGCCTACGCGGCGCTGATGACCCTGGCGTCCAAGGACGTGCGGTTCGAGAACAACATCCGCCACGACGACGTCGTCGACGCCATGCTCCGCCAGCCGCACGACGACGCGACGCGTCCGTTCAAGGATCATCGGATCGGCGCGAAGGGCGGAAGTTTCTCCGCCGTCGACTATGACCTGGGCGCGCCGGGACAGGCCTATGCCGACAAGGACACGGCCAACTATCACATCTCGACCGGCGGCCAGCGCACGCTGTGGAACAGCGGGCGCACCTATCGCAACGACGGGGTCGATATCGCGCGCGAGGCCGACGGCGGCGCTTACGTCGAGGATTTCACCGCCGGCGAATGGCTGAAGTTCACGGTCGTGGTCGACAAGGCGGGAACCTACGACCTGACCGCGTTGGCGCGGGGCGAGGGCGGCAAGCTGTCGGCCGCGGTGAACGGGCGAACGCCGAGCGCCGACGTGGCGACCACGGGAGCGGCTTGGTCGACGGTTCGGCTGTCGAAGGCAGCGCTGCTCCCGGGGCGGAACACGGTGGTGCTCCGGTCGGACGGTGCGGCGGTTCAGGTGAAGACGCTTAGCCTAAAGCCTTGAATACCTTCCCTCCCCACAAGGGGGGGACTCCAGCGCCTACCGCGAGCCCACGCCTGGATAAAGCGCCGGCTCGCCGTCGAACACGCCCAGATAGCCCAGCTCGCCCAGCAGGGGGGTCATGGTGTCGGCGTAGTCATCGGCGTGCTTGAGCAGCGGCGCGGGGCGGCCGGACTGGTCCTGCAGGCGGTAGACGGTCCACATCTTGCCGCGCGGGGCGGGGGCGCCGGGCTGCAGGTAGCGGTGCTCCCAGCCGACCAGGGCCGGCGTGCGGCCGATCTCGACGTCGAAGGGCCGGTCGCGGAAGGCGAGGTCCATGTCCAGCCGCATGGCCTCGGCCAGGCGCTGATCCAGCCACTGGCCAAAAGCCGCCAAAACGGCGTCGGCCGACAGGCCTTCGGGATTGGCGACGATGTGATTTCGGGACGGGGTTCCAGAACTCATGCGGGCAGGTTGCGCCCAGGGGTCTCACATTTTGGCTAAGAGACGTGGTTCACGGCCATTAACCAAGGGTTGTGCAGAATTCGCCCGCCTGATTTTGCCCAAGCTGGGCAATAAACGCAGGCCAAGCCTGCCCATTCGCGCAACGCTGCGTTGATTTCCCGAATGTTTTTGTCCGGCATGCCGATTGCTCCCGTCCGGTGGCGAAAACCGGAGATCGAGCGATGACGATCGGCGCGACGAGCAATTCGACGGGCGGCCTGGCCCGGATCATGGCCGCGGCCTTGGCGCGACCGGAGGGCGGCATTCCCGTCTCCGAACTGAAACGCATCGACCCGTCCATGCTGCAGCCGATGTCCGCCGTCGCGAAAACGCTGACGGCGCCACGGCTGCCGCTGATCGACCCCGCCGACATGATGAACGCCATGCGCGACGCCGGCGTCACCTCGGACAACGATCCCTCCAAACTGTTCGCCGAGGTCTACAAGGACGGCAAGCTGGTGGCTCAGCTCTACAACGGCGGTTCCTCGACCACGTACGGCCAGGCCCAGGGGATCATCACGGGGGCGGACGAGCCCTATGAGGGCGGCCCGCAGCTGGCCCAATGGCGCGCCAACAAGATCGCCTCAGCCCTGGGCGGGACCGTCAGGATGGCCGACACCGCCCAGACCCAGTCGCAGTGGGAGATCACCTCGGCCGCCGAGAACGCCAAGCGCGACCAGGCCATGGCGCCGTATCGCGCCGCCATGGACGCCTTCCGCGCCGCCCTGGACTCGGTGAAAGCCTTGCCGACCCAGCCCTTGACCGAAGTCTAGGCCTCGGCCTCAGCCAGTTCCTCGGCCAGGGTCATCCAGGTGGCCTCGGCCTCATCAAGCTTGGACTTCGCGTTGTCGCGACGCTTGGTCAGTTCCTCGACCTTGGCGGGGTTCTTGTAGAGTTCCGGATCGGCCAGTTGGGCCTCCAGTTCCGAAACCTGGCGGGTCTGGCGGGTGACGACCTGTTCGGCGGCCTCCAGCTTGCGCTTCAGCGGCTCGACGGCGACGGTCTTCCTGGGCGCCGCGGCGGGCTCGGCCTTGGCGGGCTCGCGCGCCACCTGCGTGGGCTTCACGGCCAGCTTGGCGCGGTCCAGCACGAACTTGGCGTAGTCGTCCATGTCGCCGTCGAAGGGCTTCACAGAGCCGTCGGCGGCCAGCCACAGGCGGTCCGCGACCAATTCCATCAGCGAACGGTCGTGGGTGATCAGGATCACCGCGCCCATGTAGTCGTTCAGCGCGTCCAGCAGGGCCCGGCGGCTGTCGATGTCCAGGTGGTTGGTCGGTTCGTCCAGGATCAGCAGGTGCGGGGCGTCCATCGCCACTAGGTTCAGCAGCAGGCGCGCGCGCTCGCCGCCCGACAGACTGTCGACCTTGGTCTCCTGCTTCTCGAAGCCCAGGCCGAACTGGGCCAGCTTGGAGCGGCGCGAGCTTTCCGAGGCTTCCGGCATGGCCCTCCGGATGATCTCCAGCGGGGTGTCGTTGGGATCCATCGCCTCGATCTGGTGCTGGTGGAACCAGCCGACCTTCATCTTCTTGTCGCGGTGCAGCTCACCCTGCTGGATGTCCAGCGCCCCGGCGATCATCTTGGCGAAGGTCGACTTGCCCGCGCCGTTCACGCCCAGCAGACCGATGCGGTCGTCCAGGTCCATGCGCAGATTCAGGTTCTTCAGGATCGCCCGGCCGGCCTCGTAGCCGACGCTGGCCTTCTCCAGCCGGATCAGCGGCGGGGGCAGGGGGCGCGGCGGCGAGGGCAGGGTGAAAGGCGCGACGCGCTCCTCGATGGTGGTGGCCACAGGCTCCATCTTGGCCAGGCGCTTCATGCGGGACTGCGCTTGCGCAGCTTTCGAGGCCTTGGCCTTGAAGCGGTCGACGAAGGCCTGCAGGTGGGCGCGCTCGGCGTCCTGCTTGGCCTTGGCCGACAGTTGCAGGCGGGCCTTCTCGGCGCGGCGCTTCTCGAAGTCGTCGTAGCCGCCCGTGTAGAGCTCCAGCTTGCCGCCGGCCAGGTGCAGCATGTGGGTGCAGCTGTTGTTGAGCAGCTCGCGGTCGTGGCTGACGATCAGGGCGGTGTGCGGATATTTCTGGAGGCGGGCCTCCAGCCACAGCGCGCCTTCCAGGTCCAGATAGTTGGTCGGTTCGTCCAGCAGCAGCATGTCCGGCTCGGCGAACAGGGCCGCCGCCAGGGCCACGCGCATGCGCCAGCCGCCCGAGAACTCTGACATCGGCCGCGCCAGGTCCTCCTGGGTGAAGCCCAGGCCCACCAGGATTTCCGAAGCCTTCGAAGGGGCGGCGTCGGAATCGATCTCGATCAGCCGCCCCCAGATCTCGCCCATCTCCTCGGGATCGGCGGTCTCCAGGCTGGTCAGCAGCCGGTGACGCTCCTCGTCGGCCTCCAGCACGGTCTCCAGCAGGGTGAAGGGCGTGGCCGGGTGTTCCTGGTCCACCGAACCGATCCGCGCGCTCTTGGGCAGGCTGATTTCGTCGTCGCCGGCGTGCAGCTGGCCCAGGATCAGCTTGAACAGAGTCGACTTGCCCACGCCGTTGCGCCCGATCAGTCCGACCTTCGAACCCGGGGGCAGGCTGACGGTGGCGCGGTCGAAGAACTTCCGACCCCAGGCGCTGAACGTCAGGTCTTTGATCTGGAGCATCTGATTTAAGGTTACGCGGCGGGGTTGGCGGGGAGGAGGCGCCCGGCTATAAGCCCGCAACCTCCCAATCTACAAACTTTCTCTGTGAGATTTTCGGATCATGACCGAACGCACCTTCTCGATCATCAAGCCCGACGCCACCCGTCGC
>Ga0102591_1001411_pt1 | contig 33053 bp, 35 predicted proteins | sample AraplaCol_mCL_r2_2_FD_76860 | JGI IMG/M metagenome (GOLD analysis project Ga0102591, IMG submission 76860) | Arabidopsis root microbial communities from North Carolina, USA - plate scrape MF_Col_mCL_r2 (SPADES assembly) (version 2) | ecosystem: Host-associated > Plants > Roots > Endosphere...
ACGGGTCGTAGATCGTCACCGGCGGCTCGTTGGCCGACGGGTGGACGGCCACCTCGCGGAACGGCACGCGGATGTCGGGGAACAGTTCGCCGGCCTGATAGACCTTGCGCGAGCCGGGGATCGGCCCTGTCGACAGGGTTTCGGCCACGGCCTTGATGGTGGACTGGATGTTCATTTCGGGCGCTCCTCAAGTTCCAAGGAGACCCGGACGTGTCGCGCTAAGTCGGTGTGCGCACGGTCGGCTGAATCAGAATCCCGGCCCGTTCGCGTTCCCTCCCTTCGCCGGCATGACCCGGATCAGGTTCGACGGGTCAGGGCCAAGCCCAATCTCAGCCGCGCGAAGCGACCCCCCGGTGAACGAGGGGGACCCTAGACCGACTGACGCGTGGGTCAAGCCGTCGATGCTCAAGCCGCCTTGGGCTGGGTCATGAGCCCCATGACCACGCCCGCCGCCAGACCCGGAAAAGCCCCAACCGTCGACAACGCCGCGGCCCGTCCCAAGAGGCCATCGACCGTGAGGGTCGCGACCAGGGTGAAGGCCAGCCCACCCAACGCCGCGCCGACCATTGCCGCGATAACTGTCCGCCCTAGGGGGTTCCGGATCGGCAGCCACGCCATCACGACGGCCAAGCCGCTGGCCATGATCAGCGAAGCGAACATTCCCGCCAAGCCCACGCCGCTGAAGATCGCGACGGTGGCCAGCACGATCCCGAACAGCAGGCCCAAGACGGCGAACAGCCCTTCCCAGTCCCCGACCGAGCCGCCCGCCCCGACAAAAGGTGATCGCAAGATCAGGTTGGCGTAGATTGCCGCGCCCAGATAGTAGCCCGTTAGTGCGGTGGCCAGCACCGCCAGGGCCGGCTCGATGTCGTTGCGCCCGACTTTCAGTTCCATCCCGCCCCCGATCGACTGACCGACGGTCAATCTGCGCCGCTCGGAGGCGCTTGGACAAGATCAGACTTCACCAGGCGTCCGCGCGCCCGGTCCAGGATCGAGGCGCGATCCAGGGCCGCCTCCAACCGCTCCAGCGCCGCCAAGGCGTCTCGCGCCTCGGCGTTCAGTTCGACCGCCGCCTCGGCCAAGACGGTCCAGACCGGGGCCAGCCGCTCGACCAGGGCCTCACCCGCCTCGGTCAGGCGTAGCATGCGGCTGCGGCCGTCGCGGGGGTCGCGGTCCTCGGCCACCAGCCCCTCGGCGACCAGGGACTGGCGCACCTGGCTGACCGCGACGTGGGTGACGCCCAGGACCGAGGCCAGGTCGCCCACCGAACGCGGGCCCTGCAGGACCAGTTGGTTCAGCACCCCGAACCAGCGCTGCTCGAACCGGACGTCCAGCTCGGCATAGAGCCGGCCGGCGTCGCGATCTATCCGGTCGGACAGACGTCGCAGCCGCGCGCCCAGGGCGGCTGCTCCGGAGGCTCGGGGATAGTCGCCCAACTGATGGTCGAGAGGCGTGTCGTCGGCGGGCATTGACAATATCCGTAAGCACTTACATTTCTTCATAAGGCTTTACAGGAGGCGGCGCCGAATGAACAGACGCGATTTCATGGCAGGCTCGATCCTGCTCGGCGCCGGCCTGTCTGCGGATGCCGGCGGGTGCGCCGATCCGGCCTTGGACCTGGCCGGCGACGAACCGGTCAAGGTCGGGTTCCGGCAATGGCTGGCGGTGTTCAATGGCGACGATCCGGCGGCCTATCGCGCCTTCGTCCAGGCCCGGCTGCCCGGCGTCCTGCCCTATGTGGACGAGGACCTGGCCACGCGAGAGGCGTCGGGCGGCTTCACCGTGTTGCGCGCCAGCCTGACCGCGCCGGGCGAACTGACCGCCTGGGTCCAGGACCGCGCCTGGGACCGGTTCTCCAAGGTGGTCCTGACGGCGGGGCCGGACGGCGGCCTGACCGACATCGCCTTCTCCGGCGCGGCGCCGCCCGACGGCTTCCGCATCACCCGGCTGAACGAGGCCCAGGCGGTCGTCGCCCTGGCGGGCAAGCTGCGCGGCGAGGCCGGAGCTGACCGCTTTTCGGGCGCGGTCCTGGCGGCTCGTGGCGACCGCGTGATCCTGCGCGAAGCCTACGGCCTGGCCGACCGCGCCCAGCATCGAAAGGCCCAGGCGGGCACGCGGTTCTGCATCGGCTCGATGGGCAAGATGTTCACCGCCGTGGCGATCCTGCAGCAGGTGCAGGCCAGGCGGATCCAACTGGACACTCCGATCGCCGCCCTGCTGCCGGACTATCCGAACGCCGCCCTGGCCAGGCACCTGACCGTCGAGCACCTGCTGACCCACACCGGCGGCACGGGCGACATCTTCGGCCCGTTCCACGACGCCCATCAGGCCGAACTGAAGACAGTGTCGGACTATGTACGGCTGTACGGCCCGCGTGAGCCGCTGTTCGAGCCGGGCGCGAAATTCGCCTACAGCAACTACGGCTTCGTGCTGCTGGGCGCGATCCTGGAACGGGCCACCGGCCAGCCGTACGAGACCTACTTCGCCGAGCATGTGTTCCGACCCGCCGGCATGACCGCCACCAGCCAACGACCGCGCGACGGCGACGCCCTGCCCTATGCCGGCAGCGCCCTGGCGGGACTCAAGCCGCTGGCGCCCTACGAAGGCCTGCCCGCCGGCGGCGGCTATTCCACGGTGGACGACTTGCAAGCCTTCGCGACAGCGTTGCGCGGGCACCGCCTGCTCGACGCCGCCCACACCACCTTGGCCGTCACGCCCAGGGTCCAGGCCAGCGGGACCTCGCGGTGGGGCCTGGGCTTCCGCATCCAGAACCGCAATGGCGTGACCTTCTACGGCCACGGCGGCGGCGCGCCTGGGGTCAACGGCGAACTGGCGATCTATCCCGGCTCCAGCTACGTGACGACCATCCTCAGCAATCGCGGCCACCCGACGGCCGTCAATCCAGCCGAATATCTAGGCAATCGCCTGCCCGGCTGAGCCGCCGGCGTAACCTTTCCGCCGGCCGTCCAAATAGCGTGTTACCGTCCCGCAAGCCCGGAGGACATCGACATGGCGCGATCCAAGATCGAAGGCGGCTTCCCCCTCAATCGTCGCGTCCTCCTTGGGACGGCCATCGCGACGGCCATCGCGAGCCGAGCCATGGCCCGCGCCCCCGTCCGCAACGTGGTGCTGGTGCACGGAGCCTGGGCCGACGGGTCGTGCTGGGCCGATGTCGTCACACGCCTGCAAGCGGGCGGCTACAACGTCACGGTCGTCCAGAACCCGCTCACCTCGCTGGCCGACGACGTCGCCGCCACTCGCCGGGCTCTGGCGCTCCAGGACGGTCCAACGGTGCTGGTCGGTCATTCGTGGGGCGGCGTGGTGATCACCGAGGCCGGCGTCGACCCCAAGGTCACGGCTCTGGTCTACGTGGCCGCCCGCGCGCCCGATGCGGGCGAGGACTTCGCCGCCCTGGCCGCGCGCTACCCGACAATGCCCGCCCGCGCCGGCGTGGTGACGACCGACGGCTTTTCGCGCCTGTCGGAGGAAGCCTTCCTCAAACACTTCGCCGGCGACGTGCCCCGCGCCAAGGCCCGTGTGCTCTACGCGGTCCAGCAGCCGATCGCCGCCGACCTGTTCGCCGGCCGGACCACGGTGGCGGCCTGGCGCGGCAAGCCCAGCTACTACGCCGTCTCGGCCCATGACGAGACCACCTCGCCGGACCTGGAAAGATTCCTGGCCCAGCGCATGAAGGCGACGACCATCGAGCTGCCATCCAGCCACGTGTCGATGATCTCGCATCCCCAGGCGATCACCGACCTGATCGAAAAGGCCGCCAGGTCGGGCGGTTAGAGCGTGCGCGCCGAGAAAGTGTCGCACGCGGCGGGATCGCCGGCGTCGTAGCCCTTGCCGAACCAGCGCATGCGCTGGCCGCTCGAGCCGTGGGTGAAGCTGTCGGGCATGACGCGACCCTGGGACTGCTCCTGGATGGCGTCGTCGCCGACCGCCGCCGCGGCGCCCAGGCCGTCCTGGATGTCGGCCTTCGAGATCTGGATGGCGCCGCCCGACGCCTCGGGCGCGTGGCGAGCCCAGACGCCGGCGTAGCAGTCGGCCTGCAGCTCGAGCCGCACCGAGCCGCTATCGGCCCCGCGCGCGCCCAGGCGGCGGGCCTCGTCCGAGGCGCCGGTCAGGGTCTGGATGTGGTGGCCGATCTCGTGGCTGATCACGTAGGCGCGCGCGAACTCGCCCTTGGCCCCAAACCGCGTCTCCAGCTCGTTCCAGAAGCTCAGGTCCAGATAGACCTTGTTGTCGGCGGGGCAGTAGAACGGCCCCATGGCCGACTGGCCCGTGCCGCAGCCGGTGCCCGTCGCCCGGTCGTACAGCACCACCGCCTGGGGCGGCCGATAGCTCACGCCGTGCTGGGCCAGCAGCGGCTTCCAGACGTCGGCGTTCGAGGTCTCGATGACGTCGACGAACTGGCCCTCAGGATCGCTGACCTGGCCGCGCACGCCCTCCTGGGCGGCGGGTTGCTGGACGCCGTTGACGACGCTCATCGTGGTCTGCGGGTTGATCCCGAAGACGAAATAGCCGATCGCGGCCAGCACTACCGCGCCGATGCCGCCGCCGGCCACGCCGACCGGCCCAAGGCCCCGGCGGTCCTCGATATTGCCCCCACGGCGCCCTCCGCCCCATTCCATGCGATCGATCTCCTGGTGTCTATGAAGGCGTCAGGACGCCGGCTTGATGGCCCGCAGGCGGGCGTTGCTGGCGGCCAGGGCCTGGTCGGTCAGCCGTTCCATCCGCGCGATGTCGGACGCCATGTCGTCGGCGCCGGGACTGCGCGGCGGAGCCGGCGGAAGGGTCGAGCGCAGCGTCGGCTCGGCTGGCGTACGGGACGCCTCGTCCAGCGAGCGCAGGGTCATCTGGGCGGCGTAGCGGTTCTGAGCGGCCGACCACTCGCGCTGGGCGGCCAGGGCGTCCTGCCGGGCCATGTCCTGCTGCAGGTAGAGGACGTTGCGCTCGCGCTGAGTGCGCGGGTCGACCTGGGCGGACGCCGTCGCGCCGAACACCAGGGCCAGCCCCGCCGCCGCGATCATCGTCCGAACCTTGCTCATGCCTTCAGGGCTCCGTTTCCAAGACCCTGAATCTGCGCCTTCAATGCGTCGCGTTCAGGGCCGCTTGACGGTGAAACGCGTGAGTTCGGTTTTTGGGGCGTCCCAATCGGGATCCAGTTCGGCGGCCTTGGTGTAGTCGAGGTAGGCGGCCTTCACGTCGCCCAGCTTCTCGTGGGCGATGGCGCGGTTGAAATAGGCCTTCTCCGGATCCTTGACGCCCAGGGCCAGCCCTTGGTCGATCTGGGCCAGGCCTTCGCCGTAGCGCTTGGACCAGACATAGGCCGCGCCGCGATTGACGTAGGCCTCGCCCAGGCTGGGATCGATCTTCGAGGCGGCGTCGAAGTCGCTGACGGCGTCTTCATAGTCGCGCTGGCGCATCTGCAGGACGCCGCGGTTGACGAAGGTGCGGGCGCGATCGCGGAAGCTGATGATCTCGGTCTCCAGGGCCAGGGTGCACTTGGTCACCGAGGCCTCGTCCGACCGGCCGTCGATCGCCGCCGTGGCGCATTCCTTGGCCGCCCCGCCGCCGATCACCAGGGTCGAGGCGTCGGCCGATGCGGCGCAGGCCAACACGCCGACCGCCATGCAGAGGATGATTCTGTTCGAAGCCATGCGCCTCTCCCCGACGGACGCGCCGGCGCGGCTGGGAGCAGTCGCGCGAAGAACGCGCCGGTCGTGCTTTTCTGCGCGCAGCATAGCACGACCGCGCCCGAGCCTGTAGGAAATCGGCCAACCGTCCTCAGGCTCGAAAGACGTTTGATGCATCTGGCCCGCTTCCCCCGCGCCCGCTTCGCCCATCTGCCCACGCCGCTGGAGCCCCTGCCCCGGCTGGGAGCCGAGCTCGGGATCGACCTGTGGGTCAAGCGCGACGACTGCACCGGCCTGGCCGGCGGCGGCAACAAGACCCGCAAGCTGGAGTTCCTGCTGGGTGAGGCCCTGGCCCAAGGCGCCGACACCCTGGTCACCCAGGGCGCGGTCCAGTCCAACCACGTGCGCCAGACGATCGCGGCCGGCGCACGGTTCGGCCTGAAGACCGAGGTGATCCTGGAGGAGCGCACCGGCTCCAAGGCGTCCGACTACACAGGCAACGGCAATGTTCTGCTGGACCGCCTGATGGGCGCGTCGATCCGGTTCGTGCCGGGCGGGACCGACATGGTCGCCGAGTTGGAAAGCAGCGCCGAAGCGGTGCGCCAACGCGGCGGCAAGCCCTATGTGATCCCCGGCGGCGGCTCGAACACGATCGGGGCCCTGGGCTATGTGGATTGCGCCCGCGAGCTGGTGGTGCAGGCCGACACGATGGACCTGAAGATCGACCGCCTGGTCACCGCCACCGGCAGCGCCGGCACCCATGCGGGCCTAGTGGCCGGCTTCGCCGCGCTCAGCGTGGACATCCCGACTCTGGGCTTCGGCGTGCGCGCGCCCAAGACCAAGCAGGAGGAGAACGTCTTCAACCTGGCCGTCGCCACGGCCGAGACGATCGGCGCGGCTGGGCGGGTGAAGCGCGAGAGTGTGGTGGCCGACTGCGACTATGTCGGCGCGGGTTACGGCCTGGTGGACCAGGGCGTGATCGACGCCCTGACCCTGGCCGCTCGCACCGAAGGCCTGCTGCTGGACCCGGTCTATTCGGGCAAGGCGATGAAGGGCCTGATCGACCAGGCTCGCAAGGGCGCGTTCAAGGGCGAGCGGGTCGTGTTCCTGCACACCGGCGGCGCGCAGGGGCTGTTCGGCTATCAGAGCGAGATCGAAGGGGCGTTCACGGCCTGACCGCCGGACGCCCCCTCCGTCACGACGCCTATGGCGTCGCGCCACCTCCCCCGCTATGCGGGTGAGGAGGAAGCCGCGCCGACCTTCTCCTCACCCGTGAAACGGGGGAGGTGGCGCGATGCGAATACGCATCGCGACGGAGGGGGCGTCTTCGGGCGAAGAAGGATCACAAGATGTCCAAAACCCTCGGCGTCCTCGGCGGCATGGGCCCCGCCGCCACCCTCGATTTCCTGGCCAAGCTGCAGGCGGCCACGCCGGTGGCCCGCGAGCAGGATCACCTGCGGGTGCTGGTCGACATCAACCCCAAGGTTCCCGACCGCAACAACAGCTATGACGAGGCCGGGCCGGTGCTGGCCCAGATGGCCGTGGGGCTGCGCGAGGCCGGGGCCCAGGTGCTGGCCATCGCCTGCAACACCGCCCACGCCTATGCCGACCAGGTCCGAGCCAGCGGCCTGCCCCTGGTCGATTTGATCGAGACCGCAGGCCTTGCCGCCAGGGCTGACGGTGCGGAACGCGTCGGCGTGCTGGGCACCGGCGGCGCCCTGGCGCTCTATCGCCGGACCTTCTCGCACCTGGGGATCGAGGCGGTCACGCTGGATGACCACGAGCAGGTCGAGTTCATGGCCCTGCTCTATCGCATCAAGCACGGCGACCTGGGTCAGGACAGCCGCGAGACCATGGCCGCCCTGGCTCACCGGCTGGTCGGCAAGGGCGCCCAGGTGGTGGTGGCCGGCTGCACCGAAGTGCCGCTGGTGACGGGACAGGCCGACCTGAGCGTGCCGTTCATCGACGCGACCGAAGCCCTGGCCAAGCGGTGCGTCGAGGTCTGTTTGGCGCCCTAGTCTTTCGCCGCTGGCGCCGGAGCGGGAGCCGGCGTCAGACCGATGCAATCGACCTGCTGGGGCGAGGCCTCGTGCTTGGAAATGCGCCAGGTCCTGTCCGGCATGGCCCTGAGCGAAACGTTCTCCTCACGGCATTTGGCTTCGTTGGCGAACTTCGTCTGGAAGGTCACGATCACGTAGCCGCCCTTCGGTCTGCCCGCGGGATCGATCTCCCGTTTCTCGCCGGTCTGCCGTCGATCTTCGGCGGCCCCCAGCGGCAGGTGTCCCGCCTTGTACGAGGACTCGAAGGTGGTCCAGGAAATCCCCATCGAGTTATCGACTTGGTCGTAGGCTTCCAGGAACTTTCCCTTGTCGACGAGATCGACGTACTTGAGGGCCGCGAACTCCGGATCCGCGGTCGGCCAGACGACCTCCTGGGACGTCGCCGCGTCGGCCTTTCCGGGCGCGGGGGCCGGCGAGCTTTCCGGCTTGGTTTCCGGCGCGGGGAACGCCAGCAGGATCAGCACGAACACCCCGATGGCGCCGCCCGCCTGGACGAAGCCCTTGTACTTGATGTCAATGAAGCCCGGCAGAATGGCCGCGACGCCCGCGGCAGCCAGGGCCAGGATGATCCGATAGGTCCAGACCTCGGTCGGGCTGGGGTTCTTCACCACCGCCGTGAAGACCAGGATCGTGATGATGAAGATCGCGCCGAACACGAACGCGATGAGAGTCTTGACGTCTATCTCACCGGTTACGAAGGAACGCTTCGGCGGATCTTCCATGAATCCTTGCCCCGCGACAGCTGACGCGACTCCCCCTTAGCGCGAACGCCAGGAAATTGCACGCAGCATGCACGACGCCGGTCAATCCATCGAAACGCCGGCGAAGCTCCGGGATTCGGGCTTGATAGTGACCTGGGTGCGGACTCCCTCCTCGAACAGCGCGCTGGCGTAGTCGAGGGCGGCCTTGTACGCGGCTTCCTGGCTGGAGTGCCGCGACAGGGTCTGGCCCATGCGTTCGACGCACCAGTCGAAGGGTTTGGTGACCACCAGGATCAAGTCCACGGTCTGCTCCTGACCAGGCGGCCGACACCGCGCGTGATCCCCCACTGAGCGAATAGTGACCGATTCCTAAGGCCAAACTATGCAGAACGGTGCGTTTTCTCTCCGTGGACCCTGGTTTCCGCGCGAACTCGGTTAACGGCCGCAGCAGCCTCCGCGCCCGCCGGTGGAGCCGCCGCCATGTCCGCCGCCGCTGTAGCGGCCGCCACGCGACACCGTCACGCTGCTCGACGCACTGGCGCTGGCGCTGGACCGGGCGCTGGAAGACGCCGCGGCCCCCGACCAGCCGTGGGCGTAGCCCGACCGGCCATAGGCCTGGCCGCCAATCCAGCCGCCCCCCGCGCCATAGCGCGCGCTGGACGAGCCGTAGTAGCCCACGCCCCCAGTCCCTTCGAGCGACTGGGCGTAGCCGTCGCCGGCCATGTAGCTGCCCTGGTAGCTCCAGCCCTGCCCCTCTTCGCTGTAGCGGGAGGACTCGGATTCGTAGGTCTCTTCGGAGCGTTCGACGCTGCTTTCGACCCGGCCATGCTCACGGTAGCCACGATCCTCATAGACGCGGCCGTCGCAATCGCAGCCGCGGCGCACTTCCTGACGCTCGACATAGACCGGCACGCGAACGATCTTTTCGACCGGCACCTCCACCCGCCTCTCGACGATCCGTTCGACCGGCTTTTCGACGATCTTGACCACGGGGACCTCGACGCGCTTCTCGACGATGCGCTCGACGGGCACCTCCACCCGCTTCTCCACGATCCGGTCCACATAGACGGGGCGGTCGACGATCTTCTCGACAATGCGGTCCACCGGATGATCGACATAAACCGGCTGCTTGACGATCTTCTCGATATAGACCGGGCGTTCGACGATCTTGACCCGGGTCTTGGCTACGGGCTTGCGCGCGGCCGGCTTCGGCGCGGGCTTGGGGGTTTGCGGGGCGATGGGCGTCACGCGCGTAGGATAGCCATCCGCGAAGGCGGTGGTCATCGGCCCCATCATGGCGAACGTCATCGTCGCGGCTCCGATCAGGAGCGCTGTCTTCGGGTTCATCGCTAAAAGCCTTTTCCGACTGAGCCGCCCAGCCGCCCCTCGACCGCTCCCCGAGCGCGGCCGAAAAGCGTCCCATTCTGGGTCGCGGCGTTGGGTTTGCAGCAAGCCTCGGACCACTTCCCGAGCCCTGGAAAATCAGAGTCCCAGGATCCGCCGCAGCCATTTCGGCACGCGCTTGGGACGCGGCTCTTCCTCGACCTCGCTCGCCTCGTCGCGCTCGAAGCGCTGGTAACGGGGCTCTGGCGGCGCGTCCCGCGCCACCAGCCCCGCCTTCAGCCCTGCTGTCATCACGTCGCGCCAGATGCGGGCCGGCAGGTCGCCGCCGACCATGCGGGTCATCGGCGAATGGTCGTCGTTGCCCACCCAGACGCCGACCACCAGGTCGCCGGTGAAGCCCACGAAGACGGCGTCGCGATAGTCCTGAGTGGTGCCGGTCTTGCCGTAGGCTTTCTGTCCCAGCCGGGCCGCGCGGCCGGTGCCCTCCTGGACCACCGCGCCCATCAGATCGTACAGCGCCGCCCGCTGGGCCGTGTCCATGTCGGCCGTAGCGATCGGGGTCGCCCGGGGGGTTCCGTAGGGCCGCACGGGCGTCTTGCCGGAAGCGACGGCGGCGTAGGCGCCGGTCAGCTCCAGCAGGTTGGTCTCTGCCGTCCCCAGGGCGAGGGTGGCGTCGTCCTCGCGCAGCGGCGAGACGATCCCCAGGTCCCGCGCCGCCCGAACCACCGCCGGACCGCCCGCCTGCTGATACACCCGCGCGGCGATGATATTGTTGGACTGAGCGAAGGCGTCGCGGATCGTCAGGTCCCGTCCGCTCCCGCCCTCGTAGTTCGCTGGGGTCCAGCCGCCGATCGTGACCGGGTCGCCGATCACCAGGTGGTCGGGCGTGGCGCCGTCACGCAGGGCCGCCAGATAGACGAACAGCTTGAAGGCGCTGCCCGGCTGCCGCTGGGCCTGGACGGCCCGGTTGAACGGGGTCTGGCGATAGTTCGTACCGCCCAGCATGGCCACTACCCGGCCGTCCGGCCGCATGGCCACCACCGCCACCTGGCCCACCTTTCTCTTCGCCGCGCCTTTCATGTCGGCGGCCACGGCGCGTTCGACGATCCGCTGCAGGCGGCTGTCCAGCGTGGTGGGCACGCGCACCTCGCCGTACCCGGGGCCGTCGAAGGCCGACTTGACCTGCGGCGAGATCCAGTCGGCGAAATAGCCGCCCACCGGCAGGTCGGCGCGCGTGGTGCGCACCGCGACCCGGCCGGCGGCGTCGGCCTGCGCCTGGGTGATGGCCTTGGTCTGGACCATGGCGTCCAGCACCAGTCGGGCCCGCGCGCCCGCCGCCTGGGGATGGTCGACGGGGTCCAGGTCGACCGGGGCCTTGACCATGCCGGCCAGCATCGCCGCCTCGCCGATCGACAGCCGTTCGGGCGGCTTGCCGAAGTAGTGCCGCGCCGCCGCGCCCAGGCCGTAGACCCCGTCGCCGAAATAGATGCTGGAGAGATAGCGCGACAGGATCTCGTCCTTGGACAGCCGCAGTTCCAGCCACAGGGCGATCATCGCCTCCTGCCCCTTGCGGCGGAGGCTGCGCTCGGGCTGGAGGAAGGCGTTCTTGGCCAGTTGCTGGGTGATCGTGCTGCCGCCCTGTACGGTGCGGCCGGCCTTGGCGTTGACGACCAACGCCCGCGTCACGCCGCCGAAGTCTACGCCGATGTGGCGATAGAAGCGCCGGTCCTCGATGGCCAGGAAGGCGGCCGGCACGTGCTCGGGCAGCGCCTTGATGACCACCGGAGCCTCCTTGTAGGCGCCGCGCCGGGCGAAGGGACGGCCCTGGTTGTCCAGCAGGATCAGCGCCCGCTTGGGCAAGGGCTCCAGGGCGCGGGAAATGGGCAGGCTGGCGCCGAGCCAGACCAGCAGGATCAGAACGGGCAACAGCGCGCCTATTCCAGCCCCGAACCACAGCCGATGACGGACGATGAAGGCGCGCGAGGCCGTCCAGGCGTAAGCCAGCCTTGCCTTCGCGCTTTCCAGGTTCATCAGCGACGCGCCTCCGCGACCTCAACGCCGCTCAAGCTTGAGTAACGGCTCGGGGAGGATCGCGGTTCACCGTGTCAGGACATTGACCGGCGTAAAGCGTGGGCGCGGGCTAGCCCGGCAGTTCTTCGCGGCTGGCTTCCAGCATGCCGACCAGGGCCGCCGACAGACGCGACGTCTGGGCCATCCGACGCAGCGCTTCACGCGCGTGATCGCTGTCGGCGATCTCGGCTTGTCGCTCGAGACGCTCGGCTTCGTTCAGGTGGTCGAGTTGGCTGGGCATGGTGAATATTTACGGGAGATGAACGGATCGAACCATGTGACCGCTGGTCGCAGAACGGTGTAAGATCACATAAAATCAAATGTTTAGAGCGTTACCGGTCCCAAAACTGAAAACGGCCCCGGGCCATTCCTGACCCGGGGCCGTCGTCCTGTTCCCCAACAGGACGGCGTCGCGCGCTACCAAAACCGGCGCGGCGGCGTCGCCTCAAAAACCGATGGCCGTTTCTCGCCCAAACGCGGTGAGCGGACAACGTGACGGCCTGTCGCAGGATCGTGACGCCTGCGTCATATAACAAAGCTCCACCAAAAGCGCTGGTCAAGTCATGACACCGGTATCATAACTATCGACAACACCGCGCCGACCAATGGCGACGGGGGTTTCGGCAAGGACCGACCGGGAGGAAGACCAGGAACGCGAGGGCTGACAAGGCCCTCTCCCGCTCCTCTCCCAGCCGCCTGGCCGCGTCCTTGCGTCGCGGGTTTCGACGTGAAAAGTCCCTGGGAGAGTCTCGTCGTCATGCCGCTTAGCCCCCTCACTCGCCGCCGCCTGCTGGCGACGACGACCGCCACCTTCGCGATGGCCGCGACCCTGGCCCCGCTGAAGGCCCTGGCCCAGGGCGCCGCCCCGTCCAAGGACCAAGTCCTGGCGACGATGAAGAAGGCCACGACCTTCATGGCCGAGAAGGCCGCCTACGAGGGCGGCTATGTCTGGAGCTACCTGCCCGACTTCTCGCGTCGGTTCGGCGAGATGGAAGCCTTCCCCACCATGATCTGGGTCCAGCCGCCCGGCACGGCGACCATGGGCCACCTGTTCCTCGACGCCTATCACGCCACGGGCGACGAATATTACTACGAGGCGGCCAAGAAGGCGGCCCAGGCCCTGATCAAGATCCAGCACCCGGCGGGCGGCTGGAACTACATGGGCGACCTGGCCGGGCCGGAGTCGCTGAAGAAGTGGTACGACACCATCGGCAAGAACGGCTGGCGTCTCGAGGAATTCCAGCACTACTACGGCAACGCCACGTTCGACGACGAAGGCACCGCCGAGAGCTGCCAGCTGATGCTGCGCATCTACCTGGAAAAGAAGGACAAGGCCTTCAAGCCGGCGCTGGACAAGGCCATCAAGTTCGTCCTCGACAGCCAGTATCCGAACGGCGGCTGGCCGCAGCGCTTCCCGCTGTCGGGCGGCTTCGAGAACAAGGGCCATCCCGACTACACCGGCTACATCACCTTCAACGACGGCGTAGTCGACGAGAACATCAAGTTCCTGATCATGGTCTGGCAGACCTTGGGCGACAAACGCGTGCTGGATCCGATCAAGCGCGCCATGGACGTCTACATCGCCGCCCACCAGCCCATGCCGCAGCCGGGCTGGGGCCTGCAGCACACCGTCGCCGACCTGAAGCCGGCCGGCGCGCGCACCTACGAGCCCAAGGCCTTCGCCAGCCACACCACGGCCGGCAATCTCGAAAACCTGATGGACTACTATCAGCTGACGGGCGACCCGAAGTACCTGGACCGCATCCCCGAGACCATCGACTGGCTGGCGTCGCTGAAGCTCGATGACAAGATCGCGCCCGGCAAGCCGCGCTATCCGACCTTCATCGAGATCGGCACCAACGATCCGCTTTACGTGCACCGTCGCGGCTCGAACGTCTTCAACGGCGAGTACTTCATCGACAAGCACTGGGAAAACACGATCGTCCACTACTCGTCGTTCCGCTCGGTCGCCATCGACAAGCTGCGCAAGCGCTACGAGGCCCTGAAGGCCACGCCGCCGGACGTCGCCAGCAAGGACTCGCCGCTGAAGGTGAAGGGCGGCAGCCGCCCGCTGCCCAAGTACTTCACGACCAAGGATATCTCGGTTTCCGACCTGAACGTGGGCGCTCTCAAGGCCGCCGACGGCAAGACCTCCGAGGCCGAGGTCGCGGGCCTGGTGGCCGGGCTGAACGCCGAGGGCTGGTGGCCCACGCCGATGAAGGCGGTCAGCAACCCCTATATCGGCGACGGCTCGACCACCGTCACCCCGGGCGAGTTCTCGCAGACCCGCGTGGGCGACCCGACCGACACCTCGCCATACATCGCCGACGTGCCGAAGCCGGGCATTTCGACCGGCGCCTATATCGAGAACATGGCGGCCCTGATCCGCTACATCACAGCCTGACCCGAGGGGGACGCGCGATCAAGCGCGTCCCTACCCTCCGAGGCGATCCGGACCATTGTCGGGGCCTGAGCCTAGGCCCACGTGGACCAGGTCGAGGTTCCGACTTTGGAACCCGTCGGCGACGCGGGACGCTTTTCCTTCGTCGGATCAACAGCAAGCACGTGTGCGTCATGGCCCTCAAGGCCTTCATCTCCCTCGCCGTCCTGGCCGCCGTCCTGGTGGGTCTGCTGATGCCTGTCCCCGGGCACCGCAAGGCCGAGGCCACCCAGTCCCAGATCGAGACGATCGACATCAAGAACTAGAGGCCCTTGATCGCCGGGATCGGCCCGCTAGTTTGCGCTCAAACAAACGTTTGGGAGCCCGTCATGGCCGACGCCTTCATCTGCGACGCGATCCGCACGCCGATCGGCCGTTACGGCGGGGCGTTGTCGGGCGTCAGAGCCGACGATCTGGCGGCTATCCCCATCAAGGCGCTGGCCGCCCGCAACCCCGGCGTCGACTGGGGCGCGCTGGACGACGTGGTGCTGGGCTGCGCCAACCAGGCCGGCGAGGACAACCGCAACGTCGCGCGCATGGCCGCCCTGCTGGCCGGCCTGCCGACCACCGCCTCGGGCTCGACCGTCAACCGCCTGTGCGGCTCGGGCCTGGACGCCCTGGGCGTAGCCGCCCGCGCCGTCAAGTCGGGCGAGGCCCAGCTGATGCTGGCTGGCGGCGTGGAAAGCATGAGCCGAGCGCCGTTCGTGATGGGCAAGGCCGACAGCGCCTTCTCGCGCAACGCCGAGATCTTCGACACCACCATCGGCTGGCGGTTCGTCAATCCGGCCATGCGCAAGGCCTACGGCGTCGACTCCATGCCCGAGACCGCGGAAAACGTCGCCGACGACTGGAGGGTCAGCCGCGCCGACCAGGACGCCTTCGCCCTGCGCAGCCAGGCCCGCGCCGCCGCCGCCCAAGCCGCGGGCCGGTTCGACGCCGAGATCGTCCCGGTCACCCTGCCCCAGCGCAAGGGCGATCCGGTCGTCGTCGCCAAGGACGATCATCCACGCGCCACGACGATCGAGGCCCTGTCGGCGCTGAAGCCCATCGTCCGCCCCGACGGCACGATCACCGCCGGCAACGCCTCGGGCGTCAACGACGGCGCAGCGGCCCTGATCGTCGCCTCCGAAGCGGCGGCCCAGGCCCACGGCCTGACGCCCCGCGCCCGCATCCTGGGCGTCGCCGCCGCCGGGGTGGAGCCCCGCGTCATGGGGATCGGCCCCGTGCCGGCGACCCGGAAGCTGCTGGCGCGCCTTGGCCTGTCGATCGGCGACATCGACGTGGTCGAGCTGAACGAGGCCTTCGCCGCCCAGGGCCTCGCGGTGCTGCGCGACCTGGGTCTGCCCGACGACGGCGAGCACGTGAACCCCAACGGCGGCGCCATCGCCCTGGGCCACCCGCTAGGCATGAGCGGCGCGCGCCTGGGCCTGACCCTGGTCGAGGAACTGCACCGGCGCGGCGCCCGCTACGGCTTGGCCACGATGTGCATCGGCGTGGGCCAGGGCATCGCGATGGTGGTGGAACGGGTCTAGGGCGCCCCATACCGCAGCGCGGCGTGACCCCGCGCCGGAATCGTCCATGATCGGCTGGCATCGTTGTCGGAGCCGATCATGACCCTTCGCGTCCTCGCCCTGCCCGCCCTGGCGCTGGCCCTTTTGGCGACGCCGGCCGCCGCCCAAACGCTGAGGATCACCGGCGGCGAGATCGCCGCCGCGCCGGCCGCCGCCGACGGGGTGCGGGTGTACAAGGGCCTGCCCTACGCCGCTCCGCCGGTGGGCGAGCGTCGCTGGAAGCCGCCGGAGCCAGTACAGCCCTGGACCGGCGTGCGCCCCGTCGACGCCTACGCGCCCAACTGCCTGCAGCCCAAGCGCTACGACGACATCGACCCGTTCGCGCCGTCGATGAGCGAGGACTGCCTCTATCTGAACGTCACCACCGCCGCGAAGCCCTCCGAGAAGCTGCCGGTCTTCTTCTGGATCCACGGCGGCGGCTATGGCGCGGGGTCGGGCTCGGAGCCGCGCCATGACGGCGAAGCGCTGGCCCGCAAGGGCGTGGTGGTGGTGACGATCAACTACCGCCTTGGCGTGTTCGGCTTCATGGCCCATCCGGAGCTGACCGCCGAGAGCCCGCGCCACGCCAGCGGCGACCAGGCCCTGGCCGACATGGTCGCCGCCCTGCGCTGGGTGAAGGCCAATGTCGCCGCGTTCGGCGGCGATCCGGACAACGTCACCATCGTCGGCGAGTCCGCCGGCTCGGACGCGGTCAGCCGGATGATGATCTCGCCGGAAGCCAAGGGCCTGTTCCACCGCGCCATCGGTGAGAGCGGCTCGGCCTTCTCGATGATGGGCGAGGACCAGACCCTGGCCCAGGCCGAGGCGGTCGGAACAGCCTTCGCCAAGTCGCTGGGCGGCGATGACCTCAAGCGCCTGCGCGAGCGGTCCTCGGCCGAGATTCTGGCCGCCTTCACCGCGCCCAAGGCCGACTTCGCCTTCCGCCCGAACCTGGACGGCTGGATCCTGCCCGCCACCGCCGCCCAGACCTTCGCCGACCGCCGGCAGTCGGACGTGCCGCTGCTGGTGGGCTGGAACCGCGACGAGGGCAGCCTGTTCGGCGCCTTCGCGGGGCGCAGCCTCAAGGACGTGTTGACCGAACGGTTCGGTCCCCGCGTCGACCAGGCCCTGGCCCTCTATCCGGTCGAGCCCGCCGCCGTCGCCCAGGCCTCGCAGCAGACCTACGCCGGCGACCTCTGGATGGGCCTGCCGACCTGGCGCTGGGCGATGGCCCAGACCACGACCGGCAAGGCGCCGGTCTATGTCTACCGCTTCGACCACGCGCCGAAGATTCCCGCCGACTGGTTCGGCGCGGCCAATACGGGTAAGGACTTCGGAGCCTTCCACTCGGCCGACATCGTCTATGTGTTCGACCATCCGGAGATCCTGAAGGCCTGGACCACCGACGCCACGGACCGTCGCGTCGCCGACCAGATGTCGTCCTACTGGGTCAATTTCGCGCGCACGGGCGATCCGAACGGCGCCGGCCTGCCGGCCTGGACGCCCTACGATCCCGCCGCGCCGAAGAAGCTGCTGATCGGGCCGGAAACACGGCTGGTCGATGATCCCGACGTGGCGCGGCTGAGGTTCCTGGAGGCTGGGGCGACCAAGCGCTGACTGCTGATTTTATCGAAACTCTTACATTGCGGTTGTCATCCCGGCCGAAGCGAAGCGTAGAGCCGGGATCCAGGGTGAGCCGCACCGCGTCAGCCCAGTCTCCTGGGTCCCGGATAGCCTCTACGAGGCTTCCGGGATGACAACGGATTTTGGCTTGAGATCAGGAAGCTCGCCGCGCCGCCTTGATCGCCTTCTCCAGCGCCGCTCGCCGCTCCGAAAAGTCTTCGGTGGCCGCGGCCTCCTCGACGTCCAGCGCCGCGCGGCGTTCGGCGAAGGCCAGTTCCGACGCTTCAGCCTCGTCTTCCAACGCCTCCAGTTCGGCCCTCAGCGCCGCCAGCTTCTCGGCCCGGGCCGCCTCGGCCTTGGAGGGCTTGCGCCGGCTCTTGGCGGGCAACGCCTTCAGCGCCGCGCCCAGGCCGCCGGCCGGGGTGGTGACCACGGTTTCAGGGGTCTTCAGGGCGGCGTCGCGACCCGGACCTTCGTCGATCTCCCTCGCCGTGCCGTCCTTGAACAGGTCGCGGCCGACATCCCAGGCCTCCAGGGCCTTGGCGCGCGAACTGGCGGCCACCGTGTAGTCGTGGAGACCGTCCGACCAGGAGAAGACCTTCAGCTTGCGCGCCATGGGCTTCGAACGGCCCAATTGTTCAGCTCGTTCCAAAGGTTAGCCATAGGAACCCCACCCGGCCACGACGGATTTCCCCTCCACAGCAATGGAGGATCCCGATGCCTCAGGGCGACAAATCGAAGTACACCGAAAAGCAGGAGCGCAAGGCCGACCACATCGCCGAGGGCTACGAGAAGCGCGGCGTCTCCGAGAAGGAAGCCGAGCGCCGGGCCTGGGCGACGGTCAACAAGGACGACGGCGGCGGCAAGAAACCCGGCGGGTCCGGACGCGGCAAGGACACCGGCCATCCGGCGGCCCACAAGGGCGGTGAGAAGGGCGGCAAGGCGTCGGCCTCGCGCACGGCGGCCGAACGCTCGGCCTCGGCCAAGAAGGCGGCCGCCACCCGCAAACGCAACGCCGAACACCACGCCCACCACTAGGAGCGCTCATGACCGACAAGCTCAACAGCCCCGGCCGCGAGGCCAACGAAGCCCTGCCCCTGGGCGAACGCTCCGGCCTGGTGTCGGACAAGGACACCAAGGAAACCGGGCAGAAGGAACGCCGCACCGCCGGACCCGACGGCGGGGACGCCCGCGAGGTCGGCGATACATTCAAGAGCAGCCCGGGCGGTAAGGTTTAGCGCCCGGGCTGACCCAACGGTTGTCATCCCGGACAGCGAAGCGAAGACCCGGGATGACAGCAGAGTTGCTACGACTTGCTCAAGTCCATCCCCAGCGTCCGCCCGATCCCCTCCGGATGCTCGCCGAACGGATTGCTGGAACGCTGCTTGGCCGCCGCCTCAAGCCGGCGGCGCAGGTCGTCGTCCAGGGCCAGCTCGGGCTTGGGGACTGGATCGTCCTCGTCCAGCGGCTCGTCGACGATCGACGCCGCCAGCACCTGGCGCAGGCGATCGCCGAAGCGGGCTCCTTCCGGCGTGCCCGGGGCGGGCGGATCGGCCAGGAATTCCAGGACTTCCTCCAGGGCGGTGTCGTTGTCGACGCGTTCGGTCATCGGAAGCCTCCGGGTGTTTTGCAATCCCCAAGCAACGGGCGCGCCGCCACGACGGTTGCCGAGCGGCCCCGCCAAGCCCTAGAGAAGCCCGCTAACTTCTCTGGACCCCGCCCATGGCCTGGACCCGCCTGTATGACGAAGCCGAGCCGCAGCGCGTGAACCGCTGGCTGGCCCAGAACGGCGTCTGCTCGCGCCGCGAGGCCGAGGCGCTGATCAGCCAGGGCCTGGTCTCGATCGACGGCCAGCGCGTCGACGACGTCGGTCGCAAGATCGAACCCGGTCAGACTCTGGTGCTGTCCGACCGCGCCCAGGCCCAGCTGGACAGCGCCCTGACGGTGATGATCCACAAGCCGGTCGGCGTCGTCTCGTCCCAGCCCGATCCGGGCCAAGTGCCCGCGGTGCGCCTGCTGACCCGCGAGGCCCTGGTCGGCCAGAGCCCCGTCATTCCCGGCTTCGACAACAAGCTGGCGCCGGTGGGCCGGCTGGACATGGATTCGCGCGGCCTGCTGATCCTCTCGGAGGACGGCGTCGTGGCCAAGGCGGTGATCGGCCCGGCCTCGGAGCTGGAAAAGGAATATCTGGTCTGGGTCGACGGCTGGATCACCGACGAAAAGCTGGCCCTGCTGCGCCACGGCCTGGAGCTGGACGAGCGCCAGCTGCGCCCCGCGCAGGTCGAGGTGGTGGGCCGCCAGCAGCTGCGCTTCGTCCTCAAGGAGGGCCGCAACCGCCAGATCCGGCGGATGTGCGAGCTGGTCGAGCTGACGGTCGTGGACCTGCTGCGGATCCGCATCGGCGAACTGACCCTGGGCGACCTGCCCGAGGGCCGCTGGCGCCCTCTGACCGCCACCGAGCGCGCCGGCCTGATCAATCCTGCTTCCCGATAAACCCGCTCATTGACCGCCACCCCGAGCAGGGGCAGGGTCCAACCGTCTGAGGGATTGGGTTGGGGCGCCCAGACCGGGCGCCCATCTCTTTCGGTCCCTCGATTTCAGTTCGTACGATCATGATCGCCATCACGCCCGCAGCCGCCGCTCCGATCCGCAAGAAGAACCGCAATCGCCATCGCAAGCCGGTGCGCGCGCTGCGGACCATTCTGCCGACCGTGGCCATCGGCGTGGCCGTCGCGATCGTCGGCCAGGGCGTGATCCGCGCCATGGCCGTCAAGCCCGCCGCGCCGGCCGCCGCCGCGCCGCTGCGCATGGAGAACCCGCGCTTCACCGGCACGCTGAAGGACGGCCGCGCCTTCCTGATCACGGCCACCTCGGCCACCCGTGATCTGAAGAACACCGACCAGGTGTTCCTGAAGAACCCGCAGCTGACCCGCGGCTACGGCTCCGAAAAGCCCACCCACGTGGTTTCGAAGGACGGCGCCTACGAGGAGGCGAAGGGCTCGCTGCTGCTGACGGGCGACGTCAAGATCGACAACGGCGCGGGCTACCAGTTCGCCTCGCAAAGGGCGCTGATCGACACCCATACCGGCGACCTGGTCGGCGGCGCGGCTGTCCAAGGCGCGGGCCCGAACAACGGATCGATCCAGGCCGACAACTATTCGGTCAGCGACAAGGGCGACCGGGTGACGTTCAAGGGCCGGGTGCGCACGCGCCTCACGCCGCGACAGTGACCACGCCCTCACCCGAACGGCGTGGAACCCGGCCTCGCGTCTGCTTCCTCTACATCGCCCAGACCCACCAGATCCTGCATAGCCTGCCGATCGCCATAGCCATGGCGAAGGGCTGGCCCGAGGTCGACGTCCATATCGCCGCCACCACCCAGGAGCACCTGGACTATGTGCGGACGTTGCTCGCCACGCTGGGCGCGCCGCCGATCCATACGCGGCTGCTGCCGCCGCCCTGGCTGCGGGACCTGCGGCTGAAGGGCGCCACGACGCCGCCCAAGGCCCTGATGCTGGCGGCCAATGCCCGGCGCCTGGGCCGCTACGACGCCGTGGTGACGCCCGAGCGCACCACCGCCCTGCTGCGCAAGCTGGGGGTCAAGGACAGCAAGCTGGTCTACACCCAGCATGGCGCCGGCGATCGCGGCGGACCGTTCGAGCCGCGCCTCAAGCAGTTCGACCTGGTGATGGCGGCCGGCCCAAAGCAGCGCGACCGGATGCTGGCCGAGGGATGGGTGACGCAGAAGACCTGCGCCATGGTCGGCTATCCCAAGTTCGACATCATCGACGCCCTGCCCGGCTCGCCACTGCCAGCCTTCGCCGAGGCCAAGCCGCTGGTGTTGTACAATCCGCATTTCCACCCGACGCTGGGCTCATGGCCGCGCTGGGGCCGGCAAGTCCTCGAGCGGTTCGCCGCCGATGACCGTTACAATCTGATCTTCGCGCCCCATATCCGCCTCTTCGACGGCGCGGACCCAGGCGCGATCGAGGCCCTCGCCCCGTTCATGAACCATCCGCGCATTCATCTCGACCTGGGCGGGCCGGCGGCGATCGACATGACCTACACGCGCGCGGCCGACATCTATCTGGGCGACGTCTCCAGCCAGGTTTACGAGTTCCTGCGCACGCCCAAGCCGTGCCTGTTCCTCAACGCCAGCGGCGCCGACTGGCGGGGCGACGAGAGCTTCCATCACTGGCGCTATGGCCCCGTGCTGGACGACGTCGAAGGCCTGACCGACGCCGTCGCCTCGGCGCGGCGCAGCCATGTGGAGTATATCCCCGCCCAGAGGCAGGGCTTCGCCGAGAGCTTCGACTTGCAGGAAACCCCCTCTTCGGTTCGCGCCGCCCAGGCGATCGTCGATCGCCTGCCTTCAGGACGCCGGCGTCCACGATGACCAAGGAAACCAAGGTTCTCCATAGGGTTCTGGCCAATGCCGGGACCTTGCTCGGCGGCCGTACCGTCAACGCCGTGGTGGGGCTGGCCTATATCGCCCTGACCGCCCGCGGCCTGGGCAAGGAGCTGATGGGCGTGATCGTGCTGATCAACGCCTTCTCCCAGTTCCTGGGCGAGGTCGCCCGGTTCCAGTCCTGGCAGACCCTGCTGCAATACGGGGCTTCGGCCCTGCTGCAGAACGACCGGGCCCGGTTTCAGCAGGTCCTTCGCTTCACCCTGCTGCTGGACAGCCTGGGCGCCGCCGTGGGCGTGACCCTGGGCGTGGTCGGCGCCCTGCTGTTCGGGCACTTCCTGGGCTGGCCGGCCGAACTGTCCCCGGCCGCCGCCTGTTACGCCCTGTCGATCGCGGTGATGGACTCGGCGACCTCGGTCGGCTTACTGCGCCTGTTCGACCGCTTCAGGTTCCTGGCCGCCGAGCAGGCGGTCAGCTCGACCGTCCGGCTGATCGGCTGCGCCCTGTGCTTCACGCTGCATGCGCCGATCGAGGCTTATCTGGCCGCCTGGGCGGCCGGCACCGTGGCCGCCTTCACCTATGTCAACGGCGTGGCTCTGTGGGATCTCAACCGCCGCCAGCTGCTGAAGGACTTCACCTTCCGCGGGCCGCTGTCGGTCGGCATGCCAGGCATCTGGCGCTTCGCCTGGGCCACCAATTTCAGCGGCACGATCGACACCGCCTTCAGCCAGGTGATCACCCTGGTGGTGGGCTCGGTGCTGGGCCCGGCCCAGGCGGCCATGTGGCGCGTGGGCCGCCAGGTGGCCGACGGCATGGCTAAGCCCGCCAAGCTGCTGGTGCCGGCGCTTTATCCCGAACTGGCCAAGATGCGCGCCACGGGCGGCGAGGAAGCCATGCGCAAGCTGTCGCGCCAGATCGGCCTGATCGGCGGCGCTGTGGCCGGCGTGCTGCTGTTGGTCTCGATCCTGTTCGGCGACGACATCCTGAGCATCGTGATGGGCCCGGCCTTCGCGGCCGGCGCCAGCATCATGAACTGGCAAGTCGCCGCCGCCGCCATCGGCGTGCTGGCCATGCCGCTGGAGCCAATGCTGGTCTCGCTGGGCAAGGCGGGACTGGCCCTGCGCGTGCGGGCGGCGGTCTGCGCGATCTATCTGGCCTGCCTGGTCCCGCTGATCCGCGCGGCGGGTTTGAACGGCGCCGGCGCGGCCCTGGTCGGCGTCGCCGCGGCCCTGGCGCTGGGCATGTACATCGCGCTCAAGCGCAGCCTGGCCCAGGAAACGGCGCGCACCAAAGACGAACAAACTTGCGCCGAGGGTCAAAACGGCGCCAAAGGCCTTCCGCAATGATTACTTCGACGTCCTCCTCGCGAACCGTGCGGTTCGCCGATTTCCCCACGCTGACGGCCGCGCTCGACTTCGCCGCGACCGGCGAGACCGGGATCAACCTGTATTCGCTGCGTGGCGAGCTGGTCGAGGCCCTGCCCTACGCCACCCTGCGCGAGCAGGCCCTGGGCCTGGCCGAGCGGCTGCTGGCCACCGGCGCCAGGCCGGGCGAGAGCGTGGGCCTGATCGCCGACACCGAGGCCGACTTCGTGCGCGCCTTCTTCGCCTGCCAGTACGCCGGCCTGGTGCCCGCGCCCCTGCCGCTGCCCGCGCCGCTGGGCGGCCGCGAGGCCTATGTCGAGCAGATCGCGCGGATGCTGGGCTCGGCTCACGCCAAGCTGCTGATCGGTCCGACCGGCATGAAGGACTGGGTGGCCGAGATCGCCGCCAAGACCCCGCTGGACTTCGCCGGCGGCCTGGCTGATCTCCCCGAGAGCAAGGGCGAGGCCCTGCCGGAAGTCCGCCCGGAAAACACCTGCTACCTGCAGTTCTCGTCGGGCAGCACGCGCTTCCCGACCGGGGTGCTGGTCACGCACCGGGCCCTGATGGCAAACGCCGTGGCCATCACCCGCGACGGCCTGCAGGTGCTGCCGACCGACCGCGCCGTCTCGTGGCTGCCGCTGTATCACGATATGGGCTTGATCGGCTTCCTGCTGTCGCCCATGACCAGCCAGATGTCGGTGGACCTGCTGCCCACCGGCGCCTTCGTGCGCCGGCCGCTGCTGTGGCTGGACCTGATCACCAAGAACGGCGGCACCATCAGCTACAGCCCGACCTTCGGCTACGAGCTGTGCGCCCGTCGCGCCGAGGTGGCCTCGATCGAGCACCTGGACCTGTCCAAGTGGCGCAGCGCGGGCCTCGGCGGCGACATGATCCGCACCGGCCCGCTGCGCGCCTTCGCCGAACGGTTCGCCAGCGTGGGCTTCTCGGAGAAGGCGTTCGTCGCCAGCTACGGCATGGCCGAGGCGACTTTGGCCCTGTCTATGGCCCCGCTGGGCGGCGGGCTGAAGACCGAGCGCCTGGACGTCGAGCGCCTGGAGCAGCACGAGGCTGTCCTGACCGACGACACCGAGCGCTCGCGCGAGTTCGCCCGCAACGGCCCGGCCCTGCCCGGCCACGAGCTGGAAGTGCGCGACGAGAACGGCGCGGTGCTGCCCGAGCGCGGCGTCGGCCACATCTTCGCGCGCGGCCCCAGCCTGATGCGCGAATACTTCGAGCAGCCGGCCGAGACCGCCCGCGTGCTGTCGGCCGACGGTTGGCTGAACACCGGCGACCTGGGCTACCTGATCGACGGCGAAATCGTCATCACCGGTCGCGGCAAGGACCTGATTATCCTCAACGGCCGCAACATCTGGCCGCAGGACCTGGAATGGACCGCCGAGGCCGAGGTCGAAGGCCTGCGCAGCGGCGACGTGGCGGCCTTCTCGATCCCCGGCGACGAGGAAGAGGTCGTGGTGATCCTGGTCCAGGCGCGGGGCGGCGACGCCGACAGCCGCGCGGCCCTGGTCGAGAAGATCCAGGGCGTCCTGCGCCTGCGCCACCAGGTCGAGACCCAGGTCCAGCTGGTCGGCGCCCACGCCCTGCCCCAGACCTCGTCGGGCAAGCTGAGCCGCTCCAAGGCCAAGGCCGCCTATCTGGCCGGCGCCTACGCCCCGGCCGAGCGCGCCTGACATGGGCGCGGCCCGGAACGTGGTCGCCGTCACCGGCGCCACGGGCTTCCTGGGCCGCCGCCTGGTCACCATCCTGGCCGAACAAGGCTGGACCGTCCGCATCCTGGCCCGGCGCGACGTCGCCGATCCGGCTTGGCGGGGTCTGGAGCCCCAACTGGTGATCGGCGACCTGGCCAAGACCTCGGCCCTGACCGCGCTGTGCGACGGCGCCGAGGCGGTCGTCCATGTGGCGGGCCTGATCAAGGCGCGGGACCGCGCGGCGTTCGACCACGCTAATGTCGAGGGCTCGCGACGAGTCGCCCAGGCGGCCAAGGCGGCCGGCGCGCGGCTGATCCTGGTCTCGAGCCTGGCCGCCCGAGAGCCACATCTGTCCGATTACGCCGGCAGCAAGCGTGGCGGAGAAGACGCAGCGCGCGAGATTTTCGGCGGTGATCTGACCATTGTCCGCCCGCCGGCGATCTATGGCCCAGGTGACGTCGAGACGTTCAGACTCTTCAAAATGGCCTCGGAAGCGGCTTTTTTGCCCGTTTTGAGCCCAAAAGCGCGCATGGCCTGGATCCATGTCGACGACGCCGCAGCCCGAATCGCCGACTTGGTCAAAACGCCGCGCCCCGGCCTGCTCAGCTTGTCCGACGACCGTCCGGAGGGGTATGGCTGGGCCGAACTCATGCGGACCGCGTCCAAAGCGGTCGGCGCGTCGCCAAGGCTGGTCCGTATCCCGTCGGGGGCGATCAAGGTTTTGGCGGTGTTGTCAAAGTGGGCGTCGGTCGCAACCGGGAAGGACTCAATTCTTACGCCGGGCAAAGCTCGGGAGTTGCTTCACGGCGATTGGGCCCTATCTAGCAACGATCCGATTCCGGACTTTCCCCCAGTGAGATACTCTCTCGACGCGGGATTCGCGCAAAGCGTGCGCTGGTACCGCTCGAAAGGCTGGTTGAAGGATAAAAAGTCTCGGAAATAGCCGAATACGGCGATTTTCTGGCGGGACGGCTGTTACAATTCGGTTATGTAAGACTGTGGTCGTGGATACTGTCGGGTCGATGGAAGCTGTTACGGATCTCACTCTACGTGAAATCGGCCTGGCCACGAGCAAGGTGCTCGGGCGCTCGGTCGATGTGGCTAACGACACTCATATCGGCCGCGATCTGGCGGTCGACTCCCTGGCTTTGATGAACATCATCATGGAGCTCGAAGACACCTTCGACATCTCCATTCCTTTGGATCGCCTGGCTTCGGTGGAAACCGCCGGTGACCTCGCTTCCCTGATTAAAGACCTTCGGAATAGGGCCTAAGCCATGGGGCTGTTCGACAAGCACCTCGCGTATCGCGACGCCTATAACGCGATCCGGCAAGCCGGCGCCGATCCCTTCAGCGTGCGCTTCGACGCCGTCGTCTCGCCGACCGAAGGCGTGATCAACGGCAAGCGCACGATCCTGCTGGGCACCAACAACTATCTGGGCCTGACCTTCGACGAGCAGGCGATCGCCTCGTCGGTCAAGGCGGTCCAGGAGCGCGGCACCGGCACCACCGGCTCGCGCATCGCCAACGGCAGCTTCGAGGCCCACGTCGAGCTCGAAGAGGCCCTGGCCAAGTTCTACAAGCGCAAGCACGCCATGGTGTTCACCACCGGCTACCAGGCCAATCTGGGCGTGCTGTCGACGCTGGTAGGCCGCGGCGACCACCTGATCCTGGACGCCGACAGCCACGCCTCGATCTATGACGGCGCGCGCCTGGGCCACGCCGAGGTCATCCGCTTCCGCCACAACGACCCGGACGACCTGTACAAGCGCCTGCGCCGCATGAAGGACGTGCCCGGCGAGCGCCTGATCGTCGTCGAAGGCATCTATTCGATGATCGGCGACACCGCGCCGCTCAAGGAAATCGCCGCCGTGAAGCGTGAACTGGGCGGCTATCTGCTGGTCGACGAAGCCCACTCGATGGGCGTGCTCGGCGAGCACGGCCGCGGCCTGGCCGAGGCGGCCGGCGTCGAGGCCGACGTCGACTTCGTGGTCGGCACCTTCTCCAAGAGCCTGGGCGCCATCGGCGGCTTCTGCGTCTCCGACATGGACGACTTCGACGTCATGCGCGTCACCTGCCGTCCGTACATGTTCACCGCCTCGCTGCCGCCGGCCGTGGTCTCGTCGACCGTGACCGCCCTGCGGCGCCTGGAAGAGCAACCCGAGCTGCGCCACAAGCTGATGGCCAACGCCCGCCGCCTGTACGACGGCCTGTCGGGCATGGGCTTCGTCACCGGCCCGACCTCGAGCCCGATCGTCGCCATCACTATGCCCGACACCGAGCGCGCGATCGGCATGTGGAACGCCCTTCTGCAGAACGGCGTGTACCTGAACCTGGCCCTGCCGCCGGCTACGCCGGACAGCCGTCCGCTGCTGCGCACCAGCGTCAGCGCCGCCCATACCGACGAGCAGATCGACCAGGTCCTGGCCGTGTTCGCCGAGCTGGGCGTGGCCATGGGCCTGATCGAAGCCCCGCTGCAGCGCGTCTCGGCCTAAGGTTGGACTTCAGCGCGTGAAACGCGAAAGGCCCGAGGGAAACCTCGGGCCTTTTCCTTTGCCGGGGGGGCATGCCCCCGGGCTACCCCCCCTTGCGGGCCTGCGCCTGTCGCCGACGCCACAGCCCCCACAGCACCCCCGGCGCGGCCAGAACGGGATGGCGCTCGCGCCAGGGCGTCACCTCGACGGCCATGCCGGTGTGGCGCTCGATCTTCCAGGCGGCGTAGCGGGCCGCGCCGTCGAAGGTGAAGGCCGCCTTGATCAGGCGGGCGTAGTTCAACGGCCGCCCCATCGTGCGACGCAGCCGCCAGGCGGCCTGGAGGCGCTTGTGGTGAGCCGCGTTCAAGGCGGGCTGCACTCGGTCGCCGGCCTCGACGTCCAGCAAGCCTTCTTCGCGCCAGGCGGCGCGCAGCAGACGGTCGTAGCGCGCCACGTCGAAGCCCAGGATCGAGCGCTCGCGTCCGCCTTTCTCCACCCGGAACTCGGCCGCGTAGGTCTCCTGGAACAGCGCCGACCAATAGGCTTCGGGCGTTCCCTCGGCGGGGCCCAGGGCGGCGGCGAAGCGGGCGGCGATGCGGGCGGCGTCGGCCACAGCCTCGATCACCTGATCGGTCACCGCGGGGCCGGCGCTCCAGACCAGTCCGGCGGGCTGAACGAAACGGGCCCAGATCGTGGTGTCGATCCCCTGCCCGCGCGTAGCCGACTGGAACTGGGCCAGGGTCATGGTCGCGACCTTGGCCCGCAGCACCTGACCGTCGACCTCGATCTCGTGGTAGCTGACGTCAGGCCACAGCAGCCGCGTGACCACGCCCCTAAGGCCGGGCCGGACGCGCTCGGTCAGGACATAGAAGTCCAGCACGCCGTCCAGGTCGCCGGTGCGCAGGATCGACCCGTAGAACAGCACCGCCAGCGGCGTCTGGAACCGGTCCAGAAGCTTGGCCGCCAGCACGACGGCCTGCGGCGGGGCGGGAGCCAGCAGCTCCTCCCCCACCAGCTTGGCGACTTCGCCGGTCATGCCGCCAGGAACCTCAGGGTTGGGCCGGGGACGACGGTCAGCCCGCCCGCGCCGTCATAGACGTCGCCATCGACCACCAAAGGCTGGTCAGTGGTGATCCGCAGCTTTTCCGCATCGCCGCGTCGATAGCCGTGCTGGCCGTTCCACGCCGAGTCCTTGCCGGCCAGCAGGGCCGGGAAAGCGCCTGGAAGGCCGCGCGGCGGGGCGTCGACGTCGAGGAACTTCAGCCCCTCGCGCGGCGGGCCGAACGGCTTGACCCCGAACGGCAGGCGCTTGAGCGTGGTGGCCAGCACCAGGAAGCGGTCGGCCGTGCGGGTTTCCTCGCCGTCGATGGCCAGGCACAGCGGCACGCCCGCCCGCCACTGGTCGCGCTTGCCGCCCATGACCGTGCCGATCAGCGCGCCCAGCACGCTCATCGCCACCGCGATGCTGTGGAAGGCGCCGGTCTTGTGCACGGTCTGGGCCAGGCTGGTGGCGCGCACGAAGGCGCCCAGGCCGAAGACGAAGCCGCGCAGGCTGGGCCGCCCGTCGTCCCAGCGCACCTCCAGCGGCGCGCGGTGCTTGATCACGGCGTCGGGCGACTTGGCGGCGGCCAGGGCCTTGGCCAGGGTCCAGTCGCGCGGCACGCCCAGGTCGATGGCCAGCACGTTGGTCTTGCCCGACGGGATCAGGGCGATCAGCGGCATGGCCTCGCCGAAGATCGGCGCCGCGCGGCTGAGCACGTCGCGGATCGTGCCGTCGCCGCCGTCGATCACCAGCAGCTTGACGCCGCACTGGGCGAAGGCCTGCAGGTCCTGCTCCAGGGCCTCGGGCGTGGCCGGCTCGACCAGCAGCACCGCATCGGGCGTGGACTCGTCGGAATCCGACCGCCCGATATTGGCGTGGCTCATCGGATTGCGGACGACGCCTACTCGCATCAGCGCGACAACCAGGAAACGACGGCCCCCTTCGGGGTCGCCAGGGCTTGCAGGATCTGTACGGCGTGCACGACCAGACAGATCCCCGTCCAGACCGCCACCGCCAGGAAGCCGATGTCGGGACGGCCAAGCAGAACCGCAAGGGTCAGCAGGATCAGGTTCGGGTTCCGACGGGCGGTGATCTGCCGGAAGAAGCTGTCGAACGGCCGCCAGGCGTGCATCTCGACCTTGAACAGGACCAGGAAGATGCCCTCTTCCACCCGCTGCAGCACATAGCCGGCCAGGATCACCAGCAGGGCCAGCTCGCCATGCGGCATGGTCAGGCCCACGGCGCCGACGCCCACGTACCAGGCCCACCACCAGAACGGCGGGTGCACCAGGTCGATGCCGTGGTCGAAGACGTTGCCCCACTTGGACGACGTCAGGGTCACCCGGGCCAGCTTGCCGTCGACGGTGTCGAGGAAGGTCATGATCCAGGCGCAGACCAGGCCCCAGCCGAATTCACCCCTCCAGAACAGCCAGAAGGCCGCCAGCACCAGCAGGAAGCCGATCAGCGTCACCTGGTTGGGGGTCATCCTCGCCAGGGCGCACCAGCGGGTGACGATCCGGGCGGGGACGGGCCACACATGCTTGGTCACCAGGTCGGTGACGCCCTTGTACGACCCTTGAAACAGGCGCTTCTCGACCGCCACGCGGGTTTCCGGCGTCAGGCGCTCCAGCACCGGCGGCTCGCGCTTGCGCAGGGCGTGGTTGTAGGCCGAGCCCAGCTCGATCGCGGTCAGACGGGTCTCGACCAGGGCGGTGACGTCCTCGCCGGTGTCCAGCTTCACGACGGCTTCGCGGGCCCGGGCGGCGGGGACGTTGACCGCGACGATGCGGCCGGCCTCGTCGACCAGGGCCACGCCCGGACGGCCGGCCAGGGCCTTGATCAGCGACTCGTCGAACACCCAGCCGGCGTCGACCACCACCACGTCGCCGCTGACGAAGACAGTCTCGCGGCCCGCCTCGACCAGGCCCAGGCGGCGATAGATGCGCGACAGGCGCTCGGCCGAGGTCATCCCCCAGAGGCGCGTCGACGCCTGTCCCACCGTGACGGCGGACGGGCCGGCGGCCTCATTTGGACGATTTTCCACGCTCACGATAGACAACCCCTTGAAACCTGAGGCGATTGATAAGCAGCTTCGGGCCCTTCCGCCAGAATACGTGAACCAAACTTTGTCGATATTCCGCCTCGCCCACCTCTCGGACCTTCACCTTCCGCCGCCGGAGGGAGCCTTCGGCTGGCGCGACGTGCTGTCCAAGCGCCTGCTGAGCCGCATCGCCTGGCGGCGAAAGCGTCGCGAGCATCGGCCCGAGGTGCTGGCGGCGATCGTCGCCGACCTCAAGGCGCACGCGCCCGACCACATCGCCATCACCGGCGACCTGACCAACTTCGCCTCGCCCGCCGAGCATGAGGCCGCTCGGCTCTGGCTGGAAGCCTTGGGCCCCGCCGGCGACATCACCGTCAGTCCCGGCAACCACGACGCCCTGGTCGAGACCAGCGTCGCTCCGTTCGCGTCCTGGACGCCCTGGCTGGGCGACGCGCGCCCAAGCGAGGGGGACGAGACCGCCTTCCCGCAGGTGCGGCTGCGCGACGGCGTGGCGCTGTTCAATCTGTGCTCGGCCGTGCCAACCGCCCCGCATCTGGCCACCGGGCGCCTGGGCGAGGCGCAGCTGGAGCGCCTCGACGCCCTGCTGGGCGATCCTGCTTATCGCGACGCTTTCCGCGTCGTGTTGATCCATCACCCCCCGATCCCCGGCGCGGTGTCCAAGCGCAAGTCGCTGGAGGACCAGGACGCCCTGCGCGCGCTGTTGGCCCGTCACGGCGCGGACCTTGTCCTGCATGGTCACGCCCACGAGGCGATGGTGGCCACACTCCCGGGGCCGGGCGGCGCCGCCATCCCGGTGCTGGGCGTTCCGTCGGCTTCGGCGCTGGGAGAGCACGGCCATCCGGCGGCGCGCTGGCACGGCGTCGAGATAGACCGGCAAGCCGATGGCGGCGTCGAGGTGAAGGTCGTCGCGCGCGGACTGGATCCCGATGACGGCCAGCCCACCGAACTGGGCCGCTATGTGCTGCTCCAAGCCGGCAAACCGGCGTCCGGGCGCGCCTAGCGCGTCCGGGTCATGAAAAGGCCGAAGCGGAGCGAACCGCACCGTTCGGACTTCCATGGAAAAGACCGCTTCCCTATTGTATGCGACGGCGGCGAACGCCCGAGGCGAGGCCGACATGACCAATCCCACCGCTGAGAATTTCGGGTATCCGCGCACCAAGATCGCCGAGACCGACCACTGGCTGGTCCTGGTGCGCCCCAAGCAGCCGACGTTCGGGTCGCTGGTGCTGGTCTGCAAGGAGCCGGTCCAGGCCTTCTCCGACCTGAGCCCCGCCGCCTTCGCCGACCTGAAGACGGCGACGCAAGGGATCGAACGCCTGCTGGGCAAGGTCGTGGCGTACGAGAAGATCAATTACCTGATGCTGATGATGGTCGATAAGGACGTGCATTTCCACGTGATCCCCCGCTACGCCGGAACGCGCGAGCATGAGGGCCGCACCTTCGCCGACGCCGGCTGGCCCGCCGTGCCGGCGCTGGGCACGGCCGTCGACCTCGGCATCGACGACGCCGAGCGCCTGGCCCGGAACTTCGCCCAGGTCTGGTCGGCCGCGTGAGAAAGCCTATCCCCACGCCGCGCGGGACCTCGCGTTTCCGGCTGATCGACGCCTATCTGCTGCGCCTGCTGACCTGGCCGATCGTCGGCTGCCTGGGCGTGACCGTGATCGCCCTGCTGCTGGAGCGCGTCCTGCGCCTGCTGGACGTGCTGTCGCAGAGCAGCGCCCGCTTCGGCTATGTCAGCCAGCTGGCCGCCAACCTGGTGCCGCACTATCTGGGCCTGGCCCTGCCGGTGGCCTTCTTCGTGGCGCTGTTCATCGTCATCACCAAGCTCAGCGACGGGTCCGAGATCGACGCCCTGCTGGCCAGCGGCCAGTCGCTGAGCCGGGTGGCCGCGCCGTTCATTTGCGTCGGCCTGTTCCTGATGGTCTTCAGCCTGATCGTCTTCGGCTACATGCAGCCCTACAGCCGCTATGCCTATCGCGCCGTGATGCACGAGGCGATCAACGCCGGCTGGAACGGCAAGCTGAACGGCGGGGCGTTCATCGACCAGCCAAAGCTGCTGATGACCGCCGACGGCGCCGACGCGGCGGGCCAGCAGCTGACGCGGGTGTTCATCCGCCGCCAGGACGCCGCTGGCCGCGAGGAAGTCATCACCGCCGCCACCGCCGACCTGCGAGCCGACGCCGACGGCAAGAACGTCACCATGCTGCTGCGCCAGGGCCAGCGGATCGCCCTCGACGCTCGCGGGCAGTACCGCACCCTGGTCTTCGACCAGTTCACCACCAACGTGCCGCTGGCCGGCGCCGCGGCCCTGCTGCGCAATCGCGGCGGCGACGAGCGAGAACTCACTCTGGGCGAACTGGCTCGCCAGGCCGACAGTCCCAATCCCGTCGTGCCCCGCGCCACCCTGCTGGCCGAGCTCTACGGACGCCTGGCGCGCGCCGCCTTCCTGCCGTTCCTGCCGCTGCTGGCCTTCCCGCTGGGCCTGGCCGCCAAGCGCGGCAACCGCACGCCCGGCCTGATCATCGCCGGCGTCCTGCTGCTGGCCTTCCAGCACAGCCTGCAGCTGG
>Ga0102591_1001413_pt1 | contig 32981 bp, 29 predicted proteins | sample AraplaCol_mCL_r2_2_FD_76860 | JGI IMG/M metagenome (GOLD analysis project Ga0102591, IMG submission 76860) | Arabidopsis root microbial communities from North Carolina, USA - plate scrape MF_Col_mCL_r2 (SPADES assembly) (version 2) | ecosystem: Host-associated > Plants > Roots > Endosphere...
GATCAGAGCCACAAATGGTCCCACATCCGCCCATCCGATATTCCATTCCCGCTCCGGTTTGACCGGGGTCGAACCCGTAATGACAGTCATCTGTTTCCTCCCTCGCCTTTTCCCGGAGCAACGTCGCTTGTCGCCAGAAGCGCGACGTTGTGCTCCGTCATTTCGTCTCCTGAGACCTCCCCCGCGATGCGCCCTTCCCGCATCACAAGAATTCGATCGCAGATCCCGATCAGTTCCTGCATTTCGGAGGAGATCACGACGCACGCCTTCCCCTCCATCACGAGCCGCTGGATGAATGCGTAAATCTGCGCCTTGTTGGCGATATCGATGCCACGCGTCGGCTCGTCGATGACGACGACCGAGGGCGCGGCCAACAATATCTTTGCAAGCAGAAGCTTTTGTTGATTGCCACCGGATAGCTGTCCTGCTTTCACCCCCAAACTCTTCAATCGGATGTCGTATTGATCGACGGCCTGTGTCAGAGCGGTCTGTTCGCGGCGTCGCCGCATCAACAAACCGGGATGAAACCGTTGAAGCGCGGACAGGGTGAGGTTGGGTGCAAGCCGCTCCCGGAGAAGAAGGCCTTTTCCCTTCCGGTCCTCGGTCAAGTAACCGATCCCGGCGTCGATCGCCGCCCGCGCCGAATGAATGTTGATCGACTTGCCTTCGAGCTCGACCTCGCCAGTTGCCGGTCTCAACCCCATGATGCCTTCGAATAGCTCCGTCCGGCCCGCCCCGATCATTCCGGCGAAGCCGAGGATCTCGGACTTGCGAACGTCAAAGGTGATATCCTTTGCAAAACCCGGAACTGACAGGTTCCGGACTGAAAGCATCCTTTCACCCGCGGCCGCGGGTGACTTTTCCGGATAGAGCGCCGCGAGGTCGCGTCCGACCATAAGACGCGCCATGTCCAACTGACTGAGACTGTGGCCCGGGTGCGTGCCGACCAGTTTGCCGTCGCGCAGCACCGTTACCTTGTCGGCAATTCGCTGCACCTCGTCGAGACGGTGGCTGATATAGAGGACAGCAATCTTCTGCGCCTTGAGTTGCAGGATGATCGAGAGCAATCGCTCGACCTCGTCCCCCGTAAGGACGGCTGTCGGTTCGTCGAAGATCACCAGCCTATGATCATCCAGCAGCGCCCGAGCGATCTGGACAAGCTGGCGGTCGGCAAGCGAGATGTTTCGCACCAGCGCATTGGGGGAAACCATGCTTCCGAGTTCAGCCAGCTTCTCAGCGGCGAGACGGCGCATCGTCCGGTCGTCAACGACTCCGTTGCGCATCAATTCGCGGCCGAGGAACAGGTTTTCCGCGACAGTCAGGGCATCGGCAAGCAGAATTTCCTGGTGGACCAGAACAATACCAGCCTGCTGGGCCTGCTCAGGCCCGACAAAACGGACCACCCCCTTGTCCATGCTCAGCGAACCTGCTGTAGGTTCGGCGTAGCCGGACAGAAGCCGCATGAAAGTCGATTTGCCGGCACCGTTCTCGCCGATGATCGCGTGAATCTCGCCGGGATGGATGTCGAGTGTCACATCCGAAAGAACCGTGACCGGGCCATATTCCTTGGAAAGGTTTTCGGCACGCAACACCGGCTGACGTGCGAGGTCATCGGCCTGAACCACGGGCGCTCTTCCATCTCTGTGAATGCTGACAACGCTCGACATCGCAGATTCCTCAATCGAAAGCTGGGAGCAGCCTGTCCCGTGAATGCTCAAGGTGGACGCGCATCGCCTTCTCGGCGGCGGAGGCGTCGCCTGCGGCGAATGCCGTCAGTAACGCTTCGTGTTCGTCGAGAGCCTCCTCGGTCACCCGTGAGTGGAACATCAGACGGAAGATATGGAAATGCGTGTGCTGGTGATTGAGCGTCTCGCGGATGAGCTCGTTGCCCGCATATTCGAGGATACGGTCGTGGAACATTGCGTCCTGGCGCGCGAAGGTCGAATAGCGAAGGCGCTCATCGGTGCCATCACGTCGCCCCATCACTCCGGCTGCTTCGCGAAGCGTTGCAAGCTTTTCATCGTCCATCGCGAGGGCCGCTCTGGCTGCGCTGTCCGGCTCAAGCAGAAGACGCAGCTGATAGAGCTCGTCGAAGCGGCGTCGGGCGATCTGGGGAGCCGCGCTGTAACCGATTAGGTGGGTCTTGACTACCAGTCCCTCCCCTTCCAGCCGCCCAAGCGCTTCGCGGATGGGCGTCTGCGAGACATTCAGTTCGCGCACCAGATTATCGACATTGATCCTTGCGCCTGGGGGAATCTTCAAAGCCATCAATTGGGCGAAGATTGCCTCATACACGCTTCCCGCAAGACTATTGGCCCTCGGGATGAACGCGCCCGTGTCCGGCGCATCGTTAACGATCGTGGGTGTTCTATTCTGCATCATCTATTGCCTCTTGACAGAACCAATCGCTAACACGATGCTCGCCGATATTCAATACTATATCCTATAGGATTTTATTTGGAGCTGTCGTGAGAGTAAAGAGGGAGATAGCGGCGGACCTGGTGAGGAACCTTCTCGAGGAAAAAGGGACCCCTCGTTCATACGCTTTGCAGCAAACCGACGTTCTCGTCGAAGCAGAGTTGAGAGGTCACCCATCGCATGGCCTTCAAAGGCTGCCGAGGATTCTTCAGAGAATTGGCAATGGTCTCATCGATCCAAGCACCCAAGGGAAATCACACTGGCGAACGCCGTCATTCCTGAAGGTCGACGGTCTGCGCGGACTGGGGCCGGTGGTTGCGCTCCAGGCATGCACCATGCTCTCTGAACGAGCTTCTTCGACAGGCGTGGCCGTTGCTGGCATCAGGAATTCAAACCACCTGGGGATGCTGGCCTATTACGTAGAGCACCTCGCGAAAGACGGCATCATCGGGATCGCGCTATCTTCGAGCGAGGCACTCGTCCACCCATATGGCGGAACAACGCCCCTCCTCGGTACAAATCCCCTTGCGATTGCCGTGCCGACTGCGGACCGACCGCTGGTCGTCGATCTCGCGACCTCTGTGGTTTCAATGGGAAAGATCCATCACCATGCGGCAAACGGATGCGCGATCCCGAAGGGTTGGGCACGCGACAGCGACGGAGAAATGACGACCGACGCCGCCGCTGCAATGAACGGGTCGATCGCTCCGTTCGGCGACGCCAAGGGATACGCTCTTGGTTTGGCACTTGAATTGCTGGTGGCCTCGATTGCGGAGTCATCGACTGCGCCTGACGTCCGGGGAACGCTGGATGCCGATGCCATCTGCAACAAGGGGGACGTGTTAATTGCCATCGACGCCGGCAAGCAGCCCGACCTCCTTGCTTGCTTCAGTACCTACCTCGATCGCATCCGGAAATCGCGTCCAGCCGAGCGCACACGACCAGTAACGGTCCCTGGCGACGGCACCTGGTCGCGCCGCCAGCAGGCGCTCTGCGACGGAATCGAGATTCCTGGAAGGCTTTGGGACGAACTTAACGCCCTTTCCCGCTCAAACGAAGCACTTGTCAAAGGACATGCACAATGACCCTTTTCGCCGCCATTCGGCTTCCCCAGGAAATTCTCTTCGGCAAGGGACAACGTCATGCCCTCCCGCACATTGCCACGAGGCTGGGCAAGCGTGCGTTGCTATGCACTGACGAGCGGTTCGCTGCTACGCCCGTCTTCGCGGATATCGTGAAGGCGCTCGAGGCCGCCTCGATCGCAGTACTGATCCACGATGGTGTCCAGCCGGACGTTCCCATCGAGACAGTTTCCGTCTGCGTGGAGGAAGCACGAACCTTTCACCCGGACATGGTGGTTGGCATTGGTGGAGGGAGCTGCCTGGACATGGCAAAGTGTGCCGCCTTGCTCCTTAGCCATGGCGGGCAGTTGAAGGACTACTACGGCGAGTACAAGGTGCCCGGCCCGACGCTTCCGATCATCGCTGTGCCGACGACGGCGGGGACGGGGTCCGAAGTCACGCCCGTCGCTGTCATTTCCGATTCCGAACGCACGCTCAAGGTCGGGATATCCAGTCCCTATCTGATCGCCACGACCGCCATCTGCGATCCCGAACTTACGATGACCTGCCCGCCCGGACTGACGGCGGTTGCGGGGGCCGACGCCCTCACCCACGCAATCGAGGCCTTCACCGCGGCGCGACGCGGTACCGATCCGCTGCTTGCTCAGAACCATGTATTCATCGGAAAGAGCGCTCTTACCGATCATTTCGCGTTGCTGGCGATCAAGCTTCTCGGCCGCAGCCTGGAGAGGGCCTGCAAGAATGGCTCCGATGAAGACGCACGGGCCGATGTCATGATGGGTGCGTTGGCGGCCGGATGTGCCTTCGGGACTGCAGGGACCGCTGCAGCTCACGCAATCCAATATCCGGCCGGAGCGCTGACCCACACAGCACACGGTCTCGGTGTCGCTACCATGATGCCTTATGTGATGAATTACAACAGATCCGTGTCTGCTGCCGAGATGGCCGAAATCGGCACCGCACTCGGCCTCGACAACGCGAACGGTAGCGAGGAAGAACTTGCACTGGCCGCCATCGAAGAGATCCGCAGACTGTTTGCAACAATAGGCATTACACGGACGCTCGCGGATCTGGGCCTTGCCGCCGACAAGCTGGACTGGACCGCTGAACAGGCCTTCGGCATCGACAGGCTCATCAAAAACAATCCGCGGTCTTTTGACCTCGACGCCATGAAGCGTCTCGTCAGAGCGGCCTACGAAGGCGATCTCGCCGCATCCGCCATCTAAGAGAATCGGGGAAGCATCATGACCATTGCCCACCACATACCTCAAGTCGACCACCACCTGCCGGATCTCACGGCGACCGCACGCGGCCTCTACATCGATGGAGCCTGGCAGCCATCTCGGTCCGGTCGGACAATCGACGTCGTGAACCCTTCGACGGGCGAGGTTCTCGCCACCGTGCCGGATGCCACGATCGAGGATGCCCGCGCCAGTGTCGAAGCTGCATCCGCTGCAGCGCCGGGATGGCGGGCTACGCCGCCTCGCAAGCGCTCCGAGATCCTGCGCCGGTGCTTCGAGCTTATGATCGAGCGCTCCGAGATGCTGGCGACACTGATCTCGCTGGAAAATGGCAAGGCGTTGCGCGACGCGCGTGGTGAGGTCGCCTACGCAGCCGAGTTCTTCCGCTGGAATGCGGAAGAAGCTGTCCGCATTACGGGCGAGTTCGGCATAGCGCCATCAGGCACCAATCGCATCATCGTCGACTACCAGCCGATAGGCATCTGCCTGCTGATCACGCCGTGGAATTTTCCGGCGGCGATGGCTACCCGGAAGATCGCGCCTGCGCTTGCTGCTGGTTGCACCGTGATACTCAAGCCCGCCAGCGAAACACCGCTGACTGCTTACGCATTGGCTGCCATCTATGAGGAGGCCGGGGTGCCGAACGGTGTCGTAAACGTACTGACGACGACCAGCCCCGGACCATTAACGGCAGAGGTTCTCGCGGATCCACGTGTCAGAAAGCTCTCTTTTACAGGATCGACTGGTGTCGGTCGCGGCCTCTTGGCGGAGGCTGCGAAGAATGTCATCTCCTGCTCCATGGAGTTGGGCGGCAACGCACCCTTCGTGGTGTTCGACGACGCAGACCTGGAAGCGGCCCTTGACGGTGCGATGATCGCCAAGATGCGAAACGCCGGCGAAGCCTGCACCGCGGCCAACCGCTTCTACGTCCAGTCGGGGATATACGATGCATTTGCCGAAGGCCTCACGAGGCGCATGGGCGCGCTCATTATGGGGTCGGGAGTTTCCGGGGACACCGAATGCGGTCCAATGATCACCCGCAAGGCGGTCGACAAGATCGCACGCCTCGTGGACGATGCAAAGGTCCGAGGAGCACGTGTACTCTGTGGCGGCGACGCCCCGGCAGGTGACGGCTATTTCTATCCTCCGACTGTTCTGGCGGATGTACCGTTTGAGTCAGAGATGGGCTCAGAGGAAATCTTCGGTCCGGTCGCGCCGCTCTATCGCTTCGAAACCGAGGAAGAAGCCGTCCGGAGAGCCAATGACACGGAATACGGCCTGGCTGCCTACGTCTATACGCGCGACCTTGCACGCGGGCTGCGGGTCTCCAACGGCATCGAGGCTGGGATGATTGCCTTAAACCGTGGTCTTGTATCCGATCCTGCAGCCCCGTTTGGCGGTGTGAAGCAAAGCGGCCTTGGCCGCGAGGGTGGTCAGCATCATGGCATTGCCGAATTCATGGAAGCGAAATATATCGCAACAAGTTTCTGAGCTGGGGAGCAATCGTGGAAACGGACCCATTTCGCATACGTGATCATGTTGCGCACTTCGACAGCATTGTCAGCGAGATCGTGAAAGCGAGTGAAAGAACTCGCGAAACTCTATCAATGACTGGGAACGTCGTCTATGGCGACGGTCCCTCCGAAAGCTTGGATATCTTCTATCCGGAAGGGACACGAAAGAACCTTCCGGTCCACATGTTCATCCATGGGGGCTATTGGCGGATGTTTTCCAGGCGCGACTATTCCTGTGTTGCAAACACCGTCACCCAGGCAGGCGCGATCGCGGTCATCGTCGACTATGCATTAATGCCTGCCCACAGGATGGAGGTCCTTGTCGACCAAGTCGTACGCGCCAAACGATGGGTGATTGACCGCATCGCAGAGTATGGTGGCGACCCCTCGACACTAACGGTGAGCGGGCATTCGGCAGGCGCGCACCTGGCAAGCTTCCTATTTCATGGGAGTACCATCCCCTCCGGCATCGAAGGTGCGTTCTTGCTCGGTGGTCTTTACGACCTCGCTCCCTTGCAGCGGTCGTTTCTTCAAAACGAGATAGCGCTATCGGATGAAGAGGTGGCGCGCTTCACACCTCTCTCTCACCACCACGACCCGCACTGCCGCGTTATCCTAGCGGTTGGCGCAAAAGAGACAGATCCTTTTCATGCGCAATCCAATGCGTTTCTGTCTATCTTGCGAGGGCAAGGGCTCCCGGCAGTCCGGAAGATCCTGGCAGCTCGGAATCACATGGACTCAGTTCGCGACCTCGGTGTCCCTGGCTCTGAGGCTGGAGATCTTCTCGCCCGATTGGTGACTGGCGAGCCGTGCCCCGCCTGAAGCTTCGATGCTTCGATGCTTCGATGCTTCGGTCCATGCTTGCAATGCGCGCGAACATCAAGGCGCTCATCACTATTGCCTGATAATGGCGCCAAACCGGATCCGCCCGCTTGATCATCGAAAAAGAAAGAAGCCATGAAAGCGACCAACATCGATCTTGCGAGCCGCCCCAGCGGCACGCCGACATGACTACCGACCGGGACTCACCAATACGCTCATCCGTGCTGACAGCGTGACTACTGCGAGTGGAGAGCGAGTTCACCTGTCGAATGACTTGAGGCGCTCAGCTCCATCAACATCGATCACGGCACGGATTCGCCACCTCTTCCAGATACCCCATCCCGGCCATTCAGGAATGCGCTTTGCGTTATGAAGTCCGATTTGACCGCGCTCAACAACAATGCCATCTTCCGTGGCCTAAGAACAGGAGAAGCGCTGAAACCCACGTCGTCGCCTGTCGACGCACTAGCTTTGATTTCTTAGCATCGCAAGAGAAACTGCTAAACACGGAGAGGCTTGTATGCCGGGCTCGCAGCGTTCCGCTCTCGGATCCTTGATGCTTATTGCCGCGGTGGTCGGTTTCAGCGTCGGCGCCTTTTCCTACACTGCCGGATGGCTTTCGCCCGGTCGCCTTTCTTCAAAAGAACTTGTCAGCGCCCTGGCGCCTCCGGGCGGACCCGCGCTGGGACATCGGCGGAATCACGCAAAGGGCGTCTGCTTCACTGGCACCTTTGAATCGAATGGGACCGCTGTGGCGCTTTCGAAGGCAACGGTATTCACAGCAGGGCACTACCCCGTTCTCGGGCGCTTCAACTTGGCAACGCCTGATCCGAACGCCGCTGATCCGACGGTGCGGGTGCGGGGCGTCGGCGTGCAAATCTCAGCGCCTGACAACAGCGTCTGGCGCATGGCACTAATTGACCCACCCGTCTTCGCGGTCTCGACGCCTCACGGGTTCTACGACCTGCTCGAGGCCTCGAAGAGTAAGGATCCCGAAGCGATGAAAGGCTTCGTGGCAGCACATCCAGAATTCGCTGCGTTTGGCGAGTGGGCAACCAAGGCTCCCTGGACAGCCAGCTACGCGGAGGTAACTTTTAACAGTCTCAATGCATTCATTTTCACGGATGCCGCGGGTACAAAGAACGCAGTGCGTTGGTCATTGCGCCCAGAAACGCAGGCCGTGCCAATCTCCGGCGCGGATTTCGCGAAACTCGGTCCCAATCATCTCGAAGAAGACATTACTGAGCGCGTTGCCAAATCACCGCAGCGCTGGACACTCGTGCTGACCGTTGCCGACCCCTCAGATCCAACAGCGGATCCGACGAGGGCCTGGCCGCCCGAGCGGCGTACTGTCGAAGCTGGAACGCTCGTGGTGCAGAAAATCGAGCCGGAGGTCGATGGTCCCTGCCGGGATATCAATTTTGACCCGACCATTTTGCCTGACGGTATTAAGGTAGCCGATGACCCGTTCCCGGCAGCCCGATCGGCAGCTTATGCCAGATCCTATGATCTGCGGACCAGTGAGGCGAACCACTATCCTCGAACAGCAGTGAGCGCAAAGCCATGACGGACATAAAAACACGCTTCTCCGCCGTTCAGCGTTTGTTGCATTGGCTGATGGCGATCGGAATTCTGGCCATGCTGTTCATCGGCGTCGGAATGGTCTCGACCATCGGACGGCAGTACGTACCGCTGCTGATAACCCACAAGACGCTGGGAATGGCCATTCTCGTTCTTGCCTTGGTTCGTCTTTTGGTGCGCTTCGTATCAGGCGCACCAGCACTGCCCGCAGACCTTCCCGAGCCGATGAGACTCGCTGCGCATCTCTCCCATGTTGGCTTGTACGCGCTGATGATCGGCATGCCCCTGATCGGCTGGGCCATGATGTCCGCAGCCGCCTATCCCATCGTGCTTTTTGGTGGGTTCCGCCTTCCGCCGATCCTACCGCAGAGCGCGAGCCTCCATACTATGCTGTGGAGCGCGCATTTCTATCTCGCCTTCGCGTTCTTTGCCCTCGTGATGGTGCATCTGGCGGCAGCGCTCTTCCATGGTCTAGTTCGACGCGATGGGGTCCTTCAAACGATGCTGTCTGGCAAGTAGGCTCGCTCCGACCGACGAGGTCGCCCTGCAAAAGGACTTCGTTCGTGAGGCCTGAAGGCCATTTTTCCGCCGGACCTGTCCGTACATAGCCAAGCCCAGCTCAATGCTATCGCCAGGCAGCTCAACGAACGCCCAAGAAAGACCTTGCTTTATCAGACGCCCGCGGAAAAATTTGCAGAATGTGTTGCGGCGATCAATTGAACCCACTGCCCAAAGCAGCCGTTCCGAGAACGAAACACGTCGCCGAGCGCACGATTCGCGACCGTTGGGAGCGCCCACATTTATCTTGATGATCGGGTTTGCTGAGCCTCCGCGATCCTCTAGGTTATCGTGCCCTCAAGGCGGGTGTCACGATTTAGCCGACGCCCTCGGACGGCGACCCGAAGCCGTTGCGTCTGTCAGAATTGAATCTCGATGAGCTCGGGAGGCTCCTTGTTGAAATCGGAATATCGAATCCACCGCGGCGTTGCTTTGAACATCTCGGCCCCTCTCTCGATGAACTCCCTTTCCGCCGGGACGCTGTTGAGATGGGCTTCCTGGTATTGTTCGATATCTGCGGCAGGAACCCTTGTGGCCTCACCCTCGTATTGAACCGTGATGTTGTCGTCCCATCCGACAACGAACGCGACGCCGGGACGCTCCGCGAGATTGTTGAACTTCCGGGTGTCCTTGAAAGTGTCGAACACGATCTCAAGATTGTCCCGCACCGAGAAGTCGACCGTAGCCGCCTCCGGCGTTCCATTGCCGTGGCATGTCGCAATGACCGCCAAAGTGTGCTTCCTCAGGAATTCAAGGATCATGCGTTTCGTATGATCTTCGTCCATTGCCTCATCCCTCAGTGAGTATTCACGATTTTTGTGCAGTCTCATTCGACAGCCCGCCGGCTTCACCGGAGTTTGGCCGCCAGCGCCGCGAACTTGCGAGATATGCGTTCACCGCCCGATCCAGCCATTGATGCGTCCGTTCAAATCTCATGCCTTCCAGGACGATTAACACATTGCTCGCCCTCGTTCGATGGTCGACGAGACCGTGACCTGGACCTCGAGCGGACTGATTGTGGTTTTGTTCCGCTTCGTGCGCGCCTCAGCAGTTCAGACTGCATGCAAGCGAGGAAGTGGTTGCCGAGGTGCTCTCCCACGTCATCTGCCGGCAGGGTCCTGCGCCGAACATCATGAAGGTCAAGGTTCTAAAAGAACGCAAGATCGCCGACAGGACGTTGCTTCACTTGCACGGGAATGATCGCTCTTGCCGCAAAGCAGACACATTGCCCTGCCCTTGCGCCCAAAATAATCATGGGCGCAGATGGGAACGGATGCGAAACGCGGCCCATCCGCGCCCGAAAGAAAGCGCTTTGTTTTCAATGTTCGTGGCGCAACAGGGCGGCCGGCAACTGGCGCTTCCTACTGCCGCTCTCCGAACGATATCGGATAGGTGTGGTTGCGAAACGTCAGCATGGGGTCAGCCGGTTCGATACCAGGGTGACTGGTACCCGGGAGGAAAAGCGTTTGCTTGTCGGCGACGGCCTTATCGCGCGGTAAGCCATCGAAGTTGAATGTGCCAAGCCTTACGAGGTTGCGGCTCTCCGGCCATGCAATAGACGGGTCTTCGATCTTGTCGCCATCTTCGGCCACCTGCGCATACCAATCGAATACGACCGGCTTCTTGGAAATCCTCGACACGATTTCCTCTTGGAGATAGTTCGGTCCCATCCTGTTGAGTTCCTCGGGATTCAAGTAATGCTCTCCGGCTTTCGGCACAAAGCGATAGCGCACAAACGCCGACTTTCCGTCACCATTGGTAAATTTGAATGAGTTGATCCCAAAGAAGGTCGCAGTTGCGTAGGATGCGGGGGACGTGAGTGTCTCGACAAAATGCTTAGAGATTGGATGGCTATCGAGGAACATTTCCAACGGCGTCGGATGTTCCACGCCCGGACCGCTCGCGGCTACCAAACGTAGAAAGTTGGCGAATTCGTCACTCGTCGCGACGACGAATCCGTTGTGTTGATCGGTGGCGAAATCAAACTCAGTCCCGTCCTTGGCCTTGATTTTGATCGCTAGGCCGGTTGGTGCCGCGCCATTCGCCGTATCTGGAATGTCGGGCACGCCGGCAAAAAGGGAGAAACGCGCAACGACGGGGAGTTTTCCTTCGGAGAACACGGAAGCTTTCGTGAGTTTACTCGCGTCCTTAGTCGGCGTGAATGTACCAACGACCATCACGCCCTTGGTGTGCACCGCCCGTTCGTGGTGCGCACCAAATGTCCCGTGGAGTGTGTTTATGAGGTCCTGCGGCGTTTCTTTCTGCCCGTCCGCCCAGGCGGCCGACGTTATCACGGCGGCCCAAAAGACTGATGCCGCCAGGCAACGTTTGATCCGGAAATTGGCGGAAGTGAGGTTCGACATGCGATTGCTCCTTTTCGCTATATTCACCACGCAATTTTGCCCGAGACGCCACAATCCGGATTTTCCGCAACTGTCATTCTTTTCCAAATCGGGCCATCAAATTGAACATTCAGGCACGGTACGGAATGGCCGGATAGTGCAAGCAGCGGCGCCACCGTCCAATACCTGCCAACCTGAGTGAACTATCCTGCAACGGCAAAAGAAGCTGGGAGGCATCCGTGAAAGAGTTCGCTGCATCACTTGAAACCGCAACCCCCCGCGAAGGCGTCGATCTGGCCGCCAGGCTTGCATGGGAAATGGTGAGGAAGGTCCAGCCTTCGAAGAGCATACGGGACCGGCTGGTGGTGATCTATGAGGACGATGCCGAAGCCATTTTAATGGCGTGCCAAATCATTGCGATGAACTTTCAAGCAATCGCTGCGGCGAACAACTATTGGCACGATCGACCCCTTGCATAGAGCGGAGAGATGGCAAACAAAGAGCAAATTGAATCCGTACGAAAGTGCGAAAGAGCGATCGCTGGTAGTAGTCAGTGGACACCACGCGGGTCGGTCCCGACTTTTCGGATGAAATCGCCTATGAAGTCGGAGACCTGCTCATAACCAAGGAGTGCGGCCACTTCTCTTGCTTCGTAGCCGCGGACCAACAGGCGCTTGGCTCGCTCAATCCTCAGGTCGTTCCTCCAAACGTGAACAGAGCCGCCGACGGTTTCCTCGAAGGCGAACGCAAATTCTAGCGGCGACATTCCACATTCGTCCGAAAGTTCCTCCAGCCTGAGGTCACCATCTAGGTGCTCCGAGAGCTTCTCCTGTGCTCTTGAGACCTCTCCGTCCGACAAGGTCTTACGCCGCGTGGCGTTTTGTCGGAACGCACATGCGTGATGGCGCACCGCGTGGGCGGTTGCCGCGACTGTCAGATGGTCGACAAACAACTGATTAGCGAGACCGAGGGAACGGAACGCCGGAAGTATGGCACGCACCAGATTGTGCATGACTGGGTCCTGCACGCCAATGCCCGGGTTGTGATTGAAAGCGTCGACCGACGGAATTCCTTCCTTATCGGTGATGGCCGTCAATGCTGCCCGGGGCACGTAGAAGCTAATGTGGTTGAAAGCGCTTATACTATTGGCCACGGGAGATGAGCGCAGATCGTAGAGGCTCGTTGTCCCCACAGGCAGGAACGCGGTTTTAATTTGCTTGCCGTCGAGGAACAGGTCGTGAGCCGGGACGTCGCGCAGCTGGACGGTCATCAGGAACGCGTCTTCGACTGCAATCGGCTCACTCAGACCCGTGTTTTCCTTGTCGCAACGGATTTCCGTGATCGCGATCCGGGCGTTCTTCAAGGTTTTGGCGACAAGGGATGGCGCGCGCGCGACCCTGAAAGTCTTCCTCAACCGCTCGCCATAAGCGCCTGTCTCTTCCATATCGTTCTCCTAAGCGCGCCTACGCCACGCGCCAGGCGACGTGCCGACAATGCGGGAAAAGGTGCGGGTGAAATGACTTTGGTCTGCGAAGCCGCAGGCGAGTGCAATGTCGGAAATCGGCAATCCGGTATCCCGAAGCAGGTCCTTTGCCCGATCGCAACGCCGCACCACCATCCAGTGATGCGCGGGCATTCCCGTAGATTGCTTGAAGGCGCGCGCGAAGTGGCGCGGCGACAGTCCGCATTGCGATGCCAGTTCCGCGAGGGAAATCTCTCCGGTAAGATTGGCGTCGATGATTTCCTTGGCTCGCCGTTCATTTTTCGCGGAGAGACCTCCCGCGACTGCGCGCGCAATCACGTGCAGACCGCCATAGCGGTGGGCGATATGATTGGCGACGGCAAGCGTCGTATGATCGAGGAAGAGCTGGCTCGCATATTCGGGATTGGCGAAAGCGGGCATCAGGGTCGTGCTAAGGGCGGCAATGACCGGATCATCAGCGGGCTTGTCGGACCGCATCTGCAACTCGCCAAATCGCTTGCCGTGTTCCTCCGCTATCATATCCATGGCGTTTTTCGGCAGGTAGTACATCATGCAATTCGAGGTTTCGCCAATAAAGGACGTTGGGTCTTCACGTAGATCGTAGAAGGATGTTTGACCGCCGAAGAAAGGAAGCCTGCCAGTTCCCTTGCCGTTAATCCAAAGCTCGTGCTCGATGCAGTCTTCGATCTGATATGCGACCAGATAAGCATCTTCGGTCGGGATGGATGACGTTAGGCTAGGTTTCCGACATTTAATGTGGGTGACAGCGACTTCCGATCGCTTCAACGTCTTGGTCACGATAGCCGGAGCGTCCTCCAGGTGAAAGTGGTCTCCGAGGCTTTGTCCATAAACTCCCTGACTGCGCATCTCAGTTTCCTCGCCGGCAGTTCCTGTAGCTCGATCGGTCGTTACTGGCGCTTTGCCAAGGAAATTCGATAAGCCTTCAAACGCGCGGCAAACATTTCGTCGGGCGGATAGCCGACGCCCTCGGCCAACGTGCCTGGATCGAAAATCGAGCCGTCGCAGGCATCGTCACCATCGATCGCGTCGATCGTAATCGTACCGAGCACCACGGTCTCACGTTCATCCTCTTCGGTCCAGCGGGTCGTGACATCCAAGGTCGGATCACCTGGTCGATCGAGCAATGCCAGAATGTCAAACTCAATCCCGCCGTTCCGGATGCGATCCTCAAGGTCATGATGCAGAAAGTCGGCGGACCTCTCCTTGGCCTCGTCATCGGTCAGAACGATCTCTCCGATCCCTGGCGCGACCTTGAATTTAATGAATCTCGTGTTGCCTCCTTCGTTGGTAACCGGAAATGAGTGAACGCCCCAATACGTGGTTCCCGCGAAGCTGGCCGGGAGCGATCGGGCGGCAACGTACTTTGCCTGATTGAGCGTTTCCGGATTGGCGTCTGAAAAGGCTTTTACTTTGACGGGATCCGGTTTGCCATCCGGTCCAGGAAGCCTGGCCTTGAGGAACGCAAGCATCTGGTCGAGAGTGCGAGCGAAATGGACCGGCGCGCTTTCGACAAGGATGTCGGACGTCTCGCCATCGGTCTCGATCCGAAAGCTGAACCCGCGCAACACGAGGTTATTCGTGTCTGCAACGTTCGGGTTGCCGCCACCCATCGAAAACCTCGCGAGTACATGGCCTGGCCTCGTGAAATTCACAGATCTTGTGATCTCTGCCGCACGCTCGGAAGGCGCGTAGCGGCCGCGTACGCACCGACCCTTTGCGAAACTCGCTCGAACCTTTGGAGGATTGCCTGCAACAGCTTTGAGGGCGGTCACAATCGACGCCGGCATCGCGGCTTCCTCGGTCGGGACTGCTTCGGTGCTTTCGATCACATCAGACATCGTTTATACCTCCGGCGAACCGCATTGGTGTCCGTTGAGTTTAGTAGCGGCATCTCGGGTGTCGTGAACTGGGCGGCGATATTTGTCTAAAAAGGACAAAATCGCCGTCTGCGCGTCATGATCAAACAACGGCTTCCCGAAGCAGCTTCTCGGCCGCTTCCAGGAGGCCAGGGATCGGCGTGAAGCTCGTGTGGAGCAAATGAATGCGGCCACCGACTGTCGCGACACCGATCATCTGCTCCCCCTCGATGCCGACGAAAACCGACGGCCCCCAGAGGGCTGCGACACGCACAGGGCCGTAAGTGTCCGACAAAGGCGCTTCCCCGAGGTTCGACAGCATCATTTCGCAAGCACAAGCCTGTAACTCGATGGCGGCGAGCTCCTCGACCGAGGGCGAAGCGTCGAAGATACGCTGAAACGCACCGAAGGACTCGACAATTGCCTCTCGAGTCTTCATCGGCATCAGGTCTTGGCGGATATCCCTGGCCAAATCCCAGAGCCCGGTCGCGATGCCCGGCGCGTATCCGCCGATCGGGAAGGCGATGGAGACTACACAGTCGTCTGTGATACCGAGCGTCGGCCTGAGATTGACCGGGGATACGGCGCGGATTGTCGTGTCGCACCATGCTTTTGAAAGCCGGCGACCTGCCAGAATGATGGCCGACAGGAGTGCGCCATGGACGGTCGTCGCATGACGCCGCACAGCCACCCTAAGCTGCGCTGAGAATTCCTGCGACAATTGCAGGCTCGAAATGACGGGCCGGCCCTTTGACCTATCAAGCATTCGCGCCGGGATCGCCGTTGCGGACTGGGCTGCCCCGACGGAATTAACGTCCCATTCCGAGGCGATGGTCTCTTGCGCGAGGGCCAGCCCGAGCTGTCCGCGGTGACCGCCACTCATCACCTCTAGCATGTCTCGCAATACAAATGCGATCGACATGCCGTCAGCTACCGCGTGATGCGCAGTGAAGACCAGTGTCGCATAGCGAGGTGAGTGAAACAAAACTGCGCGAACGAGCGGCGCATCGGTTTGTTCGAACGGCTTCATCAGTTCATCCGACACCACTGTCTTCCACGCATGTGGCGGCTCGGACCTGATGACTTCTAGCGGGATCGGGCGACCACTGCCCATGTAAAAACTTGGAACGCCGAACTCATTCCGTGCGATCTTCGAACGCAGGAGTGGGTGCCGCAACCGGGTAGCCTCGAGAGCACTCTTCCAGGATTCAATTGTCGTTTCGCCCGACGCCTGCAGCGTCATGCAGAAGTGTTTGGGACTATTTTGGTCGCTAAGCCAGAAGTATTGCTCCACAGCGCCTAAGGGACGAAGTGACATGCCGGATTGTGGGGCGACCGATGGCTTTACCTGCTGTTCCATGACGAATTCCTTTGTTCGGACTGCCAGCAACGATTGCCGCGATACTCGGGCTCAGGCTGCCGCTTTGGAAAGCGCGCACTGCGACCACAAGGACGAGAGTGCGCCAACGAGGTGTTCGATGTCCGCATCGGTGTGAAGTGGTGTAGGCGTGATCCGGAGACGCTCGGTCCGACGGGGGACAGTCGGATAGTTGATTGGCTGCGCGTAAATGCCGAAATCCCGAACCAGAAGGTCGGATACCCACTTGCATTTGGCCGCGTCGCCAATGACGATCGGGATAATGTGGCTGGGATTGTCAATGTGAGGAATGGCGGCTCGATCGAGAAGCGCGCGCAATCGGGCGACCCGATCCTGATGCCGGGCGCGCTCGAATGGACTCTTTTTAAGATGCCTTATCGAGGCTAATGCCCCGGCGGTAAGCGCCGGTGGCAACGCTGTCGTAAAGATGAAGCCAGAGGCGAACGAGCGAATGAAATCACAGAGCGCTGCCGACGCGGCGATGTAACCGCCCATGACCCCGTACGCCTTGGCCAGCGTTCCTTAGATAATCGTCAGACGGTCTGATAAACAATGACTTTCGGCAATACCGCCGCCGGTGTGCCCGTACATTCCGACGGCATGGACCTCATCAAGGTAGGTCATCGCACCATAGCTCTCGGCGAGGTCGCAGATGTCACGGATGGGAGCAATGTCACCATCCATCGAATAGAGAGATTCAAAGGCAATCAGTTTTGGGGCGTGAGGATCGGCTGCACGGAGCTTGTCGTCCAGATCGCGGACGTCATTGTGCCGCCAGACAATGCGCTCACACCTCGAATGGCGGATGCCTTCAATCATCGAAGCATGATTAGCTGCGTCCGAGAAGACAATAAGATCGGGTATATGCGTGCCTAATGTCGTCAGAGTGGCCCAGTTCGACATATAGCCGGAACTGAATGTCAAAGCCGCCTCTTTGCCATGCAAGGCGGCAAGTTCGCTCTCAAGAAGGACATGAAGGTGATTGGTACCGGCGATATTGCGGGTGCCCCCGGCTCCAGCCCCATATGCATCCACGGCCTCCTTCATAGCGGAGACGACAGCAGGGTGCTGCCCCATGCCGAGATAGTCGTTGGAGCACCACACGATCACTTCACGTGATCCGTCCGGCGAATGAATCATAGCTCGGGGGAATGTGCCCTCGGTGCGCTCCAAATCGGCGAAAATCCGATACCTGCCCTCAGACCTAAGGTCTGACAACCGTTCATTGAAAAATGCCTCGTAGTCCATCTTTTTCTCCCGCGTTTCCGACTGAAGACGGGATCATCCTAAGCGATGAACTGGAAGGCCGCTGGAAGCGACGGGTCATCTATTGTTTGATTCGGACAGGAATAAGTTTAAGGGCGGATCGCTGGTTCTCTCGGCCCTGACAACGCTCATATGGCGTTATTCCGCCGCCATAACCCTGGGCTCGTCCCGGTTAGCGCCACGAAAACTCGTGTGAAATGGCTCTGGTCAGCAAAGCCGCAAGCCAGGGCCACCTGGGTGAGGTTCAGTTCGTTGGCGGCGAGAAGCCGCTTCGCAGTCTCCGCGCGTTGCTGCGTCAGCCACTGGTGCGGCGAAACACCGGTCGATTGTCGAAACGCCCGGGAAAAATGACGGGCCGACACCCCGCATTCGCTGGCGACTGCGGCGAGCGAGATATCCTCACCAAGCCTAGACACGATCAATTCCTTAGCCCGCTTCTCCTGCCAAGGTGCAAGCCCGCCGCGCGCGCCTTCCCGCCTAAGCCTCATGCCGCCATAGCGAGCGGCCACGTGGATTCCGATCGCAAGCATCACATGGTCCATAAAGAGCACGCTCGCTTCTTCGGGGCGCCCAAAGAACGGCAACAATCCGGCTGACATATTCCGCATAACAGGATCGTCGGTGGCCAATGCCGGCTTGTATTGCAGCTCATCGATAGGAGGAGCACCCGCTTCCTCTGAGATGGCGCTTAGGGCGGCACGGGAGAAATAGTAGTGAACAGTGTGGAAGCCGTGATTCAGGAGAAATGTCGGCTGTCGCTTGAGGTCATAAATGATGGTCTGCCCTTGACCTATTGCCGAGGCCGGAGCGGGACGACCACTCTCCCAGTAAAGATAGGATGGACAGTCGACAAGATAGTGCCCGACCATGAACGCATCTTCCTCCTTTGGAGGAGTGGAGAGTTCAAAGCTCGGATTATCATATCGGAGTTCGGTTGCGGCGATCGTCGATTTTCGAAGCGCTCTGCTGACAAAGGACGTTGCCTGCGCGCCAAGCCTTTTGCCGAAGCCTTCCCCGTAGCCACCGCTATCGCGCATTTAGTCACCACGATCACTTCGAATGGATCCGCATAATATGACAGCCATTCGGCGATGCAATATGTCGTAAAAGAATGTGCCTATCGCAAACGCTCGGACCGCTCACTTTGCCAGGGTGCACGGCCGTCATTGGCCGACCAGTCAATCACGCGTGAGGTTGTGATCCATTTGCGGCATGAAGCCCCGTGGAGTTTCATGCGTATGACCAACATATCCATCCCAAAACGACTTTGCTTGCCGTCATCCTTCCATTAATCGGCAATGGTGTCCATGAAGGGCCTCGGATCTAGTATTTCCAGCGAAGCGATCGCCTATATCCTGCTGATGCAAGCTAAGGAGTTTTTCCGGACAGAAGCGGGCCACAGACCGGTGGGAATCTCGCATCCCGCTCCGTCCGCCCGCGATCCCCGACCAAACGTCGAAGAACACGACCGTAAGGGCACAAACCTCGGTCCTAAGCGTCTTGGTCGATCCTGACCAGGTGGCCGGGGCTGACTTCGCGATACTGGCGTGTGGGTGGGACGTAGTCGAGGGGACGCACGGGGTTCTTCAGCTCGTCAGCCGCGAGGTTTCGCCGGATACCGCGGCGGACGGGATCGGGGACCGGCACTGCAGCTATCAGTTTCTTCGTATAGCTGTGCTGCGGATTGCCGAAGACCGCCGGACGCGGCCCGATTTCCACGATCTCGCCAAGATACATGACTGCGACCCGGTGGCTGAGACGCTCGACGACGGCCATGTCGTGCGAGATAAACAGGTAGGCTAGGTCGAGGCTCTTTTGCAGGTCCATCAGGAGATTGCAGACCTGCGCCTTGATCGAGACATCGAGCGCCGAAACGCTTTCGTCCGCCACGATGACCTTGGGATCAAGTGACAGTGCACGGGCAATGCAGATGCGCTGGCGCTGGCCGCCGGAGAATTCGTGCGGATAGCGGCTCATCATCTCCGCCTTCAGCCCTACCCGTTCCATGAGGTCGGCGGCCTTGTCGCGTGCCTGAGCGCGCGTTCCAAGGCCGTGTTCGCTGAAGGGTTCGGCGATCAAGGTGCCGACGCTCATGCGCGGGTTAAGGCTGGCAAAGGGATCCTGAAAGATCATCTGGATGTTGCGGCGCATGGTGCGCAGGCTGGCGCCGTCGAGTTTCAGCACGTCCTTTCCCTCGAAGCGAACGCTGCCGGCCCGCGCATCGAGAAGGCGCATGATCGAGCGGCCGGTCGTGGACTTGCCGCAGCCGGATTCACCGACGAGCGAGAGTGTTTCGCCCTGGTGAAGGTCGAAGGAAACGTTCTCGACCGCGTGTATCGCACCGGTTTTGCGCCCGAGCAGGCCGCCGCGAATGTCGAAGCGGGTGACGAGCCCTTTGACTTCGAGGACCGGCTTCCTGTTATCGTCAACGGTTCGGCAAGCCTCTGCGGCCTCTTTCAGCTGGCCGGTCGCAGCGTCGACTACCGGGAATGGAAGCGGGCTTGCACGATCCGTCATCGAACCCAGACGCGGCACTGCAGAAAGCAGGGCGCGGGTATAGGGATGCTGGCCGTGGTGGAAAACGTCTTCCGTCTTTCCTGTTTCAACTGCCTCGCCACGATACATGACGACGGTGCGGTCCGAAATCTCTGCTACCACGCCCATATCGTGAGTGATGAAAAGGACGGACATACCCTCCTCTTCCTGCAGCGTCTTTATGAGATCGAGGATCTGGCCCTGGATGGTGACATCGAGCGCGGTCGTCGGCTCGTCGGCAATCAACAACTTCGGACGCAGGGCCAGCGCCATGGCAATCATCACCCGCTGGCGCATACCGCCGGAAAACTGGTGGGGATATTCGTCGAAGCGGGATGCCGCATTCGGGATCCGGACCTTTTCGAGCAGACGGATCGTCTCAGCCCTGGCTTCCGCCGCCGAAAGATTGCCATGGCAGGTCAGTGCCTCGGAAATCTGCCGCCCGATGGTGAAGATCGGATTGAGCGAGGTCATCGGCTCCTGAAAGATCATCGCGACGTCCTTGCCGCGGACACCGCGCATCTCCTTGTCGGAGAGCGAAAGGAGGTCCTTGCCATTGAGCAGGATGCGGCCTTCGACGCGACTGCTGCCTTTCGCAAGCAGCCGCATGATCGACAGCGACGTAACGCTCTTGCCGGAGCCGCTTTCGCCGACGATGGCAACGGTTTCGCCTGGCATCACGTCGAAGGAGACGTCGCGCACGACCGGCCGCCAGGCGCCGTCCACCCTGAATGACGTCGTCAGGCCGGAGACCGACAGGACGGGTGCCAGGCCTGCGGCGGGCTTGACGGCGGCTGCGGTTGTCATGGGCTCACCTTCCATTTGCATCAGGTCGCGGGTTTGAGCGGCGTGGCGAACGAGGCGGACGGTCTTCCGGCCGCCACGCGTTCCGCCTCCAGCCCTGCGATCCGCTCGTCGATTGCGCGCCGGTCGATCATGCCGCTCGGATTGTCCCGGGTCGGCATGGTCTCGGCGACATGCAGGTAGCGCTCCTGGGCAACGGCATAGAGCCGGTTGAGTTCGCCCAAGGGATCGGCGTGGTCGTCGACACGCAGATTGAGCCAGGCAAAATCCTGATCGCGATAGATGATGAGCGCTGCCGACTGCTTGCCGCGCTTGTCGCCGCCGGCGTCCTCGCCGGCCTGCATGGCTTCGAGCAACCGTTCGGCCAGGGGCCGGCCCGCCGTCTTCTTGAAGGTGGCGAGCGTTTCGGCGATCACCTGCGGTCCCGCCAGCATGTTGCCGGCGACCGAGACGTTGTCGTCGACCAGATGGCCGGCCCAGTCGATGCACTTGGCGCCGGTGAAGGCCGCGTTGTGGCCCTTGGCATCAACGAGGTGCAGCTGGCGCTGCTCCCGCCCCTCGTCGCGCCCGGTCAGAGCCGGAATGATCTCCTCCGGCGACTTGCAGGCGGCGAGCATGGCGAGACCATCGGTGCCGTAGAGCGGGCTCACGAAGGCCTGTGTCGCGACCGCACCGACGCGGCCGCGAATGTGCGGCACGACGCCGCCGACAGCGAAGAAGCGGGTGGCGACCGCGATCGCCAGATGGCCAGTTTCCGGTTCGCGGGCAACGATGGACCAGGTCATCGCGATTATCTCCCGACCGCGTAGGCCTGCATCAGGCGCGGCGTGGCGGCCGCGCGCAACAGTCCGTCGGCATCGCGCCGCGCCGCTGTCAGGCGCCCGACCGTCCATGGATCGGCAACCGTGAGCTGATGGCCCTTCTGGCGCAGAGCCTCGAGCACTGCCGCGGGGAAATTGGCTTCGGCCGTCAGGTCGCCCGGCGCACGGGTGCGCGGATAGAAAGAGCCCGGGAAATGCGCGGTGTGGAAGAGCGGCTGGTCGATCGCTTCCTGCAGGTTCATGCCATGATGGACATAGCGCAGGAAGAAAGCGAGCTGCCACTGGTCCTGCTGGTCGCCGCCTGGCGTACCGAAGGCGAGTGTCGGCCGGCCTTCATGGAGCGCGATGGAAGGCGTTAGCGTCGTGCGTGGACGCTTGCCCGGGGCAAGCGACGACGGCAGACCTGGTTTCAGCCAGAACATCTGAGCGCGCGAATTGAGGCAGAAGCCGAGGCCGGGAACGATCGGGGAGGATTGCAGCCATCCGCCGGAGGGCGTCACCGATACCATGTTGCCTTCGCTGTCGATGACGTCGATATGCACGGTGTCGCCGCGCTTCTCGCTCAGATGCGCCATGGTCGGCTCGTAGACAGCACCCGTCTTGGCGCCTTCAAGCAGCGCCATGGTGGCATCGTACTGTGCCTCGAAGCCGGAAACACGGCCGGGACGCAGATCGAAGGAGGCTTCGTTCGTGATCAGCTTGCGGCGCTCGGCGGCATAGGCGTCCGACAGAAGCTCTTCAAGCGGTACGTCGGTGAAATCAGGATCGCCATAATAGATCTCGCGGTCGGCATAGGCGAGCTTCATTGCCTCGACGACCGTGTGTACGAAATCTGGACCGGCCGGATCCATGGAGGCAAGATCGAAACCCTTCAGCAGCGACAGCGATTGCAGGAGTACTGGCCCCTGTCCCCACGGACCGGTCTTTGCGACCGTCCAGCCGTGATAGTCATAGGTGACGGGCGCCTCGACGGTCGCCTGCCAGTTCGCCATGTCGTCCGCGCTCAGCACGCCCTTGTGGTGGCTGCCACTCGCATCCATCACTTCCGCCTTGCGCAGGTATGTGTCGATCGCCTCGGCGACGAAACCGCGATAGAAGGCGTCGCGCGCGGCTTCGATCTGCGCCTCGCGGCCGGACTTGCTCTCGGATTCCGAGACGATGCGCTTCCAGGTCTTAGCAAGCACGGGGTTCTTGAAGTTGGACCAGGGTGCCGGCGCAGAGCCGCCGGGCAACCAGGTTTCGAACGAGGTCGGCCATTCCTTTGCAAAGAAGTCGGCAAGGCCGGCGATGGTGGCAGAAACACGCGGCAGCACGGGATGGCCGTTCTCAGCATAATGGATCGCCGGTTCGAGAACGTCGCGGACGCTCAAGCGACCATAGTCGCGCAGCATCAGCATCCAGCCATCGAAGGAGCCCGGAATGACGGTCGCGAGCAGACCGTCGCCGGGAATCATCTTCAGTCCCTCGTTCGTATAGTGCTCGATCGTGGCTCCGGCCGGCGCCGGCGCCTGGGCGCAGATGACCTCGACCTTGTCCTTCTTCTTCGAATAGATGATCGCCGGCAGGTCGCCGCCAGGGCCGACCAGATGCGGCTCGACGATCTGGAGTACGAAACCGGTCGCGACCGCCGCGTCGAAGGCGTTGCCGCCCTTTTCCAGGATGCTCATGCCGACGGCCGAGGCGATCCAGTGCGTCGAGGTGACGACGCCGAAGGTGCCGAGAATTTCGGGGCGGGTCGTGAACGTACTCATCTCAATTTCCTTTCGAAGAAATTACGCTTCCCGAGGGTCCAGCGCATCGCGCAGGCCGTCCCCGAGAAGATTGAAACCCATGACGACGAGAAAGATCGCCAGTCCCGGCCACAGCGCCATCCAGGGCGCCTGGTTGAGAAAGTTCTTGGCGACGTTGAGCATCGAACCCCAGCTCGGCGCCGGCGGCTGCTGGCCGAGACCGAGGAAGGACAGGCTTGCCTCGGCGATAATGGCGGTGGCGATCGTCAGCGTCGCCTGCACGAGGATAGGCGCGAAGACGTTCGGCAGGATGTAGCGTCTGATGATATTGAAGTGGCGAAGCCCGATGGCGCGCGCGCCTTCCACAAATTCCTCGGTCTTGACGGCGAGCGTCTGGCCACGCGTCAGCCGCACGAAGATCGGCATGGCCGAGAGCCCGATCGCGATCATCGCGTTGGAGAGGCTCGGTCCCAGGAAGGCGGCGAGCGCGATCGCCGTGATCAGGAACGGCATCGCCAGGAACGCCTCGATGATGCGCGAGATCACATGGTCGATCCAGCCGCCGAAATAGCCGGCGATCAGGCCGAAGGGCACGCCGACGACAACCGCGATCGCGACCGAAAAGATGCCGGCCAGCAGCGATGCCCGGGCGCCCCAGACCATGCGCGAAAGGATGTCGCGACCGAGTTCGTCGGTGCCGAGAAGATGGGCAAGCGACGGCGCCTTGCGGATCGCCGACCAGCTCGTCGCCGCCGGGTCGGGTATCGGCAGCAGCGGCGCGGAGATCGCGACGAGCGCAAAGAAGAGGACGATGACAAGGCCAGCAAGCGAGCCCTTGTTGGCCTTCATCTTGCGCCAGGCGCGGTTTTGCGAACGCGGCTCGACTGCTGTGGCCGACTGCTCGATGGCGGTCATAGGGCGGTCCTCATGCGCGGGTTGAGCAGGACGTAAAGCACGTCGGCGACGAGATTCATCAGGATGAAGCCGGTCGCGGTACAAAGCACGATACCCTGCACGACGGCATAGTCGCGGTTGAACACGGCGTCGACGATCAACTTGCCGAAACCGGGAATGGTGAAGATCTGCTCGGTCAGAACAGCACCCGCAAGCAACTCGCCGAAGAGAAGCGCGGTGACGGTGACGATCGGAAGCAGCGCGTTGCGGAAGGAATGCTGCAATACGACCGCCCCCTCCGACAGACCCTTGGCACGGGCGGTGCGGATATAGTCGGCGCTGAGCACGCTCAGCATCGAGGAACGCGTATGGCGCATCAGCGTGGCTGCGAGCGCATTGCCGAGAACGAACGCCGGCATGATCATTGTTTCGATCGAATGCAGTGGATCTTCGAAAAAGGGCGCGTAGCCAGAGGCCGGCAGCCAGCCGAGCTTTACCGAGATGAAGAGGATAAGCATGATGCCGAACCAGAAGTTCGGGATCGACAGGCCGCAGAGCGCGATGAAATTGGCCACAAGGTCGAGCGCGGTGTTTTTCTTGACTGCAGCGAGTATGCCCATGGGGATGCCGATCAACAGTGCAAAGCCGATCGACATCACGGCGAGCTGGATCGTCACCGGCAGCTTCTCGGCGATCAGCGTCGTCACTTCCTGGTTCGTCCTAAGCGAGATGCCGAGATCGCCCTTCACCGCACCCGCCAGCCAGTAGCCGTACTGGTAGACCACCGGATCGTTCAGCCGGTATTTTTCGCGCAAGAGCTCCAGAACTTGCGGACTGCGGTCCTCGCCGGCCATGGCCAGGACAGGATCACCCGGCAGAAGCTTCTGCAGCGAGAAGACGAAGACGGAGATGATCAGCAGCGTCGGTATGGCAAGCAGCAGCCGCTTTCCGATGTAGGTGTACATGAGGAGATCCCGATGCTCGTCACTCGCGTTGCAGGCGCCGCGCAGGGAGACAGCCCCCGCGCGGCGGTTCTTTTTGTTAGTCGGCCTTCTTCACGCCCACAAGGCGGATCATGCCGTCCGGTGACGGCACAAAGCCGGTGACTTTCTTGTTGTAGCCCCAGATCCAGGCCTGATGTCCGATGTAGACAATCGGCAGGTCCTCAGCGAGGATCTTGCCGGCAGCATCGTATTTCTGCTTGCGCACGGCATCGTCCTGCGACTGGCGGGCTTCGGAAAGCAGCTTGTCGACGTCGGGGTTGCTGTAGTGCATGTCGTTGAGGCCCGCGCCAGTGGTGTAGAACTGGTTGGTGTTGCCATCAGGATCGACGCGGCCGGACCAATCCGAGCGGCTGACCTGGTAGTTGCCGGCGGTCTGGTCGTTGAGCAGCGTGGCGAATTCGGTGGCCTTCAAGGTTACGTCGAACCCGGCTTCGGCGACCATCGACTGGATGATCTGCATCATCTGGGCGATGATCGGATCGTTGGCCATGTTGAGCTCGACCGGAACGCGGTCGAAGCCTGCTTCCTTGATCAGGGCCTTGGCCTTGTCGACGTCGCGGGCCGGAACCGGAAGATCTTTGTTGAACCATGGGCTCGACGGCGGGAACGGCTGGTTGCCGGCAACACCCGTCCCGTCATAGACGATCTGCATGGCTGCTTCGCGGTCGATCGCCAGCGAGAAGGCCTGGCGAAGCCGCTTGTCCTTGCCGAGCGGATTGTCGGCGCGGGCGCCGTTGCCGACGTTGAAGTAGATGCCGAGGTTGCCGATATTGACCTTGTCGACCATGTCCAGGTTGGAATCGCCCTTCACGGTCTCGACATCCGTCGGCGCCACGCGCTCGATCAGGTCGAGGTCGCCCGAGCGCAGGTTTGCGAGCCGCACCGCGCTATCCGGGATCGGCCGATAGGTGATCTTGTCGATGAAGATGTTGTCCTTGTTCCAATAGTCCTGGAACTTTTCGAGCACGATGCGGTCCTGCTGCACGCGTTCGACGAATTTGAACGGGCCGGAGCAGACCGGATGATCACCAAACTTGGCGCCGAGTTCCTTGGCGGCCTTCGGTGAGATCATCATGCCGGCGCGGTCGGAAAGCTGTGCGACCAGCGTAACGTCCGGAGCCTTCAGCGTGAACTTCACCTCGTAGTCCCCTGTCGCCTCGACCTTGGAGACGGAGGAAAGCTCGCTCTTGCGGCGCGATTCCGGCAGGGTCATCGCGCGGGTGATATTGTCGACGACAGCCTGGGCATTGAATGGCGTATCATCCTGGAATTTCACGCCCTGTCGCAGCGTCAGCGTCAGTTCCTTGCCGTCTGCGGACCATTTGTAATCCGTTGCCAGCTGCCCGACGATCTTGAGATCGGGAGTGACGTCGAACAGCTTGTCGCATAGCGCCGTGTAGACGATACGGCCGACGAACGAACGCGATTGCGCCGGATCCAAGACGTCAGCGTCATCGGCAAGGCCGATCTTCAGTTCGGCGGCAAAGGTCGGTAGCGCTAACAGGACGCTTGCGCCAAGAGTGGCAAGGAAGTTGGCAGTTTTCATCTCGTTCCCTCTTATGTTTGAACCAGTTTTCCGGGCCGGCTTCCCTGGCCGGCCGATTGTCAGGCGTCCGGAGCAACTCCGTCCGCTTTTCGTTTCTCTTCGCTTCCCTCTTCCGGCAGATCGAAGGAGGTGACGCGGATGAGGCTTTCCTGCAGCATCAGCAGGTGCTGGCGCATCGCTTCGGCAGCGCGTAACGGATCCCGCTCGGCGATTGCGTCGATCACGGCGGCGTGCTGCGCATAAGCGCGCTCTTCCGTCTTGTGGCTGCGGCGCGCCATTTCGCGGATCGCCTGCCACGCGTCGTCCTGGCGGACGTGGTTGATGACATCGAAGATTTCGAGAAAGAACTGATTGCCGGCGCTTTGGGCGATCAGCCGGTGCAGCGCGCCATCCCACAATTCGCGTGCGTCGGCATCCTCACTGGCGACGATCTTCTTGGTCAATTCACGCATGCGCTCGATGTCGGCTGACTTGGCACGGACGGCAGCAAGTTGCGCCAGCTGCGGTTCTATTCGCAGCCGCACTTCCATGATTTCAAGAAAATTGGTTCCGGCGACGATAGCGCCGACGTGCCGGCTGAGCCCTTCGGCTCGCTGACCCGCGTAAGTCCCGGATCCCTGGCGGCGAGAAATCCTGCCCTCGGCATCAAGGACTTCCAGCGCCCGGCGAATAGCGCGGCGACTGACGCCGAACAGATCGGAGAGAGCACGCTCGGTCGGCAGCTTGCCGTCCGCAGGAAGATCGGAAGAGCTCAGCAGCTCTCGGAGCTTCTCGAGAGCATAAGTTGAATTTTCGGGTAGTCCTTGTACTGCCATTTTGCTTATTGGTTCGAACCAATTTCCAAGTGGTTCAAACTGCCCCGCAATCCGCGGCGGCGTCAATGCCAAAATTCATGAAAGTCGCAATTTTCTTGACTTCGTAAGGCAGTAGTTACGCTCGTAAGCTGGCATTTCACCTGCGGGCAGCGAAGGGCGCCCGATCACGTGCAACTTGAGCCGTCGAGAGCTAACCGTCTACGCCATACAGAGGATTTCGGGGCACGCAGCTTAGGTCTCGGACGCACCTTTCGCTCAGGCAGACGGTGTCAAAGTTCCAAGATGGCACGCCGTTCGATGCTGCGGCGGCCATAAAGTCGTTCGAACGCCGCCGCGATCGCGGGCTAATCCTGAGCTACATGCTAGCCAAAGTGGTTTCTCAAGAATGCTGTGTCGGGAGATCCCACGGATTTACGAGCGCCACTCCCATGCTTTCAAAATCCTTGACGTTGCGCGTGACAAGCGTCATCCGCCGCGTGAAGGCTGTCGCCGCAATATAGGCGTCATTGATTGGTTTGGGATTGGGAACATGCCATTGGGCCGCATGAACGGCCGTCGCCTCGTCCAGAGGCAGGATGCGGCCGGAAAATGCCGCAAGAACCGTATTTTCCAACCAGTTGCGCAGCACCTTCCCGGCGACGGCATCATTGTGCTCCACCAACCGAACGCCGATCTCCAGCTCGTGCAGGACTACGGATGAAATGAAGGTCTCGGCCGGATCGACCGTTTCGTTCCAAACGACGACATTGGGATCAGCTTTGCCACTCGCGACTTTGCGCAGTTCGGACACGACATTGGTATCGAGCAACAGCATCAGGATAGGTCAACCGACCGGGCATGTTCCGTGCGCTGCGGGAGCGGCAAGTCAACATCATCCGCTCCGGGCGCGGCCAGCATGTCACCGAGCGTCCGCATTTTACCGATAAGCCGCTTGTACTCATCGAACGACAGGAGGACATGCGCAGGCCGACCCCTGTCGGTGATGATCACAGGTCCATCCCTGGTGGCGCGCTTTGCGCGGCCAAGGTCCTGATTGAGTTCTCGGCCTGAAAGCATGGTAACGGTCATGACGAGCCTCCAAACTTTGTGGTTACGTAACCACATCTAGCTCGCGTAAACTGGAATTGCAAGGGGCAGGCCACTCGGGCTAAACTAAAACAGCCAAACTCGGCAATCCGCCGGAGCAGCGGAAAAGTCGGCAACAACGCAGGCACACTCTCGAGCGCTCACCGCCCTGCCCTTGCCAGCGACCGTGCGATGTCGACAATATCGTCACGGCCAGCGGTTGGATCCTCTTCACATGAGGAGTATGGCGTCAACGGCTATCAAGGCGGCATCTTGATCTCCTCGTCTCGAATCCAAGTCTGAGCCCGATACTTTACCGGCCCGGCCTGCGAGCCTGTACAACCTCACATACGGTCGCCGCTCCGAGCGGCTGCACCACGATCCCGCTTACGGCGGGCAAGGGCTCAGGAGAACGGGACCAACCTTGTTCCCGGCTGTTGAAGCCATGAGGATCCACGGTCCGTTCGCCTGGATCCGTCAGGGCTGATCAGGCCCTGGGGATTGAAAGAGCTTTGCAGTTGAGCTGTCGTCGGTCAGGCGGATTTCATGACCACCCCCTCGATAACGATGCCGGCGTTGACATATTTCCATAAGGCGACCAACAGCTTGCGGGCAAGCGCCACGATAATCGTCTTTTTGAAGCGTCCGCCATTGCGAGCGACGCGCTCCTTAAACCAGCAGGACAGCCTGGAGCCCGGCTGGTAGCGCAGCCACAGCCACGCAAGCTCGACCATCGTCGTTCGTAGCCGTGGATTGCCCGCTTTGGAGACGCCCTGCTCGCGATTGATCGAGCCGCTCTGCCATGGCGACGGCGCTAACCCGGCGTAGGCGGCAACTTGACGGCGGTTGTCGAAGTGCCGGAACAGGCCTTCAGAGTGAAGGACTGCCGCAAACTCCGAACCAATTCCCCTGATGCCAAGTAGCAGTGCCGCTGGCGATGCGCTCGTCGCCTGCTCAACGATGAGCGCGTCGCGTTCGGCCTCGACAGTCCTGATCTGCTCAAGCAACAACTCGAGGCGGTCGAGTTCACGGGAGATTTGTGCCTTGATATGCTTGGGGAGCACACGGTCGTCGCCCGTACGAAGGTCTTCCAGACGAGCGCGGCGATCACGGCGCAAAGGCGCATAATCGCGGATACCGTGACAGAAGAGCAGTCCTTTGATGCGGTTGACGTGGAGAACGCGCTCAGTGATCAGCACTTTTCGTTCGCGACCAATGCGGCGGCGATCTTCTTCCTCAAACGTCGGCATCTTGACCATCGAACACACACGTGGCTCTCCGCGCTTCCAGGCCAGCAGCGTGCGAACCAATGTTTCACCGTCAATACGGTCGGTCTTGGCGCGACGCCGACGACGCGGCACCGCAATCGATGCTGCCTCGACAAGGTGACTCTCGATCCAAACGACTCTGTTCAGCGCCCGGCCGATCCAGAACCCGTCCAAGCCCACCTCCTGGATCACCACCACCGGGTAAAGCTTTCCCTCGCGTGAGAATGCCTTTTGACGCAGCTCGTCAAAGCAGGCGAACAAGCCGGCGATATCACCGCCAGCGACCGCATGGCGAGACATCTTTGCGCTTCCCGGCGAAAGCGATGTGACCAGCCAGGTCGATTTACTCAATTCCAATGACACAAAAATTGCGCCAAGATCGACGCGGATAGCGGCAGGTACCTCAGGTTTATCGGCTGTCGTAAGCATGATGAGCCTCCAGAGAGATTTTAGCGAACCCACTCTGCCACGGTGCGGGCCGCTATCCACTCCCCATAGGATCTTGCTCCAGGCAATGCCAAGCCCGATCCGGAAGTCGATCCCGCTTACCTTCTTCAGTTCAAAGCCGCGATTGGGAAGATCAAGCGTCCATTCCGGGGCAAAGCCGATACCAAGCCCGGCAGAGACCAGCGACACCAGCGCATAGGTGTCATCGCAGCTGAAGGCGATGTTGGCGGTGAGGTCGTATTCCGCGAACTTCTCATTGAAGTAGCGTTCCGAAAACGACAGGTTCTGCCGGTTGAAGGCGATGATCTTCTGGGTGCGCAGATCGTCGATGCTGATCTCGTCTTTGGCTGCCAGCGGATTGGCATGGTCAACTGCCAGGTAGTAGCGCTCATGCGCAAGCGAGACGAAGCGCAACGAGCCGATGTTTTCCACCGGGCGGATGAAGCCTAGATTGAGCTGCCCGGTCTCCAGGCCGCGGATGATCTCGCCGGTATTGCCAGAGGCAATATGGATGCGGACATCGGGATACTTGCGGGCGATCTTGGCAAGGAAGGTCGGCAGCATGCCCATGGTGGCCGGGTAGATGCTGCCGATCCTGATCTGGCGGATGCGGCTGCCGCCGGCAGCCCGGGTCAGTTCGGTGGTCAGGTCGATGTCGCTCAAGATCCGCACACAGCGATCGTAGAAGGTTTCCCCTGCCCTGGTCAGTTCCACCCTTCTCGTCGAGCGGATGAACAGCGGACAGCCAAGCTCCCTTTCCAGCGACATCACATGGTTGCTGAGCGCCGGCTGGGCAATGTGCATCCTGGCTGCCGCCCGGCCGAAGTGCAGTTCCTCGGCCACCGCTTTGAAATAGGAGAGTTGGCGTAGTTCCATGGAATTAAATCCACACATTGTTCTATTGTATATCAACATATCGTACATAGACCCGTTGGGCTTGTCATGAACAAAATGTGGTATGGAACCATTTTCCGCGAATCTTAAAAGACGTGCCGAACAGCTCGGAATCTCAAATGCTGAAGTAGCAAGGCGAACTGGCCTGAGCGACCGACGGTACGGGAACTACGTCAGCGGGGCACGCGAGCCTGATCTTGCAACGCTTGTCCGGATCGCGACTATTTTGGGGACCTCCGTGGACGAACTGCTCGGGCTTGGTAACGAGGAACGCGTTCGAAGCGCCGACGAGGTTTTTCAAGAACGGATATCGGCAGCATTAAAAGCACTGCATCAAGAGGACCTTGCCAGATTAGTTGTCATGATCGAAGCGCTGGCGAAAGCAAACGGCACATTCGGCTCGCGGTAACGATATTTGTCACCTTGATGGGAGTCGGCCTCACAAAGGAGGCGACTATATGCAGGGAATTCGGGTGCGTTGTATTCTCCACAATCGACCTCCGGGATAATCCAACAGCGCGACCTTTCAAAGTTCGGGTGCCCGTCCGAACCGACGTCCCGAGAAGCATGATGCCGCGCTCGGCTAGCTCCATGCACAATTCGTCAATCGTCAAATCACCCTTCTCAGCCACACGTTCCCGAAACTACGAACCGTGGTCGCCCAACGTGCCGCCGCCAATATGACCTGTCGTCTCGGCGACAGAGAGCTCGTCTCTCGCTTCAGAACAGCAAGGCTATTCACAAATCGAGCCGACACCCGCAAATGAGGGGACGTCCGCGATGAGTGTTGCCCTCTTCAACGAATGCAATAACACGGGAACGCAACTTGATCGGGTGGGAATTGCCCATGATCGGTCTCCTTCCAGCCATGAATCACAAATCAGCCGATTCGAGAACCTGGATCAAACAACGGACGACGCGTTTTAGCGCTCCGTTTTGAGCCTTTGATCGAAAGCCTCAATGACCAAATTTACCAGTTCCTGATGGATTTCGCGGCGTGAGTGCCCATCGCCGTCCGTGCAAATGGGCTCCTCGATGTCTGCGGACTTGGCCATCTCGGCCGCATCCGGCTTACACACTCCGAACATGCTATAGTGGCTTGCATCCTTTAACATGAAATACCCGCCTTCGGGAATGACCCTTGCGATTCCCGAGGCGAGCAACGTCCGGGGGATCGTTCCAGGTTGGCCAAGGTTTATTATCTCGACGGGGATCGAAACCTTCAAAAAAGACTCGATCTGAAAGACATCTACCGGAGCAGGGTCGATTGCCATAGCAAACTCAATCCGCCTGTCGCGATTGTCGCGATCAGCAAGTTTCATGTCCATCGCATGAAGGTCAACGCCACTTTGTTTTACCCATCCGCAAAGTGAAGGATTGAGAGCATCGGTGTCACAGTAACTCCCCAGACGGATTGGATCGATACGACCACCAGCCAAAGCCAAGGCTGTATTCCCGCCCATCGAAAGCCCAAGCACACCCGTCTTTTTGGGCTCAAGGTGATCTTCGAAAACCGGTTGCTTTTCCAAAGCGTCGAGCGTTGCGCTGATATCCGCAGGCCTAAGCCAAAGCTTCACCGTTTCGGCTGCTGACCTT
>Ga0102591_1001414_pt1 | contig 32977 bp, 33 predicted proteins | sample AraplaCol_mCL_r2_2_FD_76860 | JGI IMG/M metagenome (GOLD analysis project Ga0102591, IMG submission 76860) | Arabidopsis root microbial communities from North Carolina, USA - plate scrape MF_Col_mCL_r2 (SPADES assembly) (version 2) | ecosystem: Host-associated > Plants > Roots > Endosphere...
TCCAGGGTGAAGCCCAGGCGGCTCTGGTCGAAGCCGCGGATGGCGACGCGGGTCGACCACTCGTAGGCGCCGAAGGCGTCGGCCGACTGGAAGCTGACGCCCGGCAGCTTCTCGATGGCGCGCAGCGGGCTGGAGCCGGCGGCCAGGACTTCGATCTGGGTGGTGTTGATGGTCTGGACCTGGCGGCTCTGGCCTTGGCCCAGGACGATGACCGCGTCGACTTCGTTGGCGTCGGCCGGAGCGGCGTCGGCGGGAGCCGCGGCCGCGGCGGGTTCGGCGGCCAGGGCCAGGAGCGGCGTGGCCGACAGCAGGGCGCACAAGGCCCCGCCCAGCATCAGGTGTCGTTTCATCGATTGGATCCCCACGCCGGCGCTCAGGGGAGCGGCGCCGGCTTGGAGAGCTGCGGTAACAGTGCTCGGTGACGCCTCGGCGACGGCCGTGTGTCGACTGTTCGACAGTCCGGCGAACAAACGATGACGACGTTGAAAGCCTTACGGGCTCGGGGGCGGGGCTTCGGGTCGGGCGAAGGTCACCGGATCCAGGTCCGCCTGGCTGGGCAGATCTTCCAGGGAACCAGAGCGCAGGAACTCGTAGGCCTTGGCGGCCAGCTCGGGACGTGTCCGCAGCCACTGGAAGGTCCCGCCGTGCTGGGCCCGGTGAAGGATCATCATCCGGGCGTTGGGGAACCAGGGCAGCATGGCCAGGGTGTTCTCGATCGGCGTCGAGGGGTCCCAGTCGCCTTGCACGAACAGGATCGGCGTCGTGTCGCGCACCGGCCGCCGGAAGGCGTCGCCCGCGTCGGGCGTGGGCCATTCGCCCTTGGTCTGTATGTAGGACTCGAAGTCCCATCGGCCGATGACCGGCAAGGCCGGATCGGTCCGCAGCAGGGCCTTCCGCTCAGCCGTCATGTCCAGGCCGATGTTGATCAGGGGATTGATCAGCGAGCGCTCGCCGGCGGCGCGTTCGGCGATCGCGTCGCGGGCCCAGGCGTCATAGCGGCCGTGATAGGCATCCAGCACGAAGCGTGGGAAGCCGGCCGCGTGCTGGGCGGCGTCCAGCAGGGCGTACTGATAGTCCTCGACGCCCAGGACGACCGTTCCGTCCGGCGTGGCCACCGTCACCGGCGCGGTCTCGAGTCGCGCGTGCGTGGCCTCGATCGCCGCCAGCAGCCCGCCGGGCGGCATCCAAGGTTTCAGGCCGGGATCCCGGTCTGCCTCCCAGGCGATGCGCTGGTAGACGGCGTAGACTTGGGACGGCATGTCATAGCCGTAGTCCAGGGGCTCGGCCGACGTGATCACCGCCCGCGCCACCAGGCCCGGATGACGCTTCATCACCGCGAAGCCCCACTGTGACCCGAAGCTGGCGGCGACCAGGCTGATCTTCGGATAGTCCAGGGCGTGGGCCAGGTCGGCCACGTCGTCGGCGATCTGGCCGATGCTGTAGCCGGACAGGTCCGCCCGGGGGTAGGCAGCTTGGGCGCGGCGGGCCATGTCGCGCACCATGGCCACGTCGTCGGCCGTCGCGCCCGGCCGATCCAGGGGCAGGGGCGGGGTCTTCAGGGTCATCAGGTCGCCCCGCAGGGTGTAGCCCCGCTGTTCGATGACGATCAAGTCGGCGACCTCGGCGTAGGCCTGCCAGACCTTGACCCTGCGCCGGGCGGCCTCGTCGTGGTCCAGCACGATGTCGAGCATGGTGACGCCGGGTCCGCCGGCCAGCAGCACGATCGGCGGCGCGCCGGTGGGCCGGGTCGCCTTCACCCGGGCGAAGCCCACCCCGATCAGCCGGCTCCCGGGCTTGTCGCGGTTTTCGGGCACGTAGAGTGTGCCGATCTCGTAGGGCATGGACGAGCCGTCGATCGCCGTCGCTGCGCCGGTCGCGACCGCGAGCTCGCCCGCGTGGCGGCCGCCCTTGATCTCCTGCGCGGTCACGGGGGCCGCCAAGGCCAGCGACAGGAGCAGGGCGAGGCGCTTGATCATGGCGGCGAAATCCCCCAGGCGAGCCGCGGTTCGTCCCTCTTGGTATCAACAGACCCGCCGTCGAGACAATTCGCCATCGGCGAGGCGGAGTCCGGGAGCGGCCGAGATTGCGTAAACCCGCCCCGAAGGCTATCTGAGCGCCCGACCCCCGATCCGAAAATACCGAAGAGGCCGACGCCCCCCATGGCTCAGCAATATATTTTCCAGATGCAAGGCCTGACCAAGGCCTATCCCGGCGGCAAGAAGGTCTTCGAGAACATCTGGCTGTCGTTCTACTCCGACGCCAAGATCGGCGTCGTGGGCGTCAACGGCTCGGGTAAGTCGACCCTGCTGAAGGTGATGGCCGGCCTCGACAAGGAATTCTCGGGCGAGGCCAAGGCCGCCGACGGCATCAAGCGCGGCTACCTCCCGCAGGAGCCGGTGCTGGACCCGACCCTGGATGTCTGGGGCAACGTCATCGCCGACTGCGAGGACAAGAAGGTCTTCGACAAATACAACGAGCTGGCGAACAAGCTGGGCGAGGAATACTCCGACGAACTCATGGAGGAGATGACCAAGCTCCAGGAGATCATCGACGCCCGCGACCTGTGGGATATCGACTCCAAGGTCGAGATGGCCATCGACGCCCTGCGCTGCCCGCCCAACGACGCCAACATCGAAAGCCTGTCGGGCGGTGAGAAGCGCCGCATCGCCCTGGCCCGCCTGCTGCTCAGCAAGCCGGACATGCTGCTGCTCGACGAACCGACCAACCACCTGGACGCCGAGTCGGTGGCCTGGCTGCAGCACCACCTGGAAGAGTTCCCGGGCTGCGTGATCCTGGTCACCCACGACCGCTACTTCCTGGACCAGGTCACCAAGTGGACCCTGGAGCTGGATCGCGGCAAGGGCATCCCCTACGAGGGCAACTACTCCGGCTGGCTGGAGCAGAAGCAGAAGCGCGTCGTGCAGGAGCAGTCCGAGTCGGAAGCCCGCCAGCGCGCCCTGACCCGCGAACTGGAATGGGTGCGCAGCTCGCCCAAGGCCCGTCAGTCCAAGTCGAAGGCCCGTCTGGCTTCGTATGAGGAAATGGTCGCCGCGCAGGAGAACGCCCGCGCCGCCCAGACCCAGGCCCACATCCAGATTCCGCCCGGCCCGCGCCTGGGTAACGTGGTCCTGGAAGTCTCGGGCCTCGAGAAGGAATACGGCGACAAGGTCCTGTTCAAGGATCTGTCGTTCAAGCTGCCGCCGAACGGCATCGTCGGCGTCATCGGACCGAACGGCGCCGGTAAGTCGACCCTTTTCAAGCTGATCACCGGTCGCGAGACGCCCGACGCCGGCACGGTCAAGGTCGGCGAGACCGTCAAGCTGTCCTATGTCGACCAGTCGCGCGACGCGCTCGATCCGAACAAGACCATCTGGGAAGAGATCAGCGGCGGCACCGACGTGATGATCGTCGGCAAGCGCGAGATCAACAGCCGCGCCTATGTGGGCAGCTTCAACTTCAAGGGCGGCGACCAGCAGAAGAAGGTCGGCCTGCTGTCGGGCGGTGAGCGCAACCGCGTCCACTTGGCCAAGACCCTGGCCACCGGCGGCAACCTGCTGCTGCTCGACGAACCGACCAACGACCTGGACATCGAAACCCTGCAGGCCCTGGAAGAGGCGCTGGAAGAGTTCGCCGGCTGCGCCGTGGTCATCAGCCACGATCGCTGGTTCCTGGACCGCCTGGCGACCCACATCCTGGCCTTCGAGGGCGACAGCCACGTCGAATGGTTCGAGGGCAACTTCGAGATGTACGAGGAAGACAAGAAGCGCCGCCTGGGCGCCGACAGCTTGATCCCCAAGCGGATCAAGTTCCAGAAGTTCGCGCGCTAACTCGCGAACCGATCTTCAGAAATCAGACGGGGCGGCCTGCGAGGGCCGCCCCGTCGTCGTTTCGGGCCTACTTCGGTTCGGTCGCCGCGCCGGGCGTCGTGGCCGAGCTTGGCAGGTTCGAACCGGGCGCGGGCGTACCGGCCTCGGGCATGGTCGGCGGGGTGGACGGCATGCTGGTCGAGGAATCGGACGGCATGCTGGTCGACGGGTTCACCGAGGTGTCGGTGGTCGTCGAGGTCGAGGTCGAGGTCGCGGGCGCCGTGGCCGAGGTGTCGGTTGACGTGCCGGTCGAAGCCGAGCCGCTCCACCAGTCCTTGCTGGCCCGTTGCTTGGGCGACGCTTTCAGATAGGCGTCGAGCTGGGCGTAGGGGATGGGCTGTGACGGACCGAGAGCGGCGGAGGTCGAGGTCTTGGCTTGCGGCGCGGCCATGGCCGCGCCCGAAACGAGCACGGTCAGCGCAACGCCGGCGGCGAGCGTTCTGATGATCATGGGAGTTCTCCAGGCCTGGCGCGCCGAAAGGGACGCGTCGGTGGAAAAACCCCTCGGCGCGACAGCGGTTCACAGCTTGACCTTGTCCGAGGCGCGCTTCTGGCGCGAAGCGGAACCCATCGCCGCGCGACGGGGTTTCGCTGGCCAGTTTCCTCACCCGCAATCCGGAGGCCGTCATGCCCGATCAAACCCTCGCCGGCCGCAAGGTGGCCGTCCTCGCGACCGACGGTTTCGAGCAGTCAGAACTGGAAAAGCCAGTCGAGGCCCTGAAGGCCGCCGGCGCGCAGGTGGAGGTGGTCTCGCCCAAGGCCGGCCAGATCCAGGGCTGGGAGCATCATGACAAAGGCCGTACGGTGCCGGTCGACCGCGAACTGGCTTCGGCCGACGCGGCGGCCTACGACGCCATCGTCCTGCCGGGCGGGGTGATAAACCCCGACGCCCTGCGCCTGGAGCCCAAGGCGATCGACTTCATCAAGCACTTCGTCACGGAGAAGAAGCCGATCGCCGCGATCTGCCACGGCCCCTGGACGCTGATCAACGCCGGGGCGGTCGAGGGCAAGGAGATGACCTCGTGGCCGTCGCTGAAGATCGACCTGGAAAACGCCGGCGCGCGCTGGGTGGATCGCGAGGTCGTCGTCGACCAGGGTCTGGTCACCTCGCGCAAGCCCGATGACCTACCGGCCTTCTGCGCCAAGATGATTGAGGAATTCGCCGAGGGACGGCACTAGTCCTTGGAACGATCACATCTCCGGGAGACGGACGCCGATGGCGTTCGCCAGGAACTGGAGTAGCTTGATCACGCGAACTGGATTCCGATCTTCATGTGATCGCGAAGCGCGGGCCGCGTTGGTCCGGCGTCGTTCGGGATGGAGAACAGGCATGCCTCAAACGCCCGCCGAAAAGCCCCACATCGTCCTTTCCCACGAGATGCTGATGCCGTTGCAGCCGCTTCTCGAGGGGACGTACGAGGTGCACCGGCTGTGGGACTATCCCGACCGGCTGGCGTTTCTGGACGGGCCTGGCCGACAGGTGCGGGCCATCGTCCACGCGGGCGAGATGGTGCTGGCCAAGGACCTGCTGACCGAGATGCCCCGGTTGGGCCTGATCGCCTGCGTCAGCGTCGGCTATGACGGCGTCGACGTGCCGTGGTGCAAAGCGCACGGCATCGCGGTCACTCACTCGACGGGCCTGAACGCCGCCGACGTCGCCGACCACGCGGTGGGTCTGGTTCTCGCCGCCTGGCGCGGGATCGTCGAGGGCGACCAGAAGCTGCGCGGCGGCCATTGGACCAGCATGGAGCGGATGAGCCCTCGCCACGGCCTGCGCGGCCGCAAGGCGGGCATCGTCGGCCTGGGCCACATCGGCGAGGCCGTGGCCCAGCGGCTGGAAGCGTTCGAGCTGAAGGTTTCCTGGTGGGCGCCGCGCGAAAAGGAAACCGAGCGTCCGCGCGCCAAGAGCCTTCTGGACCTGGCCCGCGACAGCGACATCCTGGTGGTCTGCGCCCGTCCGGACGCCACCAATCGTCACATGATCAACCAGGCGGTCATCGAGGCTCTTGGGCCGCAGGGCATGCTGGTCAATGTGGCGCGTGGCTCGCTGGTCGATGAGGACGCCCTGATCGCCGCCCTCAAGAGCGGCAAGCTGGGCATGGCGGGGCTGGACGTGTTCGACCACGAGCCGACCCCGGCCTCGCGATGGTCGGACGTGCCGCATACCGTGCTGACGCCGCATACGGCCGGCGCGACGCTGGACAGCATCCCGGCCATGGTCGGGCTGACCGTCGAGAACCTGCGACGCTTCTTCAAGGGCGAGGCGCTGGCCTCGCCGGTGGGCGGTTAGCAGGGAAGGGAAGGCGACGATGGCGAAGGTGCTGGGCTTGGGCGGCGTGTTCTTCAAGGCCGAGGACCCCGCCGGTTTGCGCGCCTGGTATGGACGGGTGCTGGGCCTTGAGGTGTCGGAATGGGGCGCGATGTTCGAGCATCCCAGGCGCGGCGCGGTCACCTGGGCGCCGTTCGAGGCCGCGACGCGCTATTTCGAACCGTCGCAGGCGCCGTTCATGATCAACTTCATCGTCGACGACCTGGACGGCGTACTGGATCGGGCGGCGCGCGAGGGCGTGGAACCCACGGGGCGGCAGGCCGATGAAGGCATGGGGCGGTTTGCATGGCTGATCGACCCGGCCGGGGTGAAAGTCGAGCTCTGGGAGCCGTCCAAATCCTCTTCGGAGGCATAGTTTGCCGCCGCGTCGCTTCTGAGGGTCTTGGCGCGAAGGCGCGGCCGGTTCGGATTTAGCTTGCCAAATCGGACATAAAGATATCTTTATATCCCTATGAAGGTATCGTCCGAACAGGTCGTGGAGCTGCTGCGCGCGGCGGGGGAGTCGACCCGCCTGCGTGTGCTGGCCCTGCTCGCCGCCGAGGAGTTGTCGGTGCTGGAGCTGTGCCGGATTCTGGACCAGAGCCAACCCCGTGTTTCGCGCCACCTGAAGCTGCTGGCCGAGGCCGGCCTGGTCGAGCGCTTTCCGGACGGCGCGTGGGTGTTCTACCGCCTGGCTCTGAAGTCGCCTGGTCGCGCCGTGATCGATCGCGCCCTGGACCTGATTGATCCGGCGGATCCCGTCGCCCTGGCTGACATCGAGCGCCTGGCCTTGGTGCGCGCCGAGCGCGCGGCCGGCGCCCAGGCCTATTTCGCCCGCAACGCGGCGCGCTGGAACGAGATCCGCTCGCTTTATGTCGACGAGGCGGAGGTCGAGGCCGCGATCCTCCAGGCGACGGGCGAAGGGCCCTTCGACGAGATGGTCGACCTGGGGGCCGGCTCGGGCCGCATGCTGACCTTGCTCGGCCGCCGCGCCGGCGCGGCGCTGGGGCTGGACCTGTCGCAGCAGATGCTGAACATCGCCCGCGACGAGGTGGCCAAGGCCGGACTGTCCCAATGCGAGCTGCGCCACGGCGACATCTTCGCCACCGGCCTGCCGGGCGGGTGCGCCGACCTGGTGACCGTCCATCAGGTGCTGCACTATCTGGGCGATCCCGCCGCCGCCGTGGCCGAGGCCGCGCGGCTGGTGGCCGCTGGCGGCCTGCTGCTGATCGCCGACTTCGCGCCGCACGACCATGAGTTCCTGCGCGAGAGCCATCAGCACCGTCGCCTGGGGTTCGCCGACGCCGAGATTATCCCCTGGATCGAGGCCGCCGGCCTGGTCCTGGCCGCCAATATCGCCCTGCCGCCCACGTCCGATGAAGGGCTGACCGTCAAGATCTGGACCGCGCGTCGGCCCGCGATCCGTACTGCTGAAAGAAGCGCCGCATGACGTCCTCTCCCGCTCCCCGCCGCGTCATCGGTCCGGTCGCCCGCGCCGGCGAACGCACCGACCGGCCGCGCGTCTCGTTCGAGTTCTTCCCGCCCAAGACCGAGCAGATGGAAGAGAACCTGTGGGCGGCGATCAAGCGCCTGGCGCCCCTGGACCCGGCCTTCGTCTCGGTCACCTACGGGGCCGGCGGCTCGACGCGCGAGCGCACGCACCGCACGGTCAAGCGCATCCTGGACGAGACCAGCCTGAAGCCCGCCGCCCACCTGACCTGCGTCGGCGCCAGTCGCGCCGAGGTGGATGAGGTGATCCGCGAATACTGGGAGACCGGCGTGCGCCACATCGTGTCGCTGCGCGGCGACCCGCCTCCGGGCGAGGGCGGCATCGGCGGCGTCTATGTGCCCCGCGCCGACGGCTACGCCAACGCCACCCAACTGACGAGTGCGATCAAGGGCATCGCGCCCTTCGACGTGCTGGTCGGGGTCTATCCGGAAAAGCATCCGGAAAGCCCTTCGATCGAGCATGACATCGACGTCCTGAAGGCCAAGGTCGACGCAGGCGCCACCCTGGCGATCAGCCAGTTCTTCTTCGACACCGACGCCTTCCTGCGGTTCGTCGACAAGGTGCGCGCGGCCGGGATCACTATCCCGATCGTGCCGGGCATCATGCCGGTGACGAACTTCAAGGGCCTGGTGAAGATGTCGGCCGCCTGCCAGACGGCGGTGCCCGGCTGGCTGGCCAATATCTTCGACGGCCTGGACGACGACGCCGACACCCGCCGCCTGCTGGCCTGCTCGGTGGCCGCCGAGATGTGCGCCAAGCTGCAGGAGCAGGGCTTCAGCGACTTCCATTTCTACACCCTCAACCGGGCCGACCTGGTCTATGCGATCTGCCGCGTGCTGGGCGTGCGCGAGGCCTTCCCGGCTGCGTCGGAGGCCGCGGCGTGAGGCGGGCGGCCCCGATCCTGCTGGCCGCCCTGGCCCTGTTGATCCCGGTTTCGGGGGCGACGGCGATCGTCGACAACCAGCCGGCCAGCTGGAGCAAGCCGATCCGTCCTTATCGTGTGGTCGGCAACATCTACTATGTCGGTTCCGAGGGGCTGTCGGCCTGGCTGATCTCGTCGTCGGAGGGGCATGTGCTGCTCGACAGCGGACCGTCGGCGGCGGGCGCGAAGCTGATCGAGGCCAATATCCAGACCCTGGGTTTCAAGCTCTCGGACGTGAAGGTCCTGATCAACACCCACGCCCACTTCGACCACGCCGGCGGCCTGGCCCAGCTGAAGGCCGACACCGGCGCCAAGGTCTGGGCCTCGCGCGCGGACGAGCCCGCCCTGGAGAAGGGGCAGCACTTCGGCGACAACGAGAACGGCCTGACCCCGTTCGCGGCGGTGAAGGTCGACAAGGCGTTCGGCGACGGCCAGAAGCTGAAGTTGGGCGAGATCCAGCTCGTCGCCCACCTGACGCCGGGCCACACGATCGGCTGCACCACCTGGACCACCCAGGTGGTCGACCGCGACCGGCCGCTGAACGTGACCTTCCCTTGCTCGGCTTCGGTGGCCGGCAACCTGCTGGTAGGCAACAAGACCCACAAGGACATCGTCGCCGACTACCGCGCCACCTTCGCGACGCTGAAGGCGCTGCCCACGGACGTGATGCTGCCCAGCCACGAGGAGCAGGGGAACCTGCTGGCCAAGCGCAAGAAGATGTTGAGCGGCGACATCAACGCCTTCGTCGATCCCACCGAACTGGCCCGCTACGCCACCGCATCGGAGGAGGCCTTCGACGAGGCTTTGGCGAGTCAGCAGGCCGCCCACTGAGCACGATCCGGCTCTTCCGCCGGCCGATTTGAGTTCCGCTTCCCAGCGAAGCGCTAGAAAGACCCCGAACGCCGGATCCCCCTCCGGCAGGAGCCGACCATGACCGACCTCACCACCCGTGCTGGGCGCATCGCCGCGCTGAAGGCCGCCGCCAAGGAACGCATCCTGATCCTGGACGGCTCGTGGGGCGTGATGTTCCAGAAGAAGAAGCTGTCCGAGGCCGACTACCGCGCCGAGCGCTTCGCCGACTACGACGGCCAGATGAAGGGCAACAACGACATCCTGTGCCTGACCCGGCCCGACCTGGTGGCAGAGCTGCATGACGCCTATTTCGCCGCGGGCGCCGACATTTCCGAGACCAACACCTTCTCGGGCACGACCATCGCCCAGGCCGACTACGGCCTGGACGCCGCCACCGTGCGCGACATCAACTACGAGGGCGCGCGCATCGGCCGCTCGGTGGCCGACCGCTGGAACGCCGAGAAGCCCGCCACGCCGAAGTTCATCGCCGGCTCGATCGGTCCGCTGAACGTGATGCTGTCGATGTCGTCGGACGTGAACGATCCGGGCGCGCGCAAGGTGACCTTCGACCAGGTCTACCAGGCCTATCGCGAGCAGGTGGCGGCGCTCTACGAGGGGGGCGTCGACCTGTTCCTGATCGAGACCATCACCGACACGCTGAACTGCAAGGCCGCGATCAAGGCGATCCTGGACCTGCGCGACGAGGGTCACGAGGAGTTGCCGATCTGGATCAGCGGCACGATCACCGATCGCTCGGGCCGCACTTTGTCGGGCCAGACGGCCGAGGCGTTCTGGAACTCGATCAAGCACTGCAAGCCGTTCGCCGTGGGCTTCAACTGCGCTCTGGGCGCGGACCTGATGCGTCCGCACATCGCCGAGATGGCCCGCATCGCCGACACCCTGGTCGCGGCCTATCCCAACGCCGGCCTGCCCAACGCCATGGGCGAGTATGACGAGGAGCCGCACCAGACCGGCCACCAGCTGCACGAGTGGGCCAAGGACGGCATCGTCAACATCCTGGGCGGCTGCTGCGGCACCACGCCCGACCACATCCGCCACGTGGCCGACGAGGTGCGCGGCGTCGCGCCTCGCGCCATCCCCGAGCGTCCCAAGGCCATGCGCCTGGCGGGCCTGGAACCCTTCGAGCTGGCCTAGAGATTTCGACGATGCGTACCACCATTCTCTTCGGCGGCATGAGCCGCGAGCGCCTCGTCTCGGTGGCCAGCGCCAAGGCCCTGGCCACGGCGCTGCCGGAAGCCGACCTGTGGTTCTGGGCCCCTGACGACCGGGTCTATGTGGCCAGCGACGCGGTGCTGCAGGCCCACGAGCGGCCGTTCGAGATCGACCTGCCCAGCGAAGGCGCGCCGATCGGCGGCATCGAAGCGGCGCTCGACAAGGCCAAGGCCGAAGATCGTGTGCTGTTCCTGGGCATGCACGGCGGCGCGGCCGAGAACGGCGACCTGGCGGCGCTGTGCGAGGCGCGGGGCGTGGCTTTCACCGGCTCGGACTCCAAATCCAGCCGCCTGGCCTTCGACAAGATCGCCACCAAGGCCGCCGTGGCCAAGGCCGGCGTCGTCGCGCCCTCGACCGTCGACCTGGCTGACGCCGAAGCGGCGCTGGCCGAGTACGGCAAGCTGGTCGCCAAGCCGGTGGCCGACGGGTCGAGCTACGGCCTGATCTTCGTCAACGAGCCGGCCGACCTGGAGGCGCTGAAGGCCGCCGCCGCGCGCGAGGCCTATGTGATCGAGCCCTTCGTGACCGGCTTCGAGGCCACCTGCGGGGTGCTGGAACAGGACGGCAAGGTGTTCGCCTTGCCGCCGGTCGAGATCCGCCCGGCCGACGGAGCCTTTGACTATGTCGGTAAGTACCTGGCCAAGACGACGGAAGAGATCTGCCCGGCCACCTTCGCGCCCGAGATCAACGCCGCCATGCAGGAGGCCGCCCTGAAGGCCCACAAGACCGTGGGCGCCGGCGGCTATTCGCGCAGCGACTTCATCGTCAGCCCGAACGGCCCGATCTTCCTGGAGATCAACACCCTGCCGGGCATGACCGCCGCCTCGCTGTATCCCAAGTCGCTGAAGGCCCAGGGCATCGCGTTCCGCGACTTCCTGGACGGCCAGATCGCCCTGGCGGTCGCGCGCGCCAAGGCGGAGGCGGCCTGAACCATGAGCGCCTGGGCCCCCGGACCTTTCGACAACGACGACGGCTTGGACTTCATCGAGGACCTTGCCGAGGCGCCGGGCTGGCGCACGGTCGTGCAGGCGCTGGACTACGTGACCAAGCAGGCCGGCTATCTGGAAGCGCCGGAAGGCGCGGTCGCCGTGGCCGCCGCCGCCATCGTGGCCGCCTCGGTAGGCGACGTCACGATCCTGCCCGACAACCACCGTGACCTGAAAGCCGCCCTCGGAGCGCCGCCGGAAGACCTCGCGGGGTTGGCCCGCAAGGCCCTGGCGCGGGTTGTGGCTCCGGCCTCCGAACTCGACGAACTCTGGCAGGAGGGTGACGGCCACGACGCATGGCTGACCCAGATCGCCGCCCTGCAATCGACCTTGAGCAAAGCCCAATGAGACCCGTCTTCGTCAACATCGGTGAGCGCACCAACGTCACCGGCTCGGCCAAGTTCAAGAAGCTGATCGTCGAGGGCGACTATACCGCCGCCCTGTCGGTGGCGCGCCAGCAGGTCGAGGCCGGCGCCCAGGTCATCGACGTGAACATGGACGAGGGCCTGCTGGACTCCAAGCAGGCCATGATCACCTTCCTGAACCTGATGGCCGCCGAGCCCGACATCGCCCGGGTGCCGGTGATGATCGACAGCTCCAAGTGGGAGGTGATCGAGGCCGGTCTGAAGTGCGTGCAGGGCAAGGCGATCGTCAACTCGATCTCCATGAAGGAGGGCGAGGACAAGTTCATCGAGCAGGCGAAACTGTGCCTGCGCTACGGCGCGGCCGTGGTTGTCATGGCCTTCGACGAGGTCGGCCAGGCCGACACCGCCGCCCGCAAGATCGAGATCTGCACCAAGGCCTACGACGTCCTGGTCAACAAGGTGGGCTTCCCGCCCGAGGACATCATCTTCGACCCCAACATCTTCGCCGTGGCGACGGGGATCGAGGAGCACGACAACTACGCGGTCGACTTCATCGAGGGCACGCGCGAGATCAAGAAGCGCTGCCCCTACGCCCGCGTGTCGGGCGGGGTGTCGAACGTGTCGTTCAGCTTTCGCGGCAACGAGCCGGTGCGCCGCGCGATCCACTCGGTGTTCCTGTACCACGCCATCGAGGCGGGCATGGACATGGGCATCGTCAACGCCGGCGACCTGCCGGTCTATGACACCCTGGACCCTGAACTGCGCGAGGCCGTCGAGGACGTGATCCTTAACCGGCCGCAGCGAACCAACGTCTCCAACACCGAGCGTCTGGTCGACATGGCCCCGCGCTACAAGGGCGACAAGAGCCAGGTCCAGGCGGCCAACCTGGAATGGCGCAACGGCACGGTGAACGAGCGCATCACCCACGCCCTGGTCAACGGCATTACCGACTACATCGATCAGGACACGGAGGAAGCCCGACTGTCGGTCGAGCGTCCGCTGCACGTGATCGAAGGCCACCTGATGGACGGCATGAACGTGGTCGGCGACCTGTTCGGCTCGGGCAAGATGTTCCTGCCTCAGGTGGTGAAATCGGCCCGCGTGATGAAGCAGGCCGTGGCCTATCTCGAGCCGTTCATGGAGGCCGAGAAGGCGGGCAAGCCGCGCGAGCAAGCCGGCAAGGTGCTGATGGCCACGGTCAAGGGCGACGTGCACGACATTGGCAAGAACATCGTCGGCGTCGTGCTGCAATGTAACAACTACGAAGTCATCGACCTGGGCGTGATGGTCCCGGCCGACCGCATCCTCGACGAGGCCAAGAAGCACAACGTCGACATGATCGGCTTGTCGGGCCTGATCACCCCGTCGCTGGACGAGATGGTGTTCGTGGCCGCCGAGATGGAGCGCCAGGGCTTCACCATGCCGCTGCTGATCGGAGGGGCCACCACCAGCCGCACGCACACGGCGGTCAAGATCGAGCCGGCCTACCGCGCCGGTTCCACCACCTATGTGCTGGACGCCAGCCGGGCGGTGGGCGTGGTCTCCAACCTCCTGTCGGCGACCGAGCGCGACCGGGTGATCGCCGAGACCCGCGCCGAATACGTCAAGGTGCGTGAGCAGTACGCCCGCGGCCAGACGGTCAAGGCCCGCACCCCGATCGAGGAGGCCCGCAAGCGCAAGTACGCCATCGACTGGGCCGGCTACACGCCGCCCAAGCCGGCCTTCATCGGCACGCGCGTGTTCGAGCCCTCGCTGGCCGAGCTTGTCCCCTTCATCGACTGGTCGCCCTTCTTCGCCAGCTGGGAACTGATCGGGCGCTTCCCGCAGATCCTTGAGGATGACGTGGTCGGCCAGGCCGCCACCGACCTTTATCGCGACGCCCGGGCCATGCTGGACCGCGTCGTGCAGGAAGGCTGGTTCGGCGCCAAGGGCGTGATCGGCTTCTGGCCGGCCCAGGCCGATGGCGACGACATCGTTCTCTATACGGACGAAACCCGCACGACGGAGTTGAGCCGGCTGTTCACCCTGCGCCAGCAGATGGACAAGTCCGAAGGCAAGGCGAACCTCGCCCTGGCCGACTTCGTCGCGCCGGTGGGCCAGGGCGCCGACTACATGGGCGGTTTCGCCGTCACCGCCGGCCATGGCGAGGACGAGATCGTCGCCAGGTTCAAGGCGGCGGGCGACGACTACAGCGCCATCATGGCCTCGGCCCTGGCCGACCGCATGGCCGAAGCCTTCGCCGAGTGGCTGCACTACAAGGCCCGCGTCGAGCTGTGGGGCTACGCCGCCGACGAACGCGAGGACGTCGATGTGATGATCGCCGAGAAGTACCAGGGCATCCGTCCGGCCCCCGGCTATCCGGCCCAGCCCGACCACACCGAAAAGGGCACGCTGTTCAAGCTGTTGGACGCGGAAGCGGCCACGGGCATGCAACTGACCGAGAGCTACGCGATGAGCCCGGGCGCCGCGGTCTCGGGGCTCTACTTCAGCCATCCCCAGTCGCACTACTTCGGCGTTGGCAAGGTCGATCTCGACCAGGTCGAGGACTACGCCCGCCGCAAGGGCTGGGACCTGGCCCTGGCCGAGAAGTGGCTGTCGCCGATCCTCAACTACGATCCGGCGGCGAGGGCGCGGGGCGAGGCGGCTTAGAACCGATCGGGTAGGCGCGTGCGCCTACCCGGGTCTCAGAAGCACCGGAGCGAACCGCGAGCAAGCTTGACCGGTAGTTGACCCGAGTTGGCATTCCCGTCATGGCTTTCATGCCGCATGGTGGCGGTGGGGCTTATTGGGGGACGACATGGACGGCGCTGCTGCGGTCGCTGAGGGCGAAACGCTGACTTTCGGCGAGAAGATCAAGTCGGGCGATTTCGTCGGTCTGAGCTTCAAGAACTTCCTGCTGAACCTGGTCACCCTGTCGCTCTACCGCTTCTGGGCCAAGACCGAGGTGCGTCGCCGCATCTGGGAAAAGGTCAGCCTGAACGGCGAGCCCGTCGAATACACCGGCAAGGGCCTGGAGCTGTTCCTGGGCTTCCTGAAGGCCTTGGTGATCATCTTCGTGCCGTACCTGGCCGTGATGCTGGCGGCGCAGTTCATCGGCAAGTGGTTCCTGGTGCTCCTTCTGCCGATGTACATCGGCCTGTTCGTGCTGCTGGGCGCGGCGATTTTCATGGCGTTCCGCTATATCGCCGGTCGCACCACCTGGCGCGGCGTTCGCTTCCGGATGAAGGGCTCGCCCGCCGATTTCGGCTGGGCTTATCTGGGCTATGGCCTGCTGACGAGCATCACCTTCGGTTGGTTTGCGCCCGCCATGACCATGCGTCTGGAAGGCAAGTTGTGGGGCAACCTGTCGTTCGGCGACAAGAAGTTGAGCTGGAAGCGCGCTTCCAACGAGAATCTGTACGGCCCGTTCGCCCTGGCCTGGATCGTCGGCATCGTGGGTTACGGCGTTTTCCTCGCGATGCTGATGCCCTCGTTCATGGGCGGCCTGCGACCCGACGGGGCGCCGGACGTCACCCTGTTCTTCAAGATCTACGGCTATGCCCTGGTCTATGCGCTTGTCGTGGCCGTGGCCTCGGCGCCCTACCACGCCGCGGTCATGCGAGCGGTCGCCGCGGCCATCCGGATCGACGACGCGCGGTTCTCGACCTCGGTCAAGGCCGTGGACCTGCTGGTGCTGAGCCTGACCAACGGCCTGATCACCGTCTTCTCGCTTGGTATTCTGACGCCCGTCGTGGCCGCGCGGACCGTGCGGTTCGTGATCTCGCGCCTGTCGAGCACGGGCACGGTCAACCTGGCCGAGGTCCTGCAGGCGCCGCGCAGCGCCAGCGGTGACGAAGGTCTCGCCGACGCCTTCGATCTTTCGCCGTTCTAGGTGGAGGCGCTTCTCTACGACGGTTTCACCGCCCGGCCCTGGCCGGCGCGGGTGAGGCTGGACAGCGACCGGGTGGTCGCCGTCAGCGAGGCGGTCGACCCGACGGGCGCGCCCTGCGCCAGGCTGGATTGGCCCCTGGCCAAGATCCGCGAACAGACACGCGACGACACGTCGTATCGGCTCTCACGTGACGGCTCCGACGCCCGGCTGGTGGTGGATATTTGCGCCTGGCAGGCCCTGACCGGGCGCTCGCGCGGTGACGTCGCCCGACGTCGGCGGGGCGGCGAGTGGCGGCTGGTCGGCGGGCTGGCGATCGCCGGCCTCTCGGTCATGGTCTTTGTCTTCGTGGTCGTGCCCCTGGCGGCGGGGCCGCTGGCGCATTGGACTCCGCCCGGCCTCGAAGCGCGCTTCGGACGCAGCATGGAGGCCCAGGTCAACCTGGCCATGCGGCCCTGCGATGGTGACCCAGACGGGGAGAGGGTGCTGAGCCGGCTAGGCGAGACCCTGGCGGAAGGCGCCGACACGCGCTTCCCGATTCAGGTGCGGGCGGTGCGCGCGCCGTTCGTCAACGCCTTCGCCCTGCCTGGCGGGACGGTGATGGTCACCGAGGAACTGATCGCCCAGGCGCGTTCGCCGGACGAACTGGCGGGCGTTCTGGCCCACGAAATCGCCCACGTCGAGCGTCGCCATGTCATGCAGGCCGCCTGGCGCTCGATGGGCGCGGGGCTGGTGCTGGACGCGGTGGTCGGCGGCGGCAGTGGGGCGGGGCAACAGGCGATCCTGTTGGCCGGCAGCCTGTCCAACCAGCGTTTCAGCCGCAAGCTGGAGGTCGAGGCCGACGTCCGGGGCATACAGCTCCTGGCCCGTCACGACATTTCCAGCCAGGGCATGGCCGACTTCTTCGACCGCCTGTCCGATCGGAAGGCCGATGCGCGCGTGCGTCAGGCCGCCGAGTGGTTCTCCAGCCATCCCGACACCGTCGGCCGAGCGGCCATGGCCCGCGCCGCCGCCCGTGCCGGCCGACCGGCGCTGTCCGACGCCGATTGGAAATCGCTCAAGCGCGTCTGCAAGAAGCGCTAGGCCTGTCCGCGCCGGCCGAAACCGAGCTAGGGTTCCCGGATCGAATCCAAGGGGATAGGCGCCGTGGGCCAGTTCAATCGACGTGACGTTCTGGCGCTGGGCGCCGCCACCTTGGCGCTCGGGACGACTGGCAAGGCCCTTGCCGCCGGAGCCGGCGACGCCGCCGCCGAGGCGCTGTTGTCCCAGGTCGCCGAGGACCTGCTGCGGGAGTATCCCGAGAACGCCTCGGCCCTGGGGCTGGACAAGGACAATCGCGCCGCCCTGAAGGCCAGCCTGACCGACCGATCGCTGGAAGGCCGCGCCAAGCTCGCCGCAGCCGCCAAGGCCCGCCTGGCGAAGATGAAGGCGGTCGACCGCAAGGGCCTCAGTCCCGCCGTCGCCCTGGACCTGGGCGTCGTGCAGACCGCCCACGAGCTGACCGTCGAGGGTTTCGACTTCCCTTATGGCGACGCCATCGGCCTGTCGTCGCAGTGGTCGTATCGCAACGCGCCCTATGTGGTGGCCCAGAACACCGGCGCGTTTGTCGAGACGCCGGACTTCCTGGACAGCCTGCACGGCGTGGCCAACGCCGCCGACGTCGAGTCCTACCTGCACCGCCTCGAGCTCTACGCCGCCCAACTGGACGGCGAGACCGCGCGGCTGAAGCACGACGGCGGTCTGGGCGTGATCGCGCCGGACTTCCTGCTGGACAAGACCCTGAAGCAGCAGAGGGGCGCCAGAGCCCAGCCGATCGCCGACTGGGGCTTGGTCACCGGCCTGGCCAAGAAGGCCAAGGGCGTTCCCGGCGACCATGCCAAACGGGCCGCCGCCATCGTCGAGGACAGGATCGCCCCGGCCATGGACCGCCAGATCGCCGAACTGACCGCCCACCGCGCCAAGGCGACCTCGGACGCCGGCGCGTGGAAGCTGCCCAACGGTGAGGCCTACTACGCCTGGGCGCTGCGGGCCGGCACCACCAGCCGCATGACGCCCGACGAGGTCCACCAGATGGGCCAGGAGGAGCTGAAGGCGCTGAACGCCCGCATGGATATCCTGCTGAAGGCCCAGGGCCTGACCCAGGGCAGCGTCGGCGCGCGGATGAAGGCGCTGGGCGAGGACCCCAAGAACCTGTTCCCGAACACCGACGAGGGCAGGGCCCAGATCCTGGCCTATCTGAACGAGCGGGTGGCCGACATCCGCACGCGCCTGCCGCGCGCCTTCGCGACGATGGTGCCGGGCAACCTGCTGATCAAGCGCGTGCCGGTCGAGATCCAGGATGGGGCGCCGGGCGGCTACGCCGCCGCCGGCTCGATCGACGGCACGGTGCCCGGCAACTACTACATCAACCTGCGCGACACGGGCATGTGGCCCCGCTACGGCCTCCCCACCTTGACCTATCACGAGGGCCTGCCCGGCCACATCTGGCAGGGCGAGTACACCTACAAGCTGCCGCTTGTGCGCTCGCTGCTGGCCTTCAACGCCTATTCGGAAGGCTGGGCGCTGTACGCCGAGCAGTTGGCCGACGAGCTGGGCGCCTATGAGGGCGATCCGCTGGGCCAGCTGGGCTACCTCCAGTCGATCGCCTTCCGCGCCTGCCGCCTGGTGGTCGACACCGGCATCCACGCCAAGCGCTGGACCCGCGAGCAGGCCATCGACTGGTTCGTGACCACCAACGGCTCGACCCGCGAGGAAGTGCAGGGCGAGGTCGACCGCTATTGCGCCTGGCCGGGCCAGGCCTGCGGCTACAAGGTGGGTCACAGCGAGATCGTCCGCCTGCGGAGCAAGGCCCAGGCAGCCCTGGGCGGCCGGTTCGACCTGCGCACCTTCGACGACGCGGTGGTGATGGGGGGCAATGTCCCGCTGACCGAGCTGGAGGGCGTGATCGACGCCTATGTGAAGGCCAAGCGCGCCTAGATGGACCTTCCGCCAGGGGAGCTAGCCAAAGCTATCGATTTACGCTCATCCTGACCTTGTACGGGGACGTTCGATCCTCGACAGGGCAGGGGGCTAGGATGGAGAACGGCATCAGCCGCAGGGCGCTGGGGGCGCTGGCGTTGGGCGGAGCCGCCGCGGTGGGTCTCAGCGGCTGCGATCGCGCCGAGCCGACGCAGGTGATGGTCAAGTCGCGACAATTCCCGCAGGACTTCATCTGGGGCGTGGCGACGGCGGCCTTCCAGACCGAAGGCTCGCCCACGGCCGATGGGCGAGGCCCCAGCATCTGGGACACGTTCGAGAAGCTGCCGGGCAAGATCAAGGACGGCTCCAACGCCGATGTCGCCACCGACAGCTATCGCCGCTACGGCGAGGACGTTGACCTGATCGTCGGCGCGGGGCTGAAGGCCTTTCGCTTCTCCATGGCCTGGTCGCGGGTGCTGCCCACGGGCTCGGGCACCGTCAACGCCGCCGGGCTGGACCACTACGAGCGGCTGGTCGACGCGTGCCTGGCCAAGGGCGTGACGCCCTACGCCACGCTGTTTCACTGGGACCTGCCCCAGGCTCTTCAGGACAAGGGCGGATGGAGCGCGCGCGATACGGCCAAGAGCTTCGCCGACTACGCCGCCGCCGTGGCCGGCCGGATGGGCGATCGGCTCAAGCACTTCATCACGCTGAACGAACCGGCCGTGCACACGGTGTTCGGCCATGTGCTGGGCGAGCACGCGCCCGGCCTGAAGGACATCGCGCTGCTGGGCCCGACAACCCACCACATGAACCTGGGGCAGGGGCTGGCCATCCAGGCCCTGCGCGCCGCCCACGGCGACCTCCGCATCGGCACGACCCAGGCCTTGCAGCCCTGCCGCCCGGCGGGCGGACCAGCGGCGTTCTGGAATCGGCCGGCTTCCAGCGGGCTGGACGCCCTCTGGAACCGCGCCTGGCTGGACCCGCTTGCTGAAGGGGGCCTATCCGGACATGATGGGCGACTTCCTCAAGGGTCACGTCCGTGATGGCGACCTGAAGACTATCCAGCAGCCGATCGACTTCCTGGGCGTCAACTACTACGCCCCGGCCTATGTGAAGCTGGACCTGGCCAGCCCCAGCCACATCGCGCCGGCCAACCCGCCCAAAGGCGCCGAACTGGACGCCTTCGGCCGCCAGATCGACCCTTCGGGCCTGGCCGAGGTGCTGAAGATGGTCCGCGACGAGTACGGCAACCCGCCGGTGCTGATCACCGAGAACGGCTGCTCGGACCCGTTCGGCAACGGGCCCGGGGTGATCGACGACGGCTTCCGCAGCGAGTACCTGCGCCGCCACCTCGAAGCCGTGAAGAGCGCCATGGAAAGCGGCTCGCGGATCGGGGGCTATTTCACCTGGACCCTGATCGACAACTGGGAGTGGGACATCGGCTATACGTCGAAGTTCGGCCTCGTGGCGATGGATCGCACAACGGGCGTGCGCACGCCCAAGGCCTCGTACGCCTGGTTCAAGCAGGTGGCCACGACGGGGCTGCTGCCGACGTCGTAATGCTGTCGGGACACGCGCGTGCGCGTGCCCCGCGACCCGAAGCGAGACTTAGTCCGCCTTGCAGATCAGCACGTTCTTGCCGCCGCGTTTGGCGGGCAGGAGGCTGCCGGCGCAGGGCTGGGGATTGGCGGGATCGATGATGACCTCGCCCTTGGCCGCGATCGGCATGGCGGCTGGCGTGGCGCCGATGGGCGTCAAGCTAGAGGCTGTCTTGGTCGCGACGGGTTTGGCGGTCGGGGTATCGGCGACCGGGGCGGGCGTCGGCGCTGCGGGCTCGGCGGCCGGCGGCGAGGTTTTCGCGGCGGGCGCGGACTCAGCGGACGGGGCGACCGGAGCCGCATCCTTCTTGACGTTGTAGTTCAGGGCCTGGCCGAAGAGGTTGGACTTGGCCTCCAGGGCCTTGGCGCGCGTCTCGCAGTCTCCGGGAGGGCTCCAGCTCATCCAGACCTGGGCCAGGCGGGCCTTGTCGACCTGATCGGCGCCGCTCCAGACCGAGCGGCCTTTCTTGACGGCCGCTCCGCCGTATTCTGAGATCGGACGCGGGCTGGCCTTCTCGGCCGCGACGAGGGCCGAGCGATAGACCAGGAGGTCCTTCTTGGCCTGGTCGCGCATCGCCGGATATTCCTTCATGGCCGCGTTGAAACCGTCGGGGCCGGGGAAGGTCTTCTCGATCCGGGTCACCTCGGGCATGACCTTGTCGTACAGCTCGACATAGCCGCCCAGCGCGCCGTAGCACCAGCCCACATAGCCGTAGTCGTCGGTCGGCGCCGTGGCGGCGGGCTGGGTGCGGGGCGGCGGAGCGGTCGCCGTCGGCGCGGTGGACACCGGAGCGTCCTGGGCGATCAGGGCCAGGGCGAGAAGGAAGGCGGTCGCCATGCGGGCGGAAGTCCTCTTGTGGGGCGTCGCTCAGAGAGTCGGTCGCGTTCGGAATAAAGCATTTCCGGTCGCATTGGGACCGGAGCATGGCGCCGAAGTGTTTTGCACCGCGGCCGACCAAGCGTCGCCATAACGGTCGGCGCCGTAAAATCGCTCCCTACACCGGCAAAGATTCCTGTGCGCGATTAGGCTGCGCGGTTCAGCTGTTCTTCCGCACGTTACAAAGTTTCAATGTGCGCCGCAGCAAGGAGCGGGTGGGGGCGAAGCGTTTTTATGCTAGAACGCAAAAAGGGAGCGTGATCCGTTGAGAAGGCGGACGTCGTATCTCCGCCGTCATTACTCCGCCACGCTTCTGGACTCTCGTCGCTGCCATGACCTTTTGGCGTAACATCGCAACCCTGGCCGCGCGGCGGCTGGACCTGGCGGAGTGCCAGGAGTGCCCTCCGGGTCTGCCCGGGCAGGACCCGGCGTTCTCGACCGCGGTGACGGCGCTGGGCGCGAAGCTGGCCAAGGCCGACGGCTCGGCCGACGGCGACGAGTACGCGGTCTTCGCCGAGGTGTTCCACCCCGATCCTGAGTCGGAGAACAACATCCATCGCCTGTACGATCTGGCGCGGCAGACCACGCATGGGTTCGAGAGCTACGCCAAGCGCCTGGCCAAGCGTTATCGCACCTGCCCGCAGATCCTGGAGGACGTGCTGGACGGCCTGTTCCACATCGCCAAGGCCGACGGGGCGGTGACTCAGGAGGAACTGGCGTATCTGGAGCGCGTCGCCGACCTGTTCGGCATGTCGCCGCTGTCGTTCCGCCGCCTGACCGCCACCCATGTGGGCACCGAGCCGGACGATCCCTATCGCATCCTTGACGTGCCGGCCGACGCCGACGACGCGGTGGTGCACCAGGCCTGGCGCGCCGCCATGTCGGAAGCCCATCCTGACCGAGCCCGTGCGCGCGGCCTGCCGCTGGAGTTCATCGAAGTGGCCGAGGCGAAGTCGGCCGCGATCAACGCCGCCTTCTCGACGGTGATGCGCGAGCGCCGCGAGCTGGCGGGGCTGGCCGCCGGCTAGATCAACGCGAGCCGAGCCGTCATTTCGCCGGGATTTGAGCGGAATTCATTTTACGGAACGATCCGCCGGGTGTTCAGTTGACCTTCACGACTGGCGCCCCATCTTGAATCCATGGGCGGGGCACGCCTGCGAGGACGACGATGGAGACTGCCAAGGCTACCGGTATCGCTTGGCGCAGCCTGGTCACTCTGGCCGGCGCCGTAGCGACCTCGATCGCGGTCGCGGCCGCGGCTGTCATCGCGGTGGTGTTCGCCGCCAGTCTGGTGGTGATCGGCTTCATGGCCACCGCGCTCCTGGGCCTTGCCGCCTTCGCCTTCCGAGGCCGGGCCCCGGCCGCCGCCGCCGCTAGTGGCGACCCTGGGCTGATCGAGGCCCGCCACCTGGGCGGCCACTCGTGGGTGGCCTACGGCTGGAACGAGCGGCGCTAGGCGTCTTCGGTCCTTACTGGACTGTATTCCTCAACGACGGACCGATCCGCGGGAATAGAGCCTCTTGCCCTCCGGCGTCCCTTCCATGACACTGCCTTCAAACAAACGTTTGGCGGCAAGCCTCGGGAGGACGACATGATCGGCGTGGTGGCGGTGCTGAAGGTTCAGCCGGACAAGACGGCGGACTTCGAGAAGGTGTTCCTGGACCTGCAGAACAAGGTGAAGGCCAACGAGCCGGGCTGTCTCGTCTATCAGCTGACCCGCAGCAGGACCGAGGCCGGCGTCTACAAGGTGCTGGAGCTCTACGCCTCGCAGGACGCCCTCAAGCACCACGGCGGCACCGACTACTTCAAGGCCGGCGGCGCGGCGATGGCGCCGTTCATGGCCGGCCGTCCCGAGATCGAATATCTGGACGCGGTGGAGTAGGGGCCTTGGATCTCGCCTTCTCGTCCGAGGATCTGGCCTTCCAGCAGGAAGTCCGCGATTGGATCGCCACGGCTTTCGACGACGACCTGCGCCGCAAGGCGGCTCAGTCCAAGAACGGCTACCTCGACAAGGCCGGCCAGGTGAAATGGCAGAAGAAGCTGTACGAACGCGGCTGGGCCGCGCCGGACTGGCCGGTGGAACTGGGCGGGGCGGGCTTCACCCCCTCGCAGCGTTACATCTTCAACATGGAGCTGTCGCTGGCGGGCACGCCCAATCCCTCGCCGATGGGGCTGAAGATGTGCGCGCCGGTGATCATGGCGTTCGGCACGCCCGAGCAGAAGGCTCAGCACCTGCCGCCGATCCTGTCATCCGACATCTGGTGGTGCCAGGGCTATTCCGAACCCGGCTCGGGCTCGGACCTGGCCAGCCTGCAGATGAAGGCCGAGCGGGATGGCGACGACTACGTGCTGAACGGCTCGAAGATCTGGACCACCCATGCCCAGTGGGCTGACTGGATGTTCTGCCTGGTGCGCACCTCCAGCGAGGGCAAGCCGCAGGAGGGGATCAGCTTCCTGCTGCTGCCGATGACCCTGCCGGGCATCCAGATCAAGCCGCTGCCCACACTGGACGGCCCGGCCGAGGGCGAGCAGGAGATCAACCAGGTCTTCTTCGACAATGTCCGCGTGCCCGTCGCCAACCGGATCGGCGAGGAGAACAAGGGCTGGACCTACGCCAAGTACCTGCTGGAGTTCGAGCGCGGCAACGCCTACGCGCCGGGCCTGATGCACATGCTGCGGAAGGTCAAGAAGATGGCCGCCCTGGAACGGGCCGACGACGGCGGGGCGCTGATCGACGATCCGGACTTCCGCCGCAAGGTGGTCGAACTGGAGATCGCCGTGGAGTCGCTGAACGCCACCGAGCTGAAGATCTTCGCCGGGCGCGAGACGGGCAAGGCGGTGGGCGCGGCCTCGTCGATGCTGAAACTGGCGGGTTCGGAGACCCAGCAGAAGATCACCGAACTGGCCCTCGAGGCGGTCGGATCCTATGCCGCGCCGTTCGTGCGCGACACCTGGGCGCCCACTAACGATGGCCGCGCCGGTCCGGACTACGCCGGCCCTGTCGCCCCGGCCTATTTCAGCTACCGCAAGACCACGATCTATGCGGGCTCAAGCGAAATCCAGAAGAACATCATCACCAAGATGGTGCTGGGGATCTGATTCAGAATGGGACAGTCGCATGGCCTGTCCCGAACCGCTGATCCTATCAGTTTTTCTCGTTAGTCCTCAAACGCAACCCACACATATAACCGTCGCTAACCTATCCCTTTCCGGAACCTCCCCATGGCCCTCGACGCCCTGTTCAAGCCGTTCGAATTCAAGTCGCTGAAGCTCCCCAACCGGGTGGTGATGGCCCCGATGACTCGGTCGTTCTCGCCCGGCGGCGTGGCCACCGACGACGTCGCCGCCTATTACCGCCGGCGCGCCGAGGGGCAGGTCGGGCTGATCGTCACCGAGGGCACGGGCGTGGCCCGCGACGCCTCGCTGAACGACGCCAACGTGCCGCGTTTCCACGGCGAGAAGGAATTGGCGGCCTGGAAGAAGGTGGTCGACGAGGTCCACGCGGCCGGCGGCCTGATCGCGCCGCAGCTGTGGCACGTGGGCTCGGCCAAGGGTCGCGATGTCCTAGGCAAGATCGACAGCCCCTCGGGCATCTCCAAGGCCGGCGGTTCGCAGTTCACCGAGCCGATGACCGACGCCGACGTGGCCGACACCATCGCCGCCTTCGCCGACGCCGCCCGCAACGCCAAGCTGCTGGGCTTCGACGCCATCGAGCTGCACGGCGCCCACGGCTACCTGATCGACCAGTTCTTCTGGAACGGCACCAACGTCCGCGACGACGCGTTCGGCGGCCCGACCATCGGCGAGCGCAGCAAGTTCGCCGCCGAGATCCTGAAGGCCGTCCGCGCCGCCGTGGGTCCGGACTATCCGGTGATCATCCGCCTGTCGCAGTGGAAGCAGCAGGACTACGCGGTCAAGAACGCCGAGACCCCGCAACTGCTGGAAGCCTGGCTTCAGCCCCTGGCCGACGCCGGGGCCGACATCTTCCATTGCTCGCAGCGCCGCTTCTGGGAACCGGAGTTCGAAGGCAGCGACCTGAACTTCGCCGGCTGGGCCAAGAAACTGACCGGCGCTCCGACCATCACCGTCGGCTCGGTGGGGCTGTCGGGCGAGTTCATCGCGGCCTTCGGCGGCGAAGGCAGCCAGCCGGCCTCGATCGACGGCCTGCTGGAGCGCCTGGATCGCGGCGAGTTCGACCTGGTGGGCGTCGGCCGCGCCCTGCTGCAGGACCCGGAATGGGTCGTGAAGATCCGCGATGGCCGGAACGACGAGCTGAAGAACTTCGAGCGCGAGGCGCTGGGGGTTCTGTACTAGGACGAGGCTGGGGACAGGCGCTTGCGCCTGTCCCCAATTCGATCAGGCGATCGTCGTCACCAAGCCGCCCTCGACCTTCAGCGAGGCGCCGTTGGTCGCCGCCGACAGGGGGCTGGCGACATAGGCCACGAGGCTCGCCACCTCCTGCGGCTCGATCATCCGCTGCAGCAGCGACGACGAGCGGTGCTTTTCGAAGAACTCGGCCTCGTGCTCCTGCAGCGTGCCCTCGGGATTGCTGGACACGCTCTTGAGGAAGTCGGCGATGGCCGCCGCACGGGTCGGGCCCGGCAGCACCGAGTTCACCGTCACGCCGGTGCCCTTGGTCTGCTGGGCCATGCCGCGGGCGACGGCCAGCTGGGCGCTCTTGGTCATGCCGTAGTGGACCATCTCGCCGGGAATCGCGAGGCCGCTTTCGCTGGAGATGAAGATCACCCGGCCCCAGTTTCGCTCCAGCATGCCGGGGAAATAGCCGCGAGACAGGCGCACGCCGCTCATCACGTTGACCTCGAACAGGTGCAGCCAGTCCTCGTCCGTGATGTCGGCAAAGGCCTTCATCTCGTAGATGCCCAGGTTGTTGACCAGGATGTCGACGCTGGGGACGGTCTTCAGGATCGCGGCGGCGCCGTCGGCCGTGGCGGCGTCGGCCAGTACGCCTTCGACCTTGGCCCCACCAGAGGCGCGGATGTCGGCGACAGCTTCGTCGAGCTTGGCTTGGCTGCGGCCGGTGACGAACACCTTGGCGCCTTCCACGGCCAGGGTGCGGGCGATCTCCAGGCCGATGCCGGCGGTCGAGCCGGTCACCAGCGCGGTCTTGTCGTTCAGTTTGAGGTCCATCGCTGGTCTCCGTTGTTTTGACGGAGCCACAGATGGGCCCGCCAGGGCGGCAGACTACGCCGTGGCGGGGACCTGGACTTGTGAATTCAAGTCACGATTGGGGGGATTCACGCATTGAAGTTCAGCCGCAGTCCCGGCCTCGGCCACCGCGTCTTGTAGAGCTTGCCCGTGCCCGACGCCGTGATCCAGGCGTCGCGCATGTCGGCGCCGCCGAAGCAGATGTTGGTGACGATCACGTCGGGCGCCGCGTAGTGCTCGGTGGTCCCGTCCGGCGAAAAGGCCGTGATCCCGCCGTTGATGATGGTGGCCACGCAGACCTTGCCGTCGGCCTCGACCGCCAGGCTGTCCAGCAGCTGGTAGCCCGGCAGGTTGCAGACCACGTTCCCGGGCTGCAGCGGCGCGGGATCGGCTAGGACGCCGGGCGAGGCGACGTCGAACGACCACAGCCGGCCCAGCATGGTGTCGGCCATGTAGACGGTCCTTTCGTCCGGCGAGAGGCCTACGCCGTTGGGCGAGACGAAGTGGTCGCGCCAGCGGGTGATCTTCGAACCGTCGGGCAGGGCGTAGTACAGCGCGCCATACTTTTTGCCCTCGGGCGTCGAGCAGCCGTGGTCGGTGAACCAGAAGCAGCCTTGCTTGTCGAAGACCAGGTCGTTGGGCCCGATCAGGGGCTTGCCGTCGCACTCGGTGTAGAGCGTGGTGATCGCGCCGGTGGCGATATCGACCCGCTGGATCGAGCCGCCTGTGTGGCTGGGCGGTGTCGGACCGGGGATGTTCAGACCGTTGGCCTCGACGAACTGGAACGACCCGCCGTTGTTGGTGACATAGATCGCCCCGTCCGGGCCGATGGCCGCGCCGTTGGGGCCGCCGCCCGTCTTGGCCACGGTCTCCTTGCGGCCGTCGGGATGCACGCGGGTCAGGACCTGGCCCTGGATTTCGGTGACGATCACCGAGCCGTCGGCCATGGCGATCGGGCCTTCCGGGAATTGCAGACCCTCGGCGACCAGTTCCAGCTGCATGCGTCTCTCCCTGGATGACGCCTCTGACGGGCGCGCCTGGGGAGTAAACGGGCGTTTAGAGGGAGCGGCAAGTTTCCGCAGGGGCACGACCGGGGACATGAGCGTCCGCCCGGGGACATGCATTTGGGCGTGTCCCCATCAGCGTCCACGGAGCCAGGACTTGGGGACACGCGCAAGCGCATGTCCCCGTCTTTAGTTCAGATCATAGAGCTCGTAGGCGATCAGCCGGCCGTCGCCGTTCAGGAAGGCCCGACCGTGGGCCGAGCGGACCAGGGCCTCGCGGTCCACCCACTTGGGCGTGGCGTCCGAGGCGTCAGCCCCTTCGGTGGCGCAGGGCACGGTCAGGCGCACAGTCTGGCGAGGCCGGAAGCGCTTGCCGCGCTCGGCCCGGATCGCCCGGCCGAAGACACGGCACGAGGCGACCTCGCCGCCGTCCAGCGGGCGCACCTTGACCACGTTGAACACCACCACATCGGTGGCCGCGGCCCGCGCCAGGCTGTCGTTCGCGCCCAGGCTGAGGTCGGCGGACGCCGCTCCGGCCGTTCCAAGCACCATGGCGCAGAGCAGAGCGGTCATCACGCGGGGATGGGGACGCATCATCGGCGCTCCAGCACACGAAAGACAAAGGCGTGGTCGTCGTCGGGACCAGCAGGATGCGCCTCGCGACGCACTTCCGTCCAGGCCGTCTCGTCGAAGTCGGGGAAGCTGACATCGCCCTCGACCTGGGCTTGCACCTCGGTCAGGTACAGGCGCTTGGCCTTGGGCAGGGCGGTCTCGAACAAGGCGCGGCCGCCGATGACACAGACCTCGTCGACGCCGTCCTCGGCCGCCTGTTCCTTGGCCATCTGCACGGCCTCCAGGAAGCTCTCGCAGACCACGGCCTGGGGCGGGGCGAACGAACCGTCGCGCGACAGCACGATGTTCATCCGACCGGGCAGGGGCTTGCGAGGCAGGCTGTCCCAGGTCTTGCGGCCCATGATCACCGGCTTGCCCAAGGTGCAGGCCTTGAAGAGCTGCAGGTCGGACTTCAACCGCCAAGGCAGGTCGTTGTCGCGGCCGATGACGCCGTTGAGCGAGCGGGCCACGGGGCCGACGGTAAGGATAACGGACATGGGCCCTGTTTACCCTGCGTCGCCCGATGGGGCCACCCGGCGTGTCGGGCGCTCGACGTTGCGATGCGTCAACCGCCGAACGGAACCACGATCTGCTGGGCCGCGGCGCGGGCGATCAGTTCGCCGTCGGGGCGCCGGAAGTCGGCCTCGACGTGAATCATGCCCTTGGTCTTGGCGACCACGCGACCCTCGATGGTCAGGACCTCGGCCTTGCCTACCCGGATGAAGTCGACCTTCAGGTTGCTGGTGCGGAACATGGCGTCGCCCGGCGCCACGGTCATGGCCGTGAGAGCCAGGATCTGGTCGGCGAGGGCGGCGATGTAGCCGCCGAACAGCGAGCCGTCGACGTTCAGCAGCTCGGGCGCTGGCGTCCACGTCTTGCGCGCCCAGCCGTCGCCCCAGTCCTCCAGGCCGCCCAGCTTCAGGGTCTGGACGACCGGCGGCAGAACGGCGTCGCCGTTCTTGACCAGGTCGAGGCGATCGGTGGCCCAGGTCAAACGGCGACCGCGGCCTTGATGTGCGGGTGGGCCTCGTAGCCTTCCAGCTGGAAGTCCTCGTAGTCGAAGGCGAACAGGTCGCGCTTGTCGGCCATCTTCAGGGTGGGGAAGGGCTTGGGCTCGCGCTGGATCTGCTCGCGGGCCTGGTCCAGGTGGTTCAGGTACAGGTGCGCGTCGCCGAAGGTGTGGACGAACTCGCCCGGCTTCAGGCCCACCACCTGGGCGACCATCATCGTCAGGAGGGCGTAGGAGGCGATGTTGAACGGCACGCCCAGGAAGACGTCGGCGCTGCGCTGGTAGAGCTGGCAGCTCAGCTTGCCGTCCGCCACGAAGAACTGGAAAAGGCAGTGGCAGGGCGGCAGAGCCATGTCCTCGACGTCGGCCGGGTTCCAGGCGCTGACGATGTGGCGGCGGCTGTTGGGGTTCGTCTTCAGGCCCTCGACCAGGTTGGCGATCTGGTCGATCGACTGGCCGTTCGGCGCGGCCCACGAGCGCCACTGCTTGCCGTACACCGGGCCCAGGTCGCCGTTCTCGTCGGCCCACTCGTCCCAGATCTTGCAGCCGTTCTCCTGCAGGTAGCGCACGTTGGTGTCGCCCTTCAGGAACCACAGCAGCTCGACGATGATCGAGCGCAGGTGCAGCTTCTTGGTGGTCAGCACCGGAAAGCCCTGCGACAGGTCGAAGCGGATCTGCCGGCCGAACACCCCCAGCGTGCCGGTGCCCGTGCGGTCGCCGCGCTCGACGCCGTTTTCCAGGATGTCGGCGAGCAGGTTTAGGTACTGCCGCTCGGGATGGTCGGCGGCGGCCTGGTTGGCATGGATGGCGGTGACGGCGTTCATGCCCGGAGTTTGGGCGCGAATCGACCGGATGGGTAGTGCGGCGGCCTGGACGATCCACAGGCCCCGGCGGCTTATCCCGCGAAACCGCCCTCGTCCAGGAACGCCTGCTCGGCCGCCGTCGTGGTTCGGCCCATGGCGGCGTTCCGATGCGGGAAGCGGCCGAAGCGGGCGATGATGTCGCGGTGGGCGATGGCCCATTTCAGGCTCTCGGCGTCGCCGGTGTCCTTCAGCAGGCCCTCGAACAGGGCGATGCTGGTCTCCTGGTCGGCCAGCAGCTCGGAATGCTCGTAGGGCAGGTAGAAGAAGGGCCGCAGTTCCGGCGCGACGGCCTTGTCGTGCCCGGCGGCGATGGCGGCGGCGGCGATGGCGCGGGCCTTGCCGTCGGTGGCGAAGGCGTGGCCGCTGCCCCGGTAGAGGTTGCGGGGGAATTGGTCGAGCAGGATCAGAAGGGCAAGGGCGCCCTCGGCCTCAGTGGCCCAGGCGTCGTACTTGCCTCGGGCCGCGGCCATGTGCACGGGCTCGAACTTCAGGCGGATGGCGTCGTCGAAGGCGTCTGACTTGGCGAACCACTTGTCGGGACCCGCGGCGGTCCAGAAGCCCAGGATGTCCTGCGGTTTGGCGGTCATGAGGGCTCTCCCGGTCGGCGGCGTTCGACGAATCCGTCGTTCAAACGCGGTTCATCCTGCAAGAACGACACTGCTTACAAGGGATGAGCGACAGGGCCGATGCAAGGCCCCTTGGAGCACTTGGAAAGCAATGAAACGTCTGATCACGACGGCGATGGTCCTGTCCTTGCTGGGCGGCGTCTCGGCGCAGGCCATGGGGGCGGGGCAGGAGCGCCCCGAACGCCATGATCGTCAGGGCGGCGGGCGCGGCGATGGCGGCGGTTGGCGCCAGCAGCAGCCGCAGGCCGCGCAGCCGCAGCAGTCTCAACAACAGCAGCAGCCTTCGGGCGGCGGGGATCGCGGCGGCTGGCGTCAGTCCGGCGGGGACCGTGGCGACAGGGGCGACCGTGGTGGTCGCGGCGGCCGTCCTGACGGCGGCGCCCGGCCCGCGCCGCAGGCTCAACAGCCGCAACCCACCCAGCAGGCCGCCCCGGCGGCGGCTCAGCAGCAGGAAGGCGGCTGGCGGCCCGGCGGCCGCACCAGCAGCAGCAGGGGCGACAGCAACAGCGGCTGGAACCGCGACGGCCAGGACCGCACCGATCAGCGTTGGCCCGATGGGGATCGGGGAGACCAGCGTCGTGGCGACCGCGACAATTGGGACCGCAACGCCCAGAACGGTGGCTGGGATCGCGACCGCGGTCCCGGGCGCGGCGATCAGGGACGTCCGGGCCCCGGCAACGACCGCTGGCGGGAGCGCGACAATGATCGTCCGCGCTACGACCAGCGCCGCTATCGGCCGAGCTACCGGGCGGTGCAGCGCTATCGCGCCCCGGCCTATCGCTACCCGCGCGGCTACTATGTGCGCAGCTGGTCGTACGGCGACTACCTGCCGGGCGGCTGGTACGGCTCGTCCTACTACCTGAACGCCTGGCAGTTCGGCCTGCCGTATCCGCCCGTCGGCTGCGAGTGGGTCCGCGTCGGTAACGACGCCCTGTTGGTCGACGTCTGGAGCGGCCAGGTGCTGAGCGTCTATTACGGCCTGTTCTGGTAGCTCACCGTTTCTCCCTCCCCCTCGTGGGAAGGGGGACGCGAAGCGGACGGGTGGGGCCTGCTGACTCATCAAGCCCCACCCGGCCCTGGCGCTGCCAGGGCCACCCTCCCATAAAGGGGAGGGAAGAGTTTCAGACGTTCGTCGTCGATTTCGCCGCCCGCTCGTCGTCCTTGGTGGCGACGATCCCCTTCAGGGCCACATGGGCGATGAAGCGTTCGATCCAGGCGTCGAATTGGGCCACGTGATCGGTCTCGGCCATCATGTCGTCGGCCTGGTCGTCGGCGTAGGGCACGCCTTCGCCGAACACGCCGGCGGTCCACAGAGCGTCCGGGACCTCGATCCCGCTGTAGCGGCACTGCCAGACCAGGCCCTGGTAGGCCATCTTCTCGTCCTTGTACGGCTCCTCGTCTGGATCGAACCAGTCTTTGCGCTTGACCAGCTTCGGTCGCCCGTTTTCGCCGATCTCGTTGGCGCCGCCGTCGCAATAGGTGAAGAACGCCGCCGTGCGGCCCTCCAGGTGGTTGCGGGTCAGCCGCCGCCACTGGGGCGAGCGCTCCAGGGCCTGGGCTTTCAGCGTGTCCTTCTTGTCGATCAGGTCGGGACGCGGATTGCCGCCGGCCGCGCAAACCAGGCGGTCGAACATCAGCTTGAAGTTGGTCGTTGGACCGTACCAGTTGGTGGGACCGATGAAGGCCCAGGCGTCGGACCGCGCGAGGCGGCCGTAGAGATCCAGGTCCCACATCAGGTCGGGCTGGGTGGTGCTGCGCGGGCCGTAGCAGTTGCAGGGCCAGACGCAGAGCGCCATCGACGACGAGACGCACCCGTTGCAGGCCTGGATCTTGGGCTTGCCGTGCTGGTTGCCCAGGTCCTCGGTGTCGATCTGCCACTCCGGCGGCAGGCGTGCGGCCATTCGCAGCATCAGGGCGCGGGCTTTCGAGTCGAGGCCCGGGCAGCTGTTGTGCCGACGCTGCGAACCGGCGATCAGCAGCACCCGGAGGGCGCGATCCTCGGCCGGTTCAGGGGAAATGAGCGGCGCGTCTTCGGGGGCTTCTTGGGGGCTCGGCATGGCGGTGGAACGCTTCACGGCATAAAACGTCGCCACAGAGGCTTTCGCGTCACGGTGTTCTGTCGTCATCGCCTTGACGAAACGGCAAAAAAACGCTCAAACGCCCGGCCTTTGTCGCTTCACCGTTGCGTGGGGCGGCCATATTTGACCAGTCCTGGAGAAAAAACATGCGCGTCTATTATGATCGCGACGCCGACCTCGCTCGCATCTTGGACAAGAAGATCGCGATCGTAGGCTATGGTTCGCAAGGTCATGCTCACGCGCTTAACCTTCGGGACTCTGGCGCCAAGAACG
>Ga0102591_1001415_pt1 | contig 32970 bp, 26 predicted proteins | sample AraplaCol_mCL_r2_2_FD_76860 | JGI IMG/M metagenome (GOLD analysis project Ga0102591, IMG submission 76860) | Arabidopsis root microbial communities from North Carolina, USA - plate scrape MF_Col_mCL_r2 (SPADES assembly) (version 2) | ecosystem: Host-associated > Plants > Roots > Endosphere...
TCTCATTCCGAACGCAACGACCGGAAAAAGCCTTCTTCGCCCGGACGTGATTTTCGTTCCAAGCCTCGGGAAAACAACAAGTTTTCCAAGGGCCAGGGCGACGCCAAGGACTGGATCTGGGGGACTCACGCCGTCGAGGCGGCGCTTTCGAACCCCGCCAGACCCGTTCCGAAACGTCTTCTGGCCACTCCGGATCGCGCCAAACGACTCGCGCCGAATCTGAGCCGTGCACCCTTCCTGCAGGTCATGGAGGGCGCCGACATCGCCCGCCAGCTGCCGGCCGGGGCCGTGCACCAGGGCATCGCGCTCAAGATCGACGAACCCGAGATGCTGACCGTCCACGACCTCGGGACGCCGGCCAAGGGCCTGATCGTGGTGCTGGACCAGATCACCGACCCCCAGAACATCGGCGCGATCTTCCGCTCGGCCGCGGCCTTTGGCGCGCGCGGCCTGATTCTGCAGGACCGCCACGCCCCTGCCCTCACCGGCGTGCTGGCCAAGACCGCCGTCGGGGCGGTCGACAAGATCCCCTACGCGCGCGTGGTCAATCTATCCCGAGCTCTGGAAGAACTGGCCGACCTGGGCTGGCGGGCCGTGGGCCTGGCCGGCGAGGCCGAGCAGACCCTTGACCAAGTGCTGGACGACCGCCCTACGGTCCTGGTGCTGGGCTCCGAGGGCGAAGGCGTGCGCCGGCTGGTCGCCGAGCACTGCGACGTGATGGGTAAAATTGCCATGCCGGGCGGCTTCGAGAGCCTGAATGTGTCCGCCGCCGCGGCTGTGGCGCTCTACGAAGCGTCGAAATTTCGCCCGAGGGATGAAATCGGTTCGTGAATCTCTCTTAACCGTTTTGATTTCGTCGCGATGACGTGGTTCTCTCAAGCTTGAGAACGACGAGCGCTGCTCGGCGGAGAGTTTAGACATGGGATCGGGGGACCCGATGTTGCAGAATAAAGTCCGTTTGGCGGCTCTGGCCGGCTGCGCGGTAAGCGTCCTGATGATCGCCGGCTGCGGCGCGCGCGAGCCCGTCGAGGCCCCGCCCGCCGGCAACGGCTCGGGCTATGGCGCGGCTCAGACGCCTGAGCTGATGGGCGCGCCGCCCGCCGCCGAGGCCTCGCCGGCCGATGGCCTGCTGGGTGGACCGGCGCCCGCCGAGGCGACCGCGCCCGTCGCCGCCCCGGCGCCCGTCTTCAGCTCCAATCCGAACCTGAAGACCTGGCGCCGCGCCGACGGGACCCTGGTCACGGCCATGGCGCCGATCGCCAATCCCAAGGCCACGCGCTACGCGCCGCGCGCCGTCTCGGCCCCGGCCCGTCGCGCCCACGCCGCCCCCGCTCCGGTCGCCAAGCCCGCCGCCAAGCCGGTCGTCGCGGCCGCTCCGGCGCCGGTGAAGCCGGTCGCCGCGCCCAAGCCCGTCGTCGCACTGACCAAGGCACCGGTCGTCGCCGCGGCGCCGGTCGCCGCCGCCAAGGCCGCGCCCGCCAAGCCGCAGACCAAGTTGGAGAAGCTGCAGGCCGCCGTCGCGCCGGAAGCCACCAAGGGCGCCACCCTGGCCACGGCCGAGAGCCTGAAGCAGGGCAAGGAGGGTCAGGTCACCCTGTCCCTGCCCGCCACCCTGGGCGACCTGATCAAGCGGGAAGCCGCCAAGCTGGGCCTGGGCAAGGCCGCCAAGAAGACCAGCGCCTACGCCGACCTGCAGGGCCAGGGCTATGAGATCACCCCGAATGGTCGTCAAACCGCCGTGGTCAAGGACGGCGAGCCGGCCACCTTCGCCTGGCAGGTCAAGCCGACCGCCGAGGCCAAGGGCCCGCTGAAGACCGACTTCGGCGTGGAACTGGACGGGACCAAGCCCGCCCAGGGCTTCACCCTCGGCTCGATCTCCAAGCAGATCGCTCCGATCCAGGAAGCGGTGAAGGAGAAGACCAAGGGCTTCAAGTTCGCCATGCCCAACCTGCCTCAGCTGCCCAGCCTGGGTCGCTACGAGACCGTCGACGTTCCGGGCCTCGGCAAGGTCCCGGGCAAGACGGTTCTTGGCGGCGCGCTGGTGCTGCTCGCGCTGCTGATCCTTGTGGCGATCGCCCGCAACGCCCAGGCCGCCAAGGCTCGCGCCGAGCGTCGCCGCAAGTTCCGCACCCTCACGGACTACGGCCGCAACGAGATGGAGCACGATGCTCCGCCGCTGTCGGCCAAGGTCAACTACGTCAACCCGATGGTCGCGGCCGCCGGCGGCGCCGTGGCCGGCGCGGTGCTCGCCAACGCCGTGAGCCATCACGACGACCACGGCCACGGTCATGACGATCACGCCCATGGGGGTGACGACCACGGTCACCACGGCGATCACCACGGCCATGACGAGCATGGCCACGGTCATGACGATCATCACGTGGCCCCGACGGCGGGGGCCGAGGCCCTGGCGGTCAGCGGCCACGATCATGCCCACGCCGCCGACCACCACGGCGACCATGGCCATGAAGATCACGGGCACGGCCATGACGACCATCATGCCGACGCGGGTCATCACGACGACCACGGCCACGCCGCCAACAAAGAACTTGCGCACGCCCATTAGCGGGCGCTTGCCAGACCCGCCCGCCTGACGCATTGAGGCCGCATGTTTGACGCGCTCCTAGCCCAGGTGGGCGGACTGAACGGTCCGTTCGCGGCCTTCCTCTCCGTCCTGATGATCGACCTTGTCCTCGCGGGCGACAATGCCGTGGCCGTGGGCCTGGCGGCCGGAGGCCTTCCGGCCAAGGACCGCAAGAAGGTGATCCTGTACGGCCTGGGCGCCGCCGTCGTGCTGCGCATCAGCTTCGCCCTGATCACCACCTGGCTGTTGGGCGTGATCGGCCTGCTGCTGGCCGGCGGCATCCTGCTGCTGTGGGTGTGCTGGAAGATGTGGCGCGAGCTGCGCGAGCAAGCCACCCACGACCAGGCCGACGCCGTCGCCTCCATCGACAACGATCCGGCCACCGAGCCCCGCGCCAAGCCCGCCAAGACGTTCAAGCAGGCCTTCCTGCAGGTGCTGATCGCCGACGTGTCGATGTCGCTGGACAACGTGCTGGCCGTGGCCGGCGCGGCCCGCGAGCACCCGGCGATCCTGGTGTTCGGCCTGCTGCTGTCGATCGTGCTGATGGGCGTGGCCGCCACCGCCATCGCCAACCTGCTGCACAAGCATCGCTGGATCGGCTTCGTCGGCCTGGCCATCGTGCTTTACGTCGCCCTCCACATGGTCTGGGAGGGCCATCGCAGCGTGGTGATCGACCTGCATAAGACCGAGGCCTACAACGCCGCCGTTCCGTCCTTCCTGGACATCAAGCCGGACGAAGTGGCCGCGCACAACAAGCACAAATAGATGAAGGCGACCGGCTTCGTTGTCCGCCTGGCTGGGCTCAGCGGGTTCCTGGCCGTAGCGTTCGGCGCCTTCGCCGCGCATGGGGCCAAGGACGCCCGCGCGGCTGAATTGCTGCACACCGGATCGCTGTACCAGATGACCCACGCCCTGGCGGTGTTCGGCTGGCTGGTCTTACACAAGGCCGGCGCGAAGACGGGGCTTGCGACCCCGGCCCTCTTCCTGGCCGGGACCGTACTGTTCTCGGGCTCGCTCTACACGATGGCCTTCGGCGCCCCGCGCATCCTGGGCATGATAACGCCCTTAGGCGGCCTGTGCTTCCTGGCCGGCTGGCTGATGCTGGCCTGGCGAGCCGGTACGATCGTCGACCGCGACGCCTGAGGGGATCATGCCGGCCGCCTGCCGCGACGGTCCTTCGGCACGGCGAGCAGGAAGATCGCCAGGCTCGATCCCACGAGACACGCGAACATCACCGTCGCGACCGGCCGGGCCGTGCCGTCGTGCAGCAGGCCGCCGACCCCGGACGCCAGGGCTCCGGCCCCGAACGACACGCCGCCCATCAGGGCCGAGGTTGAGCCGGCGCGGCTAGGATCGACGCTCAGCGCGCCGGCCATCGTGTTGCCGGACATCAGCCCGTAGGTCGATAGGGCGATGAACAGCAGCGGCAGCACCGTGAACTGCCCGCCCAACCCGCTGTAGCAGGCGGCCACCAGCAAAAAGGCCGCGGTGATGGAGGCGATGCTGGCCCGCACCAGGACCCGGTCCGGGGTCGAGCGGCGAAGCAACAATCGATTGACCTGGCTGGCGCCGATGATGCCCACCGCGTTGAGAGCGAAGATGATGTTGAAGACCAACGGCGTGTGGCCATAGGTCCCCATCACCAGGTCCGGCGCGGTCGAGATGTAGGTGAAAAGGGTCGCGCCGTTCAGGGCGCCGGCCAGGCCGTAGCCCACCAGCCGCTTCTGGCGCAGCAGCGCAAAATAGGCCCTGAACGGGTTCTCGGACCGCGCCTGAACGGCCGTGGCCTCCGAGCGGGACTCCGCCAGGCTGAGCGTCACCCAAAGCCCGATCAGCAGGCCGAACACCGCCAGGGTCCAGAATACCCCGCGCCACCCAGCCAGGAACTGAACCACCCCGCCTAGTTGCGGCGCCAGCACCGGCGCCAGGCCCATGATCAGCGTCATCATCGACAACACCCGCGCGGTGTCGGCGTGGTTGAACCTGTCGCGCACCACCGCCCGGGCGATCACCGGTCCCGCGCAGCCGCCAAGCGCCTGGACGAAACGAGCGATGATCAGCACCTCGATCGACGGCGCCAGGGCGCAGGCCACCGAGGCGGCTATGAAGATGCCAACACCCAGCAGCAGCGGCAGGCGACGTCCGAACCGATCCGAGGCCGGACCGTACAGGAACTGGCCGAACGCCATGCCGGCGAAGAAGGCCGCCAGGGTGGCCTGCACATCCTCCGGCCCGGCGCGCAGGGTGCGTCCGATCGACGGCATGCTCGACAGGTACATGTCGATCGACATCGGCGCGAAGGCCGTCAGAGCGCCCAGCATCAGGACAAGCCGCCAGGGCGTGGCGGCGGGCGCGGGCTGTACGGTGTCGGTCATGAGCGCGCTTTTACGCTTGTTTTCCCCAGGGGTAAGTCCTTGACGGTAGGAATCGCGGCCTTGCGCGGAACGACCCCGGCCAGCAAGATGATCGCCAATAACCCAGGCAGGAAACACCATGACCCGTCTCGCCCCGCCGATGCCCGAGCCACAGTTCGCCCAGATCAACGGGATCCGCATGGCCTACTACGAGGCCGGACCGCGCGTGGGGACACCGATCGTGCTGTGTCACGGCTTCCCGGAATTCTCCTATTCCTGGCGCTGGCAGATCGCCGCCCTGGCCGCCGCCGGGCGCTGGGTGATCGTGCCCGACCAGCGCGGCTACGGCCTGACCGACCGGCCCGAGGCGGTCGAGGACTACGACATGGCCCACCTGACCGGCGACCTGGTCGGGCTGCTGGATCATCTGGGCGTGGAGAAGGCGGTGTTCTGCGGCCACGACTGGGGCGGCCTGGTGGTCTGGCAGATGCCGCTGATGCATCCGACCCGCACCGCCGGCGTCGTGGGCGTCAACACGCCCTTCCTGCCGCGCCTGCCGGTCAATCCGATCACCGCCTTCCGCAACGCGTTCGGCGACGACATGTACATCGTGCACTTCCAGAAGCCGGGCGTGGCCGACGCGCAGTTGGCCGCCGACGTCGAAAAGACCATGCGCTACTTCATGCGCCGGCCGAGCGGGGAGCAGGCCGCCTTCACCAGCGGCCAGGGCGAGCGTCGCTCCCTTGCGCTGCAGGAGGGCCTTGCCCGCTTCGACGCCGCCGACACCTCGGCCCAACTGCTGGAGCCCGAAGAGCTGAAGATCTTCGTCGAGACATTCGAGCGCACCGGTTTCACCGGCGGCATCAACTGGTACCGCAACTTCGTCCGCAACTGGGAGAAGGCCGAGCACCTGCCCCAGCGGATCGACGGCGTCCCGTGTCTCATGATCATGGCCGAGCACGACGTGGTGTTGCCCCCGTCCCTGGCCGACCGCATGGGTGAGCAGATCTCGGACCTGGAGAAGGTGCTGGTCGAAGGCAGCGGCCACTGGACCCAGCAGGAAGCTCCCGATCGTGTGAACGACATCCTGATCGACTGGCTGGGACGACGGTTCCCGAACTAGTCCAGCTGTTTGGGCTTGCGATCGGCCGCCAGCAGCTCGGCCCGCCGACGCATGGCGGCGGCCATCTGCAGCATGGCCAGGGCTGAGGCCGGATCACGCTCCGCAGCCTTCACCGTATAGAGCTGCGCGGTCACCTGCAGCGGGATGACCTTGTCCAGGCCCTCCGGCCCCATCAGCGCCGCGATGGCGTCGTCGAGGTCTGCCAGCTGGCGTGGCGTCAGCATGGCCAGCAGTTCGTCGTCGCTGAAGTCTTCGGGATTCGGCTGGTCGGTCATCGTGGTCAGATATAGCGCAAATGACGGCGGCGGCGAGACGGCCCCTTCTTCGCTTCGCGGCGTTCCCTAGCGGCCCGAAACGGGTTTAGGGTTGGGACATGGATCGCAACGCCTACGCCTCCCCGATGTCCGCCACCGGTCGCCGCGGCCTCTTTCGCGACATCGAGCCCTTTTCGTTCGGCTGGCTGAGCACCGGTGGTCCGCACGAAATCTTCTACGAGGAATGCGGCGCGCCCCGCGGCAAGCCGGCGGTGATCCTGCATGGCGGCCCAGGCGGCGCGGTCAATCCGACGATGCGGCGCTTCTTCGATCCCAGCAAATGGCGCATGGCCCTGTTCGACCAGCGCGGCTGCGGCCGCTCGCGGCCCAACGCCAGCCTGGAGGACAACACCACCTGGAGCCTGATCGCCGACATCGAGCGGCTGCGGGCGCATCTGGGCATCGAGAAGTGGACGGTGTTCGGCGGCTCGTGGGGCTCGACCCTGGCCTTGGCCTACGCCATAGCCCATCCCGACCGCGTCGAGGCCCTGGTGCTGCGCGGCATCTTCCTGCTGACCCAGAAGGAACTGCGCTGGTTCTACCAGGACGGCGCCTCGATGCTGTTCCCCGACGCCTGGGAGCGGTTCCTGGCCCCGATCCCGGTCGAAGAGCGCGGCGACCTGATGTCGGCCTATCACAAGCGCCTAACCCACCCCGATCGGCGCGTTCAGGCCGAGGCCGCGGGCGCCTGGAGCCAGTGGGAAGGCGACACCATCTCGCTTCGGGGCCCTGAAGCGCGCCCGCCCAAGTTCAATGAAGAAGACTTCGCCATCGCCTTCGCGCGCATCGAGTGCCACTTCTTCGCCAACGGCGGGTTCTTCGAGGAGGATGGCTGGATCCTCAAGAACATCGACAAGATCCGGCACATTCCGGCCTGGATCGTCCAAGGTCGCTTCGACGTGGTCACGCCGCTGGACAGCGCCTGGTCGCTGCACCGGGCCTGGCCTGAAGCCCGGTTCGAGATCGTCTGGGACGCCGGTCACGCCTCGACCGAGCCGGGGATCATCGACGGGCTTGTGCGCGCGACGAACGCGGCCCTGACCGTCTAGCCCTGGGCCTGGGCCTTCGCTTTGACGACCAGGCTCTCCCAAACCGATACGCCGATCAGCACCAAGGTCGTGGCGATCGACAGCGCGAGGGGGTTGAGCATCGAGCTAAGCGGCGCCAGCGCCGCCAGGACCAGCAAGCCCGCGAGCTGCGACGCCGACCAGCGCTGGAACACCGCCCGCTTGAACAGCACGCCGCCCAGCAGGAACAGGAACGGCCCGCCGATCAGGGCGGTGACGGTCTTCAGGTCGGCATGACCCGTCGGGTGGTGAATTGTCCACTCGTCGGCCACCGCCGTAACGATGATCCCGGCAATCGGCAGCAGATGAACGTAGGTATAGGCCACGCGCGCCACGCGGCCTGGGTCCTTGGCATGGCTGATCGCCTCGCTGGCCGCCTCGGCGGTGACCGCGAAATAGATCCACCACATGGCCAAGCTGCTGGCGAACGAAGCCAGGAAGGCGGCGATGACCATCGGCGTCCAGGCCAGGGTCGCCGTTGTCGCGCCCATGACCAGGATCGACTCGCCCAGGGCGATGATCGTGAACAGGGCGCAGCGTTCGGCCAAGTGTCCGCCCTCGACATCCCACTCCTTGGCCAGCGCCCTGCCCATGCCGGGGGTCCAGAAGCCCACGGCCGGCGAGACATACTCCAAGGCGATGGCGCCGGCCCACAGCGCCAGCCGCGCCTCGCCTTCCGCCAGACCGCCGGCGATCCACAGCACGCCCGAAGCGGCGAACCAGGCCGATATCCGAATGAAGTTGCGGCTTTGGAACGGATGGTTGCGCATCGCCCAGGCCGTGAAAAGGCTGCGGCCCAGCTGGATCGCCACGAACGCCACGGCGAAGATCAGGCCGCGGTCGCCGAACGCCTTGGGGATCGACATGGTCAGGACCATGCCCACCACCATCACCACGAACAGCATGATCCGCACCGGCCGCCGCTCGGGATCCAGCCAGTTGGTGACCCAGGCGGTGAAGATCCACGCCCACCAGACCGCCATCAGCAACAGGCCGGTTTCGATCACGCCCAGCAGGGTCGGATGCTCGAGCAGGCCGTGCGACAGCTGGGTGACCGCGAACACGAACACCAGGTCGAAGAACAGCTCGACATAGGTGACCCGCGCATGGCCGCCTGCGGCTCGGTCGCGGAGCATGTGGCGGCTTGGCATGCGGAATTCCCCTCTTGGCGAGTCGGCAGCCTAGCGATCGCGTGGCGAAGATCGAACGATTTGGCGATCAGGGCGCTTTTGTTGTCATGGACGCCTTGGACCTTCTTCCACATCGCACCGCCCTGATCGGCGCCGCCGTCGCGTTGACGGCTGGGCTGGTGGGCGGATTGACCCTGAAGGTCGGCGCTCAGACCGCGCCGCAGGCCGAGACCGCCTTCATGGGCGAGACCTCATGGCTCGAGGCCGAACCAATCGCTTGGCCAACAGGCAAGGTCCCCGACTACGTGATTGGCTCGGACTTCCTTCGCGCCCAGCAGCCCGATCCGCCCGTCGTGGTCGCATCCTACGAAGTGCCGGAATATGTTCCGCCCGTCGAGCCCACCGGCTGGCGCGAACCGACGCCGGAGGTGCAGCCTGTCCGCCTGGCGGAGGCCCGCGAACGTTCCTGGCCTTCGGTCAGCGGCGACATCCTCAATACCCGCCTGCCCGAGGATGCGCCGGAAGCGCCCGAGCCTCGGGAGGCCGTCGAGGCGCCCGAAGCGCCGTCGCCCCCTGCCCCCACCATGACCTTCGCCGCCTTCGAGTAGCCGGATCAGCGTCAGCGCCAGCTGCTTCGAGCCCAGATTTGTGACCACGGTCTCGCCTTTCGGCGCTTAGGCGTCTACTGGAGCGGCATGACCGACTACACGCCCCAGCAGATCGTCGCCCGCGGCGCGCGCGCCGACGCAGAAGCCGCCGCCGACGCCATCGACAACCATCCCGGCCTCGAGGGCGCGACCTACTCGATCCTCGAGGAGGACGAGGACAAGGGCATCTGGCGCATCGACGCCTTCCCGACCACCGACGAGGAAGACGCGGGCCTGCTGACGCTGCTGGCCGAGTATCCGCTGAAGGTGGTGCGCGAGCAGCTGGCCGACGCCGACTGGCTGGCCATGGCACTGTCGGGCCTGCCGCCGGTGCGCGCGGGCCGCTTCTTCGTCTACGGCATGCACGATCGCGGCCGCCTGCCGGCCAGCACGGTCAACCTGCGCATCGAGGCCGGCGCGGCCTTCGGCACCGGCCACCACGGCACGACCGTCGGCTGCCTGCTGGCCTACGACAAGCTGCTCAAGGCCCGGAAATTCAACAAGGTTCTCGACGTCGGCGCCGGCACCGGCCTGCTGGCCATCGCCGCCGCCCGCACCGGCTCGAAGATCGCCGTGGGCACCGACATCGACAAGCCCAGCGTGCGGATCTCCAAGGAGAACGCCAAGGTCAATCACGCCAACGCGCGGTTCGTCCACGCCTCGGGCCTCAGCAATCGCTTGGTGGCCGACAACGCCCCCTACGACCTGGTGTTCGCCAACATCCTGGCCAGGCCGCTGGTTAGCCTGGCCCAGGACATCAAGAACGCCCTGGTTCCCGGCGGCACGGTCATCTTGTCCGGCCTGCTCCGCACCCAGGAGCGCATGGTCAAGGCGGCCTACGTCTCGCGCGGCTTCAAGGTGATCAACCGCATCCACCGCGACGCCTGGGCGGCGCTGGTCCTGCAACGGCCGTAGACTCCAGGAGGGGAACACCGCCCCCTTCCCCACGTTTCTCCGAGCGGGACACACCGCTCCAGGAGCAACGTCATGACCTATGTCGATCCTCAAGGCCCGCCGCCGGAACGCGTCGTTCCTGAACGCGTCGTCCACGTCCGCAAGGAAGGCGGCGGCACGGGCTGGTTCGTAGCTGGCGCCGTGGCGATCGTCGCCGTGGTGGCCATCGCCTTCATGCTGACCGTCGGGTCGCGCACCCCCAGCGAAGACCAGATCGCCCAGGCCCAGGAACAGGGCCGCGCCGTCGGCGTGATCGAAGGCGCCCAGACCGGCGCCGCCCAGGCCACGATCGTCGCCCAGCAGGCCGCCCGCGACGCCAGCGCCGCCGCCGACAGCGCTCGCCGCTCGACCGAGGCCACGGCCGCCAGCGCCGCCCAGGCCGCGCAGGACGCCGCCGCCAACGCGCCCCTGTCGCGTGACGATACCCTCGCCCCCTCGGCCGACCCCAACATCAACACCCCGCCGGCCCAACCGCAGCCGGTGAACTAGGCCCCTCTTTCCACCACGGCGGGGGCGGATTACATCGTTGGCCATGCGCCAGACCTTCGATGAATCCACCGATCCGGGCTTCGGCCCCCGCCACGTTCCCCTGATCCGCGCCGCGATGGCGCGCCAAGGACTGGACGGCTTCCTCGTGCCGCACGAGGACGAGCACCAGAACGAATACCTGCCCGCCGCCAACGACCGCCTGGCCTGGGCCAGCGGCTTCACTGGATCGGCCGGGGCCGGCGTGATTCTCAAGGACCGCGCCGCCGTTTTCGTCGACGGCCGCTACACCCTGCAGGTGCGCGAACAGGTCGACCAGGGCGTGTTCGAGATCCGCGACCTCGTCGAGGGCGGCGTGCCCGCCTATCTGGAGACCGCCTCCAAGGGCGCGGTGATCGGCTACGACGCCCGCCTGCACAGCCCTCAGGCCCTGGACGGCCTGAAAGCCGCCGCAGCCAAGGCCGGCGCGGCGCTGAAACCCGTCGCCATCAACCCGATCGACGAGGCCTGGGGCGCCGAGCGTCCCGCACAGCCGGCCGCTCCGGTCGTCCCCCAACTGGTCAAGTACGCGGGCGAGGAGTCCGCCTCCAAGCGCGCCCGCGTCGGCTCGGCCATCTCGGCCCTGGGCGCCCAGGCCGCGGTGATCACCGCCCCGGCCTCGATCGCCTGGCTGTTCAACATCCGCGGCGGCGACGTCATCCGCTCGCCCCTGCCGCTGTCTCAGGCCGTGCTGCGCGCCGACGGCACGGCGCGGCTGTTTCTTGACCCCGCCAAGGTCACCGACGAGTTGCCCGCGTGGCTGGGCAACCAGGTTTCGCTGGAAGCGCCCGAGGCGCTGGACGGCGCGCTGGCCGAACTGGCTGGCCAGAAGGTCCTCGTTGATCCGGCCCAATCGTCGGCCTGGTACTTCGACACCCTCGCCGCCGCCGGGGCCGAAGTGGTCCGCGCCATGGACCCCTGCACCCTGCCCCGCGCCTGCAAGAATCCCGTCGAGATCGCCGGCACCATCGAAGCTCACAAGCGCGACGGCGCGGCCCTGACCCGGTTCCTGCACTGGCTGGCCACCGAGGGCCAGGTCAATCCGCCGGACGAGAAGGAGGCCGTCGCCAAGCTGGAGGCCTTCCGCGAGGCCACCGGGGTGCTGAAGGACCTCAGCTTCGACACCATCGGCGCGGCCAACGGCCACGGCGCCCTGCCCCACTACCGCCCCACCGAGCGCAGCAATGAGCGCGCCGCCATGGGCTCGCTGCTGCTGGTCGACAGCGGCGGCCAGTACCTGGACGGCACCACGGACGTGACCCGCACGGTCGCTATCGGTGAACCGACGGCCGAAATGGTCACCCGCAACACCCTGGTCCTTAAGGGCCACCTGGCCATCGCCCGCCTGCGCTTCCCGGCCGGCACCACCGGTTCTGCCATCGACGCCTTCGCCCGCGCGGCGCTGTGGAGCCACGGCCTGGACTACGACCATGGCACAGGCCATGGCGTCGGCGTCTATCTGGGCGTGCACGAAGGCCCTCAGCGGATCAGCAAGGCCCCCAACACCATCGCCCTGCAGCCGGGCATGATCGTCTCCAACGAGCCGGGATACTACAAGGACGGCGAGTACGGCATCCGCATCGAGAACCTCGAAGTGGTGATGCCGGCCGAACCTGTCGGGACGGGCGACCGCCCGATGCACCGCTTCCACGCCCTGACCCTGGCGCCGATCGATCGCCGCCTGGTGGACAAGAGCCTGCTGTCGCCAGAGGAAATCGCCCAGTTCGACGCGTATCACGCGCGGGTCGTGAAGGAGATCGGTCCGCTAGTCGAAGGCGAGGTTCGCGCCTGGCTGGAAGAGGTCTGCGCGCCGCTGTAACCCGCCGGGGACATGCCCTTGCGGCGTGTCCCCGGCCTCGCCTCAAGTCCCCCGAGGCTTGGCCCGCGTCGTCGGGGCCGTCGCCGCCGGATCGTCCGGCCAGACGTGGCGCGGATAGCGCCCCTTCATCTCGGTCTTCACCTCGCGCCACGAGCCCTTCCAGAAGCCCGGCAGGTCCTTGGTGATCTGGATCAGCTTGTGCCCCGGCGACAGCAGGGCCAGCACCAGCGGCTGACCGCCGACCATCGGGTGCTGGGTGATCCCGTAGAGTTCCTGAACCCGCACATCGACACGGGGCCCGCCGTCGGCGGCGTAGTCGATGGCGAAGCTGGAGCCCGTCGGGGCCGTGAACCGGGCCGGCGCCTCGGCGTCGAGGCGCCGGTGCAGTTCCCAGGGCACAAGCGTGCGGATCGCGTCGGTCAGGGCGCCGTCGGGCAGCTGGCTCAGGGCCGAGCGGCCAGCCAGCAACGGCTCCAGCCATTCATCCAGCCGCGCCAGCAGGGCCGCGTCCGACAGGTCCGGCCAGGTCTCGGCGTCGCCGGCTCGCAGGAAGGCCACGCGGCGGCGCAGGGCCTGGGCGCTCTCGCCCAGCGGCACGGCCGACAGCCCCTCGCGCGTCACCTGGTCCAGCAGCGCCCTGGCCACCAGTTCCGGATCGACCTTGTCCAGCAGACGCTCCTCCAGCACCAGCTTGCCTAGGCGCAGCAAACGGCGAGCGCGGACCTTGCCCTTGGCGTCGGGCTCCAGCCGATCCTCGGCCACCAGCCGGTCGGCGAAGGCCTCGCGCAGGGCAGTCTCGTCCAGCGGCGCGGCCAGCAGGATGCGGTCGCGGGCGTCGCCGCCGCCCAGTTCGCCCACGGCCAGCCAGGTCTCGCGGGCCAGGGCCTCGGTGGGCTCCAGATAGACCCCGCGTCCGCCCGCCAGCTGGTACTCGCCCGGCTTGCCCCGCGCCTTGGCCACCCGCTCGGGATAGGCCTCGGCCAGCATCAGGGCGTCGTCCAGCGGCGCGGCGCCCGAGGCCCGGCCTGCGCTCCGCGCCCAGCGCTCCGAGAGGGTCCGGGCGTCGCGGGCTCTTGGCGAGCGGTCGCGGTCGAAGCTCTCCAGCCGGTGGCGCAGATCGACGTCGCGGCCGCCCAGCCCCTGCTCACTGAGCACGGCGGCGACCTTCGCCCCCCGCTCGGCCTGACCCGAGGCGGCGGCGCGCACCACCATGTGGGCCAGGCGGGGAGCCAGGGGCATGTCGGCCAGGGCGCGGCCGTGAGCGGTCAGACCGCCCTGCCCGTCCAGGGCCTGCAGCCTGTTGAGCAGGGTCCTCGCCTCGCTGAAGGCGGCCGACGGCGGTTTGTCGAGGAAGGCCAGGTCACTGGCCTCACGCGCGCCCCACCGGGCCAGGTCCAGAGCCAGGCGCGACAGGTCGGCTTCTAGGATCTCCGGTCGGGCGAAGGCCGGCAAGGCTCGGGTCTCGAGCTCGTCCCACAGGCGATAGCAGACGCCCGGCTCGGTGCGGCCGGCGCGGCCCCGGCGCTGGTCGGCGGCGGCGCGGCTGACGCGCACCGTCTCCAGCCGGGTCAGGCCACTGGACGGGTCGAAACGCGGCACGCGGGCCAGGCCGCAGTCGATCACCACCCGCACGCCCTCGATGGTCAGGCTGGTCTCGGCGATCGAGGTGGCCAGCACCACCTTGCGGCGGCCCGCGGCGGCCGGCGCCACGGCGCGGTCCTGTTCGGCGGGCTCCAGCGCGCCGTAGAGCGGCGCGATATCGAACTCCGGCCGCCGCAACCGTTCGCGCAACAGGGTTTCGGTGCGGCGGATCTCGCCCTGCCCCGGCAGGAAGACCAGCAGGCTGCCGCTCTCCTCGGCCAGGGCGCGTTCGACGGCGCGCACCACCCGCTCCTCCAAGCGCTGCCGCTCATCACGGCCCAGATAGCGGGTGTCGATCGGGAACATCCGCCCCTGGCTCTCGACCACCGGCGCCTTGTCCAGCAAGGCCGAGATGCGCGCCCCGTCCAGGGTGGCCGACATCACCAGGATCTTCAGGTCCTCGCGCACCAATCCCTGGGCGTCGCGGGCCAGGGCCAGGCCGAGATCGGCGTCCAGGCTGCGCTCGTGGAACTCGTCGAAGATCACCGCCGCCACGCCGTCCAGGCCCGGATCGTCCAGAATCATCCGGGTGAACACGCCCTCGGTCACCACCTCGACGCGGGTTCGGGGCGAGACCTTCGACTGCAGGCGCACCCGGAAGCCCACCGTCTCGCCGACGCTCTCGCCCAGGCTCTGGGCCATGCGCGAGGCGGCGGCCCGGGCGGCCAGGCGACGAGGCTCCAGCATGACGATCTTGCCGCCGCCGACCCACGACTCATCCAACAGCGCCAAGGGCACTACCGTTGTCTTGCCCGCGCCGGGCGGCGCGACCAGCACCGCCGTCTCGCGCGCGGCGAGCGCGGATTTCAGGGCCGGCAAGGCGTTATGGATGGGAAGGCTCACGCGGCGTGGTTTAAGGGCGTGGAGGAAAATCGCCAAGCGCCGGCCGCCGAACGACGGTCTCCAGGCGATCGCCTAACCCCGAGGCAACAACGACCAGGAAGCGTGCTGCGCCGCAACATCAGGGTGGTACGTGATCGCTCTTATTGCGCGCGGCGGGGCGAACATTTACGCACGGCCTCCGCTTTACCTTGACCGCGTCCCGTTAACCGGGCCAGGGTCCGCAAAATTTATCTACGCGGCCCCCGGGGGTGGCCGCGGGTCTCTGGAGGAAATATGTGGCGCGTTAAGTCGCTGGACGCGATTCTAGCAACGGCCGAGAAGAAGTCGCTGCATCGCTCGCTCGGTCCCGTACAGCTCACCCTGCTCGGCGTGGGCGCGATCATCGGCACCGGTATCTTCGTTCTGACCGCCGCCGCCGCCCAAAAGGCCGGCCCGGGCATGATGTGGAGCTTCGTGATCGCCGGCGCCGTCTGCGCCATCGCCGCGCTCTGCTATTCGGAACTGGCCTCGATGGTGCCGGTTTCCGGCTCGGCCTACACCTACACCTACGCCGTGATGGGCGAACTGCTGGCCTGGATGGTCGGCTGGGCGCTGATCCTCGAATACGCGGTCGCCGCGTCCGCCGTGTCGGTCGGCTGGTCGGGCTATTTCCTGGGGCTGATCGAGAACGCCCTCCATTTCAAATGGCCTGAGCTGCTACGATCCGGCCCCGCCTGGTCGATGAACGGCTTCATGCCGGCCGCCGACTTCAGCAAGGGCATCGTCAACATCCCGGCCATCCTGGTCGCCCTGACCGTGACGGCCCTGCTGGTGCGCGGCACGACCGAAAGCGCCCGCGTCAACGCCGTGCTGGTGGTGATCAAGGTCTCGGCCCTGACCGCCTTCGTGGCCCTGACCATCCCGGTCCTGAAGACCGGCAACTTCTCGCCCTTCACCCCTAACGGCTGGTTCGGCCCGGCGGGCACGACGGGCATGGGCGTGGTCGGCGCCGCCGCCTCGATCTTCTTCGCCTATGTCGGCTTCGATGCGGTTTCGACCGCCGCCGAAGAGACCAAGAATCCGCAGCGCAACGTCCCGATCGGCCTGATCGGCTCGCTGGCCCTCTGCACGATCTTCTATCTGCTGGTGGCCGCCGGCGCGATCGGCGCCATCGGCGCCCAACCCGTGCTGGCCCTGGACGGCTCGGTCGTCCAGCCTGGTTCGGCCGGCTTCCAGGCCGCCTGCGCCACCGCCGCCAACGCCGATCGCCTGGTCTGCTCGAACGAGGCCCTGGCCCACGTCCTGCGCGAGATCAACTGGCCGGTCGTCGGCAACCTGCTGGGCCTGGCCGCCAACCTGGCCTTGCCCTCGGTCATCCTGATGATGATCTACGGCCAGACCCGGATCTTCTTCGTCATGGCCCGCGACGGCCTGCTGCCGCAAAGCCTGGCCAAGATCCACCCGAAGTGGAAGACGCCGCACATCGTGACGATCTTCACCGGCGTCTGCGTCGCCATCGCGGCGGCCTTCTTCCCGGTTGGCCAGCTGGCCGACATCTCCAACTCCGGCACCTTGTTCGCCTTCTTCATGGTGGCGATCGCGGTGATGGTGCTGCGGCTGAAGGATCCGAACCGCCCGCGTCCGTTCAAGACACCCCTGATCTGGGTCGTCGCCCCGTTGGCCATGGTCGGCTGCGCGGGCCTCTACTTCAACCTGCCGCTCGAGGCGATGGCCGTCCTGCCGATCTGGGGCGCCCTGGGCCTGGTGATCTACTTCGCCTACGGCTTCCGCAAGAGCCACGTGGGCCGTGGTCATGACGACGAAGTCCACGAGCTGGACGCCGACGCTCCGCCCACCGGCGTGCCCGGTCAGGACTGAGAATAGGGCTTGAACAAGCGTTCATAACGCTTAGTTCGGACGGGCGGAGATCTGCGGGTCTCCGCCCGTTTTCGTTTCGGAGCTCCCTGAAAGGGTTTTTGGCACATGGCCGACATGCCCATCCGCGCCGTCATCGCGCCGGTCACGCCGCTGCAGCAGAACTGCACGATCGTCTGGTGCGCCAAGACCAAGAAGGCCGCGGTGATCGACCCGGGCGGCGAGATTCCGCGCCTGATGAAGGCGCTCGAAGACCAGGGCCTGACCCTGGAGAAGATCTGGATCACCCACGGCCACATGGACCACGCCGGCGGCGCCGCCGAGCTGAAGCGCCTGACCGGCGTTCCGATCGAGGGACCGCACAAGGACGATCAGTTCTGGATCGATCGCATTCAGGAAAGCGGCGAGATGTACGGCATTCCCGAGGCTCGCATCTTCGTCACAGACCGCTGGCTGGACGACGGCGACGTGGTCACCCTGGGCGAAACCCAGTTCGAGGTGCTGCATTGCCCGGGCCATACGCCGGGACACGTGATCTTCTTCCACCGCCAGGCGCGCTTCGCCCAGGTGGGGGACGTGCTGTTCAAGGGTTCGATCGGTCGCACCGACTTCCCGCGCGGCAATCACCAGGATCTGCTGGACGCCATCACCGGCAAGCTGTGGCCGCTGGGCGACGACGTCCAGTTCGTCCCGGGCCATGGCCCGACGTCGACGTTCGGGGCCGAACGACGGTCCAATCCCTTCGTCAGCGACCTGGCGATCGAGGCGATGAACATCCAGGGCGAGGACTACGAAGCGCCGGTCAATCGCTCTCCAGGCTGACGCCGGCTGATCCTTCCGCGGCCGCCACCGCGAGGATTGGTCGCAGGCGCGGGTTGCGTCCCTGTTGCAGGCGTGAAATCTGCTGGAGACGGGGGCGTGGAAAGAGCAAGTCATGGAAAGTTCGCAAGATCCCGGCACGGCTTCCGCCGTTGGCTCCACGTCCGGCCAGAACCTTGATCCGGCGCGCGGCGCCCGCATCCTGATCGTCGACGACGATCCTGGCATCCGCGATGTGGTGGCCGATTTCCTGGGCCGGCATGGCTACGCCATCGACACCGCGTCCGACTCCCGGACCATGGAACAGGCCCTGGCCCGGGGCCCCGTCGATCTGATCGTGCTGGACATCATGCTGCCTGGCGAGGACGGCCTGGCCATCTGCCGCCGCCTGTCGGCCGCCGACGGACCGGCGATCATCATGCTGTCGGCCATGGGCGAAGAGACCGACCGGATCGTCGGGCTGGAGCTTGGCGCGGACGACTACCTGCCCAAGCCCTGCAATCCGCGCGAATTGCTGGCCCGTATCCGCGCCGTGCTGCGCCGCCGCCACGAGCCGCGCACGGTCGACGACGGCATGGGCGCGGCCTGTGAGTTCGCCGGCTGGCGCCTGGACCTGGTCCGCCGCGAACTGCGCTCGCCGCAGTCGGTGGTGGTCAATCTGTCGAGCGGCGAGTTTTCGCTGCTGCGGGCCTTCGTCGAACGACCGCAGCGCGTGCTGACCCGCGACCAACTGCTGGACCTGGCCCGAGGCCGCGAAAGCGACGCCTACGACCGCGCGATCGACGTCCAGATCAGCCGCCTGCGACGCAAGCTGGACGACGGCGGCGGTGGCGAGCTGATCCGCACCATCCGCAGCGAAGGCTACATGTTCACGTCCAAGGTCACTCGCACCCCATGAGCGAACGTACGCGGGTGAAGGGCCCGGGCAGCGCGCCGCTGTTCGTGCAGGCCTTGGGCCTGGTCATCGTGACCCTGGTGGCGGCGCAGTTGATCGCCATCGCCGTGGTCTTCAACCTGCCGCCTCCCCCGCCCGAGATCTATCGGCTGAGCGAGATCGCTCGCACCGTGAAGACCAACCGCTCGGTGCAGCCTCGCGACGGTCGCTTGCTGGTGATCCGGCGGCATGCCGGACCGATCCGCGGCCTCGTCGACAACCGCCGCCGCGCCGAGTTCAAGACGGCCCTGGCCCGCGAGATCGGCACCGATCCCGCCCGGATCGAGATGGATCTCGACACCGGCCCGAAATTCTTCGTCCGCGCCCAGAAGCGGACCCTGAACCAGAACCGCCCGCCTCGTGAGGGCGGACCGGAAGGCCAAGGTCCAGGTCCAGGCCCCGCGGCGGCCAATGGTCCGGCCGGCCCGCCGCCGCCGGATGGTGCAGGCGCGCCCCGGGAACGCCGCGGTGGCCCCAGGGCGATCAGCATCGACGGCCCCCGGGACGAACCGTTCATCTTCGGCGACTTCAAGCTGGCCATCCAGCAGGATGACGGCCGCTGGACGATCGTCGAACCGAAGGCCGCTATCCGCTTCGACAGCTGGCAGCAACGCATTCTGCTGATCCTGGCCCTATCGGTGCTGTGCGTCTCGCCTCTGGCATGGCTGTTCGCCCGTCGGCTGTCGGGACCGATCAGCGCTTTCGCCGGCGCGGCCGAACGGCTGGGCCGGGACCCGCGCGCCGCGCCGCTGGATCTGAACGGCTCATCCGAGGTGGTCGCCGCCGCCAACGCGTTCAACATGATGCAGGAACGCCTGCGCCGTTATGTCGAGGACCGCACCGCGATGATCGGCGCGGTAGCCCACGACCTGCGTACGCCGTTGACCCGACTGCGTTTCCGCATCGAGGCCGTACCAGACGACGTACGCGCCAAGCTGGCCTCCGACATCGACCAGATGGAGGCGATGATCGCCGCCGCCATGGCCTTCGTGCGCGACACCAGCCGGCCGGCCGAGCGCACCAAGCTGGAACTGGCCTCGCTGCTGGAAAGCATCATCGACGAGGCGGCCGAGACCGGTGGCCAGGCGTCGGTGGAGCGGGGCGAGAAGATCATCATCGAGGGCGACCCCGTTGGTTTGCGTCGACTGCTCACCAATCTGGTCGAGAACGGCCTGAAGTATGGCGGCGCCGTGCAAGGTCGGGTCCGCGCCGAGGGTCGCCTGGCGGTCATCGAGATCGACGACGCTGGTCCGGGCATCCCCCCAGGCGAACTGGATCGTGTGTTCGAACCGTTCTTCCGCGGCGAGCCCTCGCGCAACCGCGAGACCGGCGGCATCGGGCTGGGCCTGGCCGTGGTGCGCTCGGTGGCCCGCGCTCACGGAGGCGACGCCACACTGCATAACCGCCCCGAAGGTGGGCTTCGCGCCCGCGTCGAGCTGCCGTTCTAGGGACGGCTACCCGACCGACAAGAACGCCGTCGGTTTGTTTCGGGCGCGCAAAAGCTGCGCCATACGCAGGACATGCGGGCGGCGTTGATCGAACCATGGAAAAGTTCGACAACCTCCGCGCCACCTGCATCCTGATGTTCGCCGCCCTGTGCCTCGGCGCCTGCGCTTCCGGACCGCCGCAGGACGGTCCGCGCGGAGACTGGGGCAAGGCGCCGCGCGCTCGACCGGCTAGCGATGAGGGAGACGGCGGGCCGCCTCGCCGGACACGTCCCAGCCTGTTCATTAGCCCGGCGGGCGAACCCTTCCGGGCCGAGCCGGGGGCCCCCTACCCCGTCGCCGCCTGGTTCGCCGGCGCCGACGCCGACCATGACGGCGTCCTGACCCGGGACGAATTCGTCGCCGACGCCCTGCGCTTCTTCGACGGGATCGACGGGGATCGCAACGGCGTCATCGACGGCTTCGAAGTGTCGACCTATGAGACCCGGGTCGCGCCCGAGATCCTGCAGGGCTTCCAAAGCGGCGGCGGTGAAGGTCCGGCCATGGCCGGACGCGCCGGCCCGCGCGGCCCGGGCGGCGGTCGGCGCGGCGGCGGCGATGCTCCCGGCGGCGCCAAGCGCGGCGGCCCCACAGGCGGCATGCTGCAAGGCGCGGCTCCCTACAGCCTGCTGGCCGAACCGCAGCCGGTCATGGCGTCGGACGGTGATTTCGACCGCCGCATCACGCGCGCCGAAGCCACGAAGGCGGCCAAGGCCCGCTTCGCGCTGCTGGACACCGATAGTGACGGTCGTCTGCGTCTGGCCGACCTGCCCCAGACCCCGGTTCAGGCCCGGTTGGAAGCCCCCGCGCGGATACCAAGCCGCCCCGCCGCTAACCCACCAGGCCGGCGATGATGTTGATGCCCAGGGCCAGGACGGCGGTGTTGTAGAAGTAGGAGCAAACCGCCTGGGCCGTGACGAGGTTGCGCAGCTTGGCGGTCAGGATGCTGTTGTCCGAAACCTGGAACGTCGCCCCGATACTGAAGGCCAGATAGACGAAATCGAGATAGCTGCTAGCGGGCTCGCCGGGGAACAGGATGCCGGGCTTGCCCGTTCCGTCGCCGAAATGGCGGTGGGCGTAATGCAGCGTGAAGACCGAGTGCAAGACCACCCAGGACAGCACCAGGGTGACACCCGCACAGGCGGCGGTGATCGCCTTGATGTCCGGCCCCTCCGCGCGAGCGTGCAGCATGGCGGCCACCACGGCGACGAGGCTTGAGAGAATCGCGGCGAGCACGATCAGCAGGATTTGCGAGGGTTTCTCGTCTTCCGCGGCGGCGCGGCGGCGCACTTCGGCCTCATCGGCGGTCAGGAACAGATGCCAGGTGGTCGCCACATAGACCAGCGCGCAGACGTCCCAGCCGATCAGGATATGCGTGCTGACCGGAGCATTCAGGTGACGCGCCGCCAGCCATCCCAAAAGACCGGCCACACCAGCCGCCAATAGTCGCCAATGGCGCGATATTGCTGCGCTTTCAGGCCTTTCCGACCGGGCTTTCGTCATACCTTTTGCCTCTCCGTCGCACGCATAACGCCAAACTCTGCAATTTTGTCTCGCCTCGTGCGTGAACCGAACGCGACTTCACCGGTTACTTCACTGGAACATGCTGAAGGACGCCCATGACCGACCCCGAAGCCCCGCCGCCGATCGAGCCCACGCAACCGGAATACGACCCGGGCTCCACGCCCGTGGAAGAGCCGATGCGCGAGCCACCCGTGCAGCCCGGCGACGACCGGCCGTACGACCGTTCACCGGCGCCGTTCCCCCCCGTGACCAGTCCCGATTAGGAGCACCCTATGGACCTCGACACCGAACGGCCCCGCGGCCGCCGAGGCTTCGCCGCCATGGACCCCGAACGTCGTCGCGAGATCGCGCGCAAAGGGGGGGCCAGCGTTCCCAGTGAAAAGCGCAGCTTCGCGAAGGACCGCGACCTCGCGGCCAATGCGGGCCGCAAGGGCGGCTCCTCGTCGCGCGGCGGCGGACGCCTGTCGGGCCGCGACGCCTGAGATGAGCGCGCCGCGGCTTTCGAGCCGCGGCGGCCTTCCGAGATGAATTCCGCCCGCCTCAGCCGGCCAGGGCGAAGACCCCAAAGCTCGGGCTCTCGCTGATCCAGCGCGCCGCGACCTTCCAGCCCGCGCGACGGGCCAGATCCACGAACATTTCCGGCGTGTACTTGTAAGAGTTCTCGGTGTGGATCGTCTCACCGGCCTCGAAACGGATCTCGCGCCCAGCTAGATGCGCCGTCTGCTCGACGCGGCTGACCAGATGCATCTCCATCCGGCTTTCCTCGGCGTTCCACAGCGCGCGGTGGTCGAAGGACTCGAGATCGAAGTCCCCACCCAATTCCGCATTGATCCGCGCCAGCACGTTCTTGTTGAACATCGCTGTCACGCCCTGGGCGTCGTCATAGGCGGGCACCAGGATGTCCGGGCTCTTGGCTATATCCACCCCGACCACGAACATCGCGCCGTCGCCGAGCAGGTCATGGGCGCCGCGCAGGAACGCCTCGGCCTCGGGCGGCGCGAAATTGCCGATCGTCGAGCCCGGGAAGAAACCGGTCACCGGGCGTCCCCTCGCCGCCGGGGGCAGACGAACGGCCCGAGTGAAGTCATCCACCAATGGGGCGATCGTCAGCCCGGGATAGTCGCGGCGCAGCGCGGCGCTTGCCTCGTCCAGGGCCGAGCTGCTGATGTCGATGGGCACATAGACGGCCAACTGCGGCATGGCGTCGAGCAGTAGGCGCGTCTTGGTGCTGGCCCCGCTGCCGAACTCGACCAAGGCCGCGCCCTCCATGACCCGGGCCGCGATCTCCGGCGCGATCCGGCGCAACAGCGCCGTCTCGGTCCGGGTAGGATAGTACTCCGGCAGGTCGCAGATCGCCTCGAACAGGCGCGATCCCTCGGCGTCGTAGAAGTACTTCGCGGGCAGCGTCTTGCGATCGGCGGTCAAGCCCGCCAGCGCATCGTCGAGGAAGGTCGAGGCCGGCTCTTCCGCCGCCCGATCGGACGCGCCCATATCGTCCGCCAGGCGGACCCCGGTGAAGGCCCAGCGCTGGGCGGGGTGGAAGAAGTTGCGATACGACGGCCGCGTGTGGCCGGGCGGCGTTTCCGCCGCTCCGCCCCGCAGGACCATCTGATTGACCATGAACTTGCCATTGTACTCGCCCAGCGCCCCCGCGCCGGGACGGAAGCCGGGATAGGCGACATAGGGGCTGGCGGTCCACTGCCAGGCCTCGTCGGCGGTCTGGCGCAGCCCCTGCCCTTCCGCGGAAGTAACGGCGGCCTCCCATTCAGCCTCGGTCGGCAGTCGACGACCGCACCACGCTGCGAAGGCGGCGGCTTCATAGAAGCTGACGTGGCCCACGGGGGCGTTCGGGTCGATGGGGCGCCGCCCCGACAGGGTCATGACCGACCAGACGCCGTCGTCCTCGCGCCGCCAGTAGAGGGGCGCCTCCCAGGCTTGTTCATTGACGGTCGCCCAGCCGTCCGACAGCCACAGGTCGGCCCGGCGATAGCCGCCGTCCTCGATGAAGGCCAGCCACTCGCCGTTGGTCACCAGGCGATCGGCCAGACGGTAGGGTTCCAGATGGACCTTGTGGCGTGGCCTCTCGTTGTCGAAGGCGAAGCCGGGACCGCCATCGCCGATCTCGACTAGCCCGCCCTCGAAGGCGAGATAACGGGCGGCCGCGGCGACGGGACGCTCCGGCGGGACCGCATCGCGATAGGCCGGCTGCAGCGGCGATTGGGCGAACAGATGCAGCAGATCCATCAGGATCAGCTCCTGGTGCTGCTCCTCATGGGACAGGCCCAAGTCCAACCGCTCGATCACCTCGGCGGTCGGGGCGGTGGTCAGCAGGCGAACCATGGCGGCGTCGACATGGGCGCGATAAGCCCCGACCTCGTCGGCCGAGGGCCGTGTGATCAGGCCGCGCAGAGGGCGCGGCTGGCGGGGCCCGACGGCCTCGTAATAGGAGTTGAACAGATAGGCGAAGGCCGGATCGAACACCCGATAGCCCGGCAGAAACGGGGTCAGCAGGAACGTCTCGAAGAACCAGGCGGTATGGGCGCGGTGCCATTTGACCGGACTGGCGTCCGGCATCGACTGCGCCCCTTGATCCTCCGGCGAGAGGGGCTTGGCCAAGGCCTCGGTACGGCGGCGAACCGCCAGATAACGATCCACCAGAGCGATGGCGCGGGCCTCGGAGGCGTCCCGTGAGGGGGTGTCATCGGGACTCATGCGCTCTCCTGCCGCCCTGCGTCGGGAGCTTGCCGCCGCCCGATGAGCTCAACGAATAAGCAACTTGAGTGTTCCCCCCGCCAGGTTCAAGCGGCTGCGGAATAAAAAGTGAACAAAGGTCGCGGAAACCTCGCTTCCTTCGACGACTAGAGCAGGAAGGGCTCGGGACCGTCCTCGATCGGCAGCATGACCGGCGGCGGTGTCTCGGGCTTGGGCGCGGCCTTGACCGGCCTCGCCGGAGCCTTGCGCAACAACCGCCCGACCCGTTGAAGCAGTTGCTCGTCCTTGAACGGCTTGGCCAGGAAATCCCGAGCGCCCAGCGAGATGGCCTGCTTGACGTCGTCGGGTTGGTTGCGGGCGGTCAGCACCATGGTGGGCGTGGTGAGCCCTTCCTGCCGCATCTTGCGCAGCAGGCCAAATCCGTCGAGCCGCGGCATGTTGAGATCCAGCACCAAGGCCGACGGCCGCAGTTCGTGCAGGCGATTGAGACCCTCGAAGCCGTCGCGGGCGAAATAGGTGTCATAGCCCGCGATATCGAGGCGGGTCGTGATCAGGTCCAGGATGATCGGATCGTCCTCGACGATCAGGATGCGCACGCGGGCCACCTCACGCCTCCGCGAGATGCAACGGCACGGCCTCGTCGAGCGCGCCGTTCCAGCAGGTAAAGCGATCCACGGCCTCGATGAGATCCACCGCCATGACGGGCTTGGCCACCAGTCCGTCGAAGCCATGTTCCAGGCCCAACTGGGTGAGGTCGGCATCCGCCGTGAAGGCCAGGATGGGAACGTCCTGGTTGGGTCCGGGGGCGTCGCGGATTTCGATCAAGGCGTCCTGTCCCGAGATGCCCGGCATCCGCAGGTCCATCAGGATGCAGTCAAACGGTTCGACGGCCGCGGCGTCGATCGCGGCACGGCCGCTCCCGGCCTCCGCGACCTCGGCGCCCATGCCCTCCAGCACGGTGCGCGCCAGCTCGCGATTGACGAAATTGTCGTCGACGACCAGCACACGAACCCCGTCCAGCCGCCGAAGGTCCTTTCCAGCCGCGGTCGAAGGCAGCGCATCGCCAAGGCCGGTCGCCCGCTCGGCCGCGATATGGAAACTGAAGACAGTGCCCTCGCCCAAGACGCTGTTGACGACGATGCCCCCACCCATCGCCTCGGCCAGGCCCTTGCTGATGGCCAGGCCCAAGCCGGTTCCGCCGTGTTTGCGCGTGGACGAAGCGTCGACCTGCGAGAAGCGCTGGAACAGCTTGGTCTGCTGCTCGAGGCTCATGCCCTGGCCGGTGTCCTCGACCCGCATGTGCAGTTGGGCCGCGCCGGCGTCGTAGCTGACGAACAGCCGCACGGCCCCCTGCTCGGTGAACTTGACCGCGTTGCCCACCAGATTGAGAAGCACCTGACGCACGCGATCGGGATCAATCATCACCCGATCGGGCAGATCACCCTCGGCCTGGCATTCCAACCATAGTTCCTTGGCGTCGGCCTGGGGGGCGAACAGAGCCAGGGCGTCCTGCGCCAGCGCCAAGGGCGAGACAGCGCGCGGCGTGATCTCGACCTGGCCGGCCTCCAGCCTGGAGAAATCGAGCACGTCGTTGACGATCGCCAGCAACGCCTGCCCAGCGCTGGAGACACGCTGCACGTATCGTTGGGATACCTCGTCCAAGTCAGCGCGCTGGGACAGCAGGCCCGAGAAACCGATGACGGCCGTCAGGGGCGTGCGGATTTCGTGGCTCATATTGGCCATGAATTCGCCCTTCACGATCGCGGCCGCCTCGGCCTCGGCGCGAGCGGCGGCCAGAGCCTCCTCCTGGGCCACCTGGGCGGTCACGTCGCGGATCACGTCCAGGAAGCCCGTGGGCGCATCGGTGGTCGGATCGCGCAGCAGCGACGGATTGGATTCCAGCCACACCTCGCATCCCGTGATCTTGTGCGACACCCGCCAGCGGACACGCGCTGACGCTTCGCTCTTCAGCAGGTTGCGATAGACCCGGCGCACGCGCACGCGGTCCTCCGGATGAGCCAGGTCCGCGGCCCCTCGCCCGATCATCTCGCCCGGCCCATAGCCGATCAGGTCCTGACAGGACGCAGCTACAAAGCTGATCTTTCCGTCCATGCCGGCCGTAAGGATCATGTCGGTGGTGTTCTCCGCCATCAGTCGATAGCGGGCCTCGCTATCCTTCAGCGCGGCCTCGGCCGCGCGTCGAGCGGTCAGGTCCTCGATCTGCGAAATGAAATAGCGGGGCGTGCCGTCGGGATTGTCGACGCGGGACACCGCCAGCTGGATCCAGACGACCGAGCCATCCTTGCGGATGTAGCGCTTATCCAACCGATAGGTCGAAATGACGCCGTTAAAGAGGTCCGTGACAAGGCTGAGATCGGCGTCCAGGTCGTCGGGGTGGGTGATCGCCTGGAAGTCCAGGGCCAGCATCTCTTCGCGGCTATAGCCGACCATCTGGCAAAGGGCCGGGTTCACCTTCAGGAACGATCCATCAAGTCCGATCAGGCACTTGCCGATCGGAGCATGCTCGAAGGCGTTCTCGAAAAGCTCAAGATGCTCTTTCCGCTCGGTTATATTGCGGAAAACATTGACGATCTCGGTGGCGTTTCCATGCCTGTCGCGCACGACATGGGGATTGCCCTCGAACCACACCCAGCGCCCGTCGGCGGCCTGGTAACGGTGCTGCCGGTTCGCCGACGTGTCAGGCGCCTTGCCCGCGAACAGCGGCGCGGAATTGGCCATGAAGCGTTCGCGATCATCGGGGTGCAACAACCGGTCGGCCGCCGTGCCGACGAGATCCTCGGGCTCGTAACCCATCGCCCGGCACGCGGGCGAAACGTACAGCAGCGTGCCGTCCAGCGCGCATCGGACGATGACGTCCGACGTGTTCTCCGCCAGCAGCCGATAGCGCGCCTCGCTGGCGGTCAGGTTCTCGAGATTGTGGACCTGTTCGGTCACGTCCTGGAACAGGCCGATCAGCGCGATGACGTGCCCATGCTCGTCCAGTTCACATCCGGCCTTCGACTGGACCACTCTGATTTCGCCGCCCGGCCGGACCAGACGCGCCTGGAAGCTCGAGGTCGTCTTGGTCGCGATCGCCTCATCGAGGCGACTGGAGACCATCTCTCGGTCATCGGGGTGGAAGGTCTCGATGCCCGACTGGAAGGTCGGGATGTAGGTTTGACGATCCACGCCCTGGATCTGGTAGAGCAGGTCCGACCAGTAGATCTCACCGGTGACGACGTCGTAGCGCCAGTGCGCGACGCCCGACATGGTCTCGGCCAGGGTCAGCAGCCGGGCCTGCTCCCAGCGCACCCGATTGATCCGCATGCGCTCAAGCTCGTCGATGACGATGCGCGCCAGGGCGCGCAGGCGGTTCAGTTCACGGTCCGAGGGTCGTGGGCGCGGCTTGGTGTCGATGATGCAGAGCGTGCCGAGGTTGTAGCCTTCCGGGGAGGTCAGTACGGCGCCGGCGTAGAACCGGACGCTCATTTCGCCAACCACAGACGGATAGTCGGCGAAACGGGCGTCCCGCGTCGCATCTTCGACGATCATCAGCGCGTCGGGCCCTTGCTCGATGGCGACGCTGCAGAACGCCTCGCTCCGGGGCATCGAACATTCCGAGAGCCCTCGGCGCGACTTGAACCACTGGCGCCCCTCATCGACCAGCGACACCAAGGCGATCGGCGCGTCGAAGAGATCGCTCGCCAATTCGGTGACGCGATCAAAAGCGACGTCCGGCGACGTGTCGAGAACTCCATAACTATGGAGGGCCCGAATACGCCTCGCTTCATTGTGGTTCATCTGGACCTCCGACGCGGGCACCATGCCCGGAAGGTCCGCAAAACCGGTTAAGGCCGGCCGCGACAAATGCGCGGCATGGCGGGCCGCCTCGCCAACCTGACGCCGGCGAGGCGGCAACAACCGTCCTAGGGGCGCTTGGGGATCTCCAGGCCGCGCTGCACGGCCGGACGCGCCAGACCGCGCTCCAGCCAGGCTGGCACATGCTTGAGGCCGGCATAGTCCACCAGGTCGCCCGCGTCGTAGAAGCCGACTAGGTTGCGCACCCACCCCAGGGTGGCGATGTCGGCGATGGTGTATTCGTCGCCCATGATCCAGTCACGGTCGGCCAGACGGGTCTCCAGAACACCCAGCAGTCGCTTGGCTTCGGCCACGTAACGATCGCGCGGCCGCTTGTCCTCGTAGTCCTTGCCCGCGAACTTATGGAAGAAGCCGACCTGCCCGAACATCGGGCCGATGGCGGCCATCTGGAAGAACACCCAGGCAAGGGTCTCGTAGCGCTGGGCCGGATCCTTGGGCAGGAACTTGCCGGTCTTTTCCGCCAGGTAGACCAGGATCGCGCCGGACTCGAACAAGGCTAGCGGCTTACCATCCGGGCCGTCCGGATCGATGATGGCCGGGATCTTGCCGTTGGGGTTCAGCGAGAGGAATTCCGGCGTCCAGGTCTCGTTCTTGCCGATGTCGATGGTGTGCGGCTCGTACGGCAGACCGGTCTCCTCCAGCATGATCGACACCTTGACCCCGTTCGGCGTGGGCAGGCTGTAAAGCTGCAGGCGATCGGGATGCCGCGCGGGCCAGCGCTGGGTGATCGGGAAGGCTGAGAGGTCGGTCATGGTCGGCTCCGAAAGCAAAAGCCGCCGCCTGCCGGCGCGGCCGAGCTTGTCAGATGGTCTCGCTGGGCGCGACGGCAAGTGACCGTGCGTCGAAAGCGCTCCCCCAGCCTTGCTGCGCCTGGGCCGGCTCGGGCGCCGGAACTCCGGCGTCCAGGACCGCCCGGACCTTGGCGGCCAGCGCCGGCCCCAGATAGGGCTTGTCGATCATCGGGAATTCGTTGGCCCATGAAGCCGCCTCGTCGCCCACATAGCCGGAGGTGAGCAGGACCTTGAGTTCGGGACGCACCTTGAGCGCCGCATGGGCCAGTTCGACACCGTTGACGCCGCCCGGCATGACCACGTCCGAAAACAGCAGGTCGAACGGCTTGCGGCCCTTCAGGCGCTTCATCGCCGCCGCCGCGGAGTCGGCGGTGGTGACCTGATAGCCCAGGCCTTCCAGCGTCTCGACCGCCATGGCCAGCACAGCGGGATCGTCCTCGACCACCAATACCCGTTCCGAGCCACGCGCCAACTCGGCGACCTCGCCCCCGGAGCCACGTTGGCCAAGAGCCGCCCGGCTGAGCGGGAGAGAAATCTCAAAAGCCGCGCCCTGCCCTGGCGCGCTGCTCACGGCGATCTCGCCGCCCGACTGCCGTACGAAGCCGTAGACCTGCGAAAGGCCCAGACCCGACCCCTTGCCGATCTCCTTGGTGGTGAAGAACGGCTCGAAGATGCGCGAGGCGACCTCGGCGTCCATGCCCTGGCCGGTGTCGCGCACGGTCACCAGGATGCGCGAATCGTCGTTGCCCGCCGCCTCAGCCAGGATCTTGGTGGCGATCGAGAGGACGCCGCCGCCCTCCATGGCGTCACGGGCGTTGACCGCCAGGTTGAGCAAGGCGCTCTCGAACTGCGCCGGGTCGAGGTGCGCCGGCAGCGCTTCGCTCGCTAGGTCCAGGTCGATGCTGACCGCCTCGCCGACCGCCTGACGCAGCAGCGGCGCGAACTCCGAGATCAGGACATTCAGGTCGACGGTCAGGGGATTGAGGCGCTGCCGGCGCGAAAACGCCAGCAGCTGGCGAGTCAACGCACCGCCCTTCTCGGCGGCAAGGCGAACGGCCTCGATCTGCCGCGCCAGTTCGTGCTGCTCTCCGGTCCGTCGCTTGATCAGCTCGATATTGCCGAGAATAACCGTCAGCAAGTTGTTGAAATCGTGAGCGACCCCGCCCGTCAGCTGACCCACCGCCTCCATTTTTCGGGCGTGGCTCAGCTGTTCCTCCAGGCCACGCCGCTCGGTGTTGTCCAGCAGCGTGCCGAACACCACCTGTCGCCCGCTCTCCTCGTCCTGGGCCAGCACGCCCTGGTCGATCAGGGACCGGTAGGAGCCATCGGCGCACTGCCAGCGGTATTCGCAGCTGTAGACGCCGGACTTTCGGGCCTCGGCCTGCGCGTGAATGACGATGTCGACGTCATCGGGGTGCACCCGGCTGATGCCGAATTCGGCCGAAGCCAAAAAGTCGTCGGCCGAAAAGCCGGTCAGCTCCATCACGTTGCCGCCCACGAACAGCGGCTCGTAGGGCGCGTCGGCCGTCCGGGAATGAAAGACCACCGGCAAGGCGCGCAGGATCGCCTCCTGGCGCTCCTGGGTGCGACGCAGCGCCCGTTCCGCGGCGAGCTTCTCGGCGTGGATCCGGGCGTTCTCCTCGATGAGCAGCCGACGGGTTTCCGACTGCTGTTCCAGCTCGAGAGTCTTGATGTGCAGGTCGACCAGCACCTGCACCTTGGAGCGTAGGATGAACGGGTCGACCGGCTTGAACACCACATCGACGGCGCCGGCCGAATAGGCCTTGAAGATATGCGCCTCGTCTCGGAACACCGCCGTCAGGAAGACGATCGGCACGTCGCGATTGCGGCGACGCTGGCGGATCAGCTCGGCCGTCTCATAGCCGTCCATGCCGGGCATGTGCAGGTCCAACAGGATGACCGCGAAGTCGTCCGTCAACAGGTGCCGCAGCGCCTCCTCGCCGGACCGCGCGACCACCAGCTCCTGGCCCAGGGTCTCCAGCGCCTGGATCGCGGCGAACGCGTTGCGCTCATCGTCGTCGACGATGAGGATCCTTGTCCTAGGTCGGTCCTCGGGCGGCGGGACCGGCTGATGCTTTACAGCGGGTACGCTCATTGCGCTGCGGCGCTATGGATGACGACGACGTTGTCCCCGGCCAAGCGCTGGGCGTCGGTCCGCTGGACCGAGACCCGAAGGACCGAGATCAGCTGGTCGATGTCGACCGGCTTGGACACATAGTCCGACGCGCCCGCCTGAATGCACTTCTGGCGATCGCCCTTCATCGCCTTGGCGGTGACGGCAATCACCGGAAGGTCGGAGAAGCGCTGTCTGGCCCGGATTTCGCGCATGGTCTCGTACCCGTCCATGTCGGGCATCATGATGTCGACCAGCACCATATCGACCGACGGAAGGCTGTCGAGCAGCTCCAAGCCCTCACGGCCGCTCTCGGCATAGCGCAGCTCGATGCCGTATTCCTCCAGGGCGCTGGCCAGCGAGAAGATGTTGCGGATGTCGTCGTCGATCACCACCGCGGTCAGCCCGGTCAGGACGGCGTCGGCGTGGCGGCTATGGGCTATCATCGCCTTGGCTGGGCTGGACAGGCGGTCCAGGGGCGCGTGCAGCGACATGGTGACATGGTCGATCAGCTGTTCCGGCGTGCGCGCCAGGCGCGCCAGGCCGGAGAACACCGCCAGTCGCAGCCGGCGGTCCTCTTCGGGATCCAGCTCCTCGGGCGCGTAGAGCACAGCCACGCCGGAGACCGCGCCGCGTTGCTTCAAGGCGTCGATGAACGGCCCGACCGGTCCCGTCCCCACGTTGATCACCAGACAGCCGCCCTCGTCGGTGAAGGCCTCGTCCGGCAGGTCCGCCAGGACGGGAACGACCTCCAGGGCGCCGATCGCTTCGCGCAGCGTCTCGGCGGCCGGACCGTCTTCGCCGACCAGTATCGGAGCCCGCCCAGTCTCGGCGACCAGCTTCTTGACCTTCTCCAGGGTCGAGGCCACCGCCTCGCGTTCCACCGGCTTGCTGGTGAAGCCGAAGGCGCCCATCGACAGGCCCAGGCCGCCGTGATCGTCGGCCGAGATCACGTGCACCGGGATGTGACGCGTGTCCGGGGTACGCTTGAGCAGGTCCAGCAGGGCCAGGCCGTCCATGTCTGGCAGGCCGATGTCCAGCATGATGGCGTCGGGGTTGAAGCGGCGCGCCAGGGACGGCACGGCCGATCCCTCGCCCGTCACCACGCCCTTGAAGCCGCTGTCGCGCACCAGCGACAGCAGGATCGAGGCGAAGCGGGTGTCGTCCTCGACGATCAGGATCACCGCATCGCCGGGCTCGATCTGCTCGCGATCGTCTTCCACTGTCTCGGCCGGCTCGACCGATCCGGCCTCCATCGTCGACAACCGGAAGGTCTGGACGGGCGAGGTCGACGGGCGAAGCGGCTGGGTGGGTTGCGGCTGCGCCGCCGGGCTGAAGTTCAGCGGCAGATAGAGGGTGAAGGTGCTGCCCTGGCCCGGCGTCGAGACGACCCGCAGCTCGCCGCCCAGCAGGCGGGTGATTTCGCGGCTGATCGACAGGCCGAGACCCGTGCCGCCGTACTTGCGGCTGGTGGTGCCGTCGGCCTGCTGGAAGGCCTCGAAGATGATCCGCTGCTTGTCCTCGGGGATGCCGATGCCGGTGTCCTCGACCGAGAAGGCCAGCACCTGACCCGCCTTGTTGAGGTGATCGTTGCCGCGGGCCCAGCCGTCGTCCGCCCGGGCGACGCTCAGGCGAACCGAGCCCGCCTGGGTGAACTTGAAGGCGTTGGACAGCAGGTTCTTGATCACCTGCTGCAGGCGCTTGTCGTCAGTGTACATCGAGCGCGGCAGGGCCGGGTCGATGTTGATCGAGAAGTCCAGCTTCTTGTCCTGGGCCAGCTGCGAGAAGGTGCGGTCGGTCTGGTCGCGGAGGCTGGCGAACGACATCTCGCCGATGTC
>Ga0102591_1001416_pt1 | contig 32947 bp, 40 predicted proteins | sample AraplaCol_mCL_r2_2_FD_76860 | JGI IMG/M metagenome (GOLD analysis project Ga0102591, IMG submission 76860) | Arabidopsis root microbial communities from North Carolina, USA - plate scrape MF_Col_mCL_r2 (SPADES assembly) (version 2) | ecosystem: Host-associated > Plants > Roots > Endosphere...
GACCGACCACGACAGCGGCGACGCACCCTACATCCGCCGCGACAGCGCGGCCTGATCCGGACGCGGCGACGTAGATGTTCTCCGCCGCCGATCTCATCCACGCACTGCAACGAAGGTTGCAGCTCGTAGCGCCGCATACCCGCCGCAAGCCCGGTGAATTCCCGCCGGGCTGGCAAGCCTGGTTCGACGGCATGGCCGAGCGCGTCGGCGCTGTGCGCGGCGCGACCGTGGACGCGATCATCGCCGTGTTCCTGCAACGGCCGCTCACCGAACGGCCGCGACGCCTGCGCGACCTGACGCGCTGGCAGGCGTTCACCACGCTGATGCGCCAGGACTGGTCGCGCGATGCCGATCGCTGGGACAAGTACGACCGCCGCACGCACTGGTTCGCGGCGACGTTCACCATCGCGTGGCATGTCATCTTCAGCGCGCTGCTGCTGTACCTGATGTACCTGCGCTTCATGGCCGTCAGCGCACCGCCGCCGCAGGGCGAGGAGGTGACGATGATCGAATACATCGGCACCGGCACGCCGAAGGAGCCCGGTGGCGGCGCGGCGCAGCCCACGCAGCAACCCGAAGCCACGCAGGCGCCTGCGCAGCCCGCACCGTCGCAACCGGCCGCCGCCGCGCAACCCGCGCCGCAGCAGGCGCCTTCGGTGCCTGCACCGCCGTTGCCGCAGCCGACGATCGACGCTCCATTGCCGGACGTCGCACAGCGCGACGTGCCCGAACCGCAATTGCCGCCGCCGACCCCGCCGCCGGTGGAGCAGGCCGTGACGGTGAGCGAACCGGTGCCGGATGCGCCGCAGGTGTTCGTGCTGCCGCCGACGCGTCGCCAGCCGCCACAGCCTTCGCTGGCCGCGCCCGAACTGCGTACGCCGGTGCCGCAGGTGCGTACGACCGACGTGACCGAACCGGTGCAGCCGCTGCGTCCGGAGATCGCGCCGCGCGAAATCGCCGTGCCGACGATCGAGCAACGCACGCGTGATGTCACGGTGCGCGAAGTGCCGGCGCCATTGCCGCGCGTGCAGATGCCCACGCTGCCCGAACCGGCGGTGCCGACGCCGCAGGTTCGCGCCGCCGAACAAACCGTGCGCTCGCGCGACGTGCCGACGCCACCGACGCCTGCGCCGCCGGCTCCGGCCCCCGTCGCACCTGCCGCACCGGGCACCGCCGCTTCCACCGCGCCTTCGACAGCACCTTCGACATCCGCAGCCACTGCGCCGTCGAGTGCTCCGTCCACCGCGCCAGCGGCATCCGCCGCAACGTCCGCGCCTTCCGCCGCTGCGCCGTCCGGCACGGCGCCCGCTGCTGCGGGACGCGGCACGCAGCCGTCCACCGCCGGCGCGGGCCCGAGTCCCACGCCGTCGCCGGGCACCTGGTCCACGCCGCGTCGTGGCGACGATTGGGGCGACAGCACCCGCAATGCACCGGGCGGGCAGCGCGGCGTCACGCCCGGGCTGTACAACAGCGATGGCAGCCTGCGCGTGCCCGAAGCCACGGGTTCGGCATCGCCGAGCCAGCCGCCGGGCGCGATCACGCAGGAAATCCGCGACCTGGATCGCTCCGGCACCTGGCTCAAGCGCAAGCCGGTCGATTTCGAACCCACCTCGTTCGACAAGTACTGGGTGCCCAGCGAAACGCTGCTGGCCGAATGGGTGCGCAAGGGCATCCAGAAGGTCACCATTCCGATCCCCGGCACGAACAAGCGCATCGAATGCGTGGTGTCGATGCTCAGCTTTGGTGGCGGTTGCGGTCTCAGCGATCCCAACCTCAACGACCAGCCCGCCGAAGCGCGACCGCCGCCGGACATTCCGTTCAAGCCCGCACTGCAGGAAGACAACGGCAGCGTGAAGCCGTGACGAACGCGCACGCGATGACGCGCATTCAGCGCGTCGTCACCTGCTGCGTCACGAGTTCGTCACTGCAATCGACGCACCGCGCTGCGCGAAGCAGCGCGTAAGCCTGGCGACACAACCGCGCAACGCGCGACGGAAACAATTTCGCCAGCGGAAGTTTTTCCGCGCCGAGACGCGCTTGCGGTCGCGTCTGGTGCGTTCGCGCGCTGGCATGTCTCTTGCGGAACGCTTCCGCATCGAAGTTGCGATCGCAACGCGCCGCGCATGAATCCGACATCGCATCCAGGACTTGTTACGTCATCGCTGAACGATATCCGCGCGGTTTTTACATGCGACGCGGCACAGTCCGCCTGCGAGCGCACACCGACACTGCGCGACCGATCCGACGCACGCATCAACGCAGCGATGCGGCACATCCACATCCACAGGAGGGTAGTCCAGTGACCGACGAACGATCGGGAACCGGTGAATTGAAAGCCGTTGCGCAGGACGCGATGCGGCTGGGCGCGCGCGCCCTGGAAACGGGACGTGCTTGGTTGAGTGGAAGGAGAGAAACGATGAACGAGCGTGATGCTTCCAGGCGGTACGAAGAGCGGCTGCGCCAGCAGCGCCACGAATCCGGCATGGCCGGTCAGTCCGAACATGGACACGGAGCGCGCCGCTGGGGCGCAGGCGAGGATTGGGACGACACGAGTTCCGGCCGCACTCAGGGCCACTACGCGGGCGATTACGAAGCCGGCGGGCGCATGGGGCGCCAGTACGCCAGTGGCATGGGCCGCGATGAACAGGACTGGTCGCAAGGCCGGCGCGAATCGCAGCGCTGGGGCGAGCAGGGCACCTACGGGGCGCAAGGCAGCAACGAGTTCGAACGTCATGGCAGCGATTACGGACGCGAGCGCGCTTACAGCGGCCAGTTCGGCGATCGCGGACATGGCGATTACGGCAGCAACCGCGAATACGGCGGCCAGGGCCGCAATAGTGCCTACGGCAACGAGTACGGCAGCCCGCGGCGCTACGGCAACCAGCAGCAGGATTACGGCAATCAGCGCGGCTACGGCGCGCAGGCCTACGGGCAGGGCGAACACAGTTCCGGTTCGCACGGCTACGGCAGCGGCCGCGAATACCGCGGCTACGAAGGCGGCGAAGCCGGACGCCATGCCGGCAACCGCAATTGGGAGCGCGGCTACGGCGAAGGCTATGGGCTGTCGTCCGGTTACGCCGACCAGCAGGCCTATGGCAGCGAGTACGGTTCCAGCGGGTACCAGACCGGCTACGCGAGCGATGCGCAGAGCGGCCGTGCCTACGGCACCGGCAGCCAGCGTTCGGGTTCGGGCATGTCGCGCGGCGAATACGGCCGCAACTATCGCGGCATGGGCCCGCGTTCGTACACGCGTTCGGACGAGCGCATGCTCGAAGACATCAACGAACGCCTGACCGAGGACGATTACCTCGACGCCAGCGACCTCACCGTGCGCTGCGTCAACGGCGTGATCACGCTGGAGGGCACCGTCGCGGAGCGCTGGATGAAGCATCGCGCCGAAGACCTCGCCGATGCGAGCAGCGGCGTGAAGCAGGTCGACAACCGCATCCAGGTGCAGTCGCAGCGTTCGGGCAGCGAGCAACGTGCGGGCGAGTCGTCGATGTCGCAGCAGGGGCGCTCGAGCGGAACGTCGTCGTCCACGTCGCGCCAGACCGGCAGCGGCACGAGCGCGAGCGGTTCGTCATCTACGCGCAGCGGCAGCGGCAACGATCAGGGCACGTCGCAGCACTGACCAGCGCGGGGCACGCGTAACGCAGGAAGGCCCGCGAATCGCGGGCCTTCTTCTTCATCGTTCAATCGTTTCCCGCCAGGTCGCGCGGATCCATCACCAGGTCGCGACATCGTCGGCAGCCGGCTTCGGCGCGCTTGAGATGCTCGCGCACGCGCTCGGGTTCGGCGCTTTGGTCGATCATCACCAGCGCCGTCGAAACGGCCATCGTGATCACGTTGAGTTCGTTGCGAAGTCCATGGCGCCAGCGACGTTCGGCTTCCTCATCCAGCGTCATGCTCATGTTTCCGCGTCACGCGTGCGCAGGCGTGCGAGCTGGTTGTGGATCGTGCGAACGCTCACGCCCAGTGCGCGCGCCGTGCGCGTGCGGTCGTTGTCGAAATAGGTGAGGGTACGGCTGAGCATCTCGTGTTCGATCTCGGCGTACGTCATGCCCACGGCGAAGACCACCGAAGCCGGATCGGCATCGCTGGCACGCATGCGCCGCGAGTTTGGCCGCATGCGCAGCACGCCGTCGTCGCTCCCCAGGAACGCGCGCTGCACCGCGCTGCGCAGCTCGCGCACGTTGCCCGGCCATGCATGGCGGCGCAGCGTGCGTTCGGTTCCGTCGGCGAAGCGCTTGTTCGTCGCGTGGCGGACGTTGAGCATGTCCAGGAAATGCTGCGCAAGCAGCTGCACATCCTCGCCGCGTTCGCGCAGGCTCGGCATCGCGATGGTGAAGTCGGCGAGGCGGTAGTACAGGTCCTCGCGCAGCGTGCCGGCATCGAGCGCGGCGTGCGGATCGCGATTGGACGCCGCGACGATGCGCACGTCGACCGGAATGCTTTCCGTGCCGCCCACGCGCGTGACGGTGCCGCTTTCGAGCACGCGCAGCAGGTAGACCTGCAGCGCCAGCGGCATCTCGGTGATCTCGTCGAGGAACAGCGTGCCGCCATGCGCCTGTTCGAAGAAGCCCGCGTGGCGCGAGTTGGCGCCGGTGAAGCTGCCGCGTTCATGGCCGAACAGATGGCTCGCCAGCAGCTCCGGTGAGATCGCGCCGGCGTTCACCGCGACGAACGCACCCGGCCGCCCGCTACGCTGGTGCACCGCGCGCGCGACCAGTTCCTTGCCGGTGCCGCTTTCGCCGGTGATCAGAACCGACGCGTCGGACGGGGCCACGCGCTCGATCTCCTCCATCACCTGCCGCATCGTCTCGCAGCCGCCGACCATGCCGAAGCGGACCGGCATGTTGTGCGTGCGCGCATAGGTCGCGGCGGCCTGCGTGAGCAGCGCGTCGAACTGTTCCGGACACAGCGGCTTGAGCAGGTAGTCGTAGACCGGACGCGAGACGGCCTGGATCGCCGATTCCACCGACGGCTGGCCGGTGACGATCACCGCGTGGTCGTGTTCGGGAAGCGCCGGGTCGTCCAGCAGATCCATGCCATTGCCGTCGGGAAGCTCCAGGTCGAGCAGCAACAGGTCCAGCGGCGGCAGGTGGCCGAACTGCCGGGACTGCTCGAGGGAGTGCGCCACGTACGGCTGGAAGCCGCGCAGCCGCGCGAAGTCGGCGGCGGACGCGGTGAAGTCGCGATCGTCGTCGACGATCAACAAGGATGCCGGCACGGGATATCTCCCTCTTGAGGCCGTCAGCCTATGCGCCGCGAAGTTAAGGGGCTTTGAAGAACATTCAACGATGCGGGAAACATCTTCCGTCGCGACACGCGAATCTTCACGCCGTATAGCCGCCGTCGTACGCCTTCGGAAGGCCGAGGGATACGCCACGGAAGATTTTTCACACGTCCTTCGCGGCGTTGGCGATGCCTCGAGAACATGGCACGCAAGTTGCTCTTGTTTGTTTGTCCGCACCGGTGAGGCCGGTTGTGCGCATCGCGGCGAAGACGCAGACAAGAAGACGGAGGGAGAGAAGATGAACGCGAAGTTGTATTACGGGGAGCACTCGACGGTCGTGGAGGCGGTGGACATCGAGGAAGAGGTGCAGCACTGGATGCGGCACTACCGCAACTACGTTCCGCGGTTTCGCAGCGAGGACTACCTGCCGGCGCTGAAGCTCGGGCTGGACGCATACCTGCGCGGCCACGGCCAGGATTTCGACGACATGGCAGACAACCTCCAGCTCTGCTACGTCCGCGTGCGCGGCAATTCGCGACTGGACTGGAACGAAGCGCTACCGGTGGCGATGGCCGCCTGGACGCGCTTGGCCGAGCGCCACGCACCGCGCTCCTACGAACCGGAGCCGCGTTTCGGGTTCGCCACCATCAGATAAGGGGATGCAGGCATCGCCGCACACGGAAGTGCGGCCAGGCGCATACGCGCTACTCCGTGCCAGGTAGCGTCGTAGCCCGGGTAAGCGAGGCGCACCCGGGAACCATCAAGCCCTCAGATCAATGGATCTTGGACGCATCGAGCAACGCACGCCCACGCTCCAGGTGCATCGCCAGATGGTCGCGCGTGTTGTTGAGGAAATTGCGCAGGCGGTCGTCCTTCGCGGCCGGGATCAACCGGGTATCGAGCATCGCCAGGGCTTCGGTATGGCCTTCCACCATCGCCTGCAACCACGCCCGCTCATAGTCCGCAGCCGGCGTCTTCGCCAACGCCTCCAGCGACTCCTTGTTCCGGCCGACGAGGCCGTGTACTTCCGCCGTCATTTCCGGCTCGACCGGCTTTCCTTCCGACATGAGTTCGCGCGACTGGGCGAGGTTCTCGCGATGTTCGCGATACAGCATCTGCGCGTATTCGTGCGTGGCCGCACCGAGTTTTCGATCGCGCGCCTGCTCGATGGCGGCGATCTCGTATTCGTCCACCGCCGAGACCAGGGCAAGCGACACGCCCGGCGCAGGCGGCGGAGCAGGGGCGGGCGATGCGACGTCGGCCACGGTATGCGTGTCCGACGCCGTGGTGCCCGCGCCCGTGGCGTCGGCCGATGCGGTCTGCGGTGCGGGCGGGGTGACGTCGGCGGGCGTCCCGCGCTGGCAGCCCGTGGCGGCCAGCGCGGCGATCAGCGCGAATGCGACAACGCGCATCAGTGAGGCGTCGCCACGCCCCGGACCAGCTCCTCGGTCGCGCCGTTGTCGGCACCGTGCGCGAAGTCGGCCAGCGACACGAAGCCCACCAGCCGCTTGTCGCGGTTGATCACCGGCAGGCGACGCACCTGCAGGTCGGCCATGTTGCGCGCGACGTCGTCGACGTCCTGGTCGTCGAAGCAATAGCGGATTTCCTGCGTCATCACGTCGCGAACCGGCGTGTCGGCGTTCAGGCCGCGGGCCACCGCGCGGATGGCGATGTCGCGATCGGTGACCATGCCGATCAGCCGGTCGCCGTCGCCGACGGGCAGGCTGCCCACGTCCATGCGCTGCATGGTTTCGGCGGCTTCGCGGATGCTGCGGTTCGGCGCCGTGAGGAAGACGTCGGTGTTCATGATCTGCGCGACTTTCATGGGAAGCTCCGTTGCGGGTCGAAACCCGAACCATCGCATCGGCACGATTGCGTAAGCGTGAAGCAGCCGCGCAAGCGAGGTGAATGCGCGGTGCCGCATCGCATGGCCCGACGGGCGGCCGCCCTTGAGTCGCCGCATCGCCGCATGACAGCATCGCGCCCGTGAACCTTCCCCCCGATGCCGACGCCGTCCACCTTCGCGACCTCGCACGCCTGCGTCGCGTGCGCGACCGCATCGACCGCGAATATGCCAAGCCGCTGGACGTCGAGGCGCTGGCGCGCGGCGTGCACATGTCGGCCGGTCACCTGAGCCGCCAGTTCAAGCTGGCCTATGGCGAATCGCCCTACAGCTACCTGATGACGCGGCGCATCGAGCGCGCGATGGCGCTGTTGCGCCGCGGCGACATGAGCGTCACGCAGGTGTGTTTCGACGTGGGCTGCGCCTCGCTGGGCACCTTCACCACGCGCTTCACCGAACTGGTCGGGATGCCGCCCGGCGCGTACCGGCGCGAACAGGGCGGCGCCGCCGAAGGCATCCCGCCGTGCGTGGCCAAACAGGTCACGCGGCCGATCCGGACGCAACCGGTCAGGAATGAAGAAGCGCCGGCCGATGCGCCTGCCGCAGACTGACCCGGTCGACCTTCACCTCACAGACAGGAGTTACCCACGCCATGGACCTGACCATCCATTCCACCTTCCTGCCGCACAACGACCCCGACGCCGCACTGGGCTTCTATCGCGACACGCTCGGTTTCGAAGTGCGCAACGATGTCGATTACGGCGGCCTGCGCTGGATCACGGTGGGCCCGCCGGGCCAGCCGGAAACCAGCATCGTGCTGACGCCGCCGGCGATCACGCCCGGCATCACCGACGAGGAGCGCCGCACTCTGGTCGAAATGATGGCCAAGGGCACCTACGCGATGATCATCCTCGCCAGCCACGACCTCGACGCCACGTTCGAGAAGGTGCAGGCCAGCGGCGCTGAAGTGATCCAGGAGCCGACTAACCAGCCGTATGGCGTACGCGATTGCGCGTTCCGCGATCCGGCGGGGAATCATGTGCGCATCAATCAGTTGAAGTGACGGGTCGGTAGCTTCTGACCTTGTGGCCCGGGCAAGCGAAGCGCACCCGGGTCCTGTCACGCCTCGATCCCGGGCCCGCTTCGCCTGCCCGGGCTACAGGAGGCGCGAACGCGTCCTCAGCTGCGGGGCCCACGCTCCTCTCGCGGTTTCGCCTTGCGATCGCGCAGCAACGCACTCACCACCAGTGCCAGTCCCAGCGCCGTCGCGACCAGGAACAACACCAGCGCCAGCCACTCGTAACGGTTCGGCGCCCCGGTGCCGCTGCCGCGCAGCAGCATCGCCGAGGCGAGGATCAGCGCCGCCACCACCACGCCAGAGGCGATCCGGTTGGCGATCTTCTGCAGGTTCTCCATCAGCCGCGATTCCTGCAATCCGGTGATGCGCACCTGCAGGCGGTTCTCCGCCAGCAGCGACAGCACCGACGACAGCTTGCGCGGCGCGTCCTGCACCAGCGCCTGCAGCTCGACCGCTTCCACCGCCATCGCCGGCATCGACAGCGAACGCTTGATCTGCGCGGTGATCATCGACGGCATATGGCTTTCGATGACCTTCTGCACGTTCAACTGCGGCGCCAGCAGGCGGCACACGCCTTCCAGGTGCAGCAGCGTGCGGCCGAGCAGGCTCAGTTCCGGCGGCGTGCGCAGGCCGCACATTGCGCCGATGCGGGTGAGATCGAGCATCAGCCGGCCTTCGGAATGATCCTTCAATCCGGCGTGCGCGGCGTAGCGCGCGATCAGCTGGCCCGATTCGCGCAGGTAGCGCTCCTCGTCGAAAGTTTCCAGCCGCGTGCCGAGGGCGATGACTTCATCGGCCGCATCGTCGCCGCGGCCTTCGACGGCGGAGAACATCAGCTTCAGCAGTCGCGTGCGCTGGCGCGGCGGAACATGCACGACCATGCCCAGGTCGATCACCGCAAGCCGCCCATCGTCGGTGAGCAGCAGGTTGCCCGGATGCGGATCGGCGTGGATTTCGCCGTGCACGAACATCTGGTCGAGGTAGCCGCGCAGCAGCGACGCGCACAGGCCTTCCAGCGCATCCGGGTGGACCCGCGTCTGCACGTGGGTGTCGAGCGGGTCGCCGTTGACCAGGTCCATCACCAGCACGCGCGTGCGCGTGAGCGGCCAGACGGGGCGCGGGATCAGCAGGTCCGGGTACGCCGCGAGGTGTTCGGAGAAGCGCTCCAGGTTCGCCGCTTCCAGCGTGTAGTCGAGCTCGCCGACGAGCGCCTTGCGGAACTCGTGCACCCAGTCGGAGAAACGCACGCGCTGGCCGAGTCCGGTGGTGTGGTCGACGCCGGTGGCGATCGAATCCAGTACCGCCAGGTCCTGCCGCACTTCCTCGGCGACACCCGGCCGCTGCACTTTCACCGCGACAGGACGGCCGTCGAGCAGTCGCGCGCGATGCACCTGCGCGAGCGAGGCCGAGCCCAAGGGCGTCGGATCGAACCACGCGAAAACCTCGGCGATCGGCCGCTCCAGCGCGCATTCGACCTGCGTGCGGATCGCGTCGAACTCGACCGGCGTCACCTGGCTCTGCATGCGCGTGAGCGCGGCGAGGTAGGGCGGGGGCACGAGGTCGGTGCGCGTGGACAGCGCCTGGCCGAGCTTGATGAAAGTGGGCCCCAGCGCTTCGAGATCCTTCACGAACTGTTCTGGACGCTGGTCGGCGACGTCGACCTCGGTGACCTGCACCGACGAACGAAGGTCCAGGCCGGTGAACACGCCGGTGCCGCGATAGCGCATCAGGAAACGCAGGATGCGGCCCGTTCGCGCCAGGCTGTTGGATTGAGCGTTCACGGCGTCGCCGCGCGCCGGGCGCGGGATGGGCGAAAGCGAGGGCGGCGCGGGGGCGTCGCGCATTCGATCGGGCTCCGTCGTGCGGTGGGAATCCATGGCGTATTCGCGATCCGGCGCGACCGGGCTTCAGCATAGGTCGACACCGCTAAGAATCCGTGAGGCCATCGCGCAGGATGCTTCACGCGATGCGCGTGCGTACGCGGCATCAGTGCGCCTTGCGCGATTTGCTGTCATTGGGAAGGCGACGTTCGATCCAGCTGATCGCCGTGAGCACGAGCAGCGTCATCACGGTGGCCAGCGTGGCGAGCAGGTGATAGCGGAAACCGCACATCACGCCGATCACCGCGACCATCAGGATCGACGCCGCCGTCGTGATGCCGGCGACGACCTGCGATCCGCGTCGCGCGAAGATCGTGCCCGCGCCGATGAAGGACACGCCGGCGATGACGGCTTCGACCAGTCGCAGGGGGTCGATGGTGAGGCGAAGTTCGCTGTCCAGGCGATGGTCGGTGATGATCAGCTGGCCCAGGCCGATCAACAGCGCCGCCGCGCCGCCCACCAGCATGTGCGTGCGGAAGCCGGCGGGGCGGTTCTTCAGTTCGCGCTCCAGGCCGATCACGCCGCCCAGCAGCATGGCCAGCGCCGCGTCGCGCAGCACGATCAGTTGGAGCGTCCAGTCCATTCCGGCACGGTGGTGGCGAAGATGTGTAGGCGCCGTCATGGGCGGGCGGGGCGGCCACACACGCGCCACACACACGCCGATCACGACCCCGTTCCTACCATCCGGCGCACCTTGGACGGGAGCGGAGGACAGCACCATGGGCATCATCATCTGGCTGATCGTAGGTGGCATCGTCGGCTGGCTCGCCAGCCTCATCATGCGTCGCGATGCGCAGCAGGGCATCATCCTCAACATCGTCGTGGGGATCGTCGGCGCCTTCATCGGCGGCTGGCTCGGCGGCATGCTGGGCATCGGCGGCGGCGATATAAACGACGGCAATTTCAGTATTGCCGGCCTGCTGTTGTCGTTGCTGGGCGCGGTCGTACTGCTTGCGATCGTGAACCTGTTCACGCGCGGCCGCGCCCGCTGAGGGCGCGCAAGTACGGGACGTGAAGCACAAGCGGTTCCGCTTCGGGCTGGGATTCCGCGTCGCCTTCGGCGTGCGCAAGGTGCAGGCGGCCGAAATGGTCATCGCACCGGGCGACAGCGAAGGCGGCCCGGACAACCGGCATCGCGGCGCGGACCAGTGGCTTTATGTCGTGTCGGGCACGGGGCTGGCGATCGTCGAAGGACGTCGCCAGCCCCTGAAAGCCGGCAGCCTGCTGGTCGTCGAACGCGGCGAACGGCACGAGATCCGCAATACCGGGCGCACGCGCCTGAAGACCGTCAACTTCTACCATCCGCCGGCCTACGACCGGGAAGAAGATCCGTTGCCGGCCGGTCGCGGATAAGCTCACCAGCCGCGTCGCGCGTACCACTGCGCGAGTGCTTCGGGCAGGTGCTCAGAGACGTCGATCCCCAGCGCGCGATGCGCATCGAGCGTGTCGACGACCTGCTGGCGCAATGCGTGCAGCATCGGCAGGCGATCCAGGTGGTCGGGCTCCCCTTCGACACGTTCGAGCACGCTCGTTCCCCATGCGAACAGGGCAGGCGCGCGCGTCCGCATCTGCGCTTCCAGCCACGGACGCAGTGGCGCGTGCACGACGTGGCCGCGCTCGGACAGCGATTGGATGGCCTGGGCCAGGAACGGATACGCACCGCGATACCACTCGGTATGACCGGCCGCCTGCAGGCGCACGGTCAACGGCGCGGGCGCGCTGTGCTCGGCCAGCGCGTGGCCCAGGTCCAGTTCCAGCTTGCGCGCATCGCGGACGGTTTCGGTTTCCACCAGCAGGGCGCGGTCGAGGTCGAAGAACTCGAAGAAGCGCGGTTGCAGCGCCTGCATGCGTTCCAGCGGCTGTCGCGAGAAACCGAGCTTGAGCAGGTCCTCGTAGGCGCACGGCAGCACGTACAGATGGCAGGCGCCTTCGCAGACGCCGCGCGTGCGTTCGGGTTCGCTGGTGCGGAACAGGGCCATGCAGAGATGATCGCCGATCCGGCGTGACGGCCCGCCATCGCGACGCGTTCTTGATGTGCCCGTCCGGATGCTGCGCGCATGGCACGCGCGCGCAAGGCTCCATCACATCGAAATGGCAATGGCACCCTGAAGGACGAGGCCTCCGTCGCCGCGGCCAGCGATGGCGGGCTGGTCTATGTGAGCGACGACGAACCCGGCCTGCGCCGCATGCGTTCGGGAAAGGGATTCCGTTACGTCGATCCCCAGGGCCATGCCGTGCGCGACAAGGACACGCTGGCGCGCATCCGCTCGCTGGCGGTCCCGCCGGCGTATCGCGACGTATGGATCTGCCGTCGCGCGAACGGGCATCTGCAGGCCTGCGGTCGCGATGCGCGCGGCCGCAAGCAATACCGCTACCACCCGCGCTGGAAGGAAGTGCGCGACGCGCGCAAGTTCGATCGCATCGTCGCCTTCGCCGCCGCGTTGCCGCGATTGCGTCGTGCGTTGCGACGCGATCTGGCGCGAGAGGGATTGGGGCGCGAGAAGGTGCTGGCGATCGTCGTATCGGTACTGGCCGACACGCTGCTTCGCATCGGTAACGCCGAATACGCGAAGGACAACCGTTCCTACGGGCTCACCACGCTGCGTAACCGGCACGTCGAATTCCTTGGCGGCGGTCGCGCGCACCTGCGCTTTCGCGGCAAGAGCGGGCTGGAGCACGACGTCGTCCTCGACGATGCACGACTGACGAGGCTGATGCGGCGTTGCCAGCAATTGCCTGGGCAGATGCTGTTCCAGTACCTCGACGATGACGGCCAGCAGCAGCCGGTCGACTCGGGCATGGTCAACGACTACCTGCGCGAAGCGATGGGTGCGGACTTCACCGCGAAGGACTTCCGCACCTGGGGCGGCACGCTGGTCGCCATCCGCCAGCTGGCGCAGCGTGAGGTGCCGCTGCGCGAGGATGGCGAGGTCAAGGTCACCGCCGTTCCGGCGGTGCGCAACGAGGTCATCAGCGACGTCGCGCAACTGCTGGGCAACACGCCTGCGGTGTGCCGCAAGTCGTATATCGATCCGACGGTGTTCGAATGCTGGGAAGACGGCCGCCTGCAGCGGGCGGTCGCCAATGCGCGCGGCGAGCGTCAGTGGGAACAGGCTGCGTTGCGATTGCTGAGGCGGAGTCGGCGGGAGGGAAAGCGATAGGGCGGTATCGTCGATCAGACCGGGGTGTCGTCCGGCGCGGCGGCGACTTCGGGCATCGCGATGGAACTCAGGTCGTGCCCGGTCAGGCGCGCGATCAGCTCGATGCCTTTCTGCGTCGGCTCCCAGCGCCCGCCCTCGAACGCCGCCATGCCATGGCTGGCCAGGCGCTGCATCGTCGGCGATTCCATCAGCGCGCGTTCCCACTGGAACAACTGCGTGCGATTGCGCAGCGCGAGCAGCGCGAAACGTTCGGTCTGGGTGAGCTCGATGCCGGTGAGTCGACAGGCCTGGCGCATGGGCGTAACGGAGGCGAAGTGGCGTCCAGCATCTGCAACCCGGATTTGCGGGCCCATCAGACGAGTCCGAATTGGGGGCGGCGGCCGGGTAAGAAGAACCGGACGGGAAAAAAACGAAAGGCCCGCCGGAGCGGGCCTTTCGAGGCAGATGGTGGAGGTGGGGGGAATTGAACACGTCAAAAATGCGCTGGATTTGCAGTCGATCTGTTGGCAATGCTTTTAGATATGCGCACTGATATGCGCAAAATTCTAAGGCTGGGTGAGACGGACGGCTTGACGATACCTATCATATACGTATACTTCGTCCACCCAATCACCCACGGCCTCCGCTCATGTCCGCGCTCCCTTACGTAATAAAAAAATTTCGTCTTCTTGCACATCTCAGCCAAGCTGACGTAGCGAGTGCGATGAAGGTGTCTCAGCCGACCTACCAAAGGTGGGAAACCGGAAAAGCATCAGTGCCAAATACTCGTTTGACTGCGCTTGCGAAGGTGCTCAACACCAGCGTGGAAGCATTGGGCGGTCACGCAAAATATCTGCCTGCGGCTTCGCTTGATGAAAAGGAGACCATCTACTTCGGAGAGGTAGTCATTCATTTCAAATCGGGCGCGCCATTCATTGCTTCGATCACAAGCGATGTTCGCAAGCAGATCCACAAAGGGCTACAACGCAAAGACGCATACCTGATCTTCGAAACGATCAACAATCGAGCGTTACTCGTCCGTCGCGCGGCCATTTCTGACCTCTATCTCACGGACGAAGCTTGTGATGACCACGGCCCAGAAGAGTACGAGATCAGCGCGATAAGCCACTCGCGATCTGACGAGGAGTGGTTCGCGATTGAGGAAGGGTTCGAAAGCGACCCGGAAGATCAGCCTTATCTTCTGGAAGACCACTACAAAAAGTTGCGAGAGGCATTCGAGTTCATGAGTGAGGAAGAGCAGAGTGCTTCCCTGTCTTGCACGAAGCTCACTTGGCAGCTTTCGAACGGAAAGGTCCGCTCGCTTTGGACTCATGACATGCGGGAAGACCTCGCGCGCATCTCTTTGATCCTGGACGACCCTGATACTTTCATCACTGATGATGAGGAGTTTCTGCTCTTGGATACGGAGAATGGCTATCAGAATATCTTCATCAATTTGAAGGAAATTGACTACGTCGCAGTGCCTTTGCACCGAATGCGCTGGGCTCTAGCGCACGAGGCGGAAAGCGTGATTGAGGACTGACGAGGACTCTCGAATGGATGAAAGGACCCGATCACACGCTGCACGGATGCTTGCGGATGCCGAGAGCAGGCTAAATGATGCTCAGATACTCGCGTCTAGTGTTAAAGCGTGCTCTGACGCTTCCGCGCTGCTGAGCATTTTAGCGTTCGAGGTCCTTCTCAAGTGCGCGGCGCAATTAGCTACCTCGTCGCGAAATCGATCTCATGATTACGCCAGCCTGTGGAAGAGCTTGCCTGACGAGGTGGCAGGGGAAATTCTATCCGCGGCGGAAAAGCGCATGCCCGGAGTGGCTGATCTTTCGGAGATCGAGTGGCTTCTCAAGAATTACGAGTTCGTCTTCAAGCGTGCGCGATACTCGTACGAGTTCTACGAAGGCTATACACGGGACGAGGTCCAGGAGCTTGGAGAACTCTGGTGCAGCTTAGGGGCTCCGGATCATGAGGCTATCGTGCAGTACAAGCCGAATGAACTGCTTTGTCTCACGGAAGCGCTGCTTGACTACATCAGGCGTGTCTTAGGCGTCCCATAAACTCGCCAGACTGATGTGGCGCCAGATGGCGGGTGTCAAGCAACCTCCCGCCGCGCGCGCCCAAAGGATGCGAGATTCAACCCGCCATCGCGGCGGGTTGATTTGTTGCGCAGGTCGCCCGGCAGTCGCGCCGCCGTCTCATCGGCAGAGACAGACGGCTGGGCGCATCATTAGCCTCCATGCGCCGCCGGACCAAGCCCGACATTGCCGCAATGCTCGATGTGCTTGCCAGCAGCATGAGCACACGTGCGATCGCAGCAGAAACGCGACTGTCCCAGTCCTACATCGTCAACATTCGGCTGGGCGACCGTGGCCCGTATTCGCCCGTCCTGCCAGACGGTGGAGGCGATCACACGACTCCACCAGAAGATGCTTGCCAAGGCGGGGACTGACTCACGGCAGCCAGCGAGTGGCCCGCTCCCAGCGTCGTCCCACGGTGACACCAAGTCACGCTATTGATGGCGGCTACCGTGGCCGCCAAGGATAGCGATGGCGTTAGATGACCGGGTGCAGCGAGGTTGCCGGCAACGATGGCCGACAACCTGCTCCTAGCGCTTCGGATAAATTCCGGTCGCCACGTCCGGAAATTATCGGCGTGTAACGGCCCGCGGGTTTGTCGCATGGCGGGAACGATCCGCTGCTGAATCCCGTCCGGGCGTTGTGCCCGGATGGAAAGATGGACAACGCGTCCTGTGACCTGCTGCGGCACCCATCGGACGACATGAGTATGCGCCAGCACGGCGCATACTCGTTACAGCACGGGCAAGTGCACGCCTAGCCTCAGCGAGCCCGACCACGCTCACGCTCTCGTTGGTGATGACGTTGCGGAGGTCATCGCGAAGGTAGTACGTCCCCAGTCCATGGCCGAGGCCACGGCTTACGCAAACGCGCTCGTCGCCGCCGCGCGCCATCGCTCGATTCACGCGCTTAATGAGTGCAGCCATTTCCCTGGCGGACAGGTCCCGGTCTTCTAACTCGGTTTGCATGATGGACGCTCCGATAGCGAGAGTGGGTGGACTCCTCACCCACAGCAAAACGGCGGGATGCCGGATGCTCCCTGCCTCACCATGCCTTGTACCCGTCCTGCTGGGCGGGCGGTCGCGCGGCCATCTCCGAAGGAGCCAGATGGGCGGGGCCTCGCGGCGAACGTACTGCGGGCTCCTTCGTCGTTCAACAGTCAGGCGACCGGCGGTGCGCCGCTACCGCGGGGCGTCATGGACGCGCAGCGCGCCGGCCAATCGGTTCAAGGGCTCCTGCACCGCGAGCAACGCGGCGGCCACCTCGCCGATGGCGTCCGTCAACTCGTCGGCCGGAGTACGCGGTACGGCCGCTCGCTCTGGCAGGTGCTTGGCAAAACTTTCCTGCCGCTCAGCCCACTGCCGCGCTAACGCCTCGCCCTGCGCTCGCACGGCTGCCTGATCCTCGGCGGACAGATTCACGAAAAGCGGCGAATAGAACGGGCGGCCGTGGTCGTCGATGGTCACCAGCGGATGCGCGCCTTCGGGGCGCGAGGCAGGCGGATTGAACAGGCCGGGGGTGATGCGTTTCATGCTGCTTCTCCTAGCGTGGAGTGGTGGGAATAATAGTGCTGAGTTTGGATCGACCTACTAACGAGCGAAGGAAGGGGGCAACGTGATCGGTTCATCGTGGAAAGCGAAGGCGATAAGAGCAGGGGTGCTTGCGTTGGCTGGTTTCGGATTCCTCGTGCAGCGCCTATCAAGCCTGTGGGGAGTTTTCTTCCTAGCTGTGCTGGCTTTATATATTTCCAAATGGTTCTTCGGCGTAATCCCGCTCTCCGGCGTTGAGTTGCTCAACGTCTTTTCCAGCGAGAAGGATTTGCTTGGGGTGGCGGTGGCATCAATCCTTGCGTATGCCGCGCTGTCTACGTGGAAGGATCAAAAGCGAGTTGAGCTAAGGATCGCGGCGGGAGGTGAGCTACTTGCTCACTTCAACGAAGTAATGGGTGCGGCGACGGATATCGTGCTGTACGCAGAGGGCATGCTGGAGCTTCGGGACCGAATGGAACGTAGTGATCCGGCTGACGAAGTAATCCGCGATGCAGGTTTCCTCTTCTCGGATATCGGCGAGTACGTTGATGCACGCGAGCGGTTGACACTACTGCATCAAAAGGCGACGAAATTACGCGGCACGCACTATGCATTGCTGGCAAGTTCATTTATGGCTCTAGCTTTGTACGACAAGGCGCTTACGCGGTTAGAGCTGGTGAGTCGGGCCTCGTGGCTGGTTCATCCCCGAGAGGCGGAGGATGGCAAAGCTTTTGCAGAGTTTGTGGGTCGCGTCGGGCAGGCGCACGTGGACGGATGGAGGAGGTGCTCAAACGTTTATCACGAGAATGCGTTCTCCATGCTGGGTTTCGTCGGTGGTGTGAACGGAAAGTTTGTTTCCTCACTCTTTCCGCTTACTTGGACGATGCTGTTGGACGCTTGGCGTACAAGCCGAAAGCTGGCGTTGATAAAGCGCGAGTAAGAACCTCCAGTTCCGGCGGGGGATTCCTCGCCGCAACGGGTTCCATAAGTTCCGCGCTGGGTATTTTCATCGGCCTTCTTCAGGACGCGCGTCGCGCGACTGTGCGCGCGCGCGATGCCGTCGCCGGCAGGCATCAAACCGCGGGTCGTCCCGATTCGTCGGGCCGCAGTAGCCCGCCGGGTAGTCCTCGGGCTGATCCAGCCCGTAGTCGATCAGCTTCCCCAAGGTCTGCGCAGGTTCGTCGCGCAGCTCCACGAGGAAGGGATCGTCCAGCGCCGCGTGGCGCTCTGTTCTTGGCAAACGGGCGCCGATGCTCATTTGCGGTACCTCGCGCGCGTGATCGTGGCCGGCGTCAGCGCCAACGCCTCCAGCGCGCGAATGGTCGCCGCCTGGAATCGCAGCGCAGCACGCCATGACGGATTGAAGACCAGCCCGCGCTCGCCCTTGACCAGCATGGGCTCGTCCTGCGCGCGCTCCACGGCGCGGTCATAGGCGACGATCACATCGCACAGGGTGCCCAGCAGAGGCGCGTCCACCGCGCTCAGATGGCCGCGCGGCGCGTTCTCGGCCATGTACCGCCAGACCTCAGCCTGCGCCGCAGGCATGCTCTCTGGCGGCTCCAGTAACATCGCGACCGCAGGCGCGCCGCCGTAGTCGTAATTCGCGCCGACCACGCGCAGCTCGGGCTGATTTCGGGGTTTACGGCCTCGCATGCTCCACCTCTCTGGCAAAAACTCGACTTCCGGGTTCCATGCGAGCGCAGGCCCCCCCGCAGGTAGGGATCAGCTCGCCACCTTTTCGCGCGTCGCCCCCCCGGACCGCCCCGCGCACTCAGTACAGCGGCAACGTCGCTCGCTCTGATCCGTCATCACCAGCACCAGCTCGCCGCCCTCGATGAACGCATCGAGCACGTCACGTTTCATCACCATGTCAGCTCGACCTCCGGCTTTTCGGCGACGGTCCACGCGCGCAAAACATGGCATTCCGGGTTCGCGGGCTCTCGGCCCACGAGCAGTGAGATCTCGCGCAGCTCGGCGTGGCAGAGCATGTTTCCATGCACTTCGCCCTTGGCGCAGAACGAGACCGCCAGGCATCCACCTGCACAAATGCACCACCAGACGGTGTCATCGAACACCGTGGCCCGCGCGATAAGCCGCTCGCCCTCAATGCGAGTACCGCACACGATGCCAATCCGCGTGTCCGCGTCATGATTCAGGAGGAGGGGCAGCGGCAGCGGCACGACCATCGAGGCCTTATGCCAGAGCACGCCGCCATCACCGCCATTCGGCGTGCTCGCGACCACGTCAATGAACCGCACGGCCGCCTTCCAGAAGGCGCTTGATCTCAACTTCTGGCCGCGGCGCGCGCTTGCGCTCTTCGGGCCCCACGTAAAGCTCACGGTGCAACTCAATGCAGTCTTCGAACACCGACATGATTTGCGCCCCTCGATCCTGCCGCGGCCAACCGGGTGGGAGGAGCGCTATGTCCTCGATTCTCCAGCGGTCGAACGTGAGACCGCCGAATGCGTTGCGGTGGCACTTTCGGACGTTGAAGCCGATCGCTACGCCGCTGCACTCGCCGGTGCACATCTCTCGCCAGAACGGCGCGTCCTGATCAAGTGTCGCAGTAAACACAAGGCGGCCCGATGCGGGCATCAGCCTCTGAACGGTCCCGATGCGCGTGGGCCGATCCGCCATCAGCAGCGGAATGGGCAGCTCCCAGCGCGCGGCTCCGGGGTCGAGCATGAAGCGGTCGCCGCGACGGTTCACGTCATCGGTCACCGCGATCCCGACGATCCAGCGAATCATGGCGCGCCCTCCGCATCGTCGTTCGCGGCCAGCAGCGTTTCCACGTCGCGCTCGATGCGACGGCCACGACGTTCAAGCCGATCAACGTCGTGCTCAAGCGCGTTCAATTGCCGGTCGCGCTTCTCGAGTTCCTCCGAGAGCAACGCGCCGACTGCCGTGCCGATTGCGTACCAGAGTTGATTCGATTGGGCGCGCTTCTTCTCCGCAGCGGCCTGCACCGCACGCTGTTCAGCGCGGTGCCCGCGACGCACGTCGCGCCTCCATTCGGCTGAGGCGATTTCGGGCCCTTCATCGTCCGGGGTGTAACGGTCATCGTTCATGGCTGTTCCTTCGGAATGGGCGGCGCTACACCAGCCGCCGGGAGGGGGCAGGGGGGCGCGTGAGAGTCGGCTGGCCGTTCTACGGGCAGAGCGTGAGGGAGCCACGCGCGCCTGCCTGCGCCGATGACGTTGCTGACGTTGCTGACGGGCGCAAGACATCGCCGAGAATTTCGCGCGCAGCCCGGTGGATCTTCTAAATCACTGTCAGTCGCGCTTAAAAGCGCACTGCCTATGGTGAGATCTTTAGATGGCACCCACAGTGGGGTCACCAAAGTCGGTTGAGGCGGCTTGACTGACCCCACTGCGGGGTCAATTGAAGTGGGTGAGTCCCCACTGTGGGGTTTGATTGACCCCACTGTGGGGTCGGTGTGACCCCATAGTGGGGCTGGCGTTTTGTTTTTGTGCCACAGGCCGGAAGCGATACGAGACACTGCCAGCAGGTCGCCGCCGACTTCGACCGGGATCCATGTGAAGGCGTATCGGGCCGCCACATGGAGCCCGCCTTGATGAACCTGCTCGATGACGCCCTTGCGGAGCAGCTCGCTCAGTCCGGACTCACGCAGGCGATTAGAGCGGCAACCGCGCTCGGCCATGTCGGCACGCGTGCACGTCATGCACCCGTTGTGCTTGTAGAGGTATTTCGCGATCAGCGCCGCGAAAACTTTGAGCGCGCCGCCCGACAGACTTATCACCGCCTCCGACTCCATCACGACCCTCGGCAGCTTGAGAAATTTGCCGGGGGATTCTTGGCGGCCTTTCATTTTCTCTCGCGTGCGGGGCATCACCGAGCCCCCCGCGGACACGCGCGTCCGGCTCTGTGAGCGACAGGCTCGTCATCGAATAGCCGCTCGTAGGTCGCCGCGTTGCAGCGCGCCAGTCGCGAAGCCCCGTGGCAAGTCGCACGGCCCGCGCGACCCTTGGCGAGGACTAGAGCGCGCGAGAGAGGCGATCCTGATGAGCGCGCGCGTACGCGGCTAGGTGGTCGAAGACGGCGCATCGGCATGGTCGGCAAATGGACGTGGTTTGCGCGGACGGCCTCGGCCGCGCTGAGCGCACGGCTGGACTAGATCGGCGGAGACAGCGGCGGTCCGGTAGCGTTCCGCGACCTTGGCGGCGAACGCTTCAATGTCGGCGCGCAGCCACTGAGGTGCGCGCCCGGGCCTTTTTATCGGCGCCGGAAAATCAGGGTCGTGGTAAGACCCGGTGGGGCCGTAGAAGATCGTGCGGCATTCGCCAAGCGCCATCCAAACCTCCGGCGCGAGCAGGAGAATCTTTTCAACGCGCGGTACTGATTCGGCATTTCGGGGCGGCATGGAGCCGGATAATGCACCCCTAAATTTGTCTCTGCATGTGAGACGAAATGTCTCAAAACGTGAGACGAATCTGCGAGTTACGCGCTCGTCTTCGCCGCGATCAGCGTGCTCGCCCACCATTCGATGATGGTCCGCAGTCTCGGCAGCGCGCGTGCGCGGTCATAGGTGCGAGCCACTTCACTGCGCAGCTCATGGTCCAACACATGCTCTATGTCTACGCGGTCGAATCGCCGCGTGCCGTCTTCACGGTTTTCGGCGTTCGCCAACGTTGAGAATGAGCTTCTGAATCCATGCGGCGTGTGCTTCCCCGCTAAGCCCAGCGAGGTGCGCAGCAGCTTGGAAGGTGCTTCCAGTGACACGTGCCCGCCGCCTAGTACTGAGAAGACGTAGGTTTCCGATGCGCTCGGAAGGGTTTTGAGCCATGTGACTACTTCGGGCGCGAGCGGGATCACGTGGTCTCCGCGCTCTGGGTCAGCGACTTTTTGCAGCTCGCGCGGGATGGTCCACGTCGGGCTGTCGCCCTCTAGGTTGAACTCCGCCCAGCGCGCGGCAACGACGCGGCCAGGGCGTTGAGCGGTCATAGCGCATAGGTAAAGTGCCCCGCGGACTTGCCACGACGCCTGCGCGTGTTCGATAGCGCGCAGGATCGCGCCGACCTCTACCAGCTTCACGGACGCTGGCAGCTTCTTCTTCTTTTCGGTGACCTTGCGCCCAGTCTGTCCACTGCCGGGCTTGCCGTGTGGCATCGGATTGAACTCGACAATGCCGCGAGTGTGCGCCCACGAGAAAACACCGTTGAGGATCAACTTCACCTTTTTGGAGGTGTCCGGTTTCTCGGCGTGCAGTTTGTCCAGCAGCGGCATCACGTGCATCAGCTTGATGTCGCGAATGGGCATCGCCCACAGCCGCGTCGGCTTCAAATGAGAGTCGATGCGCCCGCGCGTGGCGGCTGAGGTACTGTCAGCCCAAGCATCGGCCTTGGCCATCGCGAACCATCGTTCCGCGATAGCTCCGAACGTCGTCGCATCGTCGCGGTTCTTCTCCTGCGCGGCCTCTTTGGCTGCCCACTTTCTCAGCGCCGGCTTAACGCCGGCTTCGACGTCTGCGCGAGCGTCTTCAAGGGCAGCGCGCGCCTTCGCCAGACTCATGGCCGGGTAGGTGCCTAGCACGGCCACCCCCGCGCGGCCGCCAAGCCGGTACCGATAGCGCCAACTACTGGTGCCGGTTTCCAGAACGTGCAGGGCAAGGCCCGCGCCGTCCGGGTAGACACCCGGCTTGCGGATGGCGCCGATGCTCCGATCGGTCAACTGGGCGGTCTGGCGGTTGCGGCTACGCGGCGTGGGCATGTGTGCATATCGGGGAACCGGTTCGCGCCGGAGCGTATACCGTATACACACAAGCCGCGACATTGGTCCGACACTGGCCCGGCACCGACTTGGCACGCGGCGCCGTAAAGTATTGATTATGAAAAAGAAAAAGCCCGCGCTAGGCGGGCTGTTTCCGACAAGTGGTGGAGGTGGGGGGAATTGAACCCCCGTCCGAAGGCACTCCATCCCCGGCACTACATGCTTAGCTCATCGTTAGGTCTCGTCCCGGAACAGCACGATGTGCGAAGCGCATCCCGGAACCAGCCTGTTTTGGGTTAACCAGGGACTGACAGGCAACCGTCCCCGGCGATTCCGTGATGATGACCCTACGCTGCGAGCACGGACACAAGCAGTTTCGGGGCTTAGGCCTTAAGCGGCCAGAGCGTAGTTGTCGTCGTTGGCAACTAGAAGTTTGCAGCTGGATTTACGAGGAAAGCTACCCCCTCGGCATGCGCCAAGCGATTTCGCGACCCCCGTCGAAGCCAGTGCACCCCCGGGGACAGCTTCCGCTGACCCGACCAGTATAGGGGCGACGGCCGCCACGACAAGGCCTGCGGCACCCGGGGTTTGCGTCCGTTCAACCGGTGCGCCGGGCGTGGTCGGTGCGGCGCCTTGTCCGCGTCCCGGTGGAAGCATCGATGAAGCGCGATCCGATCACTTCTCTTCCAGCAGCTGGATCAGCGCGCGTTGCTTCTTGCGCGGCAGCTTGCGCACCAGTCCGACCAGGCGCAGCTCCTCGGCGTTGTCGTACTTGGTCGGCTGCTCGCGCACGGCATGTTTGGCTTCCATCGGGCCGCGTCCAGTCGACAGCCATTCGATGGCGACGCCCGTCTGCACCGCCATCGATCGAAGACGTTCGGCCGCGGGGATCGAATGACCCAGCACCCATTTGCGCGCCGATTCGCGGCTGACTTCGAACCGTTCGCACAGTGCGCCTACGCGTTGGCGTCCCGTCGGAATACCACCGTAATCCCAGGCTTGGCCCAGACGTTTTGCGAATTCCTTGTGGGGTCCCTGACGCATTTCCCTACGCCCTATGTAAGAGAGTTCCGATGCACTCATGCGGAGTGTGCGCTACCGCAATTTATTGTTGCGCATCGTGCGCGAAAAGCACGCATCCGCGAGTTGTTGATCGCGGCAATTCGCGGTGGTATCCCTGTAGCCATGACTAGAGAAAAGGACGTCTCGGCCAATCCGGTCGAGCGATACATAGAATGTTTCCACACGTGCGCAGCGGCTGCGTTCGCGGCCGGCATCAGTACCGAAATGCTGCGTCGAATGCGCAAGCGCGGTTACGTCACGACGCGGAAACGGGCACTGATCATGGCGCGCGCCTGCCGCTTCCATGTCGACGCGATCGAGCTGCTCGCGTTGGCCGGGGTGAAGCGTTCACCGCGAGGGCCACGCACGTGAGCGCTAACCGTCACAGATTGGCGAAGTCCAAGCAGGGCGCGACAAACTCTTAGCGCTGTATGCTTGGGGCATGAGCCCCGAGGCCGTTCGCGAAGACCGCACGCCCGACCTGTCCGAGCTGTCTCCGCGCCGCGGATACCTGCTCGCGCTCATCGTGCTCGTGGGTTCATTGCTGCTGGTCTTCACGGCGTGGCGCGCCGCGCGCGAACGCGAGCTGCGCGCGGCGGAAGCGGAGTTCATCAGCAAGACCGCTGAAGTCACCGAGCTGCTGCGCCAGGGCATGACCAAGTACGAGCTGGTCGCCCGCGGCGGCGTGTCGATGTTCGCCTCCGTCACGCGTCCGCGTCCGTCGCCGGCGCAATGGCAGGCGTACGTGGACGGCATGGATCTGCAGCGCCGTTTCCCCGGCATGGTGGGCCTGGGGTTCGCCGAATTCGTGCCGGCCACACGGCTGGCCGACCTCCAGCTGGAATGGCGCGATGCCGGCCACGGCCTGCTCGAGATCTGGCCGCGCGGGCAGCGCCACGATTACGGGCCCATCCTCTACCTGGAACCGAAAACCCCGGCGAACGTCGGTGCGATCGGCTTCGATATGTACTCCGAGCCGGTGCGCCACGCCGCGATGTCGCAGGCGATGGAGAGCGGCAACGCGACGCTGTCCGGCCCGGTGCACCTGATCCAGGACGGGTCGCTGCGCAGCACGGGGCTGCTGCTGTACCTGCCGGTGTACCGCGGTGGCGGACGGCCGGCGACGCTGGCCACCCGCCGCGCCGATATGCAGGGCTGGGTCTACGTCCCCGTGCGCATGGAGGGCTTCGTGCGCAACGCGCTCGGCGCGCTGCGCAACGACAACCACTTCCGCGTGTTCGATATTTCGGCGGGGGATCGCCTGCTGTACGCCACCTACGCGCCCAGCGACCGGCCACCGCCGGCGTTCCGCCATAGCAGCGCGTTCGAGTTGTACGGGCGGCGATGGCGCGTGGATTTCGAATCGCCGCCCCTGGCGCAGGCCGCGCCGCGCGTGCAGGGCCTGCAGAACCTGCTGGCGCTGGGGCTGTTCTCATCGCTGCTGCTGTACGCGATCGCGTGGATGCTCGCGCGCACCGAAGCGCAGGCGTACCGCATCGCCGTGCGCATGACCGAGGACTACCGCCGCAGCGAGCAGCGCTTCCGCAGCGCGATGCGCTATTCGGCCATCGGCAAGGCGCTGCTCGACAGCGAGGGCCACATCGTCGAGGCCAACCCGGCGCTGGCGAACATCGTCGGCCTCACGCCCGAGGCACTGGTGGGCCGGCGCTTCGACGGGCTGTTCGAGAGCGACGAGCCGGAGATGATCGCGCACGGCCACGGCACCACTGACGCGCAGGGCGTGCATCGCGCCACCCGACGACTGCACCGGGAGGGCGGCGACCCGCGCCAGGCCCAGCTGACCTACGCACCGGTGCCCGGAAACATCGGCCAGGACATCGTCGGGCTGGTGCAGGTGGAAGACGTCACCGAGCGCCTCCGGGCCGAGGCAAGGGTGCATGCGCTGAACCGGACACTGGAGGCGAGGGTGGCTTTGCGCACCCGGGAATTGAGCCAGGCCAACCAGGAGTTGGAGGCCTTTGCATACTCCGTCTCACACGACCTGCGGGCGCCGCTGCGGGCGATCGACGGTTTCAGCCGCATCCTGATCGAGCGTCATTCGGCCGGCATGGACGAAAACGGGCGGGGCTACCTGGTGCGCGTGCGCCGGGCGGCAGGGCGCATGGGCGAGCTGATCGACGCGCTGCTCAAGATGTCGCGCGTGAGCCGTGGCGAATTGAGGCTGGAACGCGTGGACCTGAGCCGTTTGGCGGGCGAGGTCGTCGAGGAATTGCGCGTGGGCGACACGCGGCGCCAGGTCGAGGTGACCATCCAGCCGGAGCTGTATGTGATCGGCGATGCGCCGCTGCTGCGCAACCTGCTGGGGAACCTGCTGGGCAACGCGTGGAAGTTCACGCGCGACCGGCTGGATGCGCGCATCGAGTTCGGCGCGGTGATGGACGCGCAGGGACTGGAATACTTCGTGCGCGACAACGGCGCGGGGTTCTCGCAGGCCTATGTCGACAAGCTCTTCCGTCCGTTCCAGCGGCTGCACCACAACGACGATTTCGCCGGACACGGCATCGGTCTTGCGTCGGTGAAGCGCATCGTGGAGCGCCACGGCGGCACGATCCGCGCCGAAGGCGAAGTGGGGAAGGGCGCGACGTTCTGGTTCACGTTGCCGCGGGAAAAGCTTGGGGAATAGGCCCGGTTTCGCGCGGCTCGTTGAGCCTGTCAATCGAAACGTCGTGCCGGCGCATCACCTACGCCGACCCTCACCCCAGCCCCTATCCCGGAGGAGAGGGGCTCAAAGCATCAGGCGTCTTTATTGTGGCGGCGCATCACGCGCTGCTTCTCGCGCTGCCAGTCGCGCTCCTTGCTCGCCTCGCGCTTGTCGTGCGCCTGCTTGCCCTTCGCGAGCGCGATCTCGGCCTTCACCTTGTTGCCCTTCCAGTAGAGCGCGGTGGGCACAAGCGTGTAGCCGTCGCGCTGGACGCGGCCGATGAGCGTGTCGATTTCCGCCCGGTGCAGCAGCAGCTTGCGCGAGCGGCGGTCGTTGGCGACAACGTGGGTCGAGGCGGAGATCAGCGGGGTGATCTGCGAGCCGATCAGGAAGATTTCGTTGTGGAGCACGACCGCGTAGGCGTCGCCGATGTTGGCGCGGCCTGCACGGATCGCCTTCAGCTCCCAGCCCTGCAGGGACAGGCCGGCCTCGAACTTCTGCTCGAGGGCGTACTCGTGGCGGGCGCGCTTGTTCAGCGCGATGGTGCCGCCGCCGGCGCCCTTTCCCTTATCCTTGCCGGTCTTGTTGTTGGAATTCTTGGACATCGCGCCATTGTCCCCGAAAGCGGGGGCTGCGCGCGAGGCCAGCGTCTAGGGAACCGCCGCCGCATGCAGACCATCCGCCGTTCCGCCCTCGTCGAGCACTCCGCCGCGCGCATGTTCGCGCTGGTGAACGACGTGGCCGCCTATTCGCGCCGCTTCGCCTGGTGCGAGGGTTCACAGGTGCTGGAAGAAGGCGTGCAGGAGGACGGCACCGGGCGCATGGTGGCGCGGCTGGACATCGGCTTCGGCGCGCTGCGGACCTGGTTCGTCACGCAGAACACGACCTGCGCGCCGCACCACATCGACCTCAAGCTGGTCGATGGCCCATTCCAGAGCCTGGGTGGACGCTGGGAATTCCACGCACTGGACGAGTCCGCCTGCAAGGTGACGCTCACGCTCAACTTCGAGCCGAAGGTGAAGCTGCTGGGGCCGGCGATGGCGGTGGGGTTCCAGAGCCTGGCCGACCGCATGGTCGACGACTTCGTGCGCGTGGCCGATCGCGGCGAGGACGCGTGAAAGTCGAGGTCGTCCGTGCCTGGCCGCGGCGGTTCGAGTCGGTGTGGCTCGAACTGCCCGACGGGGCGACGGTCGCCGATGCGCTGGCCGCGTCGGGCTGGGAGGACGATCCGGAGATCGTCGCCTGTGCCGTCTTTGGCGTTCGGGCGACCGGCGAGACCGGTCTGCGCGAAGGCGATCGCGTCGAACTGCTGCGGCCCCTGCTGGCCGATCCGAAGGACGCGCGCCGGCGTCGTGCGCAGACCAGTCGCGAGGACGCCGCCAAAACAAAACCCCGGCCTTGAGCCGGGGTTTCTGCTTCGATCGCGCTGGCGCGACCGCGTGGCGATCCGGGTGCCTCAGCGACCCTTCTTGCCCTTTTCCTTCGGCAGGTTGCGGCCGAACTGCTTGACCGTCTGGCGCGCCAGCTGTTCGTCCTGCTCGGGGAAGTAGTCGCCTTCCCACTTCACGACGCTGTCGTTCTCGAACCACACCGTCAGGTTCTTCTGCTCGGTGGTGCCGCGACGGTTGGTGCGCTGGGTCGAGGTGTAGTCCCAGCGATCGTGGTGGAACGGATCCTCCACCGACGGCGTGCCCAGCAGCAGCGTGACCTGCTGCTTGCTCATCCCGGTCTGCAGCTGGTCGACGTTGGCCTTTTCCAGCAGGTTGCCCTGGTAGATGGGCTGCTTGTAGAGGATGCCGCAGCCGCTGGTGACCAAGGCAATGGAGAGGACCAGCAGGAGCTTGTACGTATGCTTCGGCATCGGTGTCTGCGACAGGCGGATAACGCCGCGATGATACACTGCCGGGCGCATCCACCAAGCGCGGAGTCGGGGCGGCCAATCTTCGGACCGGCCATGTTCATCCGCCGTTCCGGCGCCACCGGTCGCGCCGCATCGTTGAGGGACCATCATGGAATCGCAAGAACTCCGCAAGGCCGGACTCAAGGTCACCCATCCGCGCCTGCGGATCCTGGACCTGCTCGAGCAGGCCAAGCCCCGGCACATGACCGCCGAGGACATCTATCGCCACCTGCTCGAACATGGCGAGGACATCGGCCTGGCCACGGTCTACCGCGTGCTCACGCAGTTCGAGGCCGCCGGCCTGGTGCTCAAGCACAACTTCGAAGCCGGGCAGTCGGTGTACGAACTCGATCGCGGTCATCACCACGACCACATGGTCGACATCGATACCGGCAAGATCATCGAGTTCGAAAGCGCCGAGATCGAGGAACTGCAGCGCAAGATCGCGGCCAAGCATGGCTATGAGATCGAGGAGCACTCGCTGGTGCTCTACGTGCGCAAGAAGAAGGGTGCTTGACCCGGACTTCGTGTCGCGGATCGCGCTTCAACGAAAAGCCCGCCGATGGCGGGCTTTTTTGTGCTTCGGTTTATCGGCAATCGGGCATCGCGGTCACACCACGTCCGCCAGCAGCCGCTTCGCGGCCGCCCGCGCCTCGCGCGTGAGCTCGACGCCGCCGAGCATGCGCGCCAGTTCCTCCTCGCGCTCCTTCGCCTTGAGCAACTGCACCGCGCTCTGGGTGACGCCTTCGCTCTTGGCCTTGCTGACGCGGTAATGCGCGTGGCCCTGTGCGGCGACCTGCGGCAGATGCGTCACGCACAGCACCTGGCGACTGGCGCCCAGGGCGCGCAGCTTCTGGCCGACGATCTCCGCCACGCCGCCGCCGATGCCGGTGTCGACTTCGTCGAAGACCATCGTCGCCACGGCATCCAGTCCCAGCGCCGCCACTTCGATCGCCAGCGAGATGCGCGACAGCTCGCCGCCCGACGCCACCTTGCGCAGCGGGCGCGCCGGCTGGCCGGGGTTGGCGGCGACCATGAACTCCACGCGCTCGGCGCCCTGCGGATCGGGGCGTTCGGCTTCCAGCGGTTCCAGTTCGACATCGAAACGGCCGCCGCCCATGCCCAGCTCGCCGATCAGCGCGCTGGTGCTGGACGACAGGTGCGCCGCGGCATCGCGACGACGCGCGCTCAGCACCTGCGCGACGTCGCGCCATGCGCCGCGGGCGGCGTCGATCTCGCCATCGAGTTTCGCCAGCCGCACGCCGGCGCCGCGCAGTGCGTCCAGTTCGGTGGCGATGGCGTCGCGTTGCGCGGCGAGGCCTTCGGGCGTGACGCGATGTTTGCGCGCCAGCTCGTGCAGGCGGCCGAGGCGGTGTTCCAGGGTGTCGAACGCGGACGGGTCCAGGTCCAGGTCGCTGCGCACGCGGTCGAGCAGGGCGAGGGCTTCGTCGACCTGGATCGTCGCCGCATCGAGCATCGCGTCGACTTCGGAAAGGCGCGGCTCGTGTTCGGCCACGCGCGCGAGGTCGGAACGCACATGCTGCAGGGTGCGCGACAGCGAGGGGCCGTCTTCGCCGCCCAGTTGCGCGAAAGCGCCGTCGCAGGCGGCGATCAGGCCGGCCGCGTGGGCGTGGCGGCGATGATCCGACAGCAGGCGCGCGATGGCCTCAGGCGCCAGATCCTCGCGATCGAGTTCGGCGTGCTGGTGCTCCAGCCAGTCGATGCGGTCGGAGACGTCGCCCTGCGCCAGCAGCGTGTCGCGTTCGGCGAGCAGCGCGCTCCAGCGGGTGGCGGCGTCTTCGACCGCGCGGCGTTCGGTTTCGGTGCGGCCGAAGGCGTCCAGCAGCGCGAGCTGGCTCGGGCGCGAAAGCAGGGCCTGGTGTTCGTGCTGGCCGTGGATTTCCACCAGCAGCGCGGCCAGTTCGCCCAGCTGCCCCAGCGTCACCGGCCGGCCGTTGACCCAGGCGCGCGAACCGCCGTCGGCGCGGATCACGCGGCGGATCTGGCAGGCCTCGTCTTCGTCCAGTTCGTGCTCGCGCAGCCACGCGGCCGCTAGCGGAACATCGTCCAGGGCGAATTCGGCTACCAGCTCGGCGCGGTCGGCGCCGTGGCGCACGACGCCGCTGTCGGCGCGCAGGCCGGAGATCAGCCCCAGCGCATCGACCAGCAACGATTTGCCGGCGCCGGTTTCGCCGGAGATGACGGTCAGGCCGGGACCGAAGGCCAGTTCGGCTTCGGTGACGACGGCGAATTGTTTGAGGGACAGGTGGACGAGCATCGGATGGCGATTGTGCCCTGTGAGGGTTGCGGCTTGATAGCGGCGGGGCGTCGCAACGGACGAGATTGGGGGTTCGGGATTCGCGAACCGTGCCGGTAACCTGCTTTTCGAATCCCCGATCCCGAACCCCGGCCCTTGCACCCCCGATCAAGCCGTCATATATCGCCGACATGAGCCGCAAACCCGCCGATCCCAGCCTCGACCCGCGTGCGCGCCAGCTGCTGCGCACGTTGATCGGCCGCTACATCCACAGCGGCGAGCCGATCGGGTCGCAGACCCTGGCCCGCCACGCGGGGCTGGACGTGAGTCCGGCGACGATCCGCAACATACTCGCCGACCTGGAGGATGCCGGCCTGCTCAGCGCGCCGCACGCCTCCGCCGGGCGCGTGCCGACGCCGCAGGGCTACCGGTTGTTCGTCGATTCGCTGCTGCAGGTGCGGCCGCTGCCGGAAACCGACGTGGCGCGGCTGCGGGGCGAACTGCCGGCCGGGTCGGGCACGCAGGCGCTGCTGGGCAGCGCATCGGAACTGCTGTCGGCGATGACCCATTTCGTCGGCGTGGTCAGCGTGCCCAAACGCGAGCAGTTCGCGTTCCGGCGCATCGACTTCGTGCCCCTGGACGGTTCGCGCGTGCTGGCGATCCTGGTGTTCGCCGACAACGAGGTGCAGAACCGCATCGTGCTCACACGGCGGCCCTTCGATGCCGGCGAGCTGGAGCGCGTGGCGAATTACCTCAACGCGCATTTCGCCGGGCGCACCGTGGCCGACATCCGCACCACGCTGCTGCGCGAGCTGCGCAGCGCGCAGAGCGAAATGCAGCTGCTGCTGGCGCAATCGGTCGAGCTGGCCGAGCAGGCGCTCGCGCCGGGCGGCGACGACATGGTGCTGGCCGGCCAGACGCGCCTGATGGGCGTGCAGGAGCTGGCCGACCTGGACCGCCTGCGCGACCTCTTCGAAGCCTTTTCGCGCAAGCGGGAGATCCTCCAGCTGCTCGAACGCACCGTGCAGGCGCCGGGCGTTCGCATCTTCATCGGCGAGGAAACCGGCCTGGCCCCGCTGGAAGGCATGTCGCTGGTGACTGCGCCCTACGTGGCCGCGGGCTCGGGCACCGTGTTGGGCGTGCTGGGCGTGATCGGCCCCACGCGCATGGCCTACGACCGCGTGATCCCGGTCGTGCAGGCGGCCGCCGACGCCCTGGGCGCGGCACTGAACCCCGACGCCTGAACCGGGGCGTCCCGGACGCGGCGGGCGAGGGCGCTGGCCGGCGCCCGCCGTCGTGCTCGTGTTGACCTTTACTGTCTTGAATCCGGGCGGGCGGGGCCCCATTGCTGCCCTGTCGCGCCTTCGAGCGCCGCTGCAAGACTTTGAATTCCAGCAAGTTTGAGCGCCATTGGCGCAGGGATGGAGCACCGCATGACCGCTAGCACGCCTTCCGGCGAACCCAACGAGAACGCCGAAGTGGCCCAGAACACCACTGACACGCCCGACACCTCGGCGACCCTCACCGCCCACATCGACGCCCTCCAGGGCGAGCTGACGCAGCTGCGCGAGGACGCGCTGCGCGAGCGGGCCGAACTGGAGAACCAGCGCAAGCGCATGGCGCGCGATATCGACATGGCGCGCAAGTTCGCCAACGAGCGCCTGCTCTCGGAGCTGCTGCCGGTGATCGACAGCCTCGAAGCCGGCCTGGCCGTGCCGGGCGATACCGCCGTGCACCTGCGCGAAGGCATGGAGCTGACGCTGCGCCAGCTGCTGAAGGTCGCCTCCGACAACGGCCTGGTCATGGTCGATCCGGTCGGCCAGCCCTTCGACCCCGAGCGCCACCAGGCCATGAGCATGGTCGACGCCGCCGGCCACGCGCCCGGCAACGTGGTCCAGGTCTACCAGAAGGGCTGGGTGCTGAACGAACGCCTCCTGCGCCCGGCGCTGGTGGTCGTGGCAAAGCACGACTGACGCCTTGAAGCGGGGCCGCGAGCCCCCCAGATAACGCACATCGGCGGTACGACCGCCACCACACCTTCAAGCAGGCGGCCCGCGCCGCCGCACAGTCAAAAGATCAGAGAGGGAGCAACACCATGGGTAAGATCATCGGTATCGACCTGGGCACGACCAATTCGTGCGTGGCGATCATGGAAGGCGGCAAGCCGCGCGTCATCGAGAACGCGGAAGGCGATCGCACCACCCCGTCCATCGTCGCCTTCACCAAGGATGGCGAAGTCCTCGTCGGCGCCAGCGCCAAGCGCCAGGCCGTCACCAATCCGAAGAACACCTTCTTCGCCGTCAAGCGCCTGATCGGCCGCAAGTTCACCGACGCCGAAGTGCAGAAGGACATCGGCCTGGTCCCGTACAAGATCACGCAGCACGAGAACGGCGACGCGTGGGTCGAGACGGCCGAAGGCAAGAAGATGGCCTCGCAGCAGATCTCGGCCGAAGTGCTGGCCAAGATGAAGAAGACCGCCGAGGCCTACCTGGGCGAGACCGTCACCGAAGCCGTCATCACCGTGCCGGCGTACTTCAACGACA
>Ga0102591_1001419_pt1 | contig 32888 bp, 32 predicted proteins | sample AraplaCol_mCL_r2_2_FD_76860 | JGI IMG/M metagenome (GOLD analysis project Ga0102591, IMG submission 76860) | Arabidopsis root microbial communities from North Carolina, USA - plate scrape MF_Col_mCL_r2 (SPADES assembly) (version 2) | ecosystem: Host-associated > Plants > Roots > Endosphere...
CCGCAGCCGGCCGCCTATGCGGGCAAGTTCAAGGGCCCCTACGCCCACCGCCTGATCACGGGCGGGATCGGCCACAACCTGCCGCAGGAGGCGCCCGCCGCCTTCGCCCAGGCCGTGCTCGACGTCATTAAGCTGTAGGGGTCAGCCCCGCACGAAGATGTTGCGCAGCCACTGGGACCCGGCCTTTGCGGCCTGGCCCCAGTCCTCGCTGTCGTCCAGCGCCTCGGGCTTGTAGCCCCAGGGGTTGAACACCTTCAGCCGGTTGACCTTGAAGGCCGCGACGTCGCGGGTGACCAGGGTCAGGCCGTGCTCCAGGGCGGTGGCGGCCAGCAGGGCGTCTCGGGCGTCGGTCAGCGGCAGGCGGCCCCGCCCGCGCACGACGGCGGCGTCGACCGGCAGGACGCGCCCCTCGAAGGCGACGGCGACCTGGTCGTTCAGCCAGGTCCGCAGCGCCTGGCCCGTCGCTTTGTCCTTCCGCTCGGCCCGCGTGACGCCGGTCTCCAGCTCCAGCAGGGTGACGGCCGAGATGAACAGGCTGGACCGGGCGACGCCGGCGGCCCAGCCGGCCAGGCCCGGATCCGTGCCGCCGGCCTTGGCGTTGCGCAGCTCGAAGACGATGCCGGTGTCGAGCAGGTACATCAGCCGCGCCAGCTTCCGGGGTTGTCCCAGGCCTCGGTCGAGCGGACCTCGGCGACGTCCAGGCTCGCCGGCGCGGCCATGGCCAGCAGGTCGACGATGGTCTCGGTCTGGCCCGACAGCTTGCGATAGGTCTCGATGCTCATCAGCACATGGGTGGTCTTGCCCCGATCGGTGACGAACACCGGCTCGATCCGCGCCGCCCGCTTGGCCTGGCTGACATCCTGGTTGAAGTCGCGACTCGAGATGATTTTCACGTGCCTACATACCTACATTGACAAGGCTGTCTTGTAGGTACGTTACTACCTTGTGGCGTTCTCGCAACAGGAAATAAGCCAGCAAAAACAATCTTCTGTACGCGAGCGTCAAAAACGCTCTTTCAACTTGCGCGCCCCGCTGGCTTCTGCGCGGCTTTGAACCAACGGCGGTCAACGCCGAGGGATTCAAACAGGGGGGACACACGTGTCCGACATCATTTCCAGCCTCGTCACGACCGTGACGGGCATACTCGACCCGCACGGCCCAGCCACGAAGGTCGCCGCCCACAGCTTCACGCCGGGCGACTTCAGCGTTCACTTCTTCCTGCAGCTGGCCGTCATCGTCCTGGCCTGCCGGGTCGTGGGCTGGCTGGGCCAGAAGCTGCTGCAGCAGCCGCAGGTGGTCGGCGAGATGATCGCCGGCGTGGTGCTGGGCCCGTCCCTGCTGGGCCTGCTGTTCCCCGACTTCCAGCTGGCCCTGTTCCCCAAGGAGACCAAGAACGTCCTGTACGTCGGCGCCCAGCTGGGCGTGGGCCTCTACATGTTCATGGTCGGCACCAGCTTCCAGGCCGGCCACTTCAAGGCCAAGGCCAAGAGCGCGATGAGCGTGTCGTTCGCCGGCATCGCCGCGCCGTTCCTGATCGCCGCCGCCATCACGCCCTTCCTGCTGAAGGTTCCGGGCCTCTTCGCCCCGACCATCGGCCAGGGGCCGGCCACCCTGTTCATGGGCGCCTGCATCGCCCTGACCGCCTTCCCGATGCTGGCCCGCATCATCAACGAGCGCGGCCTGGCCAACACCTCGCTGGGCACCCTGTCTCTGACCGCCGGCGCCTTCGACGACGCTGTCTCCTGGTGCGTGCTGGCGGTGGTGCTGGCCACCTTCGGCGGCGGCCCGGGCGTGGCCCTGCTGGCCATCGGCGGGGGCCTCGCCTGGGTGGCCTTCGTCGTCCTGCTGGGTCCGAAGATCCTGGCCCCGCTGGGCCGCATCGTCGAGCGCGAGGGCGAGATGAGCACGGGCGTCCTGGCCCTGGTCATCCTGGCCTTCTGCATCTCGGCCTTCCTGATGGACGCCGTCGGCATCCACGCCATCTTCGGCGGCTTCATCCTCGGCGTGGTCATGCCGCGCGGCAAGCTGGTCGAGGAACTGAAGAAGAAGGTCGAGCCGCTGGCCGTCGTGCTGCTGCTGCCGATGTTCTTCACCTATTCGGGCCTCAACACCCGGATGGACATGGTCAACTCGCCGCAGCTTCTCTTGATCGCGCTGGGCGTCCTGGCCGCCTCGATCCTGGCCAAGTGGGGCGCCTGCTACGTCGCCGCCCGCGCCACCGGCGAGAACCACGCCACGGCCATGGGCATCGGCGCCCTGATGAACTCGCGCGGCCTGATGGAGCTGATCATCATCAACATCGGCCTGCAGAAGGGCATCATCGGCCCGACCCTGTTCTCGATGCTGGTGCTGATGGCGATCGTCACCACGGTCATGGCCAGCCCGCTGTTCGAGGTGGTCTACGGCAAGAAGGCCCGCGAGACGGGCGAGCTGGACGCCATCGACGGCGCCGTCGCCAAGGCCGCCTGACCGGCTTCCCCAGTCGACTTCCCAGTCGCTTCCCTGCCCTCGCTCTCCTGCCGGAGCGAGGGCTTCTTTTTACGTGAGCGCGCAAGATGATCGATCATAGCGAAGCTTGCCAACATCGGCTTATGATCGGCCATGAGACCAGCAGCTGTCGCCTTCGGAGCTCTTCTTTCGACCCTCGTTGCTTCCGAGTCGCGGGCGCTGTGCGTCTATGACGGCGTGGACAACGCCCAGACCACGATCACACAGGAATTCAGGGACTCCCGACTGGTCGTCAAGGCAAGGGTCATCGCCGCCAAGGATCACTATTCCGATGGCGATGACGACAACTGGACGCTTTACCGACTGGACGTGCAACACGTCTACAAGGGCCGGGCACCCCGTGAGCTAAGGTTCTTCACCTTTCGAAACAGCGGCGGATTCTACATGGATCGGCCATGGGTCAGCCTTCCAGCCGGTCATGATATCGGCGGCGAGTACCTGCTCTTCCTCAATTCAACGCCGCACGCGCAGGGTATCCCCGCCGCGAAGGGAACTTTCTTCGTGAACTACAGCTGCGGCGTCTCGGCCCCATGGCGCGATATTTCCAAGGCTTCGCGCGAAGAATTGCAGGCGCTGGAGCACTAGCGCCAAGGCGCCCCCTAAACCTCAGGCCGGTTCCAGCGGCCTGTCGAAGCCGAACCTGTTGATCTGGGCGATCAGGTCGCGGTGGCTGGGCAGGTCGTGGGTGGCCCGGTCGCCGAAGGTGCGGATCTTGGCGAACAGCTTCTCGGCGCCCGCCACGTCGGGGAACTCGCTGCGCCCCGGCGACAGGTCGGTTTTGAAGCCCATGCCGTACAGGATGTACTGGTAGTTGAAGAAGGCGAAGGTCTCGAGGTCCAGGATGAAGTCGTAGCGGGTGGGCGGCCGCCAGCGCCACTGCTCCAGCAAGTCGACCAGCCGCTCGGGGATCGAGGCCGGGTCGGCGTTCTCGCGCCAGAACGGCTCGGTCCGCTGGCTCAGGCAGTAGTGCAGCTTCAGGAAGGTGATGATGTTGTCGAAGCGGGCCGTCATCAGCTCATTGAAGCGGAACGCCGGGGCGCTGATCGGGCCGTTGTGCGGGAAGAGCTCGGCGATGATCGCCACCGCCGCCTCGATCAGCACCACGCCGGTCGATTCCAGCGGCTCCAGGAAGCCGGCCGACAGGCCCACGGCCACGCAGTTCCTGACCCATTGCTTGGTGCGGTAGCCGGCCTCGAACGACAGACCCCGGGGCGTGACCTCGACGCCCTCCCCCAGATAGCCGCGCAGGATCGCGGCGGCGCGGTCGTCGTCGATGTGGTCGCTGGAATAGACGCAGCCCACGCCGCGCGCGCCGTTCAGCCCGATGTCCCAGGTCCAGCCGGCCTCGTGCGCGGTGGCGATCGTGAAGCTCTGGATCGGCGCGTCCGGACGGTCGTAGGGCACCTTGCAGGCCAGGGCGCGGTCGGCGAACAGGATCGGCCGCGCCGACTTGAACGGGGCCTTCATCGCCCGGCCGATCAGCTCGGCGTGGAAGCCGGTGCAGTCGATATAGAGGTCGGCGTCCAGCCGGCCGTGCTCCTGGCAGGTGACGTGGTCGATGGCGCCCGTGGCGTCCAGCTCCACGCCCGTCAGCAGGCCCTGCACGTGGCGCACGCCCAGCTCGCGGGCCCGCTCGGCCAGCACCTGGGCCAGCTTGGCGGCGTCGAAGTGGTACGCGTAGTTCAAGGGGCCCGAGAAGTTGCCCTCGTGCGGCCGCTTGGGGGCGCGCTGGGCGTCGGCGACCCGGGCCTGGATGGTCATGGCCTCGGCGAACGGCGCGCGGGTCGCCTCGTTCTGCAGCAGCCAGTAAGGGGCCAGGCTGGTCCCGTCGGTCGAGAACGGGGCCTCGAACGGGTGGAAGTACTGATGGCGCCCGCCGCTCTCCTTCGGCGCCCAGGCCCAGTCGTTGAAGCGGATGCCCTGCTTGAAGGTGGCCGAGGTCTCGCGGATGAACCGGGCCTCGTCGATGCCCAGGAACTGCAGGGTCGTGCGGATGGTCGGGAACGTGGCCTCGCCGACGCCGATGATGCCGACGTCGGGCGATTCCAGCAGGGTGATCTCCAGATGCGCCTGCTCGGCGATCCGCAAGGACTTGGCCAGATAGGCCGCGGTCAGCCATCCGGCCGTGCCGCCCCCGACGATCAGGATTCTGCGTCTACGATCCATGCCGCCTTGATAGCCCGGCGCGCCGCAAAAGCGGAAAGCAAAGTTCGCCGACGCGCCCGCGGGCCGGGACTACCGCCCCGGCCGCGCGAAGGCGGCCACGCGCTCGCGGGCCTGGTGCACGGGATGCTCGCGCGACGGCGCCTGGGTCGAGCCCGTCCGGAACCCGCCCACGTGGTTGGAAAGGTCCGCGGCCTCGGCGCGCAGGGCATGGGCCGCCGAGGTCGACTGCTGGACCATGGCCGTGTTGCGCTGGGTCACCTGGTCCAGCTGGTTGACGGCCACGTTGACCTGGCCCAGCGCGGCCGCCTGCTCGTTGGCCGAGGCGGCGATCTCGTCGACCAGGGTGTCGATAACCCCGACCTTGGCGACGATGCCGCGCAGGGCCTCGCCCGTCCGCCCGACCAGATCGACGCCCTCGCCCACCTGGCGGCTGGAGTCGGCGATCAGGGTCTTGATCTCCTTGGCGGCCTCGGCCGAGCGCTGGGCGAGCGCCCGCACTTCCTGGGCCACCACCGCGAAACCGCGGCCGGCGTCACCGGCCCGGGCGGCTTCGACACCCGCGTTCAGGGCCAGCAGGTTGGTCTGGAAGGCGATCTCGTCGATCACGCCCAGGATCTGCGAGACCTTGGCCGAGGAGCTCTCGATCTGGGTCATGGCCTCGGCGGCGCGGGTCACCACCTCGCCCGAGGTCTGGGCGTCGGCGGCGGCTTCGCGGACCTGGGCCGAGACGGCCTTGGCGCTCTTGGCGGTCTGCTCGACCGTGGCGGTCAGCTGTTCGACGGCCGCGGCGGTCTCCTGCAGGGTCGCGGCCTGCTGCTCGGTGCGCTCGGCCATGTCGTCGGCCGCGCGGGCGATGTCGTCGGTCCCGGCCCGGATGTCCAGCGCCCCGCGCGACACCGCGCCCATGGCCTTGTCCAGCGCCGCGGCGGCGTTGTCGAAGTCGGTCTTCAGGCGCTCGAACTCCGGCGACAGCGCGCCGTCGATCCGCACCGACAGGTCGCCCGAGGCCAGCCGCGACAGGGCCACGCCCAGGGCCGCCACGGCGGAGGCCTGCTGCTGTTCGGCCGCCTGACGTTCGGCCTCGAGGCGGTCGCGCTCTTCCAGCAGCACCGTGAAATAGGCCGAGACCGCCAGGTCCATGTCCAGGAACACCGCCTTGGCCAGGGCCGAGACCTGGTCGGCCGCGCCGTCGTCGCCCTTGGCCCCGCCGAACATCCCCTTGGCGGACGAGCGCTTGCCCAGCACCGCATGGATCAGCTTGTCCAGCACCAGGGCGTAGCCGCCGATCGACCAGCGCGGCTCCAGGCCGGCGCGGGCGTTGGACTGGCCGATGCGCTCGACCGCCGCCACATAGTCGGGACCCTGGTCGCCCGACAGCATCCGCCGCCAATGGGCCACCTGACGCGCCTGGGCGCTCTCGCCCTTCCCGTCCTTGAACAGGGCCCGCGTCTCGGCGAACCCCCGCAGCTGTTCGTAGAAGCTTTCCAGCGCCTCGGGCACCGCAGCGTCCAGCACCGGCTTGGCCGCCTGCAGCGCCGACCGGGACCGATGATCGAACCGCATGAAGCTCAGACGTTGGTCGAGCTGGTCCTTGGCGCTCATGCGGCTCCCCCGAGTCGTTGACTGTACTTTGGGCGATACCGGTGAACCGAATTCATTAACCAAGCTTGAAGCGTGGCCGTCCGCGCGCGCCCAGGCCGGCCTAGGCTGGAACGTAGTTCAGCGCGAACGCGTCCTCGCCCACGGGCCCGCTGGACACCAGCCGCAGCGGCGGCCGGGGCCCCGCGAAGAACGGCGCGCCGCTTCCCAGCACGAAGGGGCGGTAAAGCAGCCGGTATTCGTCGATCAGGCCCAGATCTGTGAGGCTTTGGGCCAGGTTCGGCCCGGCGACCTCGATCTCGCCCTCGAACCGGGCCTTCAGGTCGCGCATCGCCGTCGCGAGATCGCCCTCGATCAGGGTGGCGTTGGGGCCGACCGTCTTCAGGGTGCGCGAGACCACCCACTTGGGCTGGCGCCGCCAGACCACCGCGAACTCGCGTTGCGGCGCGTCCCACTCGGGACGGTCCTCGTCCCAGTACTGCATCAGCTCGTAGACGACGCGCCCGTACACGCTGCCGCTCAGGCTGCCCACCCAGTCGATGAAATGCCGGAACAGTTCGGGACCGGGCGCCGGCAGCACCGTGTGGTCCACATAGCCGTCCAGCGACTGGACCATTCCGAAGACGAACTTCGCCATCTCTCCCTCCGTGGGCCGGCGGGAGCCTAATCGCGGGCGGACAGGGGCGCAAACGCCCAGCCCATCACGCCGTCCAGAGGTACTTCCAGGTCTCCGAGATCGCCTGGTCGCCCCGCGTCAGGCGCAGGGTCAGGTCGACATGGGCCGCCTTGGGGCGCACGCCAAAGGCGACGCGGGCCGCCGCCTCGTCGGGATAGGGCGACAGGTCCTTCCAGACGATCTCGCCGCCCGTGGCCTGGAGGTCCATCGCCACCCCGTCCAGCCCCTCGGCCAGGGCCCCGCCCTGCAGGTCGATCGTGAACAGCCGCAGGCCCGCCTGGGCGTCGGCGCCGGTGCGGGTGCGGAACACCCGGGCGTCGGGACTGGCGAAGCGCTCCTGGCCCCAGTGGAGGCGATAGCGCAGGTCGACCTGGCTGCCCGCCTTCCAGGGATCCTTGGGCCGCCAGAAGATGGCGATGTTGTCGTCGGTCTCTTTCGTGGTGGCCAGCTCGGCCAGGTGCACCGCGCCCTCGCCCCAGGCGTCCAACGGCTCGACCCACAGGCTGGGCCGCAGGTCGTAGCGGGCCTGCAGGTCGCCGAAGTCCTCCAGGGTCCGCGCCCGCTGGACCAGGCCGAAGCCCTTGGGGTTCTGATCCTGGAAGCTGCTGAGGCGATGGGCCTTAGGGTTCTGCAGCACGCGCCAGATGTGCTCGCCTTGCCCCGTCCAGATCGCCAGGCCGTCGCTGTCGTGCACGGCGGTGCGGTAGTCCTGCAGGGGCGACGGGTCGGCGATGTTGAACAGGAACATGCTGCTCATGGCCGCCACGCCCGCCTTGGCCAGGGTGGTGCGCGGGAAGATGCTGGCGGCCACGTCGAAGACCACGTCCTCGCCCGGCCGGATCGTGAAGCTGTAGACGCCGCTGCAGCTGGGGCTGTCCATCAGGGCGTGGACGACCACCGCGTCGATGGCCCCATTGTTGTTTTGAGGCCGCTCAAGCCAGAAGGCGGTGAAGTCGGGGAACTCCTCGTTCGGCTCGCCCGCCCCGATCGCCAGGCCGCGCGCCGACAGGCCGTAGCGCTGGCCCCGGCCCAGGCTGCGGAAGTAGCTGGCGCCCTGGAACACCGCCACCTCGTCCATCTTGCCCGCCTCGTTCAGCGGCCACAGCAGGCGGAAGCCGGAAAAGCCGTTCCAGGCCTTGGCGACGTCGGCGTGCTCGCCCGGGATGTCGAACATCGCCGGGTCGAAGGCGATGGGCCGCGCCAGGCCGGCGGCCACCTCGAAGATCGGCAGCGGCCGCGGATAGAGCCAGGCCGGCGGGAAGAACTCGGCCCGGAACGGCGGCTGGCGGTCCTTCCACAGGTCGGCCTCCGCCCGGAAGCGGATGCGGAAATATTCGTCGTAGGTCAGGCCGGTGATCGTCGGCGGCGCGGGCGGCTTGACGTAGGGCGCGGCGGCCAGCGCCCGGGCCTTGTCGCGAAGCCCCTCGACGGAGAACGGCTGGCTGACCGCGCCGTCGACGGCCGGCGCCCCATTCGAAAGGACTTGGGCGGCGGCCAGTCGCGGCGCCAGGGCCAGGACAGCCGACAGCGAAAGCCGGCCGAGCGCCGCGCGACGGTTGAGCAGACTGGAAAACATCCGGGCCTTGTAAAGCAACGCCCCCGTTGCACGCCACACAACGCAGCTTTAGCGACAAAGGTTCGCGCATTCGCCTCGATCGCGGACAAGGTCGCTGGCGCGCGGCGCCGCACCCGCCTATTCCTAACGCGACAAGCGTTGCAACAAGCCAGGCCTTGGCACGTTTGGGCTTGGTCGAGGGCCTGATAAGGTTCGACGGCGGATAGAGGGACCGACGACACTTCATGGGCGCTCCGGCTGATTTCACCCTCAAGGAGACCGCCGGTCACAAGACCGCCGTGCTCTCGGGGGACTGGACCGCCCGCGGCATGGTCGACGCCGGCGAGCGACTGGTCCAGGCCATGGAAGGGTCGCAAGCGGTCGATCTGGACCTGCGCGACATCACCCGCTGCGACACCGCCGGGGCCTACGCCATCATCCGCGCCGCCGACGGCCGGATCAGCGCCGGCAAGATCAAGGCCGGTCCGCGCACCCTGCGCCTGCTGCAGCTGGTCGACGACGCCATCCAGGTCGAGCCCGAGGCGGCGCCCCCGCAGAAGGGCTTCCTGGCCCTGTTGGAGCGTATCGGCCGGGGCGTCTACGGCCTGGGCGACGACCTCTACAGCACCACCGCCTTCCTGGGGCACCTGCTGGTGGCCATCGCCCGCTGCATCGCCAAGCCCAGCCGCATCCGCTGGGCGCCGGTGGTCTCGCTGGCGGAACGGGCGGGCCTGGACGCCATCCCGATCGTCTCGGTCACCACCTTCTTCATCGGCGCGGTCGTGGCCCTGCTGGGCGCCAACCTGCTGACCCAGTTCGGCGCCCAGGTGTTCGCGGTCGAGCTGATCGGCATCTCGGTGCTGCGCGAGTTCAACATCCTGATCACCGCCATCCTCCTGGCCGGCCGCTCGGCCTCCAGTTTCGCGGCCGAGATCGGCTCGATGAAGATGAACCAGGAGATCGACGCCATGCAGGTGATGGGGGTCGATCCCTACGAGGCGCTGGTGCTGCCGCGCTTCGCGGCGCTGCTGCTGACGATCCCGCTGCTGACCTTCGTGGCCACCCTGGCGGGCCTGGCGGGCGGCATGCTGGTCACCTGGGCGGCGCTGGACCTGTCGCCGACCTTCTTCCTGCAGCGGATGCAGGACGCCGTCGGCGTGCAGCACTACTGGATCGGCCTGTCGAAGGCCCCGGTCATGGCCATGGTCATCGCCGCCATCGGCTGCCGCCAGGGCATGGAGGTCGGCAACGACGTGGAGTCGCTGGGCCGCCGGGTCACCGCCGCCGTGGTCCACGCCATCTTCGCGATCATCGCCATCGATGCGGTCTTCGCCCTGATCTACATGGAGCTGAACCTGTGAGCCCGGCCGACGCGCCCCCGCCCGAGGGCCCCGACGCCCAGGCGCAGGCCCAAGCCCAGGCTCAGGCCCAGACCAAGGCGCTGGCCAAGGCCACGCCCCATGTCGAGGACGAGGCCGAGTCGACCGCCGAGGCCCCGCCGATCCGGGTCACGGGCCTGGTCTCGCGGTTCGGCGACAACGTCATCCACGACGGCCTGGACCTGACCGCCGAGCGCGGCGAGGTCCTGGGCGTGGTCGGCGGCTCGGGCGCGGGCAAGTCCGTGCTGCTCAACACCATCATCGGCCTGAAGGTCCCCGACGGCGGGTCGGTCAAGCTGTTCGGCCAGGACATGGCCGACGCTTCCCGTCGCCGCTGGAGCGTGATCGAGCGCCGCTGGGGCGTGCTGTTCCAGCAGGGCGCGCTGTTCTCGAACCTGACCGTGCGCGAGAACGTCGCCGCGCCGCTGCACGAGCACACCCGCCTGCCCAAGGGCGAGATCGAGCATCTGGCCGATCTGAAGATCGCCCTGGTCGGCCTGCCCGCCCGGGCCGGCAACCTCAAGCCCGCCGAGCTGTCGGGCGGCATGCGCAAGCGCGCCGGCTTGGCCCGCGCCCTGGCCATGGACCCCGAGCTGCTGTTCCTGGACGAGCCCACGGCGGGCCTGGACCCGATCAGCGCCGCGGCCTTCGACAGCCTGATCAAGGACCTGTCCGACAGCCTGGACCTGACGGTGTTCATGATCACCCACGACCTGGACACCCTCTACGAGATCACCGACCGGATCGCGGTGATCGCCGACAAGAAGGTGGTGGCCACCGGCTCCGTCCAGGAGCTGGAGAAGAACCCCCACCCCTGGATCCAGGAATACTTCATGGGGCCGCGCGGGCGCGCGGCCGCCGGCCAGGCGACGCCCAAATCGGCGCCGAAAGCCACACCGAGGACGAGCTGATGGAAAGAAACGCCAACTACGCCCTGGTGGGCGCGGCGACCCTGATCCTGTTCATGGGTCTGCTGATCTTCGCCGTCTGGCTGGCCAAGCTGAGCTTCAACCAGGAATACGACCTGTACGACGTGCTGTTCGTCGGCCCCGTGCGCGGCCTCTCGGACGGCGGCGAGGTGCACTTCAACGGCATCAAGGTCGGCGAGGTCACCAAGATCGCCCTCGACAAGAGTGATCCGAACCGCGTCATCGCCCGCGTGCGCGTCACCTCGGACGTGCCGATCAAGACCGACAGCTTCGCCACCCTGGAGCCCCAGGGCATCACCGGCGTGAACTATGTGCAGATCGCCGCAGGCACGCCCGCCAAGCCGCTGCTGAAGAGCACGGTCAAGAGCGGCGAGGTGCCCGTGATCCGCAGCCAGCGCAGCGCCCTGTCCGACCTGCTGGAAGGCGGCGGCACGGTTCTGACCCGCACCATCGAGGCCCTGGACCGCGTCAACCGCGTGCTGTCGGACGACAACGTCAAGACCTTCAGCGCCTCGCTCAGCGACATCCAGTCGGTCACCGCCGAGCTGCGCGAGCGCAAGGCGATCATCGCCGACGCCCAGAAGGCCCTGCAGAGCATCGAGGCCACCTCGACCCGGATCGGCGAGCTGTCGGACTCGGTCAACGGCCTGGCCAACGGCGACGCCAAGCGCACCCTGAAGAACCTGGGCGACGCCGCCGACGAGCTGAAGGCCACCGCCAAGGACGTGCGCGGCATGGTCGGCAAGCTGGAAGGCCCGACCAGCGACTTCGCCACCACCGGCCTGCCGCAGCTGTCGTCGGCCGTCGTCACCCTGCAATCGGCCGCCGAGTCCCTGGACCGGCTGGTCAGCGAAGTCGAACAGAACCCGCGCGCCCTGGTCGGGAAGGCGCCCGCCAAGGAACTGGAGGTCAAGCCGTGAGCAAGCTGCGCATCACCCTGCGAACGGCCGCGATCGCCGCCGTCGCGGTCGGGCTTTCCATGAGCTTGGCCGGCTGCATCAGCCTGTTCCCCAAGTCGAACCCGGCCGGGCTCTACCGCTTCGGCCACGTGGCGGCCGAAAGCTCGCGACCGGCCAGCGACAAGAGCTTCGGGGTCTACAAGACCCCGACGGTCTTCACCCGCGCCGCGATGAGCGACCGCCTCCTGTCCGTGACCAACGGCGAGGCCGCCTACATCGCCGACGCCCGCTGGGTGTCGCCGGCCATCGTGCTGTTCGACGAGGCCGTGGCCCGCGCCTTCGAGGCCGACGGCAGCACCGCCCGCCTGGTCACCCGCGGCGAGGCCCTGAAGGCGGCCATGGCCCTGCGCCTGGAGGTCCGCTCGTTCGAGACCGACTACGTGAACGGCCCCAAGGCCGCGCCCGAGGTGCTGGTCGAGATCCGGGCCGTCATGACCCGCAGCAACGACCGCGCCCTGCTGGGCGACAAGGTGTTCGTGGCCCGGGTCAAGGCCGCCGACAACCGCCTGTCGGCCATCGTCCCCGCCTATGACCAGGCCGTGGACAAGGTGCTGACCGAGATCGTGGCCTGGGTCGGCGAGGCGGGCGCGAAGCTGCCGGCGACCTAGGCTTCCGGATCGGACGCCGCGCCCGCTTCCCGCCGGAAGCGCACCAGGATCTCCACGCCGCCCGGCCGCTGGGCCAGGGCGTCGCGGACCATGGCCAGCACGGTGTCGGCCGAGACGTGCAGGTCCACCACCTGGCCGGACTCCTCGTAGACGAGGTGCGAGTGCGGCTCGGCCACGGTGTCGAACACCAGCTCGGCCGTGGTGGTGGCGAGGCGGCCGATGAGGCCGTGGTCGGCCAGCAGCTCCATCTGGCGGGCGAGATCGCCCGAGGTGACGGCCACGCCGGCTTCGGCGACCAGCTCGGCCACCTCGGTCAGGGTCAGGTGCTCCTCCGGCGAGGCGCGCAGCAGCGCCAGCAGGCGCGGCAAGGCGCCGTGGCCGGCCAGGCCGGCGCGACGCAGCTCCTCCCGCAACGCGGCCTCCACCGCATGTGGCATCGAAGCGTCCTCCCAGAGGCGTCCGAACCGGCCGCGGTCGTTGAGCCGCCGCGGCCTGATCCGAAAGCTCAAAGACGTACGGGCGCGGCGTCGCCGCCGCGCCCTTGGAACATCAGGCGGCCAGGTCGAGCCGGTCGGCGTTCATCACCTTGTTCCAGGCGACGACGAAGTCCTTCACGAACTTCTCCTGGGCGTCCGAGGCGGCGTACACCTCGGCGAAGGCCCGAAGCTCGGCGTGGGAGCCGAAGATCAGGTCGACGCGCGTGGCCGTCCATTTCGGGTCGCTCGACTTGCCGTCGTGGCCGGCGAAGGCGTTGAGGGCGGTCGGGCTCCAGGTGGTGCCCATGGCCAGCAGGTTGACGAAGAAGTCGTTCGTCAGGGCGCCCGGACGGTCGGTGAACACGCCCGCCTTGGCGTCGCCGACATTGGTCCCCAGCACCCGCAGGCCGCCGACCAGGACGGTCATTTCCGGCCCGCTCAGGCGCAGCAGCTGGGCGCGGTCGACCAGGGACTCCTCGGGCGACATGAAGTGCTCGCCCGCCTTGCGGTAGTTGCGGAAGCCGTCGGAGCGCGGCTCCAGCGGCGCGAACGAGTCCGCGTCGGTCTGCTCCGCCGAGGCGTCCGCCCGCCCGGGGGCGAAGGGCACCTCGACCGGGACGCCGGCGTCCTTGGCCGCCTGCTCGACCGCCGCCGCCCCGCCCAGCACGATCAGGTCGGCCAGCGAGACCTTCTTGCCGCCGGCGGCCGCGCCGTTGAAGTCCTTCTGGATCCCCTCGAGGGCCGCCAGCACCTGGGCCAGGACCGGCGGGTTGTTGACCTCCCAGTCCTTCTGCGGCGCCAGGCGGATGCGCGCGCCGTTGGCGCCGCCCCGGCGGTCGGACCCGCGCCAGGTCGAGGCCGAGGCCCAGGCCGCCCCGACCAGCGCGGAGACCGAGAGCCCGGAGGCCAGGATCTTCTGCTTCAGGGCCGCGACGTCCGAGGCGTCGACCAGCGGATGGTCCACGGCCGGGATGGGGTCCTGCCAGATCAGGGTCTCCTGGGGCACCAGCGGGCCCAGGTAACGGGCCTTGGGGCCCATGTCGCGGTGGGTCAGCTTGAACCAGGCGCGGGCGAAGGCGTCGGCGAACTGGTCGGGGTTCTCCAGGAAGCGACGCGAGATCTTCCCGTATTCGGGATCGAAGCGCAGCGACAGGTCGGTGGTGAGCATCCGCGGCTTCTGCGCGGCGCCGCCAAAGGCGTTCGGGACGTCGGCCGGCGCGTCCTTGGCCTCCCATTGCTGTGCGCCGCCGGGGCTCTTGGTCAGCTCCCACTCGAACTTGAAGAGGTTCTCGAAGAAGTGGTTGCTCCACCGCGTCGGGGTCTGGCTCCAGGTGACTTCCAGCCCGGACGTGATCGCGTCGGCGCCGACGCCGGTGCCGTGCTTGCTGCGCCAGCCCAGGCCGTGGTCATGGATCTCGCCGCCTTCGGGTTCGGGACCGACGAACGACGGGTCGCCCGCGCCGTGGGTCTTGCCGAAGGTGTGGCCGCCGGCGATCAGGGCGACGGTCTCCTCGTCGTTCATCGCCATGCGCGCGAAGGTCTCGCGGATGTCATGGGCGGCGGCGACAGGGTCGGGATTGCCGTTGGGCCCCTCCGGATTGACGTAGATCAGGCCCATCTGCACCGCGCCCAGGGCCGAGTGCAGCTGGCGCTCGCCGCTGTAGCGCTCATCGCCCAGCCACGAGCCTTCGGGCCCCCAGAACAGTTCCTCGGGCTCCCACTGGTCGGCCCGGCCGCCGCCGAAGCCGAAGGTCTTGAAGCCCATGGACTCCAGGGCGACGTTGCCCGCCAGCACGTAGAGGTCGGCCCACGACAGCTTGGCGCCGTACTTCTGCTTGATCGGCCACAGCAGGCGGCGGGCCTTGTCGAGGTTGGCGTTGTCCGGCCAGCTGTTGAGCGGGGCGAACCGCTGCTGGCCGCCGCCCGCGCCGCCACGGCCGTCGGTGACGCGGTAGGTGCCGGCGCTGTGCCAGGCCAGGCGGATCATCAGGCCGCCGTAGTGCCCGAAGTCGGCCGGCCACCAGTCCTGGGAGTCGGTCATCAAGGCTGTCAGGTCGGCGACCACCGCCTTGAGGTCGAGGGTCTTGAACGCCTTGGCGTAGTCGAACGCCTCGCCCATTGGGTTGGAGCGCGGCGAATGCTGGTTGAGGCTCTCGAGGCGCAGGTTCTTCGGCCACCAGTCGCGGTTGGTGCTGCGGGGACCATGTCCCATCGGGCATTGGCCCTGAATGCTGTCTTCGACCTTGGCGTCCATCGTTCTGTTCCTCCGCTTGAGCGTCCGTGATCGTCCGGCCCGAAGGCCGGCGTGAGTATTCTTCCCCCGGATTGCGACGCGATTGTTCGCCCAACTCCACGATAAAGAGAAGCGCCAAGGTCTAATGAACGTGATAGGCTATGCCTATGAACCTGCGAGACCTCCGCTACCTGCTGGCCGTCGCCGAGCACGAGCATTTCGGGCGCGCCGCCAAGGCCTGCGGCGTCAGCCAGCCCACCCTGTCGGTGCAGATCCGCAAGCTGGAAGACCTGATGGGCGTGACGCTGTTCGAGCGCTCCAGCAAGACCGCCGCCCCGACCGAAGCCTGCCTGCGGCTGATCGGCCACGCCCGCGCGGCGGTGACGGCGGCCGAGGCCATCCTGGCCACGGCCCGCAACATGCGCGACCCGCTGTCGGGCCGCTTCCGGCTGGGCATCATCCCGACCCTGGCGCCCTATCTGCTGCCGCTGGTCTTCGCGCCGCTGCGCCAGGCCCTGCCCGCCCTGGAGCTGGAGCCATGGGAGGACCAGACCTCGGCCCTGCTGGAGCGGCTGCGCGCCCACGAACTGGACGCCGCCCTGCTGGCCACCGAGGAGGACGGGCCCGACCTGGTCAGCCTGCCGCTGTTCGCCGAGCCCTTCCTGGCCGCCCTGCCCCCTGAGCATCCCCTGGCCGCCCGCGCGGTGATCCTGGAGACCGACCTGGCGCGCGACATCCTGGTGCTGGCCGACGGCCACTGCCTGCGCGACCAGACGGTCGAGGCCTGCGGCGGCGACGCGGGGCTGGGCGGCCCCCTCCGGGCGGCCAGCCTGCCGACCCTGCTGAACATGGTGGCGGCCGGCTACGGCACGACCCTGATCCCGGGCCTGGCGGCCGGGGCGGCGCAGGACGCCGGCATCGTGCTGCGGCCGCTGTCGGCCAAGGCGGGGCGGACGGTCCGCATCGCCTGGCGCGCGCACTTCCCCCGGCGGGCGGCGGTGGAGGCGGTGGGCGAGGTGATCGCGTCGCGGCTCAAGGGGTTCGCGGAGGGCGCGGCGGCGGGAGCGGTATAATCACCCTCTCTCTTTGAGAGAGGGAGGGGCCCGCCGCCGAAGGCGGTGGGAGGGTGAGAGGTTTCACCCTGTCCGAACGAAGCACGGCCAGGATGTCTTCGCCGACACCGCAAGGGTCGGCCAGCACCCGGTCGTTGGGAAACCTCAGAACCACGTATCCGAAGAGCTCCAGATCCTCTGTGCGGCGCGCGTCGTAGTCTTCGCGCTCTTCATGGGTCGGGCCATCGAGTTCGACGATCAACTTGCCCGCCTCGCAGACGAAGTCGGCGAGGTAGCGGTCTATCGGGACCTGTCGCAGGAACCTGAATCCGCCTAGCCGGCGATTGCGCACCAGCTTCCAGAACCTCTTCTCGGCGAGAGTCTGGTCCCGGCGGAGCCGGCGGGCGTTGGCGGTCGCATCCATGGGGCAAGCTTGAGCTTGGTCCTGATGACCACGCAACGGAAGGAATCGGGATTTTCCGGCCAGCTGTGAAACCTCTCACCCTCCCACCGCTTCGCGGTGGGCCCCTCCCTCTCTCTAAGAGAGAGGGGTTCCCCTACAGCGCCGTCAGCGGCTCCACCACGTCCCCGTACCCCGCGTCCGCCTGGATCCGCAGCGACGCCCCGTCGACCCACGGCTCCACCGTCACCAGCGGCCGCGCCCGCGCCGTGTCGATCGCCGTCGCCGCGTCGGCGCTCTCGGCCAGCAGCTGCAGGTTCATCCGCGTCGGGAAGATCACCTTGCGCTCGCCGGCCTCCGCCAGGGCCAGGGCTTCGCCGGGCGCGATCCATTCGGCGTCGACCGCCTCGTGGCCGTCGCAGATGGCCAGCTGGGCCAGGGGCGCGTGGGCGACGTAGAACCAGGTGTCGAAGCGCTTGGCCATCAGCGGCGGCGTGATCCAGCGGGCGAAGACGGTCAGGGCCGACAGGTCCAGCTTCAGCCCCAGCTCGCGGACCACGTCGAGGAACGGCAGGCGGTCCTCGGCGACCGCCGCCCGCACGTCGATCGCCGCCTCGCCGGCATAGACCTCGCCGGCGGCGTCACGGGCCAGCAGCACGCCGGCCTCCTCGTAGGCCTCGCGGATGGCGGCGATGCGCAGCGGCGCGCCGTCGGCCTCGACGCTCTCCCAGCCGGTGGCGTGGTCGATCCAGGCCGGGTCGTGGTCGCCCGCATGGCTCTTGCCGCCCGGGAAGACCAGGGCGCCGGCCGCGAAGTCGATCTGGTGGTGCCGCTTGACCATCAGCACCTCGAACGAGGGCTCGTCGCGCAGCAGCAGGATGGTGGCGGCGGGTCGGATCGGGTCGGCGGGACGCTCTGTCATCGGACGAGGTTGGCGCCGAAGCGGGATGACGGCTAGAGATTTCGAACGGGTGTTCTAATGCCCGAACTCAATCCAAGCCCCTCAACGGTTGTCATCCCGGAAGCCTCGCAGAGGCTGTCCGGGACCCAGGGGACTGGGCTGAGGCCTTGCGGTTCACCTGGGTCCCGGACAAGCGCTGCGCGCTTTCCGGGATGACAACCGTTTGGAGCGCGAAAGCCGAAACAACGGCGGAACTTGAGCCGCCCCTACCCCGCCACCGCCGTCTTCGCCCGCTCGCCCAGTTGGTCCGCGCGGTCCAGCAGGTAGTCGGCGTCCTCGCGCGACACCGACGGGGCCGCGGTCAGGAAGCGCTGGATCATGTGCTCCTGGAAGCGCTCGCGGTCGCCGGGGCGGCCGTCGTATTCCAGGGCGTGGAAGGCGTCGACGCCCGCGCGGAAGGCCGGCTGCAGGCGCGGCGGCAGGCCCGCCCGCTCGCAGATCGCCTTCAGGCCCAGCTCGCCCGCGTCATGGATCATCAGCCAGGTGCGGTGATGCGGCACGCCGGCCAGCTCGGCCACGCCCCACTCGAAGAAGGTCATGTGGCCATGAGCCAGGGCCCGCAGCAGCAGCGACGGCGACAGCCGCCCGACGCTGTGCAGGTGGGCGGCGAAGGTCTTGGCGTCGGCCGAGCGTCCGGCCTGGTCGACCAGGTCGATCGTCGCCCGCTCCTTGGTGTCGAGGATCAGCTCCAGGGTGCGCTCGGCCGACAGCGGGTGCGTGGCCAGGATGTGGTCGCGCAGCTGTTCGCCGACCATGTCGATCAGGCGCTCGGTCACCGACAGCGGCAGGGACGAGCGGTAGGCGACCGCCGTCAGCACCTTCTCGGACTTGGCGAAGCGTTCCAGGGCCCGCTGCAGGGCCGTCTCGGACATGCGGGCGTTGTCGTTGGCGCAGAGGGTGGCGACCACCTCCTCGCCGCCCTGCTCGACCAGCAGGGCCGCGACCTTGCGCGACAGCCTGGGGCGCTTGGCCACGGCCATTTGCCGCACCGGTCCGCCCAGGCGGACGATCTCGGCCAGGTCGGCGTCGCTGAACACCGGCGAGAAGCTGATGATCGGCAGCGAGATGCTCTCGACGTCGCGGGCCAGGCGGTTGGCGACGTCGGCCGGCAGGGTCGGCGAATTGCGCAGGGTCACGGCCATGGCGCGGCGGACCAGTTCGGCGGCGTCGGCGGCCATCACCCGCAGGATCTCGGCGGCCAGGGCGCGCTGCTCGTCGTCCAGCTCGGCGCGGTCGATGGTGCGGCACAGCTTGTGCGCGGCCAGGGCGCGCTCGTCCGGCGTCGCGCCCTTCACCAGCATGCGGATGTCGTGTTCGGTCAGGGCGGCGCGGGTGGTGGCCATCGATCTTCCCAGTCCCCACGGACGGCGAGGAATCGGATCATCCCCCGTTATGCTTAACGATTGTTTTCCCGCCTGGCGGCGCTCGTTAACGATAAGCCGTAACTCGGCGCAAACCGCGATCCTCTAGGGTCTGGGCTCACCAGCCGAGGAATCAGTCCTTGTTCGCCGAGCGCCGACAAAACACCCCCGCGAACGGCGGCGATGACGCCCGTCTGGCGCTCGACGCCCAGGCCGCTCTGCTGCCCTACGCGCTGGCCGTTTTCGCCGTCGCCCTGCCGATCTATGTCTGGGCCTGCTCGTTCGCGCAAAACGCCGGCTGGATGGCGATCAGCTTCGCCGTGTTCGCCATCAACTGGGGCATCTTCTACGGGGTGGTCGCCTGGCTGCGCACGCCCGGGGCCGAGGACCTGACCCGCCGCGCGCGCGTGCACGTGATGTCGGGCCTGCTGTGGGCCGTCGCGGTCTGCCAGATGGCCGTCTTCGCCGACGGGTCGGGCCCGGTGCGCGAGACCCTGCTGCTGCTGTCGGCCGGCGCGGCCGTGGTCTGCATCTTCTTCGCCGCGCCCTACCTGCTGGCCCTGCTGCTGACCGCGCCCCTGGCGGCGGCCGGGCCGCTGTACCTGCTGTTCTCGCAGCCGCAGAGCAACCAGGCCGGCGGCATGGCGTTCGGGGCCGTCAGCCTGGCCATGGCCCTGTCGCTGATCCTCAACCGCATGCTGCGCCGCCAGCACGCCCTGTCCCTGGCCCACGAGGCCCTGCTGGAGGAGCGGCTGAACGTGCTGGAGGCCGCCGAGCGCGCCGCCCGGTCCAAGTCCGACATCGTCGCCACCCTCAGCCACGAGATCCGCAACGGCCTGACCGGCGTGACCCACGTGCTGGCCGCCGCCGCCGGCAAGGGCGGCCGCGCGGCCCCGTCGCGGGAACAGCTGAACGCCGCCCTGGACGCCGCCCAGGACCTGGTCGCCGTGCTGAACGCCACCCTGGATTCCGAGACCGCCGAGTCGGGCCGCCTGGCCGTCGAGAGCGTGGCCTTCGAGCCCGTGCGCCTGATCCGCGACCTGGTCCTGCTGGACCGCCCGCACGCCGTGGCCAAGGGCCTGGAGCTGGTCGTCCACGTCGAGCCCGACCTGGAGCACCGCCAGCTGGGCGCGGCCATAGGCGATCCTCTGCGCACCCGCCAGATCATCGCCAACATCGTCGGCAACGCGGTAAAGTACACCGTGCGCGGCCGGATCGAGGTGCGGGTCGAGCGGCGGGACAACCTGATCGCCATCGAGGTGGCCGACACCGGCCCCGGCCTGTCGCGCGACGAGCTGGACCAGGCCTTCCAGGCGTTCCAGCGGGTCGAGCGCACCGGGGCGGGCGTCAACGGCGCCGGCCTGGGCCTGTCGCTGTCGCGCCAGCTGGCCAAGCTGATGGGCGGCGCGCTGGAAGCGACCAGCGCCGTCGGCGTCGGCAGCTGCTTCACCCTGACCCTGCCCTTCGACGAACACGCCCCCTGCATGATCGAGCCCGACAGCGAGGCCCCTCACGCGGTCGAGGCCGCCGGCGCCCCGCCGCGCAACCTTCGCATCCTGATCGCCGAGGACGACGCCCTGAACGCGGCCATGCTGCGCGCCATCCTCGAGCAGTTGGGCCACCAGGTGGTCCACGCCCAGAACGGCCGCCGCGCCCTGGACCTGGCCCGCATCTGCGACTTCGACCTGGTGATGCTGGACGGCCGCATGCCGATCCTGGACGGCCCGCAGACCGCCGCCGCCCTGCGCGCGCTGGAGACCGCCAACCGCGAGGTTCCGATCGTGGCCGTGATCGGCGGCGACGCCGACGAGGCGCGCGAATGCCTGGACGCCGGCGCCGACACCGTGCTGCGCAAGCCCGTCAGCGTCGCGGCCGTGGCCCGCGCCGTGGCCGACGCCGCGACAATCGACCGCAAGGGCGGGGAAGCCGGCCGGACGGCGGTCGCCTAGCGACGGGTTCAGCGAAAGTGCGAAGCGGTTTCGCGCCCGGAACCCGTCGAGCGTAAACACTTTCCAACAGCTGTTTAAGTCGTCCACACTGCCCGCAACGATAAGAAGCGGGAGGACGGGATGCTGCGCGATCTGCGGGTCATCGAGCTGGCCACCTATATCGCCGCCCCCGGCGCGGCCGGGATCATGGCCGACTGGGGCGCCGACGTGATCAAGATCGAGTCGCCCGACGGCGACCCGATGCGGGGCTTCTTCGACACCCTGGGCTCGGATCAGGCCGCCAACCCGATCTTCGAGCTGGACAACCGCGGCAAGCGGTCGGTCGTGCTGGATATCCGCACCGACGCCGGCCGCGAAGCCGCCAAGGCCCTGGTCAAGGACGCCGACGTCTTCCTGACCAATGTCCGTCCCGCCGGTCTGGCCCGGGCCGGGCTGGACTACGACAGCCTCAAGGCCGTCAATCCGCGCCTGATCTATTGCAGCCTGACCGGCTACGGCCTGGAGGGTCCCGACGCCGATCGGCCGGGCATGGACGTGGCCGCCTTCTGGTCGCGGGCTGGGGTGGGCGCGATCACCGCCGCCAAGGGCGCCGAGCCCTTCCCCCTGCGCACCGGCATGGGCGACCACGTGACCTCGCTGGCGACGGTGTCGGCCATCCTGGCGGCCGTGCACGAGCGGCATCGGACGGGCGTCGGCCGGCTGGTCGAGACCTCGCTGCTGCGCACCGGGGTCTATGCGATCGGCTCGGACATGGCCATCCAGCTGCGGTTCGGGAAGCTGGCCTCCACCCGTCCCCGGCGCGAGGCGGTGCAGCCCCTGGCCAACTTCTTCCAGACCCGCGACGGTCGCTGGATCTGCCTGCTGGCCCGCCAGGGGTCCGGCGACTGGGCGCGGATCGCGACGGCGGCGGGCCGGCCCGAGCTGGTCGACGACCCACGCTTCGCCGGCGCCCGCCTGCGGCGCGAGAACGGCGGGGCCCTGGTCGACATCCTGGACGCGGCTTTCGGGGCCATGGACTACGCGGAGGCGGCCGCCGCGCTCGACGCCGGCGACCTGACCTGGGCCCCGTGGCAGACGCCCCGCGACCTGGTCGGCGACCCGCAGGCCAAGGCGGCCGGCTGCTTCGTGGAGACGCCCGACGGGCGCGGGGGGACGTTCCCGGCTCCGGCGGGCCCGGCGCGTTTCCCGGGGGCGGAGGACGGTCCCAGAGGCCCCGCCCCGGCGTTGGGCGAGCATACGGTTTCGGTGCTGACCGAGATTGGTTGGTCGGAGGACGAGATCGCAGGGGGTTAGCTCGGTCCGCTAACCCCCAGCCGCTCATCCCGGCGAATGCCGGTATGAGCGGATTCTTGTAGGGCTTGAGCCCCCTACCGCTGCGTCTTGTCGTTGGCGTCGGACAGCACGCGCAGCATCTCGGCCGAGAACATCGAGCTGGCCATGCGCTGGGTCGACGAGCCGCCGTTCGAGGCCAGGCTGAAGCCGTTGTCGGCGTCCTGCGGGCCGCGCAGGATCAGGCTGACCAGCTCGCGTTGCTGCTGGATGCGTTCCAGCCGGCGGCCGGTGGCGTACTGCAGGAAGCCCTGGTCGGTCTCGGGGGCCGGAGCGGCCGGCACGACGGGAACCTCGCCGCCTCCGCCGCCCGTGCGGGTGAGGTTGGCGTAGACCTCGCTGACCGTGGCCGCGCGGCCCTCGCGATAGAAGATCGAGCGGTTGGCGGCGGCGGCGTCCGGGAACATGGCCGCGGCGCTGGCGCCCGGCGAATTGCCCACGGCCTCGATCAGCCGGGCCGAGCCCTGCGGCCCCAGGAAGTGGGCGGCGTAGAGCTCGCCGGCGGTGGGCGTGCGCCCCACCCGGCCGCGCAGATACGAGGCGTGGTCGCTGGCCAGTTCGCCGGCCATCAGCGAGGCGGCGTGCGGGTCGAGCTTCAGGCCCAGGACCGCCTTGCGGGCCTCGTCGCCGGCCACCCGGTACCGGCCGTCCGAGCCCTGCTGGATCAGGTCGGCGTAGCGGGCGTAGCCGTACTTGGCGCCGTGCTTCTTCAGGGTCGACAGCCAGGTCTGGTCCACGAACTGGAACAGGCCCGAGGCCGACGAGGTGCGCGCCTTGGCGGCGGGGTTGAAGCCGCTCTCGCGCTTGGCCGCGCCCATCAGGAACGAGAAATCCACGCCCGTCGCGCTGGACGCGCGCTGGATCGCCGACTCGACGACGCTGCGGATGGAGGTGACATTCGCCATGCCCGAAGATGTGGACGCGCATGGTTAATCACGGATTAACCATGCGGTCCGACCCGGCAGAAATTGCCTGTGGCGGGTTGCCACAGTTACACGCGTAAAAATTCTACGCCCGTAATATTTACAAACGTAATTCGACGTGACAGGCTTCCTCCATCGACCCGGCTCCACCAGCGGTCGATGCAGAAGGAGGTTGTCATGGTTGCGTACGAAGGCGCTGTCGGTTCCTACATTCCCGGCCTGGACGCCAAGCCCAGGAAGGCGCCCAAGGCCCTGGTCGCGGCCCTGGTCGTGGTCTCCGCCGCCCATGCCGGCCTGTTCGCCTACCTGGCCTATCAGAAGTGGGTCGCTCCCCCGACGGTGATCTCCGACCCGCCGATCATCGAGGTCCCGCTCTACGATCCTCCCGCGCCCGAGCCCAAGAAGCCGATCCCGCAGACCCAGACCTCGAACCCGCCGCTGATCCACAAACCGACCCTGGTCACGCCCTCGACGGTCGATCCGCTGCCGGTCAAGCCGGTGGAAGGTCCCCGCGATCCGCCCGGGCCGGGTCCGGTGGACCTGAAGACCGACCTGCCGCCCGGGCCGCCGACCGTGGTCGAGCCGCCGCAGCCCAAGATGATCACCCGGCCCAACTGGCTGAAGAAGCCCGGGGCCTCGGAGTTCAGCCGGTTCTATCCGGAAAGCGCCATGCGCCGCGGCGTCGGCGGAATGGCCACCCTGAACTGCACGGTGGCCGCCAACGGCTCCATCCAGGCCTGCAGCGTGCTGGACGAGACCCCGTCCGAGGAAGGCTTCGGCAAGGCCGCCATCAAGCTGTCGCGGTTCTTCAAGATGAGCCCGCAGATGGAGAACGGCCAGGCCGTCGATGGGGCCAGCGTGCGCATCCCGATCCGCTTCAACGCGGCCGAGGGCTAGAGGGCGCGCCGCCTCTCCCCTCGGGAGGCGGCGGCCCGAAGGTCCCGAGGGGCGCCGGCCGGAGTGCATGTTGGCCGGCGCCGTCCATCGGTCTCGGGGGAGCCCCGGGCCGCCGCGAGCCTTCCAGCGCGGCGGCCCGGGGTTTTCGTTCGTCGGCTCAGCCGCGCGCGAGGTCCGCCAGATAGGCGCAGAACATGTCGGCCATGGCGTCGGCGTAGGTGGCGATCTCCGCGTCGGTCCGGGGCGTCTCCGAGAACGATTTGCCCACCTGGCTCATAGTCGTCTTGATCAGGTCGCCGGCCAGCAGCCGCGTCGCCTCGTCGGCCGCCGGCAGCGCCTCGGCCATGAAGGCCCGGACGATGTCGCCGCCCCAGATCCTGACCTCCTGGGCCTCGGGCGCGTCGCGATACAGCGGGGCGGCGTCGTTCAGCGCCACGCGCATCTGGGCCTCCTCGCACTCGGACCGGACGAAGGCGTGGACCAGGGCCCGCAGGCGCTCCAGCGGCGGCCGCGCGGCGTCCTCGAGCACGCTCCGCAACAGGTCGGTCGTCTGGCGCCATTCGTCGGTCTGCAGGCGGAACAGGATCGCGGCCTTGTTGGGGAAGTACTGGTAGACCGACCCGACGCTGACCCCGGCCTTCTCGGCCACCCGCGCCGTGGTGAACCGCGCCGCGCCTTCCTTCGCCAGAACCTGAACCGCCGCTTCCAGAATGGCCGCGACCAGCTCGGTCGAGCGGGCCTGGCGCGGCTGCTTTCTCGAGGAAATCCGGGGACTTGCACGTTCGGTCATGGGGCGCCCCGGCAATGCGAATAGGAGACCTGACGGATTAGTCGCATTTCTGAAGGGGCGCAAGGACGCGCCTTTTCGAGACCGGAAACACCCCATGACCACCCTGACCACGCCCCCCGTCGGGCCGCTCCTGGATCGCCTGTTCGAGGAAGCCTCGGCGACCTCGCCGATGGACAATCCGGCGCTGGCCGCCCTGGCCGGCGGCGACCACGCGCGGCTGATGCGCAGCAAGACCGACTATCTCGACTTCTACGGCCACCTGAAGGACTACCCCCTCGCCGTCTCCCGCGAGACGGGCCTGCTGCTCTACATGCTGGCCCGCAGCCTGAGGGCGCGGACCGTCGTCGAGTTCGGGACCTCGTTCGGCCTGTCGACCCTGTGCCTGGCCTCGGCCCTGCGCGACAATGGCGGCGGGGTGGTGATCACCAGCGAGTTCGAGCCGTCCAAGGCGGCGCGGGCCCGGGCGAACCTGACGGCCGGCGGCCTGATCGACCTGGTCGAGATCCGCGAAGGCGACGCCCTCCAGACGCTGAGCGTCGACCTGCCCGAGACCATCGACCTGCTGCTGCTGGACGGCGCCAAGGCGCTGTATTCCGACATCCTGGACCGGGTCGAAAGCCGCCTGCGCCCCGGCGCCCTGATCGTCGCCGACAACGCCGACTACTGCCCCGAATACCTGGAGCGCGTGCGCGCCCCGGACGGCGGCTACCTGTCGACGCCGTTCGCCGAGGACGTGGAACTGTCGATGCGGGTCGGGTGAGATCGCCACCAAAAACCCCTCTCCCAAAGGGAGAGGGAGGGGCCCGCGCCGAAGGCGTGGGAGGGTGAGGGGTTACATCCCGTCAGGTTTGGCTGCCGCCGCATTGCCGGCGCGCCGGCGGGCGTCGTGACCCCTCACCCTGCCCTCTCCCTCTGGGAGAGGGTTCCGAATGGGCGACTTACGCTCGGCGGATAGCGAACGAACCTCAGCGTTTTCAACGCCCTGAACTTTCTCGACCAAACTTATCCTCCCCCTTCCAGACGCCCGTATCCTTTACCCACCTCGACGCGGGAAAGGGCGCATGGCCAGCGACCGATGCGGCGGCGGGGGGCGATCGAGCGGGAAGCTCCTTCGGCGGTCCGAAAGGATCAAACCCCATCCATCTGGTGCCGGCTGGGCTCGGAACACGGATACAGCGTTGGATGGGAGCTGGTTGAGCAGCAGGCGGGCGGTGAGACGCTCGCGGTCCGGGACTGGAGATCGTTGCTCCAGCCCGCCCGCCGGAGGCTTCAAGGCGGCGAGGTTCGAACAGAGCTCAGCGCCGCCGCGCTTCCGGACAACGACCGCGCGGAGCGATCGGGCTTCGTCGAAACGGTATTCTCTAATTTCTTCCGGACGGTGTCCGGCGCTCCGCGTCCCTTTCCAACTCACAGCGAAGGCGTGAGGCTGAAAAGCCGTGGCTCACTCCCTTGCCCCCACCTGGCGGCTTCGCCGCCTGTCCGCCCCCGTAGGGGGCGGAGCCTTCGCACCAGCGCTCTTCCCCCTGCGGGGGAAGACGACCGCGAAGCGGTCCGTAGGGGGCAAGTGTTCGCGGGCGCGGCTTGCACCAAACAGGACTTCCCCGCCGATCCATGCTAAGCGCGCGCCAACGAAATCCACCGAGAGTTCCATGGCCCTTAAAGTCGCCATCGTCGGCCTGCCCAATGTCGGCAAGTCCACCCTGTTCAACGCGCTGACGCAGACCGCCGCCGCCCAGGCCGCGAACTATCCCTTCTGCACGATCGAGCCCAACACCGGCGACGTGGCCGTGCCCGAGCCGCGCCTGGACGCCCTGGCCAAGATCGCCGGCTCCAAGGAGATCATCCCGGCCCGGATCACCTTCGTCGACATCGCCGGCCTGGTGCGCGGCGCGTCGAAGGGCGAGGGCCTGGGCAACCAGTTCCTGGCCAACATCCGCGACTGCGACGCCGTGGCCTTCGTGGCCCGCTGCTTCGAGGACGACGACATCACCCACGTCGAGGGCCGCATCGACCCGCTCAGCGATCTCGAGATCATCGAGATGGAGCTGATGCTGGCCGACCTGGAGAGCCTGGAAAAGCGCCTGCCGGCCATCGAGAAGAAGGCCAAGTCCGGCGGCGACAAGGACGCCGCCAACACCCTGCGCCTGATCAACCTGGCCCTGGCCCAGCTGCGCGAGGGCCGTCCGGCCCGCGCCGCCGTGGTGGACAAGGAGGACGAGAAGGCCTGGCACATGCTGCAGCTGCTGACCTCGCTGCCGGCCCTCTATGTCTGCAACGTCGAGGAAGGCAGCGCCGACAAGGGCAACAAGTACAGCGACCTGGTCGCCGAACGCGCCGCCAAGGACAACGCCAAGGCCGTCGTGATCTCGGCCCAGATCGAGAGCGAGATCGCCCTGCTGGACGCCGAGGAGCGCGCCGAGTTCCTCGAGACGCTGGGCCTGTCGGAGCCCGGCCTGAACCGTCTGATCCGCGAGGCCTACAACCTGCTGGGCCTGCAGACCTATTTCACGGTCGGCCCCAAGGAGGCCCGCGCCTGGACCATCCACGTGGGCGACACCGGCCCGCAGGCGGCCGGCGTGATCCACACCGACTTCGAGAAGGGCTACATCCGCGCCGAGACCATCGCCTATGACGACTTCGTCCGTCTGGGGGGCGAAAACGGCGCCAAGGAAGCCGGCAAGATGCGGGCCGAAGGCAAGGACTACGTCGTCAAGGACGGCGACGTGATGCACTTCCGGTTCAACGTCTAGACGGACCGGGCTGGGGGCGGCGGATGAGGATCGGGGGGATCGCGGCGGCCATGACGGCGGGGGCGGTGATCGCCTCGGCCCCTCCCGCCGCCGCCGCAATCCAGATGGGGGTGGCCAAGGTCGCCTCGACCGGCCAGCCGGTCTGGACCGCGCCGCCCGGACCGGTCGGCAAGTCCACCCTGGCGCTGGACATCAGCTGGCGGGCGACCGAGACCGCGATCCTGGACGACGGGATCAAGGGCGGCCTGCGCTATCGGACCCTCCCCGCCGGCCTGCCCCTGGTGAAGGCCGAGCTGTCCCTCAAGGACGGCGGCGCGCGCACCGTCTGGTGCGACACCCGCGTGGCCGCCGACCGGACGCTCAACTGCCTCAGCGACGAGGACGGCGACGGCAAGCTCGACGCCATCTGGATTTCGAACGGATCCCCCTTCGCGATCGGGTTCGACGGGCTCGGCCTGATCCGCGTCATGGGCAAGGTCGGCCCGGTCGGCTTCCGCCCCCAGGCGTTCGATCCCCCGATCACGGCCCACATCGGCGTGGAGCTGTGCTCCGAAGGGCGCTTCGTCGGCTGGCGGACGCGATACAGGATCAACGAGGACCCCTGGACCGACCTCGCGCCGACCTCGCCTCTCGAGCCGCGCGCCTGCCAACCCGTGGCGGACACCACCAAACAGCCCACGATCCGCATCATGGGCTTCCCCTTCCATTTCCAGCAGACCCCGGACGGCCTGACCTTCGATGTCGGCCGGCTCAACAGCCCGTAGCAGAGTTCACCCCATGACCGACACCGTGACCCTGACCTCCGCCCTCGACGGCTTCCAGTTCACCGCCGCCCACGCCCAGCCCCAGGGCGAGCGCAAGGGCGGGATCGTGGTGGTGCAGGAGATCTTCGGCCTGGACCAGTACGTCCACGCCGACGTGACGCGCTGGTCGGCCCTGGGCTTCGAGGTCCTGGCCCCGTCGATCTTCGACCGCGTGACGCCCGGCTACGTGGCCGAGCACGACCCCCAGGGCTTCCAGACCGGCGTCGCCAATGTCGGCGCGGTGGGGCTGGACGCCATGCTGTCCGACATCCAGGCCTGCATCGACGAGCTGGCCCCGCGCGGGCCGGTGTTCGCGGTCGGCTACTGCCTGGGCGGGTCTCTGGTCTGGCTGGCGGCGGGCAAGCTGAAGGGCCTGGCGGCCGGGGCGGCCTATTACGGCAGCATGATCGCCGCCAACGCCGCGCTGCCGCTGAACGCGCCGGTCGTCGTCCACCTGGGCCGCAAGGACGGCCATATCCCGGCCGACGACGTGAAGGCCAAGCTCGGTCAGGCGCACCCGGACGTGCCCGTGTTCATCTACGAGAACAGCGGCCACGGCTTCAACAACGACGGCCGCCCCGACTCCGACCTCGACGACGCCAGGCTGGCCCGCCAGCGGTCGCTGGAGCTGTTCCGGGCCCACGGCGCCGGTTAGCGTCGCCGGGGCTTGCGGCGCGGCCCAAGCCGATACAACCTAAGGCTCAGTCAAATCCGTCGGGGGTTTCCCATGCTGAAGATCGGCCGCCTGTTCGTCCTGACCGCCGCCCTGGCGGGGCTCGCTGGGGGCGCGCTCGCCCAGACGGGCCCGCCGCAGCCCGTCGCGCCTTCCGGCACCCAGCAGTACTACATGTCCGAATACAGCTCGATCAATCGCCCGACCGCCCGCCTGACGAAGCGCGAACCGGGCAATCCGATGCAGGTGCGGGCCGCCGCCAAGATCGCCGGCGACCTGCACGCGCCGTGCGAGGTGATCGACGCCGCGCCGCTGTCGACCCGCCCCAGCAGCAAGCCCGAATACGAGATCGCCTGCAAGGACGCCCTGGGCTGGATCATCAGCACGGGCGCCGACGGCAAGCCCCAGCTGAACGACTGCCTGGCCCTGGACACCGGGGCCCTGGCCGCCGGCAAGTCCTGGCCCAAGGGCATGGTCTGCGGCCTGCCCGGCAACGCCGCGCCGGTCGCCGGCCTCAAGCCCCTGGCCGCCAAGGCCTCGCCCGGTTGCGTGGTGGCCGACGGGACGTTCCTGGGCGGGGGCGGCGACCCGCCGATCCTGCGCTACGAGATCGCCTGCAAGAACGGCGGCGGCTACATCGTCGACGCCCCGGCGCCCGGCTCGACCGCGGTCCAGTCGTCGCTGACCTGCGACGAGGCCAAAAGCGCGGGGGCCGCGTGCACCCTGGCCGACAAGAAGAAGGGCTAGATGGGCGAGCAGATCACCCTGACGACGGCCGACGGCGAGCCCGTCTCGGCCTACCACGCCCCGCCTGGCGACGCGCGGCGGGGCGGGCTGGTGATCCTGCACGCCATCTGGGGGGTGACGCCGCACATCCGCGCCCTGTCCGACAGCCTGGCCGACCAGGGCTACGAGGTGATCGCGCCCAGCCTGCTGGACGCCGCGGACGCCCCCTTCCCGACCGCCGACCTCGACCCGCCGAACCTGGACGCCCGGATGACCCTGGGCCTGGCCAGCGGCTGGGGGGCGGCGGCCCTGCCCCGCGTGCAGGCGGCGATCGACGCTCTCGCGGAGAAGGGTGAAAAAGTCTTCGCCATGGGCTTCTGCTTCGGGGGCACCACGGCCTGGCTGGCCTCGGCCCGCTGCACCGGCCTGACGGCCGTGTCGTGCTTCTACGGCGGCGACATCGCCAGCTATGTCGACGAGCAGCCCAAGGTCCCGACCATCCTGCACTTCGGCCGCACGGACCAGATGATCCCGCTGGCCGACGTCGAGAAAATCTCCGCCGCTCATCCGGACCTTCCGGTCTGGCTGTACGACGCCGGCCACGCCTTCGTGGCGCCCAACGGCTATCACGCCGACAGCGCCAGCCTGGCCATGCTGCGCACCCTGCAGCTGTTCCAGCGGTCGGGCGGCGGCCGGGGCGAGGCATGATCGCCCTGATCCTCGCCGCCGCCGCCGTCGCTCCGGCGCCCACGGTCGACGCCTGCGCCGTGGCGGCCGCGCCGCGCGACTATGTCGGCCGCAAGTTCGCGATCCGGACGACGCTGACCATGGGTCGGCACGACTCGCTGCTGAACTATCCGTCTGACTGCGCCGCGATCCGGTATCGAACCCTGCCGGACAGCCAGGCCCGCCAGGCGCTCGAGCACATCTTGGAGGTGATGATCGGCGTGGACTACGGGCGGCGCTTCAAGACCCGGACGCCGTTGACCTTAACGTCTCTCCAAGGCCTCACCGTCAGCGCCACGGGGACGATGTTCTGCCCCTCCGCCACGGGTCGCTGCGAAATGCAGGTGACCGGCCTTGAACAGGTGGTCTACCCGGCCAACTTCCCCAAGGCGATGGTCCCGCCCGACGCGGGCTGGGCAGGCCCCTGATCGCGCTGCCGAGAGCGGTCGCCGACGGTCGAAACCTTGGCTAGGATCGGCCCATGCGTCGCGCCGCCTCCCTGCTGATCCTGAGCCTGCTGGCGGCGCGGGCCGCTCCGGCCGTGGCTGGACCACGGGGGGCGGGCGAGACGGCGTGCTGGTTCGAGAACGGCGCGGTCGTCGCCCCGGCCGCGATCGGCGGGATCGCCGGCGACTATGTCATCGACCTGTCGGCGCCCCGCACCCTGCTGCACGTCGACATCGCCCAGCGCGCGGGCTTCACCGACACCGCCCTGACCCTGCCGGTGCGCCTGGCCGGCCGGACCGTCGAGACGGCGCCGATCGCCGTCCAGAGCCTGGACTATCGCGCCGTCGGCTTCTCCACGCCGATCGCCGGGGTGATCGGGGCCGACATCCTGGACCGCTATGCGATCACCCTGGACTTCTCGCCCTGCCGCCTGCGGCTGGACCGCCCCGGAAGCGCTTCGAGGGGGCGGAAGGGCGGTCTGCCGGTCACCATGGTCGGCGGGGCGCCCACGGTCCTCGCGGCGGCTTCGGACGGCCTCAAGAGCGTCTCCGGCCCCTTCGCCCTGGACACGGCCTCCAACGGCGGGGTGCGGGTTCGCGGCGCCGCCGACGGACCGCGCCAGAAGCCGGCCGGAACCCTGCGGGCGCTGTCGCTGGACGGGACCCTGCGCGAGAACCTGCCGGCCGTGCGGGCCGGCGACTTGCCCGACGGCGTGGTGGGGGCGCTCGGCGTCCAGGTGCTGGCCGGCTATCGCCTGCGGCTGGATCCCGGCGCCCGGCGCCTGTGGCTGACCCCCGTCCCGGCCGACCGCTGAACGGACATAAAAAAAGGGCCCGGCGTCGCCGCCGGGCCCTGATGTCTCAAGCCTTGGAACAGGCCGCTCAGTGCGACTCGTTCTTCCAGACCTGGCGGTAGCTCGCATAGAGCAGGCCCGCGAAGATCAGCAGGTAGATCAGCACCACGAAGCCGGTCTGCTTGCGCTCTTCCAGCTTGGGCTCGGCGGCCCACATCAGGAAGGCCGCGACGTCCTTGGCTTCCTGGTCGAGCGTGGCCTTGGTGCCGTCGTCGAAGGTCACCTGGTCGGCCTTGATCGGCGGGGCCATGGCGATGAAGCCGCCCGGCGGGACGTGCTCCTTGGGGCCCGACCAGTAGGAGGACAGGTCGCCCGCCATGTACTTGTTGTAGTGCTGGGTCGGATCCATCTTCAGGCCGGGCGGCGGGGCCGCATAGCCGGTGACGATCGAGTAGATGTGGTCCGGACCCTCTTCGCGGGCCTTGGCCAGCAGCGACATGTCCGGCGGCAGGGCGCCGCCGTTGCTGGCGCGGGCCGCGGCTTCGTTCGGGAACGGCGCGGGGAAGCGGTCGGCCGGGGTGGCCGGACGCTTGATCGCGTCGCCGGTCTCGTTATCGATGTCGGCGACCTCGTAGTCCTTGGCGATCGCCTTGACGTACGGGTTGTCGTTCGAGTTCGGGTACTTCTTGTCGTAGAACGGACCGCCCTTGTCACCCAGGTTGCGGAACGCGACCAGGTTCATCGAGTGGCAGGCCGAGCAGACCTCCCGATAGACCTTGTAGCCACGCTGCAGCTGGGCCTGGTCGAACTTGCCGAACGGGCCGTCGAAGGACCACTCGACCTTCTTGGCCGGCAGGGCGCCGTGGGCGGCCAGGGCCGGACCGGCGACGCCGGCCGCCAGGAAACCCGCGACCGCTGCGATGACGGAGAGTTTGCGCAGCATCGGGATCAGCCCTTCATTTCAGGCGCGGCGGTCGCTTCGGCCGGCGCGGCGGCCGGGTGCGACAGGGCGGGAGAGGCGATGGAATCCGGCACCGGCAGGGTCTTTTCGGTCAGGCCAAGCATCGGCAGGATCACCAGGAAGAAAGCGAAATAGTACAGGGCGGCCACGCGGCTGAGCCAGACGAAGCTGTTCAGGTCCGAAGCCATCAGCTGGAAGGTGGTGACGCCCGGGATGACCTGGTCGTCCGGCAGCTTGGCGCCGCAGACGCCCAGCACGC
>Ga0102591_1001421_pt1 | contig 32882 bp, 30 predicted proteins | sample AraplaCol_mCL_r2_2_FD_76860 | JGI IMG/M metagenome (GOLD analysis project Ga0102591, IMG submission 76860) | Arabidopsis root microbial communities from North Carolina, USA - plate scrape MF_Col_mCL_r2 (SPADES assembly) (version 2) | ecosystem: Host-associated > Plants > Roots > Endosphere...
TCTTCGTCGACACGCTCCGGCTTGCAAGCGACGAACTCGACAAATCCGGCCGCGTCCGTGCCGACTGGCAGGTGCTTGGCAACACACGGCATCTCATCACCTCAAGCTGCGGTGTGCAGGTAGCTCCAACATCAGGGCTCGTCGAGCCCACCCAATTCAATTACATCGTCGTGGTTGGGGGCCTGCTCAACAGCGAAAACCCGATCGACGACGAGACGGTCAGCTTCCTCAAAAAGGCGGCCGCGCGAAAAGTACCGTTGATCGGCCTGTGCACAGGAACCTTCATTCTGGCCGACGCGGGCCTTATGGGCGCACACAATGTGTGTGTCAGCTGGCTGCACCACCGGACGTTCCGCGAACGTTTTCCCGATCTCAAGGTGCGTTCGGATCGCCTCTTCAACCTGGACCGAAGTCGCGGATCCTGCGCGGGCGGCAGCAGTGCCGCCGACATGGCCGCTCATATCGTTCGACTTCACATCAGCAAGGAAGCGGAGCGGAACGCGCTGGAAGTGCTGCAGATCGACAAGGCGCGCTCGCAGCTTCACGTCCAGCCGCGAAGGCCGCTCGCGATCGAGAGCAACGATCCCCGTTTGAACGCTGCCCTTATCATCATGGAGCAGCACACCGAAAACACGATCTCGATCCCGGAACTGGCCTCTTCGGTCGGCTTGTCCCGGCGGCAGCTCGAGCGCCTCTTCATGGAAAAGGCGAAAATGTCGCCGGCGCTGGTCTACCGGAAGTTTCGGCTGGAACGCGCCAAGCATCTCCTCACCCAGACCGATGCGTCGCTGATCGAGATCGCGCTGGAAGTCGGCTTCGAAAGCGCCGGGCATTTCTCTAGGATATTTTCCAGGACATATGGACAAACGCCGAGCAAGCTCAGAGCTCGCCAGCTTAACTAATCAAGCCGCTCGACGCCGTTTTTTGCCGATCCTCCCGTTGAATCTGTCGCGTTCCAATCGATCCATTATGCGATCCAAAATGCACAGAATCGGAAGATACGCGTTGCGCAAACGCGTGACGAATACTGTGCGTTGCCGCACTTCAGCAGAGAGTAAGGGACAGGCGGCGACCCCACTCCCCGTTGCTGGAACATTCTCGCAGCTCAACGGTTTTGCGTTCACAAACCAGGAGGTGGAAGATGATCGGTGTGAACCAGCAATCGATTGAAGATCAAATCGCCGAATTGCGATCGCAGATCGCGGAGGTGAAGCAAGCTGTGAGTGAGCGGGTCAATTCTGCGGCTGAAGGCGCCTCTGGAATAGCTAGGAACGCAGCCCAGACGGTCCGGCAGCAGGGACAGGGCGCAATAGAGGCCGCGCGGGAAAATCCCGGAACGGCAACGACAATCGTCAGTACGGCCGCACTTATCGGATTTTGCATCGGCCTATACCTGGGCCTTTCTTCGACGAGTGGCGTTCGGGCGCGCTGGTAGGCAGGAGCCCATCTTATCTTTCGAAGGCCAATTGAACCATTCCTAGCATTTCTAACAGAGCATTTGATCCGCAGCCGGATGGCATCTGTTAGTCGGCAAAAGGCGTGTTAGGTAAAGCCTCCTTGCCGATTGCCAATTTGTCGGTGCCGGCGCCCGCCAGGGATCCCGGTCAGCCGGCTTTTGCGGTCGAAAGCTGACGACGAATTTGGACACGCGCGGCTCGAAAGGCCGAGGCGCAAGGGTGAGCTTCCCTCCACTCAAGCCAAAGGCAACCGAAGTGTTGCCGACAGAGTTCGCCTCGACGAACGGGGCGCGACGCTCGACGTAGTTGCCGTTCGAGTTACCAGCGACCTGCACGCCGATTGGCCGATTGATGCCGGGGGTGCCATGTTCGCACAACTCGACCTCCTCGCTGATCCCGACGAACCGCGTGACCTCTACGGCAGCTGCTTCGCTGCGCGAAGAAGCTCGAAGCGGCATAGACTGACGCTAAGCAATCACGTTCCCCGGTTTGTCGACGCTCAATTGGGGGCCAAAGGATCAGTTGATCCGGGCTCCTTCGGCGCAGAACAGATGGATCTTCTGGTTCTTCGGCGAGAGATAAATCTGCTCCTCAGGTTTCAGGTCCACGCGGCGATGCAGCACGACCCCCGCCGTCTGCGTGCCGACGCGCACCAGAAGGTGGGTTTCGGCGCCGGTTGGCTCGACCGTCAGCACGGTTGCCGGTATGCCGCTTTCGGCTATCTCCAGATCTTCCGGGCGGATGCCGTAGGTGCGTGCTTCACCCTGACCCAGCGACGCCGGCAGCGGCAGGGAAACACCGCCGTCAATGAAAAAGCCGCCATCACCGACGTTGCCCTCAAAGAGGTTCATCGACGGCGAGCCGATGAAGGTGGCGACAAAGGTATTGCCCGGGCGATCGTAGAGGTCGAGCGGCTTGCCGATCTGCTCCACGCGGCCGGCGCGCATGACGACGATCTTGTCGGCCATCGTCATGGCTTCGATCTGGTCGTGGGTAACGTAGACGATGGTCGTGCCAAGCCGCTGGTGCAATTCCTTGATCTCGCTGCGCATGGTCACGCGCAGCTTAGCATCGAGATTGGACAGCGGCTCGTCGAAGAGGAACACCTTGGGGTGACGAACAATGGCGCGGCCCATGGCGACACGCTGGCGCTGGCCGCCGGAGAGCTGCTTGGGCAGACGGTCGAGCAGCGGCTCAAGCGCGAGAATTCCGGCGGCCTCCTTCACCAGCTTATCGATCGTCGCCTTGTCTCGACCCTGGAGCTTCAGGGAGAAGCCCATGTTCTCCTTGACCGTCATGTGCGGATAGAGTGCGTAGCTCTGGAACACCATGGCGATGTCGCGCTCCTTGGGTGCGACGTCGTTGACGACGCGCCCATCGATGCGGATTTCGCCGCCGCTGATGTCCTCGAGCCCCGCAAGCATGCGCAGGAGCGTGGACTTGCCGCAGCCGGACGGCCCGACGAGCGTGACGAATTCTCCATCCTCAATGTCCACGGAAACGCCGTGGATGACGGAGGCTGCGCCGTACTGTTTCAGAACGCGGTCGATCGCTACCGATGCCATTTTTCTTCCTCCCTCAAATCTTGAGTTGCCAGATTTTCGCGCCCGTCACGGCGCCGGTCAGCCTTGCCGATCGCGCGGCGGCAAATCCCGGAATGCGCTTGGTGCCTGTCCAGCGGCCGTTGTCGGCAAAGACCTCGATCGAGCCCGCATCGAGGAAGATGCGCAGCTGCGAAGGTCTGGCGCCTGACGCCAGATATCGCGGTGGCGGCTTGCCGGTACCGGCATCGAAGAGGATTGCAAGGCCCTCGTCATCGAGTCTGACGCCAAGCGCGACATCCGGGTGATCGAGGACGAGCTCGAAAGCCGCGCCGGCCTCGGGCAGTGCAAGCACGATCTCAACCGCACCGCTTTCGAGTGGAACCGTTTCGCCCGCAGCAAGGGCTGTTTCATCGAGCAGCCTGTGGCGCAGGCTTTCGACTGCCGCGACCGGCGGCGTCAACACGGCACCCCCATCGAGAAGCACGCGACGCGGCAAGGTCATCGCCGTCGGGAAATCGTCCTTCTTGGAAAAGTCTGTCCAGTTGGCAAGCCAGGCGATGCCGACCGGTTCGTCGCCGTCGACGAAGGCCTGGAAGGCGTAGGCGTCGGAGCCGAAATCCAGTTCGTGTTCGAATTCGGCCGTGAACGCCCGGCCGTCGAAGCGGCCGACGGTGACGGATGTGAGGTTGCGCCGGCCGGTGGCCGGGTCACGGCTTGTGAGCAGGCCAAAGATCAGCGCCCAGCGGGTCTCCGGATCATCCGCCATGCCGCCGACCGGCAGCATGCACGGGCACTCCGCTGCGGTCATGCCGAAACCGTCCTCGCGATGGATGATGTCGAGGAAGGTCCAGCCCGTGGCACCCTGCAGATCCGCCGTCTCGTAAAGCAGGACGACACCGCCCGATCGGTCGCGACTGCCAAGCAGCATCTTCCAGCGGCCGTCCGGGCCCTTGAACACATAGGGATCGCGGAAATCAGTCGTGAGGTTCAGACCCTGCGGACGGATAGGCAGGATCACCTCGGACGGGCCGGCAACGATGCCGTCTCGGCTGACGGCCGAGAGCTGGATCTGCTCCTCCGGCTCCCGATCTCGCACATGTTCGGTGTAGAAGACCCGAATGTCATCCCCGTCCGTCCCGGAGACGGGGACGGCCGAGCCGGAAAAGGCGCCGCCACGGCCATCGTCCTTTTCCGACAGGTGATCCGCCGGAAACAGGAACATCGGCACGTGCGTCCAGCGGATCCAATCTTTGGAGACCGCATGGCCCCAGTGCATGGTGTTCCAACGCAAGCCATGCGGATAGTGCTGATAGAAGAGATGGCCGAGGCCCTTGAACCGGCCGAAGCCGTTCGGGTCGTTCATCCAGCCGAAGGGCGGACGGAAATGGTAGCTGCCGGAAACCTCAGGCGGCGCCGTGCGGACGTCGTGATGGAGGACGCGGATCCCCTCCTCCAGCACCGTCTGCGGGTGGAACGCATAGGCGACGGAGAGCGCAGTTGTTTCCGCATCATAGGCAAGCACCGTGCGGCCAGTCGTCCCGAGCGTCACCGCGAAGAATTCGAACTCCTCGGCGCGGCGCGTGGATGGACCGGCAATCTCACTGCGGTCTAAGGTGACGGACAGTTTCGCCTCGTCGCCAATTTTGCGCGCCTTCAGCCAGAGATGCAGCACGGTCCCGGCCGGGAGTTCGGCCTCGACGATTTCAAGCACGGGGCTCGCGGGTCTTGTCTGCGAAGTCATAGTCAACCTTTCACGGCGGAGCCGACGAACGAACTTACGAACCAGCGCTGGAAGGCGAGGTAAAGGATGAGGACGGGGATCATCATCAGCACGGACGCGGCCATGGCGCGGTCCCAGTAAATGCTGTCCTGCCCGAAGAAGGTGGCGATCGCGACGGAGATCGGCCGGGCATAGTCGGTCTGGGTGACCAGCGTCGGCCACAGATACTGGTTCCAGCTCTCAATCCCCATCAGGATCGAGACCGTCGCAAGCGCCGGCAGGCTGAGCGGCATGTAGATCGACCGGTAAATGCGAAACGCCGACGCCCCGTCCATCTCCGCAGCTTCGTAGAGTTCCTTCGGCAGTTGCGCGAAGAACTGGTAGAACAGGAAGACATAGAGTGGGCTTGCCACCCAGGGCAGGATCTGCACGGCAAACGTATCCGTCAGGCCCGCCCGCGACATCATCACGACGAGCGGCATGATGATGCTTTCCTGCGGGATGACGTAGAGCGCGACCACGAGGGCAAGCAGGATCGCCTTGCCGCGCAGCGCCCCCCAGGCGAGAACGAAGCCTGCCATGGAATTAATGATCAGCCCGGACACGACGGTAACAACAAGGATCACCAGCGAATTGACGAGGTAGCGGCCATAGGCAAGTTCACCCGAAAAGTTGGCGATCTCCCGGTAGTTCGACAGGGTCGGGTCGCTGACCCAAAAGGCGCGGAAGCTGCCCATGTCCGCAAGGATGCGGAAGCGGTCATCCTTGAGGCTGGCGATCAGCAACATGAAGAGCGGCGAGATCATCACAAGAGCGATGATGAAGATGCAGACGGTCTGGACGACACGCAGGCCCGTCTTGCTGTTGCCGCGGGGGATTGCCAGCGGGGCTGGCTGGCTGAGCACGAGATCAGACATCGAAGCGCCTCAGGAGTTTGCGCTGGAGAAGCGCGATCAGAAGAACGATGACGAAGAGAATGACGGAGACGGCGGATGCGTATCCGAGCTTCTGTTCCTCGAAGCCGGCACGCACCATGTAGTGCACGACGGTCTCCGTGCTTTCCTTCGGTCCGCCCTGGGTCAGGATCGCAACCTGCGTGTAGAGCTTGAAGGCCTGGATCGTAGTGATGACCAGCACGAAGACGTGGGTCGGACGCAGGCCCGGCATGGTGACGTGCCAGAAGCGGCGAAGCGCGCTCGCGCCGTCGATGCGGGCCGCGTCATAAAGTTCCTCGGGAATGCCCTGCAGGCCGGCGAGGTAAATGATCATCTGGAAGCCATAGGCCTGCCAGGCCGAGAGCAGCACGATCGAGAACATTGCCCAATTGGGGTCGCCGAGCCAGTCAATCGGCTGGATCATGCCGCCGGACAAGAAACCGACGATCTGGTTGAGGGGACCGCTCGGATATTGGAACAACGTGCCCCAGATCACGCAGACGACCACCATGGATGTAATCGCCGGCAGAAAGAACATTCCGCGCAGAAGGTTCTGCATCGGCAGCTTCTGGTGCAGCAGCAGCGCCGTCAGGAAGGCAAGACCGCACTGAACCGGCAGCACCCAAGCGGTGAAGCGGGTGACATTCCAGAGCGACGTCCAGAACAGCGGATCGGCGAACACCCGCTGGAAATTCAGGAGGCCGACGAAACGCACCGGCGTCGGACGCGGCACCAGCGGCTGATTGGTCATCGCCGTCCAGAAGGATAGAAGAAACGGCGTGATCAGGAAGATGGCGAGCAGCAGCACGGCCGGTGCGATCATCGCGACCTCCTGCCAGAACCGCTGGCGGTCGCGCCGCCTGGCGGGGTGCGGCAGCGCGGGCATGGACGTCTGTTGCAAGGTCATTGTCTCCTCCTCATTGCTCATCCTCCCGAAATCGCGCAGGGCCGGCCAGAGAGACGGCCCTGCGAAAAACGCCCTATTGCTGCTCGTCGAAGGGCGGGTAGCCGGCGTTGTCCTCGATGTCCTGGTCGATCTTCTTCGCCGCGGCCGTCAGTGCCTCCTGCGCATCACCGCCGTTGAAGATCTTGTCGACCGCCTGCATGAAGGCCGAGGTGATCGTCGGATAGGCCGGGTGCGGCGGACGGGCGACTGCAGTCTTCGAGGCCTGCTCGAAGGCGACGGCAAGCGGCCCGCCTTCAGCGTAGAGCGGGGATTCTGCCGCAAAGCTCTTCAGCCCCGGATAGGCCGACTGGGTCTTTGCATAGTCGCGGTAGTCCTTGTCCTTCAGAAGGAAGCTCAGGAATTTTCCGGCGGCCTCAGGGTTTTCGGAGCTCGCGGAGATGCCCCAGATCCAGGTGCCGTTCGGGCTGACGCCCTTTTCGCCGATCTTCGGCAGCGGCATGACGACGATGTTGTCCTTCATCGCAGCGGCAGCTTCGGCGTAGAACCAGTGCCCACCCATGGCGAGCGCTGCCGGCTGCCCCTCTGCATAGAACTGGTTGGTACCGGACGACGTGGGAACGACCCAGCCGTTTTTCACCCAGGTCTGCATCATCGTCAGCGCCTTGACGCAGGCTTCGCTGTCGAGCGTGCCGCTCGCCTTCCAAGCCTTGCGATCGATCAGGTCGCAGCCCGCACTTTCGAGCAGCGGGCCGTAGGCATAGGTAATCCACTCGGTCTTGATCCCGTAGCCGCGGAACGTGTCGATCGGCCACTTCACGCCTTCGAGCTTGGAGAGCTTTTCGAGATAGCCTTCGAACTCCTCGCGCGTCCATGCATCGTCGACGGATTTCGGAATGCGTGCACCGATGGCTTCGAGATACTTTTTGTTGCCGTAAAGTACGACCGAGGAGTCGGTAAGGCCGATCGCATAGAGGTCCTTGTCGATCGGGTAAGTGCCCTGGGCGATGTTCGAACCGGTCATGTCGTCGAGCACATCCTTGTCGACGAGTGGCTTGATGGGCTGCAGGTAGCCCGACCAGACGTAGTTGGCGAGAAACGGAGCGTCGAGTTCCATCACGTCCGGCAACTGCTTGGCCATGACGGCTGCGCTGAACTTCTCATTATAGGCGTCGTGTGGCGCGTAGATCATCTCGACGTCGATATCGGGATTGGCTGCCTCGAAGCGCTTGGCGACGTCGCCATAGGCCTTCACCCAACCCGGATCGCCCTGGTGCATCACATGGATGACGGATTTTGCCTCTGCAAAACCGGCGCTCCACAAGAGTGCAGAAGACGCGAAAAGTGCACTAAGTAAACGATTACCCAAATAAGTCGTCATTGATCTTCTCCTCCTATTCAATTCGACAAGAATGCTGGTTGCTAGACCGATGCCCGCTCGACCAGATGAAACGGCAGCTTTCGCAGATGCGGCGGCTCAGGCTCCCCTGCGAGCAGGATCTCCATGGCCAGGCGCCCCATCGCGCGGTGCGGCAGGGCCATCGTCGTCAACGGCGGATCCAGCCGCGAGGCAAGCTCGACCTGGTTGTCGAAGCTGGCCACCGCAATGTCGTCCGGGATTTTAAGGCCGGCGCGCGCAAGGGCCGCATAGACTTCCATTGCGACACGGTCGTTGCCGCATAGGATCGCGTCCGGCCGCTGACCGGTGGTCAGCAATGTCTCGACATGCGACGCGACGAGGCTCGGAGCGCGGTCGCTATAAACGCTGCGGCGCACGGCCGGAAGCACACCAATCGGTTCGATGCCTGCCTCTTCAAGGGCTGCGCGAAAACCTTTTTCCCGTAGCGCCCCGGCAAGGATACCCGGCAGGTTGATGAAGGCGATGCGGCGGCGCCCAGAGGCGAGCAGGTAACGCACGATCTCGCGCGCCCCACCTTCTTCGTCGGGGACCAGTGACGTGACGCGCCCGGAGGCCTCGCGGCAATTGATCATCACGCCGACGGAGCCCGCGAGTGCCGGCGGCAGATCGACGTCCTTGTGGTACATGGCGGCATAGGCAACGGCACGCGGCCGGAACTGCTGCACCTCGTCGACCACCGAGCCGATTGACTGTCCGCTGCTGTGATTGACGGCAAACACCGCCATGCCTGCACTGCGCGCGGCACCATCGAGCCCGCGCACGATTTCGGTGGCGAACGGCGAAGTGATCAAGCCATCGGAAACGACGCCGACCAGCGGCAGCCATCCCTGACGCACACCGCGCGCGGCGAGATTGGTCACGTAACCCAGTTCCTCGGCGATCGCCTTGACCTTCTGGCGCGTATCGTCCGACATGCGCGCGGAGCCGCCGTGCAATGCGCCGGAGACCGTCTTCACCGAGACGCCTGCACGCTCCGCAATGTCAGAAAGCGAGATTGCCACGATGCTTCTGAACTCCGTTGGGTTATCGATTACCCTATAGATTGAACGGCGGTCTTTTGTCAAGCGCACCCGACGGGTACTTGCGACTTCGCCGACAAATCGCTGGTTCGTTGCAGGCGTGAATCTGACCCGAGCGATCCCTCTGCCCTTCGTTGCCCGTGGCCAAGGCGTCAAGGCCGTCTTCCCTGGGGACGCAGCGAAGGCGGCGATCTTCGACGTGCTCGGCAACGCCGTCGAATGCGAGAGCAAGGTGGAATATGACCTTCTCGCCGCAGCCAGCGCCTTGATGGCCACCTATTTCGGCATCCTGCACCGCACGACAGAATGGCTCGCCCAAAATGGCCTGCCAGGGCTGCGCCTATCTCGCGCCCCTGTTTGCCGGCCTTTCCGAAGCGGCAATTCACGCAGGCAAGGATGTCGATTTCGTCGCCTGAGCCGCGAGTTTGCCACCAACGGCGGCCTCAACGAACAGATGTTCCGGGACTTCGACGAAAGGGGCGGAATCCAAGCGCTGACGCGAGCGCTCGGCAGAGTGTTCGACCGGATCAACAACCGCTGACAGGTGACACTCGCCGCCATTTCGCCCCATGCGGCTGATTAGATCACGAATTCCTCCTCATAGGTCTGTGGCTCGGGAACGACCGTGACCTCCACCGGTACGATCCAATTGGCCGCGTAGCTCTCGAAGTCGGAACGCTGCTGGTCGGGCTGCACGCGCCCCGCCCCATCGACCGCGCGACATCGTAGTTTGTATCGCCCCACCTTTTCAGGGGTCCACATGTACTCCCACAAGCGCCATGCAAAGGGACGTTCTGCTTCGAGGAGGCTTCCCTCGCGCCAGCCCCGACCATCTTCGGTGCAGACCTGCACCTGCCGGATAGCAGCCTCGCCGCCCCAGGCGGCTCCGAAAATTCGATACGGTTGGCCGGCGATGAGGCGCGCGCCCTGCACGGGTCGCGCGATCTGCGCTTTGACCTCCATCTCCGTAAGGGGGACCAGTCTCGGTTCCCCGAGGTTGCGCTCCCAACGGAAGTACTCACGCGCCTGCCAGTAGCCAAGGAACGGTTGTTCCAAAACCGTGATATGGGTGATCCACTTGACCCAAGCCATGCCGAACCAGCCACCCACTACCGCGCGTAGCGGGTAGCCGTGATCGCGCGTCAACGGCTCCTCGTTCATCGAATAGGCAAGGATCGTGCTTTGTGCGGTGGCCTTCTCAAGCGGTAAACTGCGCGCAAAAGCGATGGGGCCAGGAGAAGCCGTTTTCTTGTTCGCGTCGACGACGCCGCTGTCTGCGCCCACAAGCAGGACCTCACGCGCGGTTGGCTTAACGCCCGCCATTTCCAGAATCTCGCGCAGAAGAACTCCTGTCCACGCAGCATTGCCGACGGCTCCGTTCTGCCACTGCAACCCCTCCTTCGGTGGCACATAGTAGACGCGTCCATTCCCGGCGCATTCGACGACGGCAGTCAAGGTCGTGCTCCGCATCGCCTTGATGCTGTCGAGGTCAAGTTCGAGTGGCCGCGCCACAGCCCCGTCAACGCGCAATCTCCAGTCTCGCGCATCGAGGTCTGGCGAGGGGAAATGGTTTCGCACGAAGAACAGCTCGTTTGGGATCAGCCAATCGGAGAGCGACGCAAATGGAAACTCGGTGTTCTGTGGGGATTTTTGTCGAACTATCAGGCTGGGTTGCTCTGGTGTCGGCATCGTTCTCTTCTCCCCTTCCAACAGAACAACCTCGGTATCCACTCCCGCGAACTCCGCTTAGATCACACCGCCCCTCGCAGTGCGTCTGTCGCGTTCCGCCTTCGGCCGCATTCTAGTCCATACCGCACGTTCCCAGCATCGAGCTCGGACGGCAGCATGCTGCTATGGGCACACGTCTCTTTCGCGCCGGCTTGTCGTTGAGACAGTACCGCTGGAGAAGACCAGCAACATGTTGTTGGCAGGCATCTCGATCGTCTCGCGGAGAACAAGTCCAGCGGCCCCACCCAATTGTTCAAGGTCAGCGATATCACGCACACCCCAGGATGGGTTGCGCTCCTTTAGAGCGGCGTCGAAAGCAGCATTCGAGGGGGCGTTGTGTACCCCGTCGCGCATAAAGGGACCGTAGAGAAGGAGAAGCCCACCATCGTGAAGCAAACGGCCAGCTCCTGCGAACAATCCTGAGCTTGCCGACCATGGCGCGATGTGGATCATATTGATCGATACGATGGCGTCAAAATGTCCCGTTTGTTCGACGATCCATTCTCCTGAGCACACATCAATATCCCGCGGTGCCAGCACATTCTTCAGCCTTGAGAATTTGATCCAGCTGGACGTGCTGGCGCGGGCGTCGGCATCCGGATCGCTCGGCTGCCAGATGATGTCTGGCATTGCCCCAGCAAAACACACGGCGTGCTCGCCGGTCCCGCATCCAATCTCCAGCACGGTGCCACGCGTTTGAAGGACACGTTGTAGGACCGCGAGGATCGGCGCCGAATTTCGCGCAGCGGAAGGTGAGAACATGCGCTGGTCGGCGCTGACGTCGCGCTGTTCCAGCGCAACAGGCGAACGGTCCTTCTTTTCTGGGAGCATTGGCCTGTATTCCCCTTTGGGCGATGTCTCCACCTTATAGCTGAAATGACTGAAATCAAGGATTTCAGACTTGCAAAGGGCCGTCGGCGCTGCGTTTGGCCGAGGACCACCGAACGCCTACTTCGTGTCAGATCACGCTGCCGCCAAGTTCAAGGTCTCGACGCCGCACGGGAACGACCTCTGAATGAGGGTCGTTCCCGTGCGGGTTCCATCCATTATGTCGTCTGTCTGCGAGTGTGAATTGCAGTTAGCGTCGCGAAATGAGCCGCATGCCGTGAGCCGTTGGAACTCAAGCAAGCGTCGACCTGAAAGCGCCGCCGTCGAGCAGGATATTCTGGCCGACAATGTAGCCTGCGTACTGGCTGCAAAGAAATGCCGCGGCAGCGCCGAACTCCTCGATCGTGCCGAAGCGCCCGGTCGGATTCTCCGCATGCGCCTCCTGCCGCGCCTGTTCTATCGAGATGCCCTTCACTTCCGCCCTTCGCTGGAGAAGCACGGCGACACGATCGGTCTCATGCGACCCTGGTAGGAGGTTGTTGATCGTTACGCCATGTTTCGCGACTTGCCTCGCCGTCCCTGCCACGAAACCGGTCAGTCCGCTGCGCGATGCGTTGGACAGGCCCAACTCCGGGATCGGTGACTTTACTGACGCGGAGGTGATGTTGACGACGCGCCCCCAGCTCCTATCGATCATACCGGGCAGAACCGCTTTCATCAGCAAGATCGGGGTCAGCATGTTGGCGTTCAGTGCGTTCAACCATTCATTCGTCTCCCAATCAGACCAGAGCCCAGGCGGAGGCCCCCCTGCGTTGGTGACGAGGATGTCGGCTTTCGGTTCCGCTTCGAGAAGCTCTTGCCGTCCTTCTACGGTCGTCACGTCCGCTGCCACGGCATAGACTTCGGCACTTATCAGCTCGCGCAGCTCCCTCGCGGTGGCCTCCAGCGTGTCCCGGTTACGACCGTTCAGGGTAACGATCACGCCCGCCTCTGCGAGCTTCTGCGCCACGCCTCTGCCCAGCCCTTTCGAGCTCGCGCAGACGATCGCGCGCTTACCGCTTATTCCCAAATCCATCGTGGTTCCGTCCTTCTATTGGATCACATCTTTTGCGATTTGCTCAACCGCGTGGACGAGGCCATCGACCTCTCCCGCAGTATTGAAATAACTGACCGAGGCTCGAGCTATCTCCTGCAGTCCGCGCGCGGTCATGTCGAAGGGCGTGTAGGGTACGCCGTTTGCCCCGATTGAGATACTCTTCTCGGCTAGCTTGCTTCTCACAACCGATGCCGAAATTCCCTCCACGGTGAAAGAAACAAGGCCCGACTGTTTCTCCCCGAGATCGCGCACCTCAACCGCCGGAATACGTTTCAACCCTTCCCGAAGCCGGGTTGCCAGTAGGGCGATGCGGGCTTGGATTGCCTCGACACCCAACTCCGAAGCCAGCGCGATCGCTTCGCCGAGCCCCAGGAGCAGTGATATAGGCGCTTCGGACGTTTCGAATAGACGAGCGTCTTTCCTCAGCTCGACTTTTCCATTCACGAGAGGGCCGGAGCTCACATCAACGAAACCGGGATCGAGCTTCTCAAGGAAATTGGAGCGAACGTAAACGAGAGCCGTTCCGCGCGGCCCTCTAACGTATTTCCTGCCGGCCGCCTTGAGAACATCGCAACCTATCCTAGAGACGTCGATCGGCAGTTGACCAAGTGCCTGCCCGGCATCCACGAAGTATGGGATGCGAGCCGCGTTGGCGACCCGCCCGATGGCTTCGGCGTCGTTTATCAGTCCCCCGTTGGCAGGAAGCCATGTAAGCGAGATCATGCGCACCTTGTCGTCGATCATTGCGGAAAGAGCGTTCGGATCGACACTGCCGTCTTCCGTGCAAGGAATGGTCTCGATACTTGCCCCGGCATGGCTTGCCGCACGCTGCATCGATGCGACATTACCGCCCCATTCCTGTCGGCCAATTAAAATGCGCTCGCCCGACCTTAGCTGTGGCAACGCGGCAAACACGCTCCCCCAAAGGGCAGACCCCGATCCACCGAACGCAACCTCGCCTTCGTCGGCGCCGATGAACTTGGCAGCGTTGGTACGAAGCATCGCGAGTTCGTCCGCAACCAGTGCGGCAGCTTCCATCGGACCTCGCGTCGATTCCAGCATCAAGTGTCCGACAATTGCTTCGGTGACCCGCCTCGGTGGGAGCGAAGCTCCGGCGTGATTGAAGTGCCTCCGCTCGGCGCAGCCGGGTGTGTCGTTGCGCAGGCTGTCGATTTTTGCGTCGGTCAGCACCTGGTCTCCTCCAGTTCCACAACCGCATCGATCTCGACGGCTGCCCCCGAGGGAAGCGAACTGACACCAATGGCGGCCCTCGTGTGCTGGCCGGCTTCGCCGAACACCGCAACCATCAGGTCGGAGGCACCGTTTGCAACCTTCGACTGATCCTTGAACTCGCTCGTTGCCGCGACGAATATGCCAAGCTTCACGATGCGACGGACAGACGAAAGCGAGCCGTCTGTATTGGCAGCGATCTGTCCGAGAAGGTTGAGGGCTGCGATACGCGCCGCTTGCACCCCCTGCTCGTGAGATATGTCCGCACCCAGGGTGCCTGCAATGATCTCACCAGCCGGCGCCTTGCTGATCTGACCGGAAATGAACAACAGGTTGCCGGTGCGGACCACCGAGATGTAGTTCGCAGCCGGAGACGTCGGCGCGGGCAGTTCCAGGTCAAGAGTAACCAGTTGGTCACGGATGGAAATCGTCATCGCTTTCTCCTTTTCTTTCTTGCTTCATGAAAGAAATCCGAGGAGCCCGCCAATTCAAAGCTTTGCGCCCTGCGATCGAATTCGTTAATGTCTGCCGTCATTGATCCCGCGAGGCATCGGCACGTTGCGCAGTTCCCCATTCCTCCCACCCCTTTCCGCGGCCAGGGTCTTCCAGGTGGTAGCAAACCGAGGGAGCTTTCGATTGGCCGGCGAGGAACTGCTCATTACGCAAAGCGCGGTGAGCCACCACATCAAGCAGCTCGAGAGTGCTCTGGGCACTCCACTCTTTCGTCGCAAGAGTAAGAGCATAGAGCTGACCGAGGCAGGCACGATGTTTCTTGCCACCGTCGACCAGGCCTTCACTGTGCTGTCGGAGGGCACCGCGCGGGTGCGCTCGCGATCCGGGCAGACCAGCTTGCGTGTGAGCTTGCTTCCCTCTTTCGCCGCGAACTGGCTGGTCAACAGACTTGGCAGTTTCCTCAAGAGCCACCCGGCGATCGAACTCGAATTGGATCCGACCCTGCGCGTTGTCGATGTCGGGCGCGGAGAAGCGGATATCGCGATCCGATTTGGCGATTTTGGCGCGAGCAAACAGTCCTGCGTGCACCTCGCAAACGAAGACTTGTCCCCGGTGTTGAGCCCGGCGCTATACGGAGACGGATCCCAGTTTCAATCCGCATTAGACCTACTCAACCAAGAGATATTACAGGCCAAGAGCGGCCTCGAGTGGCAGCTGTGGTCGCAGGCGGCCGGATTTCCGCTTGAGAAGGCCAAGCAAACCCGGCTGACTGACTACAACATTGTATTGCAAGCTACTCTTGACGGTCAGGGTGTCGCCATGGGGCGAGGCCTTCTTGTTCGGGAGCATATTCGGGCGGGGCGCCTGGTTAGGCCCTTGTCGGCTTCGTTGAGCTCACAGAAAGCAGCATACTGGGCAGCCTTCGACCCGCTCTCGAAGAAACTCGAAGCGATAGAGGCGTTTGTCGCCTGGTTGAAAAACGAGATGACCCTATCGGTGCCAAGAACGTCCGGCCCCATTTTTTGATCAATGCAATCGCCGTCCCAACGGTAAGATCTGCCGGCGGATACCTCTCGGCGCGCGCCACCAAGTATTTCTGCACAATACCCGAATGTTGGATGAACATGCAGGCTGGCTGTACCTCAACACCGAGGAACTGGCGCTTCGTGGCGAACTGGAGTTGTTCCCCGGTAGAGCGGCATAGCCGGCCCTACCCCAGTGAGACACCTTCCGGTCGATATGCGATCAGATCGAAAGGCTTCCGGTCTCTCCTCACTTTTTCTTTGCGCGTGGAAAATGAAACCCGCCTAAACGGGGCGGCAACGACGACGCGGCCGCTCCCGCCCCGAAAGAACATTCTCGCCGAAGGCATGGAAACGCAACCCGGGCGATGCAGGCGGGGTATAAGGGGAGACAGCGCCCGCCCACTTGTCCGCCGACCCCTGTCGAACTAGGCTCGCATTCTGGGAGCGACCATCGAGTGGATACCCATGTCGTCATTGTCGGAGCCGGGCCGGCTGGCCTCGCGGTCGGCGCCTGCCTAAGACGGGCGGGGCTCGATTTCGTCATCCTTGAAATGGCCCATGAGATCGCCCCGGCCTGGCGACGCCACTACCGGCGGCTGCACCTGCATACGGTAAAGGTGTTCTCCGCGCTGCCGCACATGCCATTCCCGAAGGACTATCCGCGCTATGTGCCGCGCGAGAAGATGGTGGCCTATCTCGACGCTTATGCCGAGCGTTTCGAGCTACGACCGCGCTTCGGCGAGACAGTCAAGTCCATCCGCCGCAAGGACGGCGGCTACCTGGTCGAGACCGGAACGGAGACCTTCTGCGCAGGCCACGTCGTGATCGCCAGCGGCAGCAATGCTGAGCCCTTCGTTCCCAGTCTGCCCGAGATCGAGGCTTTCAAGGGCGGGCGGCTGCACAGCGCTGACTACACTGAAGCCGCGCCCTTCGCTGGCCAGTCGGTTCTGGTTGTCGGTATGGGTAACACCGGCGCCGAGATTGCGCTCGACCTTGCCGAGTGCGGCGCCCGCCCGACGCTGTCGGTACGAAACGGCATCCACATCGTGCCGCGCCAGCTGTTCGGCGTGCCGATCCAGATCATCGCCATGGCAACCCAACCGCTGCCCCGAGCGGTGAATGACAGGTTGTTCCCCATCATCCTCGACCTCGCGCTAGGTAAGCTCGAAAAATACGGCATCGCCAGGCCGAAGCAGGGCATTCTTGAGCAAGTCGACGCGGGACGCATCCCGGTCATCGATGTCGGCACGGTGAGAGCGATCAAATCCGGCGACATCAAGGTGGCACCAGACATCAAGCGTTTCACCGAGCGCGGTGCCACTTTCGTTTCCGGCAGGCATGTGGAGTTCGACAGCGTCATCCTCGCCACCGGCTACCGGCCGAGTTTCGAGAAGTTCCTGCCGGCGGCATTGTGGCCCGGCAAGAGCGGCGTCACTCGCCAAGCAGCCGAGCTCGGCCTTTATCTCGTCGGTTTCCACAATCCGGTGACCGGCCTGCTCAGGGAGATCGGTAAGGAGGCGGCCGCGGTGAGCGCGGATATCGAGCGGCGGAGCAGCACAAAGTGAATGCGTCAAAGTTTCAGTGATGCCTGTTTCGGCCGCGCGCGCCCCAAATATGGGTGTGTTTTCGTCTGCGCCAGGTCGGAATCGCTGTCCGGATCGTGCCCTGATTCGGTACGCCGATCAGCGTGCCATCGCCGCCGACCTACAATAGGCCGTCCTCGTAATGGGAAAGTCCGAGGCTGGGCGCTCCGCAGGACCGGTGACCAGTTCCGGTCGATACATTACGCAACCATTTTGGCCCTCCCGAACGTAAACAGCACAGCAACAAGTGTGCGCAGAGGTCAACCAAGGCCCTTCGCACCTGGGTCGCCGGCGTTTGCCCGAGCCTTGCTCTTGTCTGAGCGACGACGGCTCGCGCGGTTCATCCTCCATCCGGGCTAATGGCGGCACGGCCAAACGCATGATAGATTCATATTAGTGATTACGCATATATATGCTCGTACTTGTTGGTGGCGACATAATTCGCATTCCTTCAGTGAACGTTTATGGCTTGCTTAAGCTGTCGGTGGGGAATTTTTCCGGCTGACTTTCCTCTCGTCGACCTTTCCGACATTCGCGGGAAGCCGGCGCAAAGTAACGGGATCGCTCGGACCGCCGCGCGGCAGGCATGTGGGGGACTGCGCGGCTGCGACCGACACCTAGGCCGAGTCGGTTTCGCATCGGGCATGAGGGAGGGGACATGCTGAAGAATATGATGCTGCTGTTGATCTCGCTCACCGTGGCGCTCGGGGCCGGGGAAGCAATGCTGCGTATGTTTACGCCGTTTCCGATCGGCACACGGACGCACAAGAGCATCGACGATAAATATGGCTATCGCCTCGATCCGGCACTGGGCGACGTAGACGAGGACGGCTTCCGGGATCCGCCTGGAGTAAGTTCTGACTTTCAGGTCGCGGCGATCGGCGATTCGATGACCTATGGCAACAACGTTGATAGTGCGCATTCCTGGCCGGCGGCTTTCGGGGCAATGACGGGCGAACGCACGTACAACTTCGGTGTTGGAAGCTACGGTATCTACACTTATCACGCCATCGTGCACGATGCTTTGGCCGCGGGCGCGAAAGGCAACATTGTCGCCGTTTTCCCTGCCAACGACTTCGCGGTCGTCTTTTCCGCCTGTGATATCATGAACGCACGTTCCGACTTCTGGCTCTCAGAGCAGAAGCGACTTCATCTGCAGGCCCTGTTCGGTGACGCGGGAGGTTATTCGCAGTGTGCCAAGGCGCAATCCGTTAGCTTCAAGACGCAGCTTGTCGAGAATGTCGCGATCCTGAGTGCCTATCACCATGAGATCGGGGAACGACTGAAGAGCCTTTACGCCCGACTGTTCAAAACGGGCGATGGCGAAACATCCGAATACTATACGTTTCCGGACGGATGCCCTTCCGTCCTGAAGCACTATGTCGACGACCACGGCCGCATGGCGGATCTGGCGGCGCCCGAAACCGCAGCAATGTTCGGCGACTTCCAGCGGTTTGCAGCCGATTGGGCACAGCAGCGGCCGGGGCAGGTAGGCATTCTGCTCATTCCGTCGAAAGAGCGGGTGATCTTCGAATGCCTCCGTCGCCATGACCGGCTGGCGTCAGCCGCGCCGGAATTTGTCCTCAGCGTTGAACGTCAGGTTGCGCTTGAGGACAAGATCCGCGAGACCGCAAAGGAGCTCGGTTTGCCGTGTCGCAGCGCGCTTGCCGCAACCGCCGATGCCCTGCAGGATGCGATCCTAGCCGGGCAGCGCCTATATCCTGAAAGAGACGGCCATCCGTTTGAAGCCGGTTACAGCGCGTTCGCGCGGACAGCATCATTGCTTTGGGATGAGATGACGGTGAGGGCCGCCCAGTCTGGCGACTAGTCACATGAATCCGAAGTTGTCGAGCGAAAACACCCCTATTGCGATAAAGCCCAACAACAGAACCGTCGTAACAGCTGTCAGTAGACCAAGCGCGTTCGTATCGTCCCAGGAATTTCGCGTAGAGCCTGAAGAATTTCGTCGGCATTTTCGGAAATTCCATCGGCCTCGACCACCACATAGCCCGTGTCGCCAAGCGTCTGAAGGAACTCAGCGACGATGTTCAGCCCGCGCGACGAGAAGATCTCGTTGAGCTGGATGAGCATGCCGGGGCGGTTTTCATGCACGTGAATGAAACGCGTGCCGTTCGGGCGCTCGGGCAGCTGTACCTGCGGAAAGTTGACGGCGCCCATCGTTGAGCCGATGTCGGAATACTCGACCAGCTTCCTTGAAACCTCCCCGCCGATGCGCTCTTGGGCTTCCTCAGTGGAGCCGCCGATATGCGGCGTCAGAATAACATTGCTCAAGCCTTGCAACGGCGTCTCAAAACGCTCGTTGTTCGATGCCGGCTCCTTGGGGAACACGTCCACCGCGGCACCCGCTAGATGCCCGTCGTTCAGGACTTTCGCAAGCGCATCGAGATCGACCACCGTGCCGCGAGAATTGTTGATGAAGATGGCGCCCTTCTTCATGCGGCGCAATTCGGTTTCGGTGATCATGTTATGCGTCGAGGGTGTTTCGGGAACGTGCATTGTCACATAGTCAGAGATTTCGAGAAGGTCGCCGAGCGAAGCCATCGACTCCGAATTGCCCCGGCGCAGCCGATCGGAAAGATCGAAGTAGCGCACGACCATGCCCATGCTTTCGGCAAGCGCGCTGAGCTGCGATCCGATATTGCCGTAGCCGACAATGCCGAGCGTTTTGCCGCGGACCTCCCGGCTGCCGACAGCGGACTTCTCCCACCCACCTTGATGCGCGGAAGCCGAGCGCGGAAAGATCTGCCGTGTCAGCATGATAATCTCGCCGATCACAAGCTCGGCCACCGATCGCGTGTTTGAATAAGGTGCATTGAACACCGGAATGCCGCGCCGCCGCGCTGCATCCAGATCGACTTGGTTCGTACCGACGGAAAAACAGCCAACGGCGAACAATTTCTTGGCGGATTCGAAAATCTCGTCCGTCAGCTGCGTGCGGGAACGAATGCCGATGATATGAGCGTCGGCGATGTGGCGCTTAAGATCCTTGTCGTCGAGCGCCTTCGGCAAATGAATGAGGTTGGTGTAGCCAGAAGAAGAAAAGTAGTCCACCGCGGTCTGGCTAATGCCTTCCAGCAGAAGCACGGAAATTCGGTCGCGTGGGAGAGACAGTTGGCGGGTCATAAATGTTGCTCCGATTTCCGAAAAGCCGATGTGGCTTCGGCGCCTATGAAGGTTTAAGCGGCCGGACAGGCTAATATCAACACCTTGATACCGCGCACAGATCTCAACGTGCCACGGTTTTCAATGCTTCCTCCCCAAAGGTTGGCAAGAAAGCCATTGATTTGGCCACACTAACGACGAAAAAGAACGGCTGACAACTGACCTACCGGCGATCGCCTGGAACTGCACCCAACGGGGCCAACCGCCCGCTGCATGTCGCGTTCCAGCGGCCACTGAGGGCACGGACTTCCAGGCTCCGCTCTTGAGGATCTGCAGCGCCACGCGGCGGTAGTCGCTACCGCTCCGCGGCTTCAGCTCAGTGCTGCCAGCCCGGGGCGCGGGTGCTAGTTCTTCCTGCCTGCTCCCTCTCCCCTCTCCGGATCTTGCCTCCGATTTAGCACCGAAGTTCTCGGCTTCTTGCGGCTATCCCCTTCCCTTGGTGCGAGCGGCATAGCGCTGGACGATCAATTCCAGCCACCATGTAGCTACACTACAGCTCTCTTCTGCCAGCGTGATTGAGCTATTGACGCACTTGCTATAGCTCATTTTCTCGGTCAAAAGTGAGTTATAGAAAGGAAATCTATAACTCATGAATTGGAGCTGGACACATCAAGGTTGGCCCGACTTCAAGTATGATGCCGCCCGGCTTGCGCCGCTCGAACGGCAGTTCCTCCTATCGTCGGGCGAAGTCATTGGTGCAATCCGTCATGCCAGTGATGATGACCGCAGCCAGATTCGCATCGAGCTGCTTAGCGAGGAGGCGATCAAGACCTCCGCGATCGAGGGCGAAGTGCTCGATCGTTTAAGTGTGCAATCCTCGCTGCGCAGACAGTTTGGTCTCGAGGCAGACACACGACCTGTGAGGCCACAGGAGCGCGGCGTCGCAGAGATGATGGTTGACGTCTATGCAAACTGGTCCACGCGCTTGGACGATAAAACACTGTTTCGTTGGCACGGGATGTTGATGGCCGGGAACCGTCACCTCGCAACTATTGGCGCGTACCGAACACATGAGGATGCCATGCAGATCGTGTCCGGTCGCTACGATAAGACCGTTATCCATTTCGAGGCTCCCCCATCGATACGCGTACCCACGGAGATGGCGGCATATATCGAGTGGTTCAACCGATCTGCACCCGGGGCTGAAACTCCCCTCCCTGCCCTCACACGCGCCGGGATTGGTCACCTCTACTTCGAAAGCATACATCCGTTCGAGGATGGCAATGGGCGGCTGGGTCGAGCGCTGGCCGAGAAGTCACTTGCACAAAATATCGGGCAGCCCAGCCTCATTGCCTTAGCCTTCACTATCGAGCGTTACCGAAAAGCATACTACGATCAGCTTGAGCAGCATCAGCGGACACTCGATATAACGGAATGGCTTGTCTACTTTGCCGAGACCATCCTTGAGGCGCAGCAGACGACGCTAAAACGCGTCGCGTTTCATCTTGCCAAGGCGCAATATTTCGATCGCTTCCGCGACCAGTTTAACGAACGTCAAGAAGAGGTCATCGCGCGGATGTTCCGCGAGGGCCTCGCTGGCTTTCGAGGTGGTCTAAGTGCGGAAAACTATATCTCGATCACCAACACATCTCGAGCGACTGCCACCCGTGATCTGCAAGATTTGGTCGAAAAAGGAGCACTCACGAGAACTGGTGAACGAAGGCACACGCGGTATTCTCTGAACCTCTAGCGAACAGAAGTCATAACGCTGACCGCGATCCCTAAATGGTCCGCCGTATTCGCTCCAACTCGTCTGTCCACTCCTCCCATTGGTTCCCAGTCGCTCGATCGGCATCGGCGCACGCGACAACTCCCAGCGCTCCGCCTTTCACGTCAGATCGCGCAAGTTGCCGCCGGCCAAGTTGATCTGCCCTGCCCATTTTCCAAAATGCATGCCATGGTGGCCGCTGCGTTCTCCGTCCCCGCACAGGCCTCCAGATAGGCGCTCGGACTGACCTGACTGGGGCTGCCGACCGTGGCATTCCCCTGCCGGAAGCGATGCAGCAGTCGCTGCATAAATCGGTGACCAAGGCGACGAGTTACTACAACAACGCCGAACGAATGAATGGACGAGCGGCCCGGCTGATCGTCTAGGCGAGACTACGCGCCGAACAATGTATCGGCTCGTCTCTCAAACGATTGCCACTCTTCTGGCTCACCTCCCGCCTCCGATCTATCGCGCAGGTCAGCGGCTACTGCCGCCCTTCCCCAGGCTTCGGCCCGCTGCATAAGCGACGCCATCTCTGCCTTCAAGTGATGCGAGCGTTGGAGGTCGGCGGCGCGCTCGGCATTTTGTCGCGGATCGTAGAACACGCCAATTTGTGCACCGGCCGCCTTTCGCTCCGCTTCCAACTCCGCCGTAAGTGTGGCCAATTCGGCCTTCACCGCGAAATAGCGTTTCATCACGACGATGAGTTCGCGGTCGTCCGTTTTCATCATCGCTCCCGAGATTCTGTTTGCATGAGGACAATGATGATCAACAACAAGGGCAGAATCGCGATGGTTCATTAGACCTCACAGTTTGGCGCAACGAAAAATGTCTGGCGTAGAAGGAGGTGGGCCACCCTAGCGTGAGTGACCGCCAGCGGAGCACGAGGAGCGCTGCCCGTTGGACCGAAGCGCTTCAGGAGGCGTGGTTGCTCCAATAAATGGATAATGGCGTTACCGCGCAGTAAGTCCAAGCCATCACGCCGGGCGGTGTGGTTTCTGTCAGACGTTACTGCAAGCGAAAAAGCCCGAGCAATCCCGGCCCTCCCCAAAAGATCGCCGTGCGAAATCGGCCTAGGCCTGCAAATTGTCCGCCGACATCTTGCCTGACTTGCGGTCCGAAACCAGTTCGTATGTGATCTTCTGACCATCTTTCAGCTCTCGCAGCCCAGCCCGCTCGACCGCAGAAATGTGGACGAAGACATCAGCGCCGCCGCCATCCGGCTGGATGAAGCCAAACCCCTTCGTCGCGTTGAACCATTTCACGGTACCAGTCGCCATAGTGTCTTCCTTCGATCATTTGCCGTGCCGCCCCAACGGCGGACATGGCTTGCCTCTACGCGTGAACAATTAGACGCTTTCGCGCCCCGGACAAGGCTGAATTCATCTCGAAGGACTGTCAACCTGGCGTGGTTCCGACGGCACGATCATTTCTGTGGTGCTTCATCTTAGGAGGCGTGTTTCTCAACTTTGCTGCCGGCAGGCGCGTTTGAGCGCATCAGCGCCATCAGCATTGGCCCGAGCGAAAACTTTTAAGTATCGATAGGGATCGATTTAGAGTCGCAGACGACCTGCGTTCGGGGCAATCACAGCCGATTAAGAGCCAAAGTCTTGCGCGCGAAAGTCCGGAAGGTTCGGCCAGATACGATGTCCTGGCGCTTGTGTCCCAGCCGGAGCGAGGTAGAATATAGACGATTAGGCACCAAGGAACCAGAGAATGGCACTGAGCATCAAAGATCTAGAGACGGAACGCCTTGCCAAGGCACTGGCCGAGAAGACCGGTGAAACCATTACCATGGCGACCCGCCGCGCACTGGAGGAACGGCTGCGGCGCCTCGCAAATGCCGCAAGTCGCGATGTCCTTCTCGAGGAACTGGCCGCCAGCCGTAAGCGTTGGGCCAAGCTGCCGATTGTCGACAACCGCTCTGCCGACGAGATCTTGGGGTATGACGAAAACGGGCTCCCCAGCTAATGGTCATCGACACGTCCGCCATCGTCGCGATCGCATTCAATGAGCCCGAAGCAGAAACCTACGAACAAAAGGTCGTCGACGCGCCACGGCGCTTCATTTCCGCGGCGACAATCCTTGAACTCGCCATCGTCATCGAGGCGCGCCTCGGCGAGGCAGGTGCCGCAGAGCTCGATCTGTGGCTTTACAAGGCGGGTGTCGAAATCGTCGCCGTCGACGCGGAACAGATCGCGGTGGCAAGGCGAGCCTGGCGCAGCTATGGCAAGGGCCGACATCCGGCCTGCCTGAACTACGGGGACTGCTTCTCCTATGCGCTGGCCAAGACACGCAATGAACCGCTGTTGTACAAAGGCGATGATTTCTCCCGCACAGACATCGAGGCGGCGTGACATGGCATCCACTGCACCAGGGAACCGCAAACGCAATGATCCGAGATATCAGTCGGCAGGATGCTTGTTCGTCAGCAGTTCGGCATTGAGATGATCAAGGCCCGGCTCCATTTCGGACTTTTCGACGGCGGCGCGATCGGCGCCGCGCAGGTCCGCCGTCGCCTCGACGCGACGGTCGCGCCGCGACAGCCGCAGATAATCCTCATAGGCAAGCAGCACGATGCGCGGCCGGCCATTCTTGGTGATGATCACCGGCTCACGCACGGCGGCATCCTGGTAGGCGCCGAAATCTTCGAAACCGCCGCAGCGGTGACGGTCGACGTCATTTTGATACTCCTTTTTCCGGAAAGAACGGATTGTCGTAATTTCGGCAAGGCCCCTGGAGACTGTGGTCCGATGATCGACAACCATAGAAGGGCGGCTTCTGACAGCCAAGCGGTGCATCGAGAGCATGACGCGCTCGACGCGCTCGACGCATCCTGCCGTTTGATCGGCGCGACCAACCGGCTGCGCTGCAGGATCAGGTATCAATCATGATGGATCTGGAGTCGGAAACGCCGTATGTCAGCCGCCCTGGATCACCGGAAACGCCGGAAATCCAGGCATTGCAGTCCCTTCCTCACCCTTGTTCAGCGGACTCATTTGCCCGATCGGATGGCCTGGACCTCACCCGAGATTTCGTTGGACAGACCCCTGGTTAGAGAGGCAGTGTAACGGCACGGTCCGTGAGCGGGGGCGCATCAAGGTGCAGGTTCGGTCATTAGCGTCGCATTTCGTGCCGGTGCTTTGTGCGCTTTTGCTTGTCTTGCTGTCATCGGCGATCGCATCAGCGCAGCAAGCCGATGTGGCGCTGGCGGTCGGCACAATCACCGATGACAACTATCCCGGTCGGGAGTCTGCTGGCAATGGTCTGGGCGAGGTTATCTTGCACCACCTCGTCACCACGCTGGGCGACGGCGGGGAGTTTGCATGGTGCGCGGGAAAGGTCGTCGAATGGCGGCGGATCGACGAGGTGATCAAGGAACAGAAGTTTCAGCAGTCGAAATATGCCGATCCGGCCACGGCGATCAAGAAGCTGGGTACTATCGCACCAGACTTTTTGATTGGCGGCCGCATCACATTCGGCGCCGGAAAAGCCGACTGGACCATAGAGACAAGAACCAACCCTGGCGGTGACCTTGTCGACAGCTTCACCGGCTTTTCAGACGACGATGCGTATCTGGACGAGGCTGCCCGGATTGCCGAACATGTGCTGGACAAGCTTTGTCCCGGCCCGTGGACGGTCACCGGCGGCGGCGCCCGGATCAAGGTGAGCGGAACCGTGGCGAAGTTGAACGAGGCGTTCAAGGTCGTCGGCAAGTTCCCCGGTGGCACCGCGGATTTCGTCTACACGCCAACGTCGCGCTCCGGCGGGACTGTGAAATATGTGCTTGCGGGGGGCGGCTTTTCCGGCGCCGGCAGCGGCACCTATACGATCGGTCCGTCGGGCGATGGCTCTACGCTGACGATCAAGCAGACCACGAAGGGCTGCATCAACGGCGTACCGGGTTCGTGCAAGACCAACAGCGAGGTGCTGACCCTGACCCCGGTTTCGCGCTAACGGTCCGCTGTGAGTGCGGTTCTCAGCCTACGGCCAGGAGCGGCTTCGCGGTGTAAGCCCAAGTCGGCCAAAATCACGGCTTTGGGCCGACTGGGCTATAGCTGTACATCTGTTGCGGCGGGCGGACCATACGATGAACGGCGCGTCGGAGCCGCTCAACGATCCAGCCCTACCCACGGCGGTTGACAACCCGCACGAGGTTGTCCCAACTCTTTGTGTGGAACAACTTGCACCGAAGATTATTCGATCGTGTACGAACACTATCGCTCCGATCGCAATGTTGGCATTGTTTCTCTCGTCCGGCATCGTCGCTGCCCAGGGGCTTCGGCCGGTAGCCATCAACACCGCATCACTTGCTGAAAGCGCTTAATGCCGGCGCCGACTTTGCACCCGGCAAGACGGTTCAGGTTGTGGGGACGGGCCCGCCAAGACAGGGGAATGTCAAGCGGATCGAGGTGAGTAGAAAAATCGGACAGGTGCTCGCCTATGAAGAGGCAGGAAAGCTGCTGGCGGCTTATCCCGCGACGGTTGGAAGCAAGGATAATCCATCGCCCTACGGTACGGACAAGGTCAAGGGCGTCGCCCGGATGCCCGTCTATAGGTACGATCCGAATGTGAACTTTAAGCAGGGCAAGAACAACAAGGTTCTTATCATCCCCAAGGGACCGAATGGCCCGGTCGGCAGCGTGTGGATCGATTTAACCGAACCGACCTATGGGATCCACGGAACTCCCGACCCCGACCTCATCGACAGGGAGCGTCGCATGGCTGCGTCCGCCTGACGAACTGGGATGCCGAAGAACTCGCAGGGATGGTCAAGTTCGGCGTCGTCGTCAAGTTCGTCAATTGATCGGTGCGGACCGCATACCAACTCGGCCGGGAAAGGTGAGTTTCTATGGTCGCGGGAGCACGGTCGCTAGCGTGATCCCCACGAATGGACGCTGTTCGTCACCGCCGCCCACCCTGTCGATCTGGCTGAACTGTTAAAAGGGTGCTTTGTACTCTTCCCCCATGTTCAAGGACCATCGCTACACGGTCGGCTGACGGGCGCTTGATGCACACGATCTTGAGCCAGAAGGGGCGCGCTCGATGCGGGTGGACGGTGTGGTGATGGTGCCGCTCACGGGAATGCTAAACGATCTCACCTGGGATCTCGCGATGGCATGGAAGCCCCGTGGCGCCCGCCGGGCGCTGCTCGCGTTCGTCGATCCCTGCGGCAGAGCTAGGCGGATCCCCGCAGGACGCAAGAAGATCATAGTTGCCGGCATGATCTGAGCAACCTTTCCCCCTCCGTCCGCGGGCGAAGTACGGAAACCTAATCCTAGGATGGCTGCTCCTTGGGTTGTCGGCCGATGAAGAACCCTGCTACCGACGCCCAGAAGCCTTTCGGCTTGTCGGCGAGTAACGAGCGAACCTGGCGGGCTGCCACCGCCGCACTTACCGTCGTGCCAAAGCGGCAGTAGCAGACAACGTCATGCAGTTCGTCATCGCTGATTTCGAAGAAGCGCTTCGCCTCGCCATAGGTGTCCGTTTCCATACCTGCAGCACGGAGCACCGGATCCCTAAATGCGATCGTTATCGGCGAATAGTCGCAGCGCAGGGCATTTCGCTCATCCATAACCTGGAATTCGGTTTCATGAAGCGTGTCCAGGTGTCTGTACCTGATTAGTTCCAGAAGCTCGGCCCAGCGCTCCAGCCGCTGCCGGCGCGTCATACCGTCTGGATCGAAACAGGGCTCAACCTGTGCGACGGTCTGCAGTTGTTCCAAGGTGTGATGCTTCATTGTCGCCTCCAATCAAACGACGTTGCGAAAGCAGACCCCAGCAATAGAGTGATCCCTGTCAATTGCGCTGTCCAATCACGATGCTGGCGGCGGGCCTATCGTGAGAATTTCATTTGAACGATATCAGATAGTTAGCCTCGCACGTAATTTGAGAGTTGGCGTTGAATTGAGATATATGAGAACAGCGCTGGGCCGTTTCCACGTCAACTGAGATTCAGCTGGGGCGTGCATGATAGCGGCGCAATTAGACGCGGCCTTCAGATCGCGTTGCTCGACGAGAAGCACGTCAATCCGGAGATCGTTTTCGATCTGGCACGGACGTTTACGGTTCTTGGTTGGTATCCCCTTCCTCTGCCGCGTATGGCAGAGTCGGTCGAACACCGAGCGGATACCGTCGAAACTGCAGTCGCTTCGATCAACTGAGCCTACAGCTCAGACTAATTGCCCGACCTATAGAAGATGACCCTTCCGCCTGGCATGAGTTGGAGCAGATAGTCGAATTCGCTCACATTGGCGGTAAGCACGGTAAGCCCGAGCTTTTGGGCCTGCAGAAACAAGACGCAGTCGTGCAGCGCTCGCAAGCGAGCATCGCGCTGATAGCCCTGGAGGCGACCCAACATGCCTGACAGCAATGCGGCGCGTCCGAGGACATCCGCATCGGGTCTGAACACGCGATGGGGCCGCATGGCAATCGTCGTCCTGATCTGTTGAATGGCAGGTTTCGTACTCGGGTGTGCTCGATCGAGTACGCCCACCGTGTGCATCAACTCCTGGATGGCGATCGTGGAATGGTTGCTGTGACGGAGTTCGAGCAGGTCTCCAACAACTTCCGGCGCCCGCCCTTGCAAACCATCGATGTAGACGCAGGTCTCGAGGAGAAGTTCCGGCCCTGCTTCCGCTTGCTCCCCAAGAAAGGGCAACTCGTTGTCAGGACGCCTTGAGAGAGTCCGACCGGGATCGAACTTCATCCAGCGAAGGGCCGCATCGAAATCAAACATCGTAGCGCCGGAGAGCGTGCGCCGGAAAAAAAGGCAAAATCTGACAAGTCAGAATCCCAGCTTACGATTTCGGTTCGGTCTTTCGCAAGACCCGTGGAACAGTCGATCCTGAGTTGAGCCTTTCGCCTAAGATCGCGCAGATAGCTGCGGGTCGTGTTGATCTGCGCTGACCTTTAGCGAATTCACGCGATGATTGCTGCGGCATTTCCTCCATTGAAGGCCGCTGGCGCGTTTTCGTGGACACTTGCGGGAGATTGGTCATCCTTCATGCTGTTTCGGTTCTGGCGGCCTTCCATTCACATAATAAAACACGCTTGCAACGGAGCAATTTCTAACGCATTTCTTATTTGTACAAAGCACTTCGAAACGAGGCCGTTAAAAGCGCGATGGCGAAGCGACAAACCGTTAACGTCCAACAGCCACTCAAGCGGCTGATCGGCTACGCCCGCGTCTCGACCGACGACCAGGTCCACGATGCTCAAATCGACGAACTGCGCGCTGCCGGCTGCGATCGGATCTATCAGGAGCATGGCTCCGGGGCATCGCGCGCTCGCCCAGTCTTGACCAAGTTGCTTGGCGAGCTCACCACGGGCGACGTCCTCGTCGTCGTCCGCCTCGATCGGCTGGCCAGATCGGTGAGTCATCTCTTGGCGGTGATCGAAGACCTTGAGGCGCGCGGTGTGCACTTCCGGTCGATCCGCGACCCGATCGATACCTCGACGCCACAGGGCATGTTCTCCCTCCAGGTCCTCGGCGCGGTCGCCCAGCTCGAGCGGGCGCTGATCGCCGAACGCACCAAAGCCGGCATCAAGGCGGCGAAGGCGCGCGGCAAGCTTCCCGGAAACCCCGGCCTGCGAGAACGGCGACCGGAGGCAATCAAGGCCGTCTCCAAAGCGCGCGAGAAACGCTATCTCGATGAGCTCATTGCGTCCGCGCAGACGTGGTTGCCGATGGTACGGCAACTCCGGCCCCAGCACAGTTGGGACAATGTCGTGCGGGTGCTCAATCGCCGCGGTCACGACTGGACCGTCGAGCGCCTGCGACGCGCCGTTCATCGCCTGGTCCGCGAAAAGCTCGCGGAAAAAGACCTCCTGGCCCGATCCCCTCGCCGCGCCCCCGAGGACCATCTGATGAAGCTGGTGGCGGCGATCGCCATTGCCGATCCCGACCTGTCGCTTCGCGACATTGCCGCGCAACTGGACCAGATGGGCGAACGGCCTGTGCGCGGCGGCAAGAAGTGGCAGCCCTCCTCCGTTCGAGACTTGCTGGACGAAGCCCACCGCTTCGGCCTTATCCGCCGCTGAGGGCCCGGTTCATCAGGCGACCGATCACGCGGTCTTTTTCTGGGATAACGCGAAAAACTCGCTGAACCTGGCAGAGTCCGCCGATCTTGGCCCATGTCGCATCGCAGGAAAACAGCTAATTGAGATCCGATGATCCTCGAAGACTGACAAGGTAAATCTGCGTCAAGCACCGCTTTATCCGCCACCCGATCGTGGGCCTATTCGACTCGGTACGCTTTGCGGCGGTGGTCCAGGCGTCGTTGCTTTCTCGGATCGCGTGCCTTAGCGTTGCCGTTCGGTGCATGTCGATTGCCCCCGTCTACGCGAGCGTACATGCGCTTGCTATTCGGGCCATATGGCGATCCTACCGCTAGCGGCCGACATAGTTGCGGTTGATCAGCCTACGCATTGGCGCTTGATCGCGTCGCGGCGTTAGCCAGCGGCTCTCGGAACGGCAAATGCAGAACTTCGGCACATTTGTCTGGACGCTGAGCTGGCGGTTCTGGTGACGCGTCGCCATTCGGTTGGAGTGCGTTATGTTATCTCCACCCAGACCGCTGCAATGTTCTTTAACGATAGATTGTGGTTGGCAGAGCGGTCCCCGGTGACACCGCATAGTCCGCTCGTTACTTCGGTACCGCGCATAGGAGACGGAGGCGATCGCTTTAGGGTACCCGAGCAAGCATGGGGACGATAGTAGTCGTCGCATTGTCCATTGGCGCAGGCAATGAAGCTATCGCTGGTCAAGCGGTGCCAATTTCTCCCGAAGCAAATGGGCCTCCTTGCTGTCAACTGAGAACAGAAACGGCCTTGCACAGGGTGCTTGCAACAATGTCAAAGCGCCAAGCTCGGGGTTCGGCGAAACTGTTGCCGACACTGCGCGTAGCGGAGGAATGCGAGAATGTGGGTCCCGCAGGGCAATAAGAAATGGCCCGGAAGGCAGGCTCTTTGGTTCGCCCCCAGCAAGACCCCATCGACCACGATCTGAAATCGGCGAAATCGGAAAGGAAGCCTGACGGCTCCTTGGCTGTTTTGTTAAGTTCAGGGTTTCTGGCGACGAACGATTTATGGCGCTCGCGTACATGGGGATCAAGGACGACGCGGTAGTCGGATTTGTCCCCACGACCACGACATCAGCGTATTGGACATCGTCAAGGTCCAATGGGGCGTACATCGAACAGGCGTCCGCCCTCCCCCCGAGACCTGAAATCGCGAAAGCGATCGCAGAAGTAAACAACGAAACCGCATATGAACTCCATTGCTGCGATCGGCCTTAGTCAACCTGGAATTCTAATCGCGGCGGAAGGATGACCGAGGAATCTGCTCACCGCTGAGACGCCAGCCGTCTTTCTGCTCCTTGCCCCAGCGTGACTTCACAGCCCTAATCCGGTAGCGGCTGACGATCTCGACAATGTCTCGTGTGCGTGTCGCCCGCACGCTCCATTCAGTATCGAATTCGCCTCCCGAGGATCGAATGGCGGAGTTCGCCGCCGCCGAGGATTCAAAGGAGGCAGTGTGCTTCGAAGGGTCGGTTCGGATTCGGGTGCGCTAGGCGCGGAGTGCCCCATACACGGGCCATGCATCTGGCATATGGCTATCGTACCGCCGGTCGAAGGGGGCTCGGTCCACTTCATTCGGAACATCGGCAAGCACCGTGGCTTCAAGTCATTGAAAAGCCGCCTGGTTGGCCCCGGAGGCGGCGCGACGCACTGATCGGTATAGTTGATGAAGCGGAGCTCAGCTGAGCGCATACTCGCTGAAATGACAAAACCCTGACAGCTGTCAGGGTTTTTTAGAGAGCCAATCCCGGCTTAGAAGCGCGCCGGCCCCTTGGCTTCATCTCCATCTGATTACGCGAGCAGACGGAAAGTCGCCGCGTCGGCAGCGTTGAGTTGCCCTGGCCTTCGACCGCAGCTCGCTGTGTAATCTTCGGGCATCCTTACATGGCGGCTACGATAGTCGGCTCAGGTGGACCAAAAAACCCTGACAGCTGTCAGGGTTTTGGATGTGATTTTCGCTCAATGCGGATGAGTGAATGCGAAGCTCTATTGGGTCTCTCAGGCCTCCGACTACCCGCTGGGCAGGTGTGCAGATCTGTGACAGGGCGCAAAGAGTTGAGACGATCGAGGCGAACTATGACGCGCACGCCGGCGTCGAATTTGTAAGCCGGCAGCATATTTCGTATGGCGACGATGGCGCCGTTCTGAGAGTACAAAACCCTGACAGCTGTCAGGGTTTTGTAGAGAGACCCAGGCTTAGAAGGACGCCGGCCCCTCTCCTTCATCTCCATCTCACTACGCGCGCAGACCGATAGCCGCCGCGTCGGCAGCGTTGAAATGCCGTGGTCTCCAAGCCCAGCTCGGTGTCTGATCTTCGGGCATCCTCACGTGGCGGCTACGATCGCCGGCGGGCGAGGACCAAAAAACCCTGACAGCTGTCAGGGTTTTGAGCTATTCGACCCCACGGATTATCTGGCCATGGTGGGCCACGATTGCGGCCCGAACGGTGCGGTCGCGACCTGGCGCGACCTTTTGTCTGCGGCTGTCGTGGTTCGATCGATGCTCGGGGTCAGTCCGAGCGCCTATGAGAGGCCTGCGGAATTCTTGGAGCGGAGAATGCAGCCGCCGTCATGGCGTGTATTCTCGAAAGGGCCGGGGCACATCTATTCGGCCGGCGGCTATTAGCGCAATTTGACGCGAAGGGCCGAGCGCGGCGAGTTTTCGCTTTGGCCAATGCTGATGGCTGATGCGCGCTGGCACAACTCACGTTGCCCCCCGGGACTTGCTGCGCGGTAACGCCATTATCCATTTATCGGAGCAACCACGCCTCCTGAAGCGCTTCGGTCCAACGGGCAGCGCTCCTCGTGCTCCGCTGGCGGTCACTCACGCTAGGGTGGCCCACCTCCTTCTACGCCAGACTTTTTCGTTGCGCCAAACTGTGAGGTCTAATGAACCATCGCGATTCTGCCCTTGTTGTTGATCATCATTGTCCTCATGCAAACAGAATCTCGGGAGCGATGATGAAAACG
>Ga0102591_1001422_pt1 | contig 32880 bp, 10 predicted proteins | sample AraplaCol_mCL_r2_2_FD_76860 | JGI IMG/M metagenome (GOLD analysis project Ga0102591, IMG submission 76860) | Arabidopsis root microbial communities from North Carolina, USA - plate scrape MF_Col_mCL_r2 (SPADES assembly) (version 2) | ecosystem: Host-associated > Plants > Roots > Endosphere...
GCACGGCCGTCGGCACGCGCGGTGCCGTCGATGTAGGTGAAGCCACGCGGCAGGCGGTCGATCACGTTCAACGCGGCCAGCGCACTGCCGGCGGTCTGGCGCACGGTGATGGTGTACTGCACCGTGTCGCCGATCTCGGCGGTCTGGCGGTCGCCGGTCTTGGTGATCGCCAGGCCGGTGGCCACTGCCGTATCCAGCGGCAGGTGGTTGTGCACGATGGCGGCCGTGGCCGAGCCGGCGAACAGGGTCAGGTAGTACTGCGTGGCCGTACCCACCGGGCCGGTCGGTGCCTGGGTGTTGGCCTGCACCACATGGTTGGCTCCGGCTCCGCCGGCCGGCGACAGCGCGCCCGCCTGCGGCGGAATCATCGTCGACACGAAGGTGTAGCCCCCCGGCGGGGTGACGGTCAGCTGGAACTCGCAGCGGGCCGGCGCGGTCGGCGCGAACCCGAACTGGTAGAAGCCCTCGCTGCCGACCGTCATCGCGATCGTGTTGCCGTCGATGCGATAGCCACCGCCGGCTGCATTGAGCACGGCGGTACGCGGGTCATAGCCGCTGCACATGCCGACCGGGGCCAGGGTCACCACCGAACCGGGTACCGGATCGCGGGTGGTGGCGTCATACACCACGCCCGACGGGTCCACCGGCAGGCTCTGCTGCGCCAGGTGGTCGCCGGCGCGCAGCACCACTTCCAGCTGGCTGGCGCCGTTGTCGGTGGTGCGGCAGGCACTGACCCCGCCGCGCGCGATCGCCGTGGCGGCATCGCAGGCTTCCTGCACGCCGCCCGCGGTTTCGCGGGTGACCGGGAACGGCCACAGCACCGACGAACGCGGGTCGCGGAAGCGGATGTTCCACTTCACCCCGGGCACCACGTCGCCGAAGCGGTAGCTGCCGTCGGCGGCGGTCACGGTGCTCTTGACCAGCTGGCCGCTGGCCGGGTCCACCAGTTCGACGATCCAGGCCGACAGACGGCTGTCGCCGCTGTCCAGCAGCTGGTCATCGCTGCCCACGTCGAACCATACGGTGCCGCCGACCGAGGCGGCCAGCTGCACGCTGTTGGGCACGCGGCAGGCGTTGTGGGTGATGCCATCCACGCACACCGGCAGGTTACCGACCTCGCCGTCGAACGCCGCGCGCTCGGCGGCGGTCGGGGCGCGGAACGGGTTCTCGCCGCCGCCTTCGACCAGCACCGCATTGTTGACGGTGCCCGCCTCGGCCGCGGCCGCGGCCACGCGCACCACCACAGCGATGCTGTCCGGCGATACCGCGCCAGCGGCCAGCACGCGCTGGCTGCCGCAGCTGAAGCGGGTCGCGCCGGGTTCGCCGGTGCAGGTCCAGCCGGTCCCCACCGGCAGGCTGTCCAGGCTCAGGCCCGCCGGCAGGCGGTCATGCACCACGTACTCGCCACGGCTCGGCTGCTGGCCGGCGTTGCGCACCTGGATCGTGTAGCCGGCCAGGTTGTTGACGGTGAAGCGGGCGCTGGTGGACGCCTTGCTGACCATCAGGTCCGGCGAATCGCCGATCTCACCGAAGTTGTACTCCAGCGCATCCACGCCCAGCGGCAACACGATCTGGCTGATCGTGGACGGCACGCTGGCGCGGTCGCTGGGCACGCCCACCGTGGCGGCGTTGATGGTGCCGGCGCTGGTGATGCCGTTGAGCGTCTGCGGCGGCTGGGTCGGCTCGGTCACCACATAGGTACCAGGACGCAGGCCGTCGAAGCGGTAGCGGCCTTCGGCATCGGTCGTCAACGTCGCCGACACCGGCTGGCCGAGGTCGTCGGTACCGGTCAGTACCACGGCAACGCCGGCGATGCCGCCTTCTCCGCTGTCGACGCTGCCATTGTCGTTGCTGTCGTTGTAGACGCGGCCGGCGATGCTCGCGGTCGGGATCTCGCCGAAGTTGTTGTTCACCGACTGCTGGTTCACGCCCAGCACCACGGCACTGATCTGGGAAGGCGCCGTGCCCGGCGCGGTGACGCTGCCACCGGTGCTGCCGGCCACGGTGCGGCCGTCGCGGGTGCCGGTCGGCTGCTCCGGCTCGGTCACCACGTAGGTGCCCGGCGGCAGCTCGGCGAAACTGTAGCTACCGTCGGCGTCGGTCACGGTGTCGCGGCTGATCGGGTTGCCGGCGAGGTCGGTCCCGCTCAGGGTGACGCGCACATTGGCCAGGCCGGTTTCGCCCGCATCGACCACGCCATCATTGTTGCGGTCGGTCCAGACCTTGCCGCTGATGCCGCTGTTGAGCGGAATCTCACCGAACAGGTTGTCCACCGAAGCGCTGCCCGGCGTGGTCAGGTCGATGGTGCTGATCGCACTGGGCACGGCGGTGATCGGGGTGGCGGTGCCACGCGGCGTGCCGCCCACGGTGCCGGCGGTAGTGATGCCGTTGCTGGTGCCGGCCGGCTGCTGCGGCTCGGTCAGGGTGTAGGTGCCCGGGCGCAGGCCTTCGAACACGAAGCGGCCATCGGTATCGGTCTGCACGCTCACCGAGACGCTGGCGCCGGTGTCGTCGGTACCGGTGACCTGCACGGTCACGCCTTCGATGCCGGTTTCAGCGGCACCGCTGCGCACGCCGTCGTTGTCGACGTCGAAGAACACCGCACCGCCGATCGAGACCGGCAGGATCTCGCCGAAGTCGTAGGCGGTGCCGGCCTTGCCGGCCGGCAGCGTGATCGCGCTGATCGCGCTCGGCACGCTGGCCACGGCGGTGGCCACGCCCACGGCGGTGCCGTCGATGCTGCCGGCACGGGTGAGGCCGTTGAGGGTCGGGGCGCCACTGAACGACGGCTGCGCGGCCTGCTCGGTCACGCTGTAGCTGCCGGCCAGCAGGTGCTCGAAGCGGTAGCGGCCGTCGGCATCGGTCGCCACGGCGACCACGGCGTTGCCCAGCGCGTCGACCGTGCCGGCCGGCAGCTGCAGCTGCACACCGGGCAGGCCCGGTTCGCCGACGTCCTGCACGCCGTTGTTGTTGCGGTCCAGGAACACGGTACCGGACAGCGACGCAGCGAGCTCGCCGAAGTCATTGCCGCTGGCACCGGCGGCTGGCAGGTTGCCGATGAGGATGAGGTTGCCCGGCTGCTCGCGGCCTTCGCCCAGCCCGGTCGGCTGGGTTTCGGTGATGCGGTAGGCCTGGCCGGCGATCGCGCCAGGGTAGCTGTACTGGCCATCGGCATTGGTGACCAGGGTGACAGTGGTGTCGTCGGGCGTGCCGAACACGCCGTCGGCGCCATTGCCGACGATGATCACCTGCACGCCGGGTACGCCGATGTCGCCGGCGGTGTTGTCGCCGTCGTCGTTGCGGTCCAGGTACACCGTGCCGCTGATCGGCGCATTGGCCAGTTCGCCAAAGAGGTAGCCGCTGGCGTCCTGCCCGGCGTTGATGGCGATCGCGGAAATGACGTTGGCCACGGCCGTGCTGCCGGGGGTGGCCGCATTGCCGGCCGCATGCTTGCCGTCCAGGTAACCGGCCGGCTGCGTTTCGGTCAGGGTATAGCCGGTGCCGCCCTGCGGCGGCAACAGGTCGCTGAAGCGGTAGCCGCCGTTGGCATCGGTGGTGGTGGTCAGCACGACCAGATTGCCAAGCACGTCCGTGCCCGACAGGGTCACGGTGACGTTGGCGATGGCGTTTTCACCAGCGTCGCGGCGGCCGTTGTTGTTGTTGGCCGCCACGTTGGAGAAGTCTTCGTAGACCTCGCCGCTGAGCGAACCGAGCGCCTCGCCGAAATCGTTGCCACTGGAACCGGTCAACGGCAGCGCGTTGAGGGTGATGCTGTTGGTCGCGTTTTCGGCGGCGTTCGCATACCCCTGCGGCTGGGTTTCAGTGATGCGGTAGTTCTGCCCGACCACCAGGCCGTCGAAATCGTAGCGGCCCTGCGCGTCGGTCTGCACCACCACCGGTGGCAGGTCATCGCCCGTACCGAACACGCCGTCGGGGCCCGCGCCGATGAGGGTGACGGTGACGCCCTGCAGGCCGCCATTGGCCTGCGAATTGCGCGTACCGGCATCGCCCGCATCGAAGTCGCCGTTGCCGTTGCGGTCCAGGTACACATGCCCGGAGATGGCGGTGACCGCGTCTTCGCCGAAGTTGAACGCAGTGGCATCTTCGCCGCGCGAGAGGTCGATGTTGCCGATCCGGTCGGTGGTTGCCGCATCGCCGGCCGCGCCGGTGGCCACGGTGCAAACTGCGCACGCCGCAGTACCCACCAGGCCCGGATTGATCGCGCTCGGGCGGTTGCGGTAGCTGCCGGTGGGCAGCACTTCGCGCAGCGTGTACACCTGCAACGGGTTCAGGCCGGGGAAGCTGTAGCTGCCGTCGGCGGCGGTGGTGGCACTGGCCACCACGGTGCCGGCCGCGTCGAGCAGTTCGACGGTGGCGTTGGCAATCGGGGCGTCGCCGGTGTTACGGGTGTTGCTGTAGTTGCTGTCGACGTAGACGAAGCCGGACAACGCCGGGCGGCGCACTTCCGGGAAGTTGTAGCGCACCGCGTCCACGCCCGCGCCCAGCGCGATGGCGGTATAGAGCGAGTTGGCGCTGATCGCCGGATCGACCACGGCATAGGCACCGCCGGCCGACGGCGCCAGGCCGCCCGAGGCGGGCGGTGCCACCGGCCCATTGACGTACGCGGCCGGCTGCACCTGGGTCAGCGTGTAGCCGTCGGTACCGGCCGGCGCAAGGTTGTCGAAGCGGTAGGCGCCGTTGCCGTCGGTGGTGGTGGTGAGCGCCACCACGTTGCCGTAGGCATCGGTGCCGGTGAGGCGGACTTCGACGCCGGAAATGGTCGGTTCGCCGCCCTGCGGCGTGCCGCCGTCGGTGCCGCTGCGCTCGCGGTCCTGGAACACCACGCCGGTCAGCGAGGACCGCACCACGGTGTGGGTGCTGGTGCCTTCGTCATTGCCGGGGGTCGGGTCGAGCTGGTCGCTGGTGGCGCGCGCGGTGTTGATGCCGGCGCCGTTGGCCGGCAGCGTGGTCCAGCGCGCGGGCACCAGCACGCGGACGCGGCCGTCCAGCGCCAGGTCGCCCATGCGGCAGGTAAGGTTGCGACCGTTCACCACGCAGCTGCCGGTGCCGTTGCTGACCACGCCGGCATCGGCGGTGTTGCCGGCCTTCTGCCAGCTGGTGCCTTCGCCGCCGCCGATCACCTCCAGGCCTGCCGGCAGCGTATCGGTCACCACCACGCCATCGCCGCGCAGCGGGTTGTCGCCGCTGCGGTCGCGCGACAGGCTGTGGCCGGGGCCATTGTTGACCACGTCCAGCACGTACCAGAACGGCTGGCGCAGGCTGATCGTGGTGGCAGCGGCGGGCAGCGGCTGGGTCGGGTTGGCATTGGGCGCCAGCACCACGCTGGTCTTGGTCATTGCCAGATCCGAGCGCGTGCGGATGCTGGTCTCCTGCACCGCGCTGTTGTTGCTGGTATCGCGCTCGGTTTCGGCCGAGCGTGCGGTGACCTCGTTCAGCAGCGTCGCGCCGGTGGCCGGCGGCGCGCTGAGGTACTGGTACACCAGGTACAGGTAGCTGGTCTGGTTGGCGGCGATCGCCCCCTGTTCGGTGGTGGACACACCCACGCTGGGCATGCTGCACGACAGGGTCTGCGGCGCCGTGGTGGGATTGCTGCTGCCTGGGGCAACCGTACAGCGCACGCCCGGTGCTTCCATCGCGCCCTGCGGGGTGGTGGCGGTGCCGGTGCGGCTGCCGACGAAGGCGACATTGGCGCCACTGGCCGGGGTGATGGTGTCTTCGATCACCGTGCGGGTGGCCAGCGACGGGCCGTCGTTGCGCACGCTGACCTGGTACAGGATGTAGTTGTTGGCTTCCTGGCCCACGCGCGAGTCAAAGCCCAGCGGATCCACCGCGCCGGCGAAGTTCTGGTCGATCTTGTTGACGATCAGGTCGACTTCACCGGCGGTGAAATCCAGCGCGGCGGCACGCAGGTCATCGTCGGTGCGGCTGTTGTAGTTGTAGCTGCGCCCGCTGCCGTCGACGCCGCTGGCCGGTACCGGGCTGCCGGTGTTGTCCGGATCGAAATGGAACGAGCCATCGTTGGTGAAACGGCGGCCCGTATTACCGCTGTTGACGTTCGGGCGGATCACCACCGTCATGGTCTGGGTGGAATTGTTGGCCATGTCCTGCGGCGCACAGGTCAGCCGCAGCGTGGCGGGCGCGCCGCCGGTGTTGAACCACGAGGTGCCGCCCGGGGCGGGCGCCGAGCTGATCGCCGCATCGTTGGAGGTCACGCTGCACGCGGTGCTGCCGCTGCCGGTGCGCACCGCGGAAATCAGCACGAAACCGGCGTCATTGGCCGGCAAGGTGAAGGTATCGCTGAACACCACGCCACGGGCCGTGGACGGACCCCGGTTCTGGTAGGTGATGCGGTAGGTGGTGTTCACGCCAGCGCGGCCCGGGCTGCCGGAGGTGATGTCCTTGGCAGTGGTTGCCATGTTGGCCACCGGGTCGATCTGCACCCAGTCCGAGGCGCTGTTGTTGCCCGGGTTGGCTTCGCCGATCGAACCGCTCACGGTCGGATCGATGCTGACGCCAGCGGTGTTGCAGAAACGGCCGGCCGGCATCGCCACGCCACCGCAGGTACCGGCGGCCTGGCTCTGGCTGTCGAACAGGCCGCGGTTGACGGTGAACACGATGGTGGCGGTGGCGCCGGCCGCGAGCGCGGTGCCGGCGGAGCGGCAGATGTAGCCGCTGCCGACCACATCGCAGGTCCAGCCGGCCGGCACGATGTTCTTGGTGACGGTGGTGCTGCCGGTGACAAAGCCCGGGATGGGGTCGTTGACCACCACGCCGGTGGTGGTTGCGCCGTTGTTGGTGACCTGCAGCGTGTAGCTGACCCCGCCATCCGCTTCCCGGATCACGTTGTCGGCGTCGCCGGCGCCATTGGTGCGCTTGGTGATGGACAGGTCCGCTCGGGCGTCGGTGGCGCGGCTCTGCCCGCCGGTGCAGTCATTGCCGGTGTTCGGATCCAGGTTGATGCCACCGGCGGTGGTCGGTTCGGCCGAACCGCCGCTGCCGCCGGTACAGGCGGTATTGGCCAGCGTGCCCTGCAGGCGCGCAAGCGTGTACAGGGTCAGCGCGGCGGAGTTGCCGTTGACCGCAACCGGGTAGCCACCAGTCTGGGTGCAGGTGACGACCTGCGCCGGGGCCCCGCTCCAGGCGCGGTCCACGCTGCAGCTGAAACCGCCCACGGTCACGGGCACGCCCGCCGGGTAGGGCTGCCCACTGGCATCGACCCATTCCTCGCCCACGGCAAGCGTATCGACCAGCTGCAGGTTGCCGGTGACCGTGCGCGGGCCCAGGTTCTGCGCGCGCAGGGTGCTGGTCATCACGCTGTCGGTGCGCAGCCCGGTGTTGTTCCACACCGGTACCAGCGCCGGGGTCTTGGTCTTGGTCATGCGCAGATCGGCGCCGTCGGGGATGACGGTCAGGCCGACGCTGCCTTCGTTGTTGGTCAGCACCGGGTCCGGCGTGGCAGCACTGATCTGGGCGGTGTTGGTCACCGTGCCGCTGCTGTTGGTGCCGGTGGACGGCACCTGCGCCTGGATCGCGATCTGCGCCTGCGCGCCCGGTGCGAAGTTCGCGGCGTTGCAGGTGACCACGGTGCGCTCGGTATTGTTGCTGCACGACCAGCCACCGGGTCCGGATACCCCGTTGACCTGGAAGCCTTCCGGCAGCGCATCGCGCAGCACCACGGTGGTGGCCGCGCTGGGACCATCGTTGCGCGCGGTCAGCGTATAGGTGACCACCGAACCCGCGGCCGCAGGCGCCGGCGACACCGACTTGGATACCAGCAGGTCCGCACCGGCAGTGACCTGCGTGGTCACCTGCGCGGCGTTGTTGTCCGGCACCGGGTCGGGCACGTTGCCGGCGTTGACCACCGCCGAATTGACGATGTTGCCGGTGCCGACGTTGACCTTGCCGCGGAAGGAATAGCTGGTGCTCGCGCCTACCGCCAGGGTGCCGTTGTAGGTGCCGTTCTGCTGGGTGAAGGCCCAGTCCGCACCGGTCGGCGCGCCGACCAGGGTGACGTTCGGCGGCAACGTATCGGCCACCCGGAAGCCGGTGGTCACGCTGGGGCCAGCATTGCGCACGGTCAGGGTATAGGTGACTTCACCGCCACCGATCACCGGATCGGGCGTGGCGCTCTTGCTGAGTTCAAGGTCGGCCGCCGCTTGGATGGTGGTGTTCTGGCTGGTGCGGTTGTTGGCAACGTTGGTATCGCTGCCGAAGAAGGCGTCGGTGTTCTGCAGCGTGCTGATCGGCGTGGTCGCCGGCGGCAGCGCGTTGGCGAAACCGATCGCGGCGCGCACGGTGATCGTGGCCGGCTGCGAGGCGATCGTGGTGACCGGCAGCTTGAATTCATACGGCGCCGTGGAGGCGTTCAAGGCCGGGTTCGTGCACACCACGCGGGTGGTGCCGGACGCGCCAGCAGAGGCGCTGCATCCGGCCGGCGCGGTGCCACCCAGCGCGGTGCCGGCGGGCAGGTCGAACAGGGTCACGGTGCCGCTGGCGGTGTCGTTGGCGCCGTTTTCGACCTTGACGTTGTAGATCACCGTGGTGCCTGCGGGCACCGGGTCGTAACCGGTATCGGAGAAGTCGGTGATCTGCAGGTCGATGGCCAGCGCGCTCAGCGGCGACACCATCAGCACGGCTGCCAGGCTGCGGCGGAACCGGGTGCGCCACGACGGCGCGTGCGCGCGCTCGAACGGCGTCACCGTCGCGCAGATGGCTGCGCGATCGCTATGGCTGGACATGCGTTTTCCCCTGTTCCGGTCGTTGCAGCGTTCACAGGGAACGCCACGCGATGCGTACCCAACGCAACCGGTCCAGACGTCCCCTGTCAGATGAATCCCGACCCTTCAGGCGACAGACGTCGCTGACGATGCCGGGCGGGGCGCATTGTGATGTTGCCGTGAAGCCAAGTCAGTGCCGCCAGCTCACGCACGCTCACACTGGCTCACGCCCGTGCGGACAGGTCAGAGGGTAAGCAGATAGCCCTGGCCGCGCAGCGCGCGGATCGGCAGCTCGATGTCGGTGGCGCCGCGCACGCGCGTGCGCAGGCGATGGACCAGAACGTCCAGGCGGTGCGGATCGAAATCCCACGGGGTGTCGGTGATGTTCGCGATCAGCTGCTCACGGGTGACGGCGCCGCCGTCTGCCGCGAACAGCAGCTGCAGCACGCCGCGCTCCATCACCGTCAGCGCCAGCGTCGCCGCGGTGGGTGCGTGAAGGGTCCAGCCATCATCGGCCAGTCGCCAGCGCGGCGGCGGCGCGGTGGTGGCGGGCGCCGCCACAGGGGACGGCGGCGACAGGCGACGGCGCAGGCTGTGCAGGCCGGCCGCCAGAACGTCCAGGTCCGGTGGCTTGACCAGGTAGAGGTCTGCGCCCTGGGTCAGTCCCAGCGCCATGTCGCGCGGGTCGCCGCGGCCGGTCAGCATCACGATGCCGATCGGGGCCGAGGCGCGAAGATGGCTGGCCACCGCGTAGCCGTCTTCGCCCGGCAGGCCCACGTCGAGCACCACGATGTCGCAGCGGTCGCTCAGCAGCGCGCGGTACAGGGCTTCGGCACTGCCAAGGCCACGCACGGCCGCGCCGCGCCAGGCCAGGTCGTCCAGCAGCAGCGCCAGCAGCTCGGCGTCGTCTTCGACCACCCAGACCTGCAGCCCTTCAAGTTCCCGTACTGCCGTCACGTGGCGCGTCATCTCCCCAGATCCAGGCTGCAGTCTAGCCGCGGGCTGCAGGTGAGCCAAATCAGACAAAAGCAGCAGGGCGGGACCATCCAGGTGCAATCGGACACCTCGGCGTCGGGGATGCCCCTTGTCCGCGTCCCGACCGGCGGGCAGCTTGAAGCGCCCCGATCAACATGGACTCCAAGCATGCCTGTAGCCACTGCCCGCCTCGACCCGCTGACGCCGATGCTGCGTAACCGCCTGGAAACCTCGTTGCCGCCAGAGCAACGCACGATTGTCTGCAAGGCGCTCGGCAACCTGCTGGATTCGGTCTGCAACCTCGAGGCGCCCACCGTGACACCGCCGCCCAGCGATCGCAGCAGTCCCTGGCCGATGGCCCAGCTGTACCTGAGGCTGGTGGCGCCGGTGCCGGGTTCGCAGGCGGGCCCCCTCAGCGCCGGGGAACACCGCACGCTGCACCTGATGCACTACCTGCATGAAGTGGCCATTGCACCTCCCCTGCAGCCCGGCGACGATCCTGCCGTGAGCAGACCCCAGAGCCAGATCCATGCGCGCATGCTCAACCAGCTGCGCCACGAGCTCGCGCTGCTGGACCTGCCGGACATACAGGACCTGCAGAAAAAACAGGCCTGGCGCGAACTGGCGGTCATCGACATCGCCCCCCGCCTGCTGCAGAAAGCCGAGCGGCTGGGCTTCCAGCCCACCGAAGTCCGGGTGCTGGGCACGCAGCACGTTGCGCCCGCAGTGGGCCTCCACCAGGGCGGTCTGAAGCTGACCCTGGTGGCCTGGAACGGCGCTGCGCCACCTGACAATCCGAACGTCTGGGATCCCGGCAACCCGCTGGGCAACGAGCCGGACCTGCTGCTCGCGCCGCTGCAGATGGACTGGACCGGGCTGACCCCGCTCCCGCCCGCCTGAGCGGGTGCCGGCCTTATTCGGCCGGCACGCCCATTTCCTTCAACAGTTCCGGCGCCGGGTAGACCTTGGCCAGCAGCCAGCGCAGGTAGCGCATGTCCACGTGCACGGCACGCTTGAAGCGCGGGTCGAACCACCAGCTGGCGCTGACCGATTCCCAGTTGCTGTCGAAGTTCAGCCCGATCAGCTCGCCGCGGGCATTGAGCACCGGCGAGCCGGAGTTGCCGCCGGTGGTGTCCAGGTTGGTCAGGAAGTTGACCGTCTGGGTCTTCAGCGCCGGGTCGGCGGTGCTGCCGAAGTCGCCCTTGGCGATCGCCGCCAGCAGCGGCTTGGGCGCATCGAACGGGAAGGCATTGGTGTTCTTCTCGACGATGCCGGCCACGGTGGTGACCGGGTCGAAGTGCACCGCGTCGCGCGGCGACAGCGCTTCCACCCTGCCATAGCTGACGCGCAGGGTGCGGTTCGCATCCGGGTACACCGCGCGGCCCTGTTTTGCCCGCCACGCGAACAGCGCCTGCATGTAGGCCGGGCGCAGGCGCAGCTGTTCGCCTTCGCGTTCCTTGCGCTGGTCTTCCAGCCGCAGCTGCGCGGCCACCAGCGGGCCGGCGAGGTCGATCAGCGGGTCGTGCGCCAGCGGCCTGCCTTCCCTGGCGGCGGCGAAGCGGCTCAGGCGTTCGGCTTCCTCGCCCAGGCGGGTGCTGGCGTACAGGCCGTCCAGCGCCTTGGCCAGCGAGGCCGGCGTGCGTCCGAAGGCAGCATCGAATTCGGGCACGCGCTGCGCGTCCGGCAGCTGCTGGTAGCGGGTCAGCAGGTTGGTCAGCAGCGCCTTTTCGACTTCCGGCGCGTAGCGTCGCTGGACCTGCTTGAGGGTGCCTTCGATCAAGGCCTGGTCGCGCTGCTGGTAACCGCTCTCGCGCTCGGCATCCGGCTTGGCCGATTCGATGCGCAGGCGTTCCAGCAACAACGCCGACCGCAGCAGCTGGCTCTGGGTGGCGGCCTGTTCGAGCACGAAATCGCGCTCGCCCATCGCCGCGCCCTGCGACAGTGAGCCGAGCAGCGCCTGGATGTCGGTCTGGTACGCCGCGTCGGTGGCCTTCAGCATCGCCGCTTCATCGGTGGCGCGCTGGGTCTTGGAATCGCTGCGCAGCAGGCCTTCCAGCTCACCGGCAGCGCGCTTGCGGTTGTTCTTCAGCGACTGCAGCTGCGCGGCATAGCGGGTGCGAGCCTGCGCATCCCTGGCGGTGGCCGCTTCGATGGTGTCGATCATCTGCTGGAACACCGCCACCCGGCGCGGCAGCACCGCATCGATCTGGCCGGCGAATTCGGCGGCGGTGCGATGACGGTAGGTGATGCCCGGGTAGCCGGCCAGCATGGCGAAATCGCCGGCCTTCGGTCCATCAACCGACATCTTCAGGTGCGCCGGCGGGTGGTAGGGCACGTTGTCCGGGCTGTACGCGGCCGGCTTGCCGTCCTTGCCCACGTAAGCCCGCAGCAGGGTGAAATCGCCGGTATGGCGCGGCCACATGAAGTTGTCGATCTCATCGCCGTAGTTGCCGATCGCGCGCGGCGGCGCGTACACCAGGCGCACGTCGCTGAGTTCCAGCTGGCGGATCCGGTAGAAGTCGGTGCCGTAGTACATGTCGGCCACGCTGCAGCGCACGTTGCCTTCCTGTTCGCACTCGGCCACCAGCCGCTTGCTGGCGCGGTCCACCGCGTCGAAGTAGGCGCGCCCGGTCTTGCCGCGGGCATCGCGCAGCACCTCATCGGTGACCTTGTCGAAGCCGGTGGTGACCAGCACGCGGAAGTCCGGATTGGACGGGCGCTCGTCGGCGCGACCCTGGGCGATGAAGCCGCCGTCGATCAGATTGTGCTCGGGCGTGCTGTTGTACTGGATCACCCCCATCGCCACGTGGTGGTTGGTCAGCAGCAGGCCGTCGCCGGACACGAAGGAACCGGTGCCACCGCCGGCACGGACCACCGCGCTGAGCGGCGGTGCGGTGACGTTGGCCAGATCGGCCGGGTTGCCCTTGAAGCCCGCCGCCTTCAGCGGCTTGGCCAGGTCGGGCAACTGGGTCGGCATCCACATCCCTTCGTCGGCGTGAGCGGCGGCGGCGAGGGTGAGACCGAGCGCCAGGGCGGCGCTGAGGGGCTTGCGTGCGGGCATGGGTGCATCCAGTACGGCGGAACGAGCGGGCACCTTAGCTATTGGACGCCTGTGGGGCAACGCCCGATGGTCAGGGGTCGCCAGCGCTGGCTAGAATTGCCGCTTGGCAATGGGGATGGCAGATGATCGTAGGGATTGATCTTGGCACCACGCATTCATTGATTGGCGTGCACCGGGCCCAGGGAGGGGAACTGTTCCCAAATGCACATGGCGACCTGTTGACGCCCTCGGTGATCAGCCTGGACGGCGATACGGTGCTGGTCGGCAAACCGGCGCAGGAGCGGCTGGTAAGTCACCCGCAGCAGACCGTCGCGCACTTCAAGCGCTGGATGGGCAGCGACCGTGAGGTGCGCCTCGGCGGCCGTGCGTTCCGCGCCGAAGAGCTTTCCGCGCTGGTGCTGCGCTCGCTGGTGGCCGACGCCGAAGCCGCGCTCGGCCAGAAGATCGAGGAAGCGGTGATCAGCGTGCCGGCCTACTTCTCCGACGCACAGCGCAAGGCAACCCGCGCGGCGGGCGAACTCGCCGGTATCCGCGTGGAGCGGCTGATCAACGAACCTACCGCCGCCGCGCTGGCCTATGGCCTGCAGCAGCGTGGCGAGGAAGGCCGGGTGCTGGTGCTGGACCTGGGCGGCGGCACCTTCGACGTGTCGATCCTGGAGCTGTTCGAAGGCGTGATCGAAGTGCACGCCAGCGCGGGCGACAATTTCCTGGGCGGCGAGGACTTCCTGCAGGTGGTGGTGGACGCGTTCCACGCCGACCTGGGCCTGGAGCGCACCGCGCTGGCAGCGATCGAGCAGGCCCAGCTGCAGCGCCGGCTGGAGCAGTTCAAGCGCGAGCTGAGCCAGCAGGGCACCTGCGAACTGCAGATCGCGCTGGCCGGCCGGGAATTCACCTGGCAGCTGGACGAATCGCGCTACGCGCAGCTGTGCGAGCCGCTGCTGCAGCGCATGCGCGCGCCGATCGAACGCGCCATCCGCGACGCCCGGCTGAAGCCCGAAGCACTGGATGACATCGTGCTGGTCGGCGGCGCCGTGCGCATGCCGATGATCAGCCGGCTTGTCACGCGCATGTTCGGGCGGTTGCCGCTGCGCCATATCCACCCCGACCAGGCCATCGCGCTGGGTGCCACGGTGGCCGCCGGCTTGAAGAGCCGCGACCAGGCGCTGGAAGAGATCGTGCTGACCGACGTGTGCCCCTACACGCTGGGTACCCAGGTGTCCCGCCGGGGACCGGATGGCAGCGAGCGTGCGGGCTACTTCCACCCCATCATCCAGCGCAACAGCGTGGTGCCGGTCAGCCGCGAGGATCAGTTCTTCCCGGTGCGCGACGACCAGCGCGAGGTGATCCTTGATGTCTACCAGGGCGAAAGCCCCACGGTGGACAAGAACATCAAACTGGGCGAGCTGCGTATCCCGCTCGGTCCCGGCAAGGCTGCCGACAAGGGCTTGACCACCCGCTTCACCTACGACGTGAACGGGCTGCTGCAGGTGGAGGTCGTCCAGGACGCCACCGGCGTCCGCCATGAACTGGTGCTGCAGCAGAACCCGGGCCTGCTGTCGCCGGAAGAAATCCAGTCGCGCCTGCAGGCGCTGCAGGGGCTGAAGATCCACCCGCGTGACGTGCAGCAGAACGTGGCCATGCTGGCCCGCGCCGAGCGCCTGTACGAAGAGTTCATCGATCAGCGTCAGCTGGTGCAGCACTGGCTGGAGCAGTTCCGTCATGTGCTGGAAAGCCAGGACCTGGACCGCATCGAGAAGCACCGCAGTGAGCTCTCGGCGGCGATGGACGCACTGGAACAGGACGCGTGAGCTGGGGCCATGCTGCGCTCGAACTGGAGCCGGATGCGGACGAACGTGCGATCAAGCGCGCCTACGCCAGGCGCCTGCGGAGCACCCGCCCGGATGAAGATCCTGCCGCGTTCCAGCAGCTCCACGAGGCCTACCAGGCTGCCTTGGCATGGGCGCAGTACCGTGCGCAGTGGGACGACCAGGGCGATGGGGACGATGGGCATGCCGGCGGCGAAGACAACGCCGGGGATGCCATCGATGTCGCACCCGGGCAGGTAGAAACACAGCATGATCCCGTGCGGGAGGTGGACAGCGGCATGGCGCCGCCGAGCCTGCCTCCGCAACGGCCGGCAACGCCGCTCACCGAAACGGTCGAGCGGCCGCTGGACGTGGTCGCATTCGCGCACCGGGTGGTCGCCGCAGCGGCGGAAGGGCCACCGCTGGAGTTCGAGCGCTGGCTGCATCTGCGGCCGGAGCTCTGGTCACTGCGTGACAAGCCGCGGGTGGGCGACACCGTTCTCGAGCTGCTCCTGAATATCGACGCGCCCATACGCATGGAGAACTTCGATGCATTGAGCCGGTGCTTCAGTTGGGATGAGATCGGTAGCGGCCTGGACCCTCATGTCGCCAATGGATGCCGCCAGCGGCTGCATCGGTACTGGGTCGTGCAGCCGGCCAACACGGCCTGGCTGGCCTACTTCCTGCATCGTCCGGACGCCGCCGTCAGCGCAGCGCAGGCAAAGGTTCAACTGGCATGGCTGACCCGGCCGTGGCACCGGCTGCGCAGCCTGTTGACGGCCTCCATACCCGGGCGCGTGCCTGTCATGCGCCGCATGCTGACCCAGCTGGGCATAACCGAAGTGGGTCAGGCGCCGCCACCGCTGAGGCCTGCCCAGGTGGATTTCTGGCTGAATCTCACCCGTCGCGATCAGATCAACGCAACCAAGGTGCAGCTGGTTGCACTGCGCAGCCTGGTATGCGCGCTGGCCTGGTTGGCTGTTGTTGGCACGATTGCCGTGTTCGACACGCCCACGCACCCGACGGGTCCGAACCATCTGGTCGACTTCGTCGGCTACGGCGCGTTGACGATTCTGCTGGGCGGCATGCTGGTCCTGCCGCTGCGGCGACTCATGGACTGGCAGTCTGCGCCCGAAGCGCCCCAGCAGCGCGCGAAGTACCTTCGTCTGCTGCTCATTCCGGCGCTGGTGATCGTCTCACTGGTGATCATCCACGGCTTCGATCAGCGCGTGGCCGGTACCCTGCTGGCGGTCCCCACCCTGCTGCTTGCAGTGGTGCGCTGGTGGCGGCGCGGGAGTTACGAGCTGCACTTCAATGGCTGGCTGTTGCTGGCCTTGTGGCCGCTCGTGAAGCTGGCTGGCCTGGCCATCATGATCGGAGAGATCTCGCTGGCCATGGCACTGCTGCTGTGGGCCATTGATGCGGTGAAGCAGGTAGGGCGGAGATAGGCGCATGCGCCGGGGACCGGCATGGCTGGAACTGGCGGACGAACGCGCTGATGCCTGCGCACGCGCACCATCCCTTTGACGCATGGACGCCTGCAATCGCACGACCGGTCCAGGCGCGATGCCGATCATTGCAATGCCATCACCGGACGCGGGTGCATGGCCGGCGGTCGATCGGGATGCGACCCTACCAGCGGACGCGGTCGGTGCGCTGCCAGGCCTGGTACCACCCCGGCCGACATGCGACCCGTGCTACCGGGGTGCTGTGCGCAGCAGCAGGCAGCCGGGCGCGATATGCACGCCCAGGCAGCTGCCGGTTTCGATCCTGGCACGTGCTGCGCACCGGTAGGGTTGGTTCCCAAACAACCGCCGACCTTGATTGCGATCGCATTGACGCATGGACCCGTGCAACTGCACGTGCGGCGGAGGCGCGATGCCGGTGATTGCAGTGCCCCACCGGGCGCGGTGGCGGTATCGGCGGTCGATCGGGATGCGACCCTACCGGTCCGTGGCCGGGTTGATGTGGGTTGGGTGAAGCAGCCGGGCAGAGCCCGGCTCTACTTTTCTCTTCGCCAGTTGATGGAGCCGCGGTTTTCCACCGTGCTCGATTCCACTTCGATGTCGAAGCCACGCCGCAGCAGGTACTTCAGGGTGATCACCGAGCCGCTGCCGACCAGCGATACGCCGTAACCCACGTACAGCTTGGGCGAGATGTACTTGCCGAAGCCGATCACCGAGCCGCCCAGCGCGCGCGACTGGCTGACCCCGGCGTCGTCCAGGCCCAGCTTGGCGCCCAGCTGCGAGGCGAGCAGGCCGCTGCCGGCCGACAACGCGGCGGAGGCGGCGTTGACCTGCTGGGTCTGGTCGCTGCTGGCACCGGTGAGGCTGCGCCCCAGCACCAGGAACGCCAGCGCTTCGGACTGCGACATCGCCGGGTCGGACCACACGTCCACCCGCGGCGACTGCGCGCGACCGGTCACGTCGATGCCGGCGGTGACATCGCCCACCCGCCGTTCGGCACGAATGTCGATGCGCGGATCCGATACCGGGTTGAAGTTCCAGTTGAGGTTGCCGCGGGTGATGGTCAGGTCCTGGCCGTAGGCCTTGTAACGCCCGCTCACTTCCAGCGCGCCGTTGGCGGTCATCTCGCGCCCGGGCCGCGCCCATACCTGCATCTTGCCGCCCAACCCGCCCTTCAGGCCGAACCCGGCCATGCGCACGTTGTCGCCCAGGCTCACGGTCAGGTCCATGTCCAGCGGCGAACTGGGGCCTTCTTCCGGGTCGGCCGGGTCCAGCACCACCACGTCTTCGGACACCGACGTACCGCGATCCAGCCGTTCCAGGTCGAGGTCGGCCTCGGGCACGTGCACCGTGCCGCGCAGCTGCATGGCCGCGGCGGCGAGGGTGAAGTCCAGGTTGGGGTTGGCCACGATGCGCAGTTCCGGCGTGTTCGACAACAGCACGTTTTCGCCGTGGATGTGCAGCTGCAGCGGCTGTGCGTCGCCGAACCACGACAGGCCGCCGTCGACGAACAGCGTGCCCTTGCCGGAGTTGGCCTGCGCGGTGATCCTGGCCGAGCCGTCCGGCTGCGCGATGAAGCTGCCGCTGCCCTGGTCGAAGGTCAACCCGAGCGCGGGGAACTCGCCCTTGAAGTTGCTCAGCTTGGCGTCGCCGCCCAGCGACGGCGTGCCGCGCGTGCCGCGCAGGCTGACGTGGCCTTCGATCAGGCCGGTGGGGCGCACGATGTCGGGCGAGAACAGCTCCAGCCAGTACAGCCGCGACATGTTGAGGTACAGCTCACCATTGAGCGGCGCGTTGGCATCCCAGCCGGTCTGTACCTTGGCGTCGACGAAGCCGTTGCCCTGGAAGCCCACGCCGAGTTTGGCGTTGATCTGTGCCGGGGTCATCTCCAGCGTGGCCGAGAACTGGTCGTAGCGCACCAGTTCGCCGCGCGCGTTGTCGCCCAGGCGGATGCCGCCTTCCAGTGACGCGATCCTCGCGCTGCCTTCCCAGGCGTTGCCACGCGGCCGGATCTGCCCGTCCAGGGTGAGCTCGCCACGCAGGTGCAGGCGCCGCCCCGATTGCGGGGGCAGCCACGGCTGCACCAGCGCCAGCGGCAAGGCGTCGCCGCGGATCTTCAAACCATCGCGCGGCCAGTTGGCGCTGGCGCACAGCGCGCCGCCGGTGGCCGCACCCAGGCAGGTATCGCTCAGGGTGAAGCTGCTGCCCTGGATGCCGAAGGTAGCCGGCGCGCGCAGCGCCCAGGGATCGCCCTTGACCGGCGCGATGCGCAGCGCGGCGAGGTCACCGCGCCAGGCGCTGCCCTGCTGGCGCACGCCGCCCTGCAGGGCCACCGCGCCCAGTTCGTTGTTGGCCTGCGCGTCCAGCCGCAGGTTGGAGACGCTGCCGCTGGCGTTGACGTTGATCGTGTCCAGCAGCATGCCGGCCTGCACCTTGGTGCCCTGCAGCGCGAGCGTCCCGTTGCTGCCCTGCCAAGGCAGGCGGCCGCGGAGACTCAGCGCTTCGGCGCTGTAGTCGGCGTAGCGCAGGCCGCTGCCGACCAGGTCGGCGGTGATGTCCGGCGCAGTGCGCGGGCCGCGTACCTGCACCTGGCCACGCAGGGTGCCGGTGCTGCCCGGCATCAGGTCGTCCAGCTGCACCGGGTCGAGCTGCGCCTGCACGTCGAGGCGGTCGCCCACGCTGCCGCGTGCGGTCAGGCGGCTGTTGCCCACGGCCAGGCGCACGTTGCCCTCGCCCTGCTGCCCGCGCAGCGCGAACTGGCCCTGCGCGTCCACCCGTCGGTTGCGCAGCATGCCGTTGATGCCCGGCACGTCCACGGTGGCTTCATAGCTGCCGGCGGTGCCGGCCGGGCTGCCCGCCGGCGGCGGCAGCTGGCGACCCTTGGAGGCGACGGCGCCGGACAGGCGACCGTCCCACCCGGGCACGAAATAGCCGGGATCGAACGCGGCCAGCTTGGCGGCCACGTCCCAGTCCAGCTGCGGCGCCCACGCCACCTGGCCGGTCACATCCAGCGCGCCGCCCGGGGTCTTGGCCTGCAGTTGCCTGATCTGCGCGGCGGTATCGCTGCCGCGCACGTCGAACTGCAGGTCCGCGCGCTGCTGCTCGCGCTCGACCGAGGCCTTGCCCACCGCCGCCCAGGTCTTGAGCGTGCCGGCCAGGCCCATCCGCGCTTCCTTCAGGGTCACCGGAACCGGCTTGGCCGCGCCCGGCGTGGTGGTGTCCGGTTCGGGCACGAAGGTGAGGTCGTTGGCGACGATGGAGAAGCGCAGGCTGGCGTTCTCGCGGTCGCGGAAATCGGCGGTGCCCTGCAACCGCGCCTGGCCGCCCCAGCCCTTCACCACCAGCGGCGACACGGTCAGCACCTGGTCGGCCAGGCCGACGTTAGACGGCGCCAGCTCCACGGCCAGGTCGCCCTGCTGGATGCGGCCCTGCAGGTTGGCCTGGCCGCCTTTGCCGCTGGCGCTGAAGTCCAGCGACAGCGGCAGCGTGGCCGGGTCCATGCCCGGCACCAGCAGCGCCAGGTCCAGTTCCTTGCTGCGTGCGCTGGCCTTCCACACCGGCTCGTCGCGGCCTTCGAACACCAGGCTGGCCTGCAACGGTGCCGGCGCGTGCCCGGCCACGGCGATCTCCATGCGCGCAAGGTCGCCGCGCGCGACCAGGCCCAGCCGGGCCGGGGTGCGTCCGCGCGGCGCCGGCAGCGCGGCGCCGATGGTGATGTCGGTGGTGTAATCGTTGCCCGGCAGGTAATGGCCGTCCACGCGGAAGTCGCCCAGGTCGCTGTCGATCTTCAGCTGGTGGGCGCGGAACTCACCGTTGGCGATCTCCAGCCCACCGCGCAGCTTGCTGATGTCGACCAGCGGTTCCTGCGCCTGGGTGATGCGGAAGCCGTCGATGATGATGGTGTCGGCCTGGATCGCCAGCGGCATCTCGATCTGCGGCAGCGAGCCCGGCCACGACGGCATTTCGAACGGCTCATCGCTCTTGGCCAGGTTCAGCGTGGCATTCTTGATCTGCAGCGCATCCAGCTGCAGCTTGCGGCCCAGCAGCGGGCGGATGTCCGGGTCCAGGTAGGCGCGTTCGGCGGTGAAGTGGATATCGTCGTAGCGAAAATCCACGTCGTGCAGCACCAGCGGCCCGGCCACCGGGCCATCGACCTTGCTCCAGGTGAGCGTGGCACCGACCGGCAGGCGCGCCACCACCTGCGCCAGCAGCACGTCGCGCCCGGCCACGGTCTGCAGCAGCCAGTACAGCAGCAGCAGCGCCAGCAGCACCAGCCCCAGCACGGTGAAACCGGACCACGCCCAGAAGCGTCGCCTGCGGTAGAAGCGCCTGCGCGGCGGCGGCGGTGCGGGCGTCGGCGTCGGCGTGCTCACAGGTCCGCTCCGATGCTCAGGTACAGCTGGAACTTCGAGTCCGGGTTGTTCAGGCCATGCGCCACGTCAACGCGTACCGGTCCCACCGGCGATTTCCAGCGCACGCCGAAGCCCACGCCGGTGTGCAGGTCGATGTCGTTGTCGAAGGCGCTGCCGGTGTCGACGAACACCGCCCCGCCCCACGGGCCGCCCTTGAAGTAATGCTCGTACTCGGCCGACGCAGTGACCAGGTTCTTCGCGCCCAGCGCGAACTTGTCCGGTGGCGGCGTGCGCGGGCCGACCTCGCGGAATGCGTAGCCGCGGATGCTGCGGTCACCGCCGGCGAAGAAGCGCAGGCTCGGCGGCATCGCGACCAGGTCGCTGGTCCAGGTGGTGCCGCCTTCGCCGCGCAGGATCAGGCGATCGGCGTCGCCGACCGGAATGAACCAGCGCAGCATCATGCTGGCCTGCGCGAAGCTGGTGTCCGACCCGGCGCCTTCGATGCCACCGCGCAGGGTGGCGCTGCCGCTGATGCCGCTGCGTGGGGCCAGGCGGTCGTCCACGTTCACGTAGTCGGCCACCAGCTGCGGGTACACCAGCGTGGAGGTGTTGTAGATGGCGTTGGTGAACTCGGTGCCCGATGCGTAGCGCCAGCGCTCGCGCAGCGCGTTGATCGAGGCGATCGCGGTCCAGTGTTCGTTGATCTCGCCGCTGCGGCTGCCGATCAGTTTGAAGTTGCGCAGGTCGATGTAGTCGGTCTGCTCGTCGTAGGCGCTGGCGGTCAGCCCGTACCAGCCGTCCAGCCACTTGAATGCCGGAATCCGGTAGGTGGTGACCAGGCTCTTGCGCTTCTGCGCATAGTCCAGCTGCGTGTTCATCTTGTGGCCGCGGCTGTTGAGGAAGCGCCGCTCCAGGCCGCCGCGCACACCCGCTCCGCTCTCGCTGCCGTAGCTGACACCGGCGGTGTAGATGGTGCGCTTGGCACGGGTCAGGTTGACGTCCACCGGCACGTTGCCGTTTTCATCGGCCTGGTCCGGCTGTGGCTGGATGTCGATCACGCTGAAGTAGTCCAGCTTGGTCAGCGACTCGCGCAGGCGGTCCAGCTTGCCTTCGTGGAAATAGCTGCCGGTTTCCCAGTACACCAGCGGGTCGAACAGGCGATCCACGAAGTAATCCTGGTGGAAGCGGATCTCGCCCATGTTGTAGCGGCGGCCGCTGTCCCAGGTCAGGTCGATGTCGGCGGCGTTCTCGGCGCGGGTGATCTCGACCCGGCGCTGGGTGAAGTCCGCATCGAAATAACCACGCTCGGCCAGGCGCCGGGTGACGGTGACGCGGCTGGCGTCGTACAGCGTGTGCTCGAAGCGCTGTCCCTTGCGCGGACGGAAATTCTCGAGGTCTTCCTGCAGGTACTGGTCCAGCTGCGCCGGGCCGGTGATGTCGATGTTCTCGCGCCGCACCAGGGTGGGCGGGCCGCGATCGACATGGATCACCACGCGCACGGTGTCACCTTCGCGCGGGCTGTCCACGGTGATCACCGGGTTGTAATAACCGAACGGCTCCAGCGCTTGCCGGGTCTGGCGCTCGGCCTGCGACAGCAGGTATTCCAGCCGCGACTCGCCCTGGACCTTGCCGATGGTGTCGTACAGCGACAGCGAGACTTCGATGTTCTCGATCATCTCGGCATCGTCGTCCCTGTCCAGGCCGGTGATGTCGACCTTCTCGATGGTGCCGCGCGCATGCGCGGTCGAGGCGACGGCCAGCGACAGGAACAACAGCGGCAGGAAATATTTCAAGGGCGGCATGGGCACAGGATAGCGGGATCGTGCCAAAAACGAAGCCCGTTGCTGCGCCGCATGCGGCCTCGGACATCACGCCATATTCACGCAGGTGGAAGGTGGGCCAGGAATTCCGGCCAGTCCATGGGCTCGGACACGGAGAATTCGTAAGCTTCACCGCTGTCCATGCCGGACTCGATGCAGATGCTGAAGAACGCAGGCACCTCCACGCCCGGCACGCAGGCGTAATAGCAGTCGCCGTTGCCGTGGTTGTTGTAGCGGCCGAAGATCAGCACCCCGTCGCGAAGGGTCAGATTCCCGCCGCAGGCATCGAGCCCGTCCTCGTTGTCTCCGGCTGCCACCTTCTGCACCGGCCCGTCGGCATCACCGTCCTGCAGGAATCCCTGTGCGAGATAAGCCAGCAGGTCGTCGGCGATCCCACTGCGGAACAGCTCGCGGGCGAACGGTGTGGCCTGGGAGCCGAACAGCAGGAAGTCGTGCTCGCGCTTTGCCAGCGCCTGCTCGCGGGCCTCGCCCAGCAGGGGGGGAGTCCACTGCAGCTGCCGGCGTTGCGCTGGAAAGGGCAGGAACGCGGCCTGCGCCATTGATGATCATTGCGTTTATCTCGACATCGGGTGGGTACACCGCCGACCGGCGCTCGTACCCTGGTCGGCGGATGTTGACATGGTGCCGCATCCAGCTGGGATGCATTTCAGAACCCCTCCTCTTCCCGCCTCGGCGTCCACAGCCGCGGCACCGGACGCTCCGGCGGCGAAGCAATCAGCTGCTCATCGGCCCACTGGCGGACGTCGGGCTTCTTCAACTCGGCGGCCGCCATCTGATGCATGTCGCTTTCGGAATGTCCTGCGCCCTCCCATGCCGCGCGGTGCTTCTCCATCACCCGCAGCGCGGCCTGTTCCGCCCGCCACTCCAAGGCCTCGGTCGGCGTGCCGAAGTGATAGAACACGGTGACGTCGACGTTTGGCAGCATCTCCATCAGTTCGGCCAGGCGGCGGTCGCAGCTGTAGGAACAGGGGTTGCTGTCGGACAGCATGCCCACCTTTCCGGTGACCTTGGGTACCGGGCCCTTTCCATCGAGAAGGTCCGCGATCGCAGGCACCGCCTTTTTCAATGCATCAAACCAGCCCTTCAGGATCTTGTTCTCGCTGCATGAGCGGATCTGGTACAGGTAGTAGTCGCCGGTCGTCAGCGTCCTTGCATTGCTTGCCAACAGGCTGCCCTCGCCAATGTACTGCCGCATCGCGTCGGAGAATGCCTTTCCATCCAGTGCGTCGAACTCCGCGTCGGTCAGCCCGGCGAGCGACCTGGCCTGCTTCTCGCCCGGTACCATCACCTGCAGGTCGCGTTCGGTGAGGGTGATCTTCTTCGACGCCTGCCCCGGCTCGGCCAGCCTGCCCACCGACGGCATCAGGTCCGCGCCGAGCGGATAATCCGCACGGAACAGGTCGTTCTGCATCGGCTTGCCCTCGGCCTGGGCGGCGGGCAGGAACACACGACGCACCGGCACCGGCGTGACGAAGTTCTCCGGACGCATCCATGCCCGCGGCACGGTACTCAAGGCGAACCCGCGGTCCGGGAAATCGGGTGATGGGCCCAGCGGAATGCCGTCGTACGCGATGCCGTCCAGGCGGTAGCAGGCCGCGTTCATCAGGTCGTATCCGTTCAACGTACGGAAGTTCTGTTTCTGCAGTTCCTTCATCCGTGCCGCGTCCGCAGGCGGCAGGGATTGTTTCTCGACCTTGAGCTGCATCATGCGGGTGGTCAGCGCCTTCAGTTCGCGTTCTTCCGCGCGCAGGCCGCTGTAGGTCCGGTCCAGCTCAAGCCGCATCGCCCCCAGGCTTCGATGCATGTCGTCGCGCAGGGCGATCATGTCCGGGCCCAGCGAGATGCTGTCGGGTGGGTCGCAGTCCGGCGACCGGCGGGCGCGATCATGGGGCCGTGCATCACTGTTGGGGCTGCCCCCGGCAACCGGCTTGAGCGGTCCACGCACGCTGCAGCGCGCTGCGATCGGCATCTGCTTCATCTGCTCGACCACTTCGCGGCGCAGCATGGACGCGTCGCCCAGCCGGCTCTTTTCCGACGCGGCAAGCTGTTCGAACAGCGCGTCCTGCCAGTGCGGATGCGCCTTGCCCTGCGCATCCGACACGATCATCGCGCCAGCGCCGGGACGGAATGCCAGCCGCGCTTCGGCAACCCCGGGCGTCGCCGAGCCGACCAGCAGCAGCGACCCCCCCTGGCCATCGTCACGCACTTTGAGGGTGCGGCCGGGAAGTGCCGACTGCAGGTGGGTGGCCAGCTGCTGCACATCGGCAAGCGTGCCGAAGGCATCATTCACCACCGCCTGGCGTTGTTGGCGCTGGGTGCGGCTGGTGAGCGTGTCGGCCACCAGTGCGCGGATGTCTTTCGAGAAGATCCACGACTCCACCTCGCGCGTCTGCAGGCCGTTGGCGCGAGCGACGATCTCTTCCGCTTCAGCCTTGGTCAGTTCGGGGAAGTGCTTGGCCAGGTTGTCCGCGGCGGTGGGCAGGCTGCGCTGTGCGCTGATCCAGCGCTGCCAGGTGATACGGCTCTGCCCCGGATCGGCCTGGATCACCCGGGCCAGTTCGGCACGCACCGCCGCCACCAACGTGTCGCGGGCGCTGTCGGCAGGCAGCTTCAGCCGCTGGCGCAGTGCGCTTGTGTCCGAAGCGTCGACCAGCGCGTCGATGCCGGGCAGGGTCCGTGTGTCGGCCACTTCCACCATCAGCCCCACCGGGCCCCGCCCGAAGCGGGCACCGCGGGTCCACTCGCCGATGGTCTCCACGTAGGTTTCAACGCCCTTGCCGTTGCCAAGCGCGGGGCTGTCGGCCCAGGCGCGCAGGATGATCGCCTCATCACCGGGAATGCCCAGCGCCCCGGGGTCGTCGAGGATGCGCTGGATGCGCTGGTCGATGGTCAGCGCCTGCACCACATGGCGCAGGTCCGCACTGGGCGACGAATCGCGCGAGCGCACCCCGAACACGGCCTCCAGCTCGTCGAGCTTCTCCGGCGGCAGGTTCTCCGCTTCCGGCAACCGGTTCACCCACTCCCGCTTGCCCACCGGCGACGGCGTGGTGGTGCCACGGCGGGCTGGCGGCTGCTCCTGTCGCCGCCAGGCGTTGTTGCGGAACTCGACCGGTGGCCCCACCTGATCGGGCGCCTTGGGCAGGTGCAGGCGCAGCACATCCTCGTTGTCCGCCGCGGCTTCGACGAAGCGCCCTCCCTGCCGGATGAACGACCGCTTGCCCTGCCGGTACAGCGTGCCGCCAGCGGCCAGCGGCCGCCCCAGCATCGGCAGGCCGGTAGCCGCCAGTGACCGGTCTTCAAGGGCGAGGCCGGTATCGACCTGCCCGTCGGGACGGAACGCGCGCGCCTGCTGGCGCCACTGGCGCACCGCATCGGCGGCCTCGGACACGGTGCCCACCCCGCGCCTGCCCAGCTGGTACATCAGACCGGGAATGGCGCTGAGCTGGGCGGGATCCAGCAGGTCGAACAGCCCCGCGCCGGCGATGAGGATCGCGTCGTTGAAAAGGCCGCGCTCCCAGTGGTCGAGGGCGTCGCGGAAACTCTCGGCCACCAGTCCCAACGTGCCGGCCAGGCACACGGCAGCGGCGCTCCCGGCGCTGGCCAGGGAACATATCGCACCCACGCCGACCGCACCGACCAGGCTGAAGGTTTCCGCGAAGCGCTCCAGCTGGCTCACGGTCATCTCGTCCACGTCATCGATGCGCGCGGCGATCAGCGCCGCGGCGGCGGACTGCGGGCCACGCGTGGCGGCATAGTCCACCGGCAGCGCACGGCGGGCCGAGGTGTGTTCGAACATCGCCGCCAGGTCCGGGTGGTGCCGGTACTGCGTGCGCGCGCGGATGTAGGCCTCGGCCCCCGGCTGGCGCAGCCACGCGCGGAAGCCGCGATCGTCGAGCAGGCGGTCGCCCTGTGCGGTATCGGGCAGGAACACCTGCGGACCGGTCGCGGTACGCAGCGCCCACATGCCCGCCATCACATGGCCCCGCAGCGTCACCGCCTGCAACGACGACGGTCGCCTACCATCGGCGTCGAGCGCCGCGTGCGCGGCGGTCAGCGCTGCATGCGTGGCCGCATCGAGGGCGCCGTCCTGGCGGGCGGTCTCGATCATCCAGGCGCTGCGTGCGCGCAGCTGGTTGGCCAGTGCGTCGGCGAACGCAGCGCCGCGTGGGCTGCCCGGCAGCGCCTGCAGGTGGTGGATATACGCGTCGGCGAGGCGGTTGCTGTCCGCGAAGGCCTCCAGTTCGACGCAGATCGCACGGCGCAGCGCCGGGTCCTGCAGGGTTGCGGTCAGTGCGTCCGCCTCCGGCGGCGTGTCCTGCGCGGCGCCCTGGTAGGCAACCAGCTGCAGGGCATCCAGCGTGGCGTCCTCCAGCCACGGTGCAGGGTCCAGCCGCGTGTTGGGCAGGCCGATCTCGTGCGGCGACAGGTCCGGCACGTTGACCGGCAGCGACGGCCGCCGCAGCCCAAAACGTTGCCAACCGCTGGTGGCCCAGTCGGTGAGGGCCATTTCGTGGCTCCCTACCCGCAGCCGCACGCGGTCCGGGTCGAACCCGTCCGGCCCGCCCTGGAATCCGGCCGTGCGCAGCGCATGCTTCATGGCGTCGGCAACGCTGTCGTGCGCGTGCTGGCGCAGGGTCTGCAGCGTCCCGTCCTGCTGCAGGCGGTACGTGCGCTCTGCCGCGACGTTGGCAATGCCCAGGGGGCTCCAGCGCAGCAGGTTGCGGTCCAGCTGCTGCTGCGCCCGCTGCTGGCCGTGGTCGACCAGCGTATCGGCCCACTGCTGGAGTGCGCCGGCGGCTTCGTCCACCGGGACGAAGTGCAGCTGGAAACTCTCGCCGGGATTCCATGCCTGCGGCCCCTGCTGCCCGCTTTGATGCCGGGCGAGCCGCTCCTCCCATCGCCTTACCAGGTCAGCGACGGCCGCACGCTGTGCCGGCGCCGCGGCCCCCACGACATCCCCGGCGAGGGTGCCGTCGATCCGGCCGCCCTCGGCAAACGCGCCGATCCGCGCACGCTGGGTGTCCAGGAACTGGCGGAAGGCCTGTTCGTCGCCGAACGCCTGGAAGCGGGACAGGTCCGAGCGGTACAGCACGACCTGGCCGTGCAGGCCGGGCTCGCCGACGCTGCGCAGCACCAGGTAGTTGGGCACCGGCACCGTGACCGGCGCGCCATTGGCCAGGCGATCCACATAGGTCAGCGAGGATCGTTCCACCGTACCGCTGCCCTGCTGGAACCCCAACACCACGTCGGCGCCGCGGCGGTGTGCGTTGCCGCTGCCCAGCACGCCGCTCGCCTTGGCCTTGAGTGCGTCGACGAGCAGCCGTGCCTGCAATGCACGGCTCAGCTGCGGGCGCAGCCGTTCGGTCCGCGCAGTGATGTCCGCGCGCAGCCGGCGGGCGTCGGTGCTGCCGGCAAAGCGGGTCAGCTGCGCCAGCTCGGTGGCCGCGAGCGGCACACCGCCGCGCAGGAAGGTCGGTGTGCCCTGTGCAGCGCGCGCGAGGCAGAACTGCAGCAGCGGCAGGCGGTCGTCGACGTCCATGCCGGCCACGCGCGTGGACGGCAGGCGCACCTCGATATCCTGCCAGTCGCCTTGGAAGCCCACCTTGCGCAGCGCCGCACGCATCGCCGCGTCGGCGCCGTCCTCGATCGCGTCCAGCGCCGGGCGCAGATCGCGCAGCGCCTGCCATTGCCCGACCAGCAGCTCCTGTTCGGTCGCCGGCAACCGCGCCACCCACTCCCAGCCGGGGTGGGTGGCAATGTCGCGTGCCACCGCCACGGACAGGCGGCGCCGGCTCTGCAGCTGCGCCAGCAGCGCGGCATCGCTGCGCAGGGCGTCCAGCTGCGCGGCGCTGACGCCGTGCAACCGGGTCAGGTCTGCGGCGCCCTCGACGATGTGCGCCGATGCGGGCCCGGGTGCTGCGCGACGGACGCGACGGCCGGCGGCGGCGGCGGGCTCCAGCTCACCCAGCAGCAGGTCGAGGCCGGTGCCCCATGTACCGCCCGGCAGGGCGACCACGTCACCCGCCAGCTGCGCGGCCAGTTCGCCGGGCGTGGTCCCGGCGGGCGTCTCCGGCCACAGCCACCGTCCCGTGGCGAGTGCCGCGCCGCCCACGCCACCCAATGTCGCGAGCAAGGCGGCGGCGAGGGGCGCGCGCCGGACCAATGTCCTGGTCGCTTCGGTCGTAGTGGGCACCAGCGGCGCCGACATCAGGGGCGTCGCTGCACTGAGCACCTCGCTCAGCGCCGACTCGCCCATCAAGGTCATTTCCATTGGCGGCGCTGCCTGCGGCACGCTCTGGAAGACGCCGTACGCCCCCTTCAGGAGTGGCAGGCTGGCAACCAGCCCGGAGAACCAGCCAGGCCGCGGGCTTGAGGCGGGAGAGCATGCCGCTGCAGCGGCCGCGGTTGCCTGCACGACCGGTACCGCACGGATAGCGCTTCCGACGCGCGCACCGCCGGGTGCGGCGGCGGCATCGAACGGCACGGCGTCGAAGCCATCGATGGTGGGCCGGATGCGCGGCGGACCGGGGCGCCGGTCCTGATCGTCCCAACGCTGCCGTGCGATGCGTTGCGCCTTCTCTTCCGCGCCTGGGCGCACCTTCGGCGCGTCGATGACGTCCACGCCGCCCACCGGCGCCAGCACCGCACCGCCCACGCCGTTCAACACCGCAAGGCGTTGCCAATGCGTGGGCAGCTCGGCGATGAAGCCCGCAACCCCCTGCAGCGGCCCTGCCGGCCGCGGCAGCGCGCGTTGCAGCTGCCATAGCAGCGCGGCCACGGCCAGCGCCTGGGCCAGCTGACCGCCGCCCAGATTGGGACGCAGCTGCGCGTCGGCGTCGGCCACCGCTTCATGCAGGGACCACAGGCACGTCCGCATGGCATCGGGCAGCGACTGCACCAGCGCATCGAACTGTTCGTGGCTGCGCAGCGACGGAAGCGCCACCGCCAATGACGGCAGCACCGCAGCGACGCTGCTCCAGCTGCCGGTAAACACGCTGCGCGCCAGCTGCCCTGCGGTGAGGGCGCTGCTGGCCCAGCCCGGCAGCGCTGCCAGCAGCGTGGTCCACGCGGCCCGCGTCAGCGCGCTGTCCAGCACGTTGATGCCCACGTGGTGCAACGCCGCCACGTCGCGACCTCGCGCCGCCAGTGCCGCCTCCATCCGCCGGGTTACCGCCTCACGCGCCTCGGGCGTGGCGGCGCGGGCGATGTACGTTTCCATCGTCCATGCCAGTGCGGCGCGTTCCGGGGCACCGGTGTCCAGGATCGCATCACGCACCGTTTTTTCATGCGGGGTCAGCTCCACCCTCCGCATGGCATCGCCGCGCCGGCAAGGCGCCCGCGCGTTGCTTACCTGGCTGGGGATGTGCGTGCCGTTACCGGCCACCTCCCGTGTTGCCGGTGCCTGGGTGGATGCGTGGCAGGCGCTGGCGCGGGACGCGGCATCAACGATGCGATCGGGGAAGGGCATTCGGCGGGACGTCCGTGCAAAGCGGCGCCGGATGATCACGCGGCATCGCGGAATGCCGTTGCACGAATTTATCGTTTTCCGATTTTTCCCAGGAAGCGCTCAATCAATATTCAGACTGATTGCAGTTTTCGTCGCAATCGAACGGAACGCACGGAAAAAAAACGCCCGGACCTGCCGGGCGCTTTCAACGGACCTGCAGAGCAGGACGTTACCGTCAGCTCGACAGATGCTCGATCGCCGCCACGCTGCCGAGGCGATCACCCAGGCGCTTGAGCAGGGCCAGGCGGTTGCCGCGCAGCGTCAGGTCTTCCGCATTGACCATCACCGCGTCGAAGAACGCATCCACCTGCGGGCGCAGACGCGCCAGGCGCGCCAGCACACTCACGTAGTCCTTCTGGTGCAGGCTGGCATTGCTGTCGTCGATGGCCGCTTCGACCGCTTCGGCCAGTTCGCTTTCCGCCGGCTCGGCCAGCAGCGCCGGATCGACCATGCCCGGAATCGCGACGTCGGCCTTGCGCAGGATGTTGCGGATGCGCTTGTTGGCCGCTGCCAGCGCGTCGGCTTCCGGCAGCGCCGCGAAGATGCCGATGGCATCGATGCGGCGGTCGACGTCGTACAGCGACGCCGGCTTCAGCTCGGCCACCGCGTTGAAGTGCGTGGCCGGTACGCCCTTGTCGGCGTAGTAGCCGCGCAGGCGGTCGATGATGAAGTCGTACAGTTCCTGCGGCAGTGCCTCGGTCTTGCGCTCCGCACTGGGCTGCACGGCGGCAGGCAGCCCGGCGAGGGCAGCGCCCAGCAGCGCGCGCAGGTCCAGCTCGAAACCCGATTCGATGATCGTACGCGCCAGGCCCAGCGCATTGCGGCGCAGGGCGAACGGGTCCTTGTTGCCGGTCGGCTTGAGCCCGGCCGCGAAACCACCGGCGAGCGTGTCCAGGCGCTCGGCGATCGCCAGCACCTTGCCCAATGCCGACAGCGCGATGTCGTCGCCACCGAAGCGCGGCTGGTATGCCTCGTCGACGGCCAGCGCGACCTCGGGCGATTCGCCACCGGTCACCGCGTAATGGCGTCCGGCAATGCCCTGGAGTTCCGGGAACTCATTGACCATGCGCGACTGCAGGTCGTTCTTGGCCAGCAGGGCGGCGCGCCTGGCCAGCACCGGGTCGGCGCCCACCTGCGGCGCGATCAGGCCGGCCAGCGCCACCACGCGCTGCACCTTGTCGGCCACCGAGCCCAGCTTCGCCTGGTAGGTCACGGTCTTCAGCCCGTCGCCCATCGATTCCAGGCCCTGCTTCAGGTCCTCGTCGAAGAAGAATTTGGCATCGGCGAAGCGCGGGCGGATCACCCGCTCGTAGCCCTTGGCCACTTCGGCCACGTTCTTCGATTCGATGTTGGCGATGCCGATGAACTTCTCGGTCAGCTTGCCGTTGCTGTCCAGCACCGGGAAGAACTTCTGGTTGATTTCCATGGTCTCGATCAGCGCTTCCTGCGGCACGGCCAGGAAGTCGCGTTCGAAACTGCACAGCACCGGCGACGGCCATTCAACCAGGTTGACCACCTGTTCCAGGTTGTCGTCGGTGATGCGCGCCTGGCCACCGGCGGCAGCGGCTTCAGCGTTGACCGATTCCACGATGCGGCTGCGGCGCGCGTCCGGATCCACCAGCACGCAGGCGGCCTGCAGCGAGCTGACGTAGTCCTCCGGCGAGGACAGCCACACGGTCTTGTCGTGCATGAAGCGATGGCCGCGGCTCATGCGGTCGCTCTTCAGGCCCAGCACTTCAGCCTCGACCACGTCCTTGCCATGCAGCAGCACGAGCCAATGCACCGGGCGCGCGAAGCCGTAGCTGTGGCTGCCCCAGCGCATCGGCTTGGGAATGGGCATGCCGGCAAGCGCTTCGGCCAGGATGTCCGGCAGCAGCGCAGCGGTGCGCGCGCCCGGGGTCACCGAGCGATGCACGAAGCGTTCGCCCTTGGCGTCACTGGTGCGCTCAAGCGCGGTCCAGTCGATCCCGGCCTTGGCCGCAAAGCCCTGCAGCGCCTTGGTCGGCTGGCCGTCGGCGTCCAGCGCGATGTTCAGGTACGGGCCCAGCACTTCACCGCGCTGTTCGGGCTGCTCCACGGCCACGCCGGGCAGCAGCACCGCCAACCGGCGCGGGGTCGACAGGGGCTTGGCATCGCCGCGTTCCACGGCCACGCCACGCTTGGCCAGGCCGTCCACCACGCCATCGAAGAAGGCCTGGGCCAGGCCCGGCAGCGCCTTCACCGGCAGTTCTTCGGTCCCCAGTTCGATCAACAGCGGCAGCATCGTGCTCATGCCTGCACCTCCTTGGCTGCCACCGCTTCGATGCGCTTGGCCTCATACAGTTTCGCCACCGCCTGGGCCAGCGCGCGCACGCGCAGGATGTAGCGCTGGCGCTCGGTCACGCTGATCGCGCGACGCGCGTCCAGCAGGTTGAATGAATGGCTGGCCTTGCACACCTGCTCGTAGGCCGGCAGCGGAAGGCCCACCTCGACCAGCTTCTGCGCTTCCTTCTCGCAGGCGTCGAAGCGATGGAACAGCTCTTCCACGTCGGCGTATTCGAAGTTGTAGGTGCTCTGCTCGACCTCGTTCTGCAGGTACACATCGCCGTAGGTCACCGGCGTGCCGTCCGGGCCGTAGGTCCAGACCAGGTCGTACACGTTGTCGCAGTTCTGCAGGTACATGCACAGGCGTTCGAGACCGTAGGTGATCTCGCCCAGCACCGGCTTGCACTCCAGGCCGCCGGCCTGCTGGAAGTAGGTGAACTGGGTCACTTCCATGCCGTTGAGCCACACTTCCCAGCCCAGGCCCCAGGCGCCCAGCGTCGGCGATTCCCAGTTGTCCTCGACAAAACGCAGGTCGTGCACCAACGGGTCGATGCCCAGCGCCTTGAGCGAATCCAGGTACAGCTGCTGGATGTTGTCCGGGCTGGGCTTCATCGCCACCTGGTACTGGTAGTAGCGCTGCAGGCGGTTGGGATTCTCGCCGTAGCGGCCATCGGTCGGGCGGCGCGACGGCTGCACGTACGCGGCATTCCAGCTTTCCGGGCCGATCGAGCGCAGGAAGGTCGCCGGGTGGAAGGTGCCGGCACCGACCTCCAGGTCCAGCGGCTGGATCAGCACGCAGCCCTGCTGCGCCCAATACTGGTTGAGGGTCTG